>VOFB01000924.1_pt1 | contig 52000 bp, 63 predicted proteins | sample 5384141 | NCBI WGS metagenome assembly VOFB01 (sample SAMN12384721, study PRJNA508395) | human gut metagenome | isolation source: healthy gut A | host: Homo sapiens | reverse complement strand
TCCCATTGGCGGCGGGCATATTTACAAGACCAACCGTTACCTTCACGCGGGGAAGTCAATCCATTCGGGATGCCCGAATTCATTGCCCATAAAGTTAAGATAACCGCCATTGATAGTAGTCGCAGTCAGTAAACGTATCATTTTATGGAGAGAAATGCCTCGATTTACGGTATAGTTCTCGTCTCCTTTCTGCATGTGCCAGTACATATCCGCATCAATCAAGCGGAAAATGATGGTTTTATCGCCCACCAATGCCTGGTCATGACTTTCTGCATAAGATATGGTCTTTTCATCTTTACGACGATTGGTTACTTCCCAGAACATGCTGGACGGTTTCCAGTCTTCGTCTATCTTTTCCTTGATTGTCTTGATCCAATAATCCGGAATATTCATGGCCATACGGTAATCAAATCCGTAGCCGCCATCTTCATATTTTGCCGCCAGTCCGGGCATTCCCGATACTTCTTCGGCAATGGTGATGGCTTTGGCATTGACCTGATGGATAAGCCGGTTGGCAAGTGTCAGATAACAAATGGCATTGTCGTCTTGATGTCCGTTGAAGTAATCTCCATAATTACAGAATGCTTCTCCCAAACCATGACTATAATATAACATGGAGGTTACTCCGTCAAAGCGGAAGCCGTCGAAATGATATTCTTCCAGCCAGAATTTACAGTTAGACAGCAGGAAGTGAATAACTTCGTTCTTGCCGTAATCAAAGCAAAGTGAATCCCAAGCTGGATGTTCCCGACGTCCACCGGGATAGAAATATTGATTAGGATCACCGGCAAAATTACCCAATCCTTCCACTTCATTCTTCACGGCATGAGAATGAACAATATCCATAATAACGGCAATTCCCATTCTATGTGCCGTATCGATCAACTCCTTCAATTCATCCGGAGTACCGAAACGGGAAGAAGCGGCAAAGAAACTGGATACATGGTAACCGAAACTACCATAATAGGGATGTTCCTGAATAGCCATAATCTGTATGCAGTTGTAGCCTTCTTTGGCGATACGTGGAAGAATCTTTTCCTGAAATTCCTTATAGCTACCGACCTTTTCCTCCTGCTGAGACATACCGATATGGCATTCATATATCAATAAAGGATCTGTAGATGGCTTGAAAACCCGCTTTTTCATTTTATAGGGTTTCTCCGGAGCCCAAACCTGGGCACTGAATATTTTAGTCTGTTCGTCTTGTACGACACGTGTAGCCCATGCAGGAATGCGTTCACCGCAACCACCGTCCCAATGTACCATCAGCTTGTACAAGTCACCGTGTTTCACGGCATCAGCAGGAAGCTTGATTTCCCAATTACCGTTTGCTTTACGCTTCAAGCTATATTTTTTTTCTTCTTTCCAATCGTTAAAAGTTCCGACCATAAAGATTTGGGTTGCGTTAGGCGCCCATTCACGGAAAACCCAACCATCGTCAGTACGATGCAGGCCGAAATAGAGGTATCCGGATGCAAAATCAGACAAGGTTAGTTTTCCTTTGTTGGTCAATTCCGATTCTTTGTCTATGGCATGTTGATGACGTCCGTTGATGGCATCGGCAAAAGGTTCCAGCCATGGGTCATTCTTGATTAAATTCAATGTTTCCATAAAGGATGAGTTTTGGATATTTGATAAATTTACGCTTTAACTTTCACAATTATTTTTTTTACACCGTCAGGGGTAATACCCGGAGCATGCCCGTCCTGAGGGAAAAAGATAGCAAACATTCCGGGCTTCACTGCAATATAGTCCTCCGCCAGTCCTTCAAAAAAAAGTGATGTCTTTTTCCGCATTGTAAGGAGCATCAACCGGAAGGCAGTCTTGGGCGGCGGTATAACCCATTATCTCCGTACCGGACAAGGGTATTTGAATGTCAATATAGTCTTTATGGGTTTCCAGTTTGGCATTTTCTTTTTCTTTTGGGTTTGTCTGCGCCACGTTGACCAGCAAGTCCTTTCCTTTCAGTTCGGTCTTGCCGATTTCCAAAGAGTGCAAGTCATGTGATTTTAAAAAATCAATGGCCTGCTCAAACAGAGGATGCAGCAAAGTATATTTTTCTATGTTTTCAAGTCTGTCTATAACCATAATTCAAATGTTTTAAGTTAGTTATATAGGTAAATTATTCAAAGTCGTCTATGGTGTAATTCACAAAATCAGAAAAACGCTTCATCTGCTTGAAGATGTCGTCTGTACGATCCAAAAAGTCTGGAGCAAGAAAGAAGCTGTCCGGCTGGCAGCAGGCAACCGTATACTCTTTACACTGAAGGTATTTCAGATAGGGATAGTCCTTTGGAAATCCTTTTGGAGCTGTTTTTAGAAAATTCTCTCCGATGACGGGAAAGTATTGCTTGAAAGCAGGATCTTCCACTATACTGCGAAATTCATCTATATTGTCGTGTACCGCTTGTCGCAGAGCTCTTAACAAGGGCGGGGGAGGACAATAACTTCCACCGGCCAACAAGCAGTTTCCCGGTTCCAGATGCACGTAATAGCCACAATGGTCGGATTTCTTTCCTTTCGCATTGATATATCCTCCCAGATGTGTCTTGTAGGGAGTTTTATCTTCGGAAAAGCGTGTATCACGATAAATACGGTATGTACAGTCCTTTGCTTCTATACCACGGATGCTTTCATCAAATAAAGAGATACGGGAGATAATTACTGTAAGCAAGTTTTCAAACTCGCTGCGGGCGACTTCATACTGTTCCCGGTGAGAATTGAACCATTCACGATTGTTGTTTGCAGACAGTTCTTTCAAAAATTGAAATATAACAGGGATATTCATATCATATTCTTTCCTTATTATCTGCCAAATTTACGGATAATATTCCTAACATGCTACAAACAGGGACAAAAAAAAGCATCGGCTCTGGTACTACAAAACGTATCATAACGGCACTATCTAAATCAATGCCATCAGAATATCCCATAACTCCTGTATAGAATCCTCTGTCGTAGGTTTCAGCCTCCTTGATAATCTGCATTGTTTTTTTCTTCGGAGCTCCGGTAATAGAACCGGCTGGTAGTAGCTGAAATATAATACTTCCCAAATGCTCAGATAATTTTCAGGCAGTATACCCTGTATTTCAGAACTCGTCTGAAAAATACTCCCCGATTAGTCTGTAACCTATCAATATACCGATACCGGGATACTGACACTCGTTCGGCCACCATACTCAAATCATTACGAATCAGATCTACAATAGTGGCATGTTCCGCAGTCTCTTTAGGATCGTTGATCAATAATTGAGCAGCAAAGGGAATTGAAGCATCAATGGTTCCCTTCATCGGATATGAGCTAATTTTTCCCTGATGAATTCTTATAAATATTTCGGGAGAGAAAACCGTAAAACGCATCTCTGACCCATAGCTTATACATCGCTTTTGAATAACAATAGATATCTTTCAGAGTCAGATTTGTTTCTACCGGAGTGCGACACGTCAAATTAGTAAGGAAGCTATTTCCTGCCAGGATGTTCTGTCGCACAATATTAAACGAGCGTTGATAGGAAGAGAAAGATTCTGCGAAAGGCTGCCAATGTAGTGAAGGCATTGTTTTTGACAGAGTAGCTATATTATTCTCTGCTGACATGATCTGATTCGTAAATCCATTCAGATTATATAAAACTTCAGTAGAATCAACAGCAGTGACCTCCTCTATATAAGATACATCTTGTGATAATTTATAATGAAAATGAAAGGACGATGGAGTTGTCCAAACTGATTCATTCGTCTGATAGCCTGTTCCTTATTATATAAGTGCATGGATTACTTCTACGTTTAAGTGAAGCAAATGTACGCAAAAAGTATAGATTAGAAAAAGGTGCAATAAAAAAAGGGTTGCCCGATGTGTCTATCGGGCAACCCTTATTATCTTATACGAGATCGGTCAAATTACTTCATTGCATCTTGTACTTGAGGAATCATCTTCTTCACATTTGCGTTGTCCGGAGAGATCTTAGCTGCTTCTTCCAAGTAACCTAATGCTTCTTTAAATCTAGCTGGCTTTTTCTTTTTCTGCAGCATATTTATCTGCATCAGAGTTTGCCAAAGGAGTTGCTTTCTTCAGGATATTGGCTCCGTCATTATAACACAATAACTCCAAGCTGTACAAAGCATTTGTTTTATATGCTTGTGATCCAGAGGAATTACTTTCTTAAAACAATCTTCAGCTTCTTCTGCTTTACCTGCTTTCTGTGCTGCGAGTCCTGCTTTCAGTAGTGTAAGACCATAATTCTTCACCATTGTCTTATTCTTAGGATCGACTTTCAAGCCTTCTTCCAATGTAGCTACATATTCAGCAGTCTTCTTCAATGCATCCAAAGCCAAAGCTTTACGAGCATACGCATTTCCTAGTATTAAACTTCTTCTGAATAGCAATATCGAAGAAGTTACGGCTTCCGCATACTTCTTCACTTCGTCTGCTGCTATACCGCAATAGTATGCTGTTGCAGAATCCTGATTATTAGTCTGTTTCAGATATTCGCTGAACTTCGCGTAGGCTACAGGATAATTCTTAGCATTAAATGCGTCATTTCCTTCTTTCTTCAATTGCTCTGGATCGGTTTGTGCAAAAACTTAGTTACTACAATACTAAAATGCAAATAAAAAAATCAATTTCTTCATAACTTTATGTGTTTTTTAGTTGTTTATCGTTCAAAAGTAGAAGTTATAATAGAAAGACACAACCGTATTTTATTTTTGAGCTTTTTGAAACCTATATAACGTTCGTTATTCTTCGTAAAAACGGGCTTTTATTCTCAAATACAGCGTAAAAGGAATCACCCTTTTACGCCTTTCTCGGCCGTCAAAGGGGTGATACACAAACTGTTTGGGTAACTACTTTTATCAAATAAATATAGTATACAACAAGAAAGTTTTTGAGTTTTCATAAAAAGCACTACCTTTGCATCCGCAAATAAGGATGGTTCCGTAGCTCAGCTGGATAGAGCAACGCCCTTCTAAGGCGTGGCCTTAGGTTGGTTATGCGAATATTTACCACGAAGTCTTAATTTTCCATTTTCGTAATATTCACGATAACGTCCGTGACGTTTTCCCTCTTTTACTTCCGCTTCACTCTTCAATGCTCCCTCCGGATAAAACTCCCGTAAAACGTTTCCTTCAAACTTTTCGATATAGAAACGTTTCAATTCACTTAACTGTTCTTTCTCGGTCACAACATCTTCATTCATTTCTTCATCTTCCTCATCGGTAGCAACCTCAACAAGTTCTTCCGGTTCGTATGGACTATAATCCATAACATATTGTAAAGAAGCAGACTGGCTATCTCCTATCACTTGCATAGTCCAGTAAGGAAATGAATACAAAACGTCTTTGTTTGATTGTATTTCATTCCATGTAGCAGGATTCATCATCGGCTTCAACTGGTAATAAAACTTATGCACATCCGTATATAAGAAAATCGTAGAACTGGATTTCAGATATGAAAAAGCATCTTTAAATCCCGGATTGTCTTTCAACAAGTTCTTTTGTTCATAATCCTCTACGAATGAGAGTAAAGAAGCAGCTTTATTACTAAAAACTACATAATCGTCAACATAAGTATAGTATGGCTTCTCAAATTTATCAAATAGCTTTCCGAAGAACAGGCGGAAGAAGCCTTTCATCTCGACATAATTAATTTCAAAGTCCTTATAATTAACAGTTTTAATTTTAACCGGAGTACGACGTTTGACCTTCTTTTCTATAAGTTCCATGTTCTCACGTGCATCCTTTATACTTTTTGCTCTGATAGCCAAAACCAGTTCGGGTTCACGCCCAAGTAACCCCGGTTCAGACTGGGTAATAGCAAACTCTCCTGACATCCAACTCAAAAAGTTTTCTTCCAAAGATATACCGAATAACCCTTCTATCTTTTTCCGGGAACTTTGAAAAGAATCATACAGCTGTTTATCATGAACAGAGAGGGCATTTTCTAATTCCTTCACAAAAGTCATCGGATTATTAAAACCAATATTCGTATAAAGGGCCGTTCGTCCGGACAAGATTTCATGCGCTTTCATTTTATGCTTTCCCGGAATTCAGCAAGGCAGTGATATAAGGATCTACTGAATCTTTCTTCAACGTATAACCTTTCACCTCCATTTTATCCTTGCCCATATTCAAGTAAAGACCGGCAAAATTCATAGAATTACTGAACATATCAATATATTCATTCCTTGTTCCCAGGTAGATAGACATAAACTGTGGGATACGCTCATAGTTGATAAAAACCCTGACGAGTCCCTTACCGGAAACTAGTTTCTCGGTTTCAATAAAAGCTTGATCAAGTCCGATTTTAGGTTTGTTACGTGAATCAATAGCCGATTCGATAAGTCCGGAAGTATAAGAACCTACCAGATGATTATCCACAAAAGCAATATAAAAGATATCACGCGTATCCGGATCACGCATCTCAAGAATGTTAATGCCACTATGCATCCGGTTAGTAACAGTGAAGCCGCTCATTACAAGAACCGTCTCAAGCTGATCTTTCACCAAGTCCATTTTAGAAGCTTTCTGCATATCCAGAATAAGTAGAAAATCCCAATCAGTCGCGCGGGTTTTATGAAGTGAAATAAGCATATCCCGTTTGCCGACAAGTGACAACAGCACCTTGTTACTTTTCACAACTGAATCAAGTTTTTCCACACTCTTCGTAACTTCCTCAAAAGACTTCGCTTTTTTCAGACATTGCCATGTTTCGCTTCCGCTAAATTTCTCCCAATCTTCAATCGGAGCCGATGACTGAATAATAAATGCCGCATCTTCCGGAACCAGATAAATCTGCTGAATATTACGATCAGGTGAGATAAACAAATAAACTACGGAATATACTACATATACCGCCAAAGCCAACCCTATCACCACCAAGGTACGTTTTACGATTTGCTTACTACTCTTTTTTGTCGTGGGCTCGGCATATTGCTCTTGTTCCCTGTTGTTTAATTCATTCATGGTTGATTTATTAATATAAATTATAGTCCCATTGGTATCCTCAGTAAATACCAAATAATAAAGAATAGCGTCCATGCAGCTAAAATACCTACAGAGTAGCGCCAAGTGTATTTGAGTAATGTCCCATAAGTAACTTGTTTATCATATTGCCTCATATATGTCAATACCAGAGGCATATAAAACATAAAAGGCGTAATAGCATTTGTCGAGCTGTCACCAATACGGAAAGCGCACTGTGCGATATCCGGAGAGATTCCCATTTGTGCAAACATCGGGATAAAGATAAAAGACATAAATGCCCACTTGGAAGTAGCAGATACCATAATCAGATTGATAAACGCTGTAAACAGGATAAAGAGAACAAGTGCAGACAACGGAGCCGGCTCGAAAGAAGAAAGCAGATCAGCTCCCATAATGGCTATACATTTATCCAAATGAGAATACTCGAAACACGCAAACATCTGAGCAGCAAAGAAAAGCGATAACAAAGTAAACACCCAACAGTTTCATCGGTTGGGTAAGCCCTTCAATCACATCATTGTCGGAACGATAACGACCGGAACTGAACCCGTAAGCCATTCCCGTGATGCCCGCCCCTAAGGAAAGAAGAAAAAGAATTCCGGCAATAAAAGGCGAATGCATCAAACCACCGTTCACGCCACGTAATATCCCATGAGAAGAAAACGTAAGCCATAAGATAAGAGCTACATAAATTCCTGCTACAATAATCGAAATCATTATCGCCCGCCGTTCTTTACGGGACAAGGGCCGATAAGCTTCCACTTTCACGCTTCCTTCATATTTTCCTAAGTTCGGGAAGAAGCCATTTCTGAGTCAGCCAGTAAACAATAGCAGTAATTACTACGGTAGAAGCACTCATGAAAAAATAATTGCAAAGTGGTTCGGTATTTCCCTGATATCCTGTCTGAGCTAGTGCAGCTTCCTGAGTGGTATGAGCCAGCAACGGATCCATTGTGCTTAATACAATATTTGCACTATATCCGCATGCCACTGAAACATAAGCCGTAATAATTCCTGCAAGCGGATGAAGTCCTACCCATTGGAACAGCATGGCGGCAATAGGCAATAAGATAATATATCCGCCATCGCCCAAATGACGGAGGAAACGCTCGTCATACTCATCAATATCATAGCTTATGATTGCTTCCTGACGTTTTGCATCATTCAGGACAGATTTCTTGAAGCGTTCCACTATCTTCTCCAGTATCGGATAGTTAAAGACCAGCTTCTTGCCGTCCATCACTGCCTGCACATCGGTTTTGGTCAGCAACTCTCCGGTTTTCAGGATAATGCCGTCGGCACCGGCCTCAAGTACGTCCACCCATAACTTCTCATTCAATATTTCTCCCGTGAATATCAGCACATGTACTCCCGGATAACGCTTGAAGATATTCCGGCAGATGTCCACCCCGATTGTGGTCGAACCTCCCAGTCCCAAGTCCAGCAGAACAAGATCCGGCACGCCGGCTTCAATCAATGTCCAGAACTCCTGCTCAGTCATAGCAGTACCTATTACCTCCGCATTGGGAATTTCATGGCGGAAAATCTCTTCCGTCCCTTTCAGCTCCAACTTGACATCTTCAACGATGATTACTTTAAATTTTTTGTCTTCCATATTTCATTTTTTCGGTAGCGTAAAATATATTGTAAAACCTCCTTCCTTTCCCGGTTCGGCATTGATACGGCATCCCCGGCGTCCGGCAAACTCGTCATGGTCGCGGATAATCTGCTTGCAGACGAGATATTCCGTACCATACAGTTCTCCTTTCTCACCGGCCGTCATGCGGGACAAGTCGGGATAGAACAATTGGTTCAATTCTTCACGGGTCTTTTCCCTGCGCATATCTGTAAACAGAAAACGTATAAATTCCCCATCTTCCCGGGCCGACAGACAGACAGCTCCATCCAGAGTTACGGAGCAAGCCTCGTCTATCAGGTTTTCAAGCAGGAAACGCAACTGGTTCCAGTCACCGGTAATCCGTCCTTCCAACAGTTGTATCTTAAAATCAATATGCGCCTTGTTTCCCTTATACACTTTGCGGAAATATTTCCCGGCAGTAGCCATAAGTTCCGGCACAGATATTGTCGCACGCCTGAAAGTCACCTCTTCCAACTGGCGGGAAGCGCATGAACTGAGTGTCGTAAAGATACCTTTGTAATACTCTATCAATTCGCTGATGGCAACCACCGTTTCCCGCTCCTCCGCTTCTGTCTGTTTGCCGGACCGCAGTTTCCCTATCAGCTGCTTTATCTTGTTCGGATAATAAATCGTTTCATGCTTGATGGTCGAAAGACAATTATCCAGCACCATGTTCTGTACATGCAGCAAACTGTCTTCCCAGGAAGCTCGCCGGGCTTCATCTTGAGCCACTTCGATGTCCCGGTATTTCGTAGCCAACTTAACCACTGCATTGAAGATTACAATGGAGACATAACGGGCTATCAGTTCCAAAAATAGCAAATGGTCGGTCTCCTGCTCCGTACCTTCCTGCGTTCCAGACACAGCACACCTATGCAACGACACATATTTCCCGCATCCACAACAAGCGGCAATGTTTGTATATACCCTTTTCCGATATGTACTCTTGCTGCTCAAAGCAATTCTCCATATATTTCCTCCAGATAGGCAACTCGTCCACGGCGGTATCTTCCACTGGATTGGAAGTGTATTCCAGCTTATGTGTAGTCTCGTTGTATACAGCTATTAACCGGTCGATACTCAAAAGCTTCGTTCACTGCATCAAAAGCGGAACCTACAATCTGCCGCGGATTTCCTTCAATGTATCCTCCTCACGCTGCAACATTTCCTCCGTATCCGAAACCGGCAACAAGGAGGCATTGAACACCTTCCATTAATTTCCAGTACTTGCTCCAGATTCCAGCGGTTCACCAGACGCTTGGAAATAGAGTATGTAATATCCCGACAGTAAACAACAGCAAAACCACCGCCAGCAAAATGCCCACCATCTTGTTGTTGGTGGAACGCTCCAGCTGCCGGCAATATTCTTCCAAAGGATTGGTCTTCTCCCAACAGTTTGTATAAGGTAGTGTAGCAGCATTATTATAACTATAGTCATCCCATTGCTTCAATGCAAGAAATGAGACTGCCGCTTCATTCCTGATATCCAGAATTACATGGAAATCCGAATTGAACATCTGGTTCCACCAATCCAGTTCCGCAGGCGCCCCGTCTCCCGTCAGCGTCATATAGCGATGTATAGGATGGGCGTATTGCTTGTAATGTTCGTTCAGGCAATACATTGCCGAATCTATGTATTGTAAAGCCAGTTCGTATTCTCCGTCTACATTGCAGTAATAAGCTTCATTGGCATAATCGGAGGCTTCGTCCAGCAAAGCTTCGTATTCATTCTGTGCAAGCAGTGCCAAAGAATCCGGTAACACCTCTCCGGAAGCAGGCTGTTCCACAGCATGCCGGCAGGATGACATGCACAAAGACAACACGACGAGCAACACCGACACGGACTTACGGATACCGGCAGGCAGACGGAAATAAAAACGGCTGCCTTTTCCCAGCCCGCTCTCCACATTGAACAGACAGACCTTGAACAAATCATTCGTCTTGCGATATTTTTCAATGATGCCCTTACAGTTCATCAGTCCAAAGCCACTTCCTTTGTTCTTCCTCAATTCCTCCTTGTCGGGAGCGTCACTCATACCGATGGCTTTCGAGTCATATACTTTTTCTCCCACGATGCAGGCTACATCTTCCGGTGACAATCCACAACCATTATCCTCTACCGAGATTTCCACGTAATCCTCCTCCTGCCGTGCATATACTTTCACCATACCGCCCTGAGGGGTATATTTACGGGCATTCTCTGCCAGTGTATTTATCATAAACAATGTAAGGGCTTTGTCTGCCTTCACCCGGATATCCGTAGGCTGCACCTCCAACGACTGTCTCTTCATCTCGAATGTACGGCTTCCTTTCCTGAGCAGCTCGAAAAGTTCATTCAATTCGAACGTCTCTATGTTCAGGCTAAGGCTTCCTTGCTTCATCTTTATCCAAAGGGCAAGAATATCATTGTATTCGTTGATGGTAGTAACCAACTCGTCGATATACTGGTATTTCTCCTCCTTTATCCGTTCCTCTTTGATGAATCCTTTTTGAGTCAGTTTCTGCACTTCGTTGATGATACGGTCTATGTACGGATGAATACCCGTTTACAATAGCCATACATGCTTTCTTTATCAGATTTTGCCGTTTGTTCCCCGCGATGTGCTGCTCGTAAATGTAGCGTTGCTTTTCCAGTCTGCGGCGCTCATCCCCAAGGGAGATGGACGTCATGCCGTTGTCGATTGCCCATTGGATATAGGGGGTTATCACCCGTACCATCGCCTGCTCATCCTTGCTCATCCGACGCGGGAACACTAATTGCCCGTTGTCTATGCGGATGTCCTTCACTCCAAACAGCTTTTCCAATTCCGGGCAGACAGCCGTCCGGATAGAGTCGATGATTTCCTCCTCAGTCTGTGCATCTGCCGGAATGGATGCCGTTATCTTCTGACAGATATCCAGCATCAGCTGCAGACGGCGGAGATGCACTCTGTTCCGGTCTTTGGAACGCTTGTTGAAAAACCAGAAAAAGAGGGATACAAGCACGAAGCCCACAATGACCAGTGACAACACGACGTTGAGCTGCCCCGCCTCCTTTTCCAATGCTTGATAGCGGCTTTCCAGCTCTTTATCCTGGCGTGTATCTTCAAGGATATCCAGGTAAATATTGCGGTTATAGTCTGATTTTTCTTTCATCCCGAGTCCTGCATACGAAACGCTCAACTGTTCACGAATACGTGAAATCCACTCGGGCACGGTTTTCAGTTTCTGCTCCATCCATGCCTTCTCCGCACAAATCGTATCTCGACGGTCAAATGCTTTCAGCCAGTCCAAACTATCGTGGCAGTCATAGAAAAGGCGGTGATGGTCATTTACACATTCCAGAGCAAGTTTTAGCGTGTCAAGAGCTTCTGTATAGTGACTGTGGGCATTCAGGTATTTGCCGATAGATACATATGCACCTGCTATCTGATACAAATCCTTGTATTGGCTGAATTTTTGCAATGCCAACTGCCCCAGACGCATGGGAAGCAGCGAATCTACCGGTACTCCAAAACGTGTCAAGGCATGGGAGCGGCGGTCTTGAAAAAATGCGTAATTATCCGGTGAAGCCATCAAGTTGGCAAGTCCCTGCACTCCATTGCCCTCAAAGTAAAGATAGCCCTTGCGCGAAGCCAACTGCCATGCGGTATAGAGCTCATCAAATTCTCTCAGTCTTCGCTCATCCGGTGTCTCACCCTCGCATAAGGCAGCAGAACCTTTGATGTAGTGATAATACAACAGCTGATTGGTATCTGCCAGCAACTCTTGTTTTTTAGTAACTTCATTAATAGAGGCTACAGCTTCCGGACGCTGTTGCAAATAATAATAATACACAGCAGATACAATATAAAATTCCGAACGGGCATAATTCAAACGCATTTGCTCGTGTTGGTCCACAAACAGCTTGTTATCCTCCGCTATTCTTTTCATACGGTGCAAGGCACTGTTGCGATAGTCGTAGAATTCCTTGTTCAACGCCGTCCGCTGATAGATCTTCATCAATCCGATATCGGCAACCAGCAGTTCCAGCTCATTCTTCGTGAGACTATACACATCTTTATGAAACTTTTCGGCCTGCTCAAAATCCATGCGCATAAAAGCACAAAAGCCCAGATTATTGGATGCTTCCGCTTTTCCTTGTTTATAGAGGCTGACTTCACGGTAGGCCCTTGATGCCGCATGGCAGGATGAATCCAGGTTTTTATAACGAAAAGCATAAGCCACCTGGTTTAGAGAGTCGATAAGGCGTACTTCCTTCATGGGTGCCGTTCCCACACACGAAACCATTGTTGTACAAAGGCACAACAACCCCGCAAACCATATAAAAGAAAGTCGTTTCATAAAGCAAAGCTACGAATAAATCCGGGAAAGAAAAATAATTTTTATACAATAACTCTTGTTTTATGTAACGGGAAATTCCTACCTTTGCAGGCAAATTAACAAATAGGTAACATCTATTACACAAATGAGCGAAAAAGCACCCGTAATGGTATTCTCCGGAACTAACTCGAGATACCTTGCAGAGAAAATCTGCGCTAGCCTTGATTGCCCTCTGGGAAAGATGAACATCACCCACTTTGCTGATGGTGAGTTTGCTGTCTCCTATGAAGAGTCAATTCGTGGCGCACATGTATTCCTGGTTCAATCCACCTTCCCTAATTCCGACAATTTGATGGAACTTCTGCTGATGATCGACGCTGCTAAAAGAGCGTCTGCTAAAAGCGTTGTAGCAGTCATTCCATACTTCGGTTGGGCACGTCAGGACAGAAAAGACAAACCCCGTGTTTCTATCGGCGCTAAGCTGGTGGCCGACCTGCTCTCTGTTGCAGGTATCGACCGTCTGATTACGATGGACCTGCATGCAGACCAGATTCAGGGATTCTTCAATATTCCGGTAGATCACTTGTATGCATCAGCAGTATTCCTCCCCTATATTGAATCCTTGAAACTGGAAGACTTGGTAATCGCCACCCCGGATGTCGGCGGTTCAAAACGTGCCAGCACATTCTCCAAATACCTCGGTGTACCCCTGGTATTGTGCAACAAGACACGCGAAAAAGCAAACGAAGTTGCCACCATGCAGATTATCGGTGATGTAACCGATAAGAATGTAGTATTGGTAGATGACATTGTAGATACAGCAGGAACCATTACCAAGGCTGCCAACATCATGCTGGAAGCAGGTGCCAAATCTGTACGTGCCATTGCCAGCCACTGCGTAATGTCCGACCCGGCTTCTTTCCGTGTACAAGAATCCGCTCTAACTGAAATCGTATTTACCGATAGTATCCCCTACTCTAAGAAATGTGACAAGGTTAAACAGTTGAGCATTGCTGATATGTTTGCAGAAACCATCAAGAGAGTGGTGAATAATGAGTCTATCAGTTCACAATACATTATCTAACCGCGGAGCGGTTAGAAATTAAAAATTAAAGGCTGCGCGGTTCTGAAGTGAACATTGCGCAGCCTTTAATTTTTAATTTCTAATTTTTAATTCTAATTCTCCAGCCTTCCCATCTTGTAGGTTCCTTTTCGTATCACCTTTCCGTTCTTGTCTGTTTCTACAAACGGACCGTGTTTCTTGCCTTGTTTGAAGAAGCCTTCATAACGGTTTCCGTTCTTGTTCTCCTGGATACCGCTACCTTCTTCCATACCGTTCACAAAACCGCCTTTATATTTGGTTCCATCGGTCTGAATCAGGGTACCTTGGCCGTTGAACTTATTGTCTTTCCATTCACCTTCGTAAGAGTCACCTACATTCCATTTGTAAGTACCGTATCCGTCACGTTGGTTATCTTTCCAATTACCTTCGTAAACGGCGCCGCTTGCCCACGTAAATGTGCCGTGGCCTTCCTGCTTTCCATCCTTGAAGCTGCCCACATACTTGTTGCCGCTGGCATGGTAATAAATGCCCTCTCCGGTACGTTCACCTTGAACATAAGAACCTTCGTAACGGTCGCCGGTGTGGAAGAAGTAAATACCTTTGCCATGTTGCATATCATCTTTCCAGTCGCCTACATATTTATCTCCGTTGGCATATTCAAAAGTTCCTTTACCGTCCCGGACATCATTTTTCCACTCCCCGTCATATTTGGAACCGTCATTCCAGGTCAGTGTTCCTTTGCCGTCTTTCTTGTCATTCTTCCACGAGCCTACATACTTGGAACCGTTCTTCCAGGTATACGTTCCTTGGCCTTCGCGTTTATCATTCACCCAGTCGCCCTCATAAATATCACCATTGTAATAGTACATGGTTCCTTTACCGTGCTGGTAATCCTGAAACCACATGCCGTCATAACGGTTGTTATTCATAAAATAGTAGATACCCCTGCCATGCTGCTGGTCTTGAAACCATTGCCCCTCATACTTTTCACCGTCGGGAAACATATATGTACCGTAGCCTTCACGCTTGCCCTTCACATACTCACCCTCGTAGACGTCGCCGTTCTTGAAAACGGTCTTCCCCTTTCCATTGGGCTTGCGCCCTTTTATTTCACCGGTATAGACGGCCCCGTTATCTTTGAACGTATAGGTACCTATCTTTATCTCCGAAGAGAATGTACTTTTCACTTTATCGAAAAAGCCGCTTTTTTTTTCCTGGGCAGTGGCTCCACCTTGGCATAAGAAAGCCAGAATGAGTGCAGTATATAGATATTTCATTAATTGATAATTGATAGTTGATAATTGACAAAGGTAGGATTTATCCGGTAAAATGATGCGATAACTCCCGCTTTTTATGACATTTTTTTGCCGCACACTATTTCTTTTAATTTCTCTTTGCATAAATGCCGCCCTGCAAGTTCACGGATTTCTTGTGGAGTAACCTCCTTGACAGCATCCAGTGCTTCGGCAAAGTAGGTATCCTGCAAGCCCGATACCTGCACAAAAATCCAGGCATCTGCCAGCGAGAATGCAGATTCATAACTACGGCACATGTCTCCCAACATATAGTTCTTCACCATGGAAAGCTCTCCATCGGAAGCCAGCTCGTTCTGAAGGCGGTCTATTTCATGATAAACCTCACCGATAAGAGGCTCCACAAATTCGTTGGCGGCCTTCGGCACTGACCGCCAACACTCCCTGCCCCGGATAGGGCATGATGGCTGCGGAGATACCGTATGTGTATCCTTTATCTTCCCGGATATTGGACATCAGGCGACTGCCAAAATAACCCCCGAACAGTGTGACCAGTACGCGGGCCTTCAAGTAGTCCGGATGATTACGGTCCAGGGAAAGCATGCCCATACGGACGGCACTTTGCAGGGCGTCCGGACGTTCGATGAAGATACGTTTTCCGGAGGTGGTAACCGGATGGAATTCTGTCTTCTCCGGTTTACGGAAATCCGTACCGAAAGCCTCGCAGCCAAACAAGGACTCTATCCTGTGGATGCAATCACCGGTTACCTTACCCGAGAGATAGATGCTGCAATTATTGGAATGATAGTAACGGTCATAAAACTCGCGTAGCACCGCAGGAGTGATGCGCCGATAATCCTCTTCCTGCACCAGACGTCCACCGGGATGCTGCCCGCCGTACAGAGCCTTCACCAATCCGCGGTGCGCCAGAAAGTCCACCTTGGAAGAGTTGACAAGAAACTGCTGGATATTGTTGTCTACAATCACTCCCAGCTCTTTCTCGGGAAATACCGGCTCTTTGACGATAGACTCCAATATGTCAAGCGTTTGGGGAAGGTATTTATTCAGAGAATAAAGGGTGACATAGGCATACTCGGATGCACTGGACAATTCCAGCCAGGCTCCGTAATAGTCCAGCTTTTCCGCTATCCGGGCGGCATCGTAGCGTCGGGTGCCCTCGCGAAGCATGCGGTTCGTAAACAACGCCTGCAAGGGCTGTTTCTGTTGCCATCGGCCGCCTGCCATGAGGAGATCGATACGTGTCACTTCATTGTCACCGGCATTGAGCACGCTCAATGGCACGCCATTAGGCAACTTGATACGTTCCGGCCTTTGCACCACCAGTTGTTCCGGTTCAAGAATCCGGGGTTGGTCACTTCGGTTCAGCATGGGCTTTCTAGTTTACAGCCCATGGCTTTTAAGAAATTCTTCTGCCCGTTCCAAATCTTGAGAGTATCTATGCCGATAGTTTCTACATCCGTGATACCTGCTTTGATAGTGTATCCGTTTTCCAACCAACGAAGCTGTTCCAATGATTCGGCAATCTCGAGGGATGACTGCGGAAGGGCGGTTATCTCTTTCAGTACCTCTACGCGATAGGCATAAAGGCCGATATGCTTATAATACGTATGGTTCTTCAGCCAGTCTTCCTTCGCCGCATTACGCTGGTAGGGAATGATGGAACGGCTAAAATAGAGGGCATTCCTGTTTTTGTTGAGCACAACCTTCGGAGAGTTCACATTTTCCAATGCCTCGAAACCATTATCTACCGTAAAGGGTTTCACCAGAGTGGCTATCTGGGTGGCCGGATCGTCGAAACATGCTTTGACGGCTTGTAACTGCGAAGGCTGGATGAAAGGCTCATCCCCCTGGATATTCACCACGACATCAAACTGTCCTCCTATTTTTGTACAAGCTTCCTGACAGCGGTCGGTGCCGCTTTTATGTTCGGTGGAAGTCATTACCACCTTTCCTCCGAATGCTTTTACTGCGGCTTCAATACGCTCATCGTCCGTAGCCACGTATGCATCGTCCAAGATTCCTGCCACTTGCTCGTATACTCGCTGTATCACGGTTTTTCCACCTAACACCGCCAATGGTTTGGCTGGAAAACGCGTAGATGCGTAACGGGCAGGTATGATTCCTAAAAATTTCATTTTCAATCTTCGTTTTTTAAAATGAGAGTGTATCCGAAAGTGTTCATATACTATCGACACATCTCCTTATATTCTTTATTATTATAACAGTTGTTTCAATCCTCGCAGGATATAATCACGTTTCAAATCTTTTGGCTTATAGACAGTCCCGTCACAAGACAACAAGTCTATATCCAGCCGTACAATTTCCTGCTCCTTCTCCTCGGGCATCCTTCCGCTTCCCGTTCGATGGCTTTCAGGCAGGCGGTGACTTCCTCTACCGGATTATCGGAAGCAAAGCATGCCACCTGATTGGAGAACAGATTCGGACGGTGAAAGAAAAAAGGTACCGTCTCCTCCTTCTTCCGTAGAAAAACGAATACCAGGAAACAGTTCTTTCAACCGCTTCCGCGCCAACGAAAGATTCTCTCTCTGCTGCTCGTTGCTACCGATACTAATCGTATAATCCATTTTTTTAAGGTGAAAGGGGAAAAGGTGAAAATTGAAAGTTTACCTTTCCACTTTCAATTTTCATCAAAATTAAACAGTTCGTCCAGTTTCTATCCGATTCAAAATTAACCTTCCCACATCATCCTTGCACGGGTCATAGCCTTCGGGCAACTGGAATGTCTCATTTTCATCATATCCCAGAGATCTTGTCACCGAGCACTTTCACCATGTATTTAGACCAGATAGGCAATGCCATAGAAGCACCTTGCCCGTGCAGCATAGTATCGAAGTGGATGTCGCGCTCTTCTCCACCAACCCAGCATCCGGACACAGCGAAGGAGTGAAGCCCATAAACCAGCCGTCGGCATTGTAGTTAGTTGTTCCGGTCTTGCCGCCCATGTCAGCTTTCACACCTAGCGACGCACACGTCCACCTGTTCCCTCATTGATAACGGCACGCAGCATGACCAGCATCTTGTAAGCGCTGGAAACACTGATAACCTCTTCCATTTCCGGAGAGAACGTAGCTAATACATTTCCGTCATTATCCTCAATGCGAGTTACAAACAGCGGAGCTACACGGATACCCTTGTTGGGGAATGCGGTATAGGCACTTACCATCTCGCCTACCGAAATCTCGCACGGGCCAAGACATAAAGAAACTGACGGCACAATTTCACGATTACGTACACCAAAACTTTCAATCAAGCGTTTCAGAGAATAGGGATTGAGCTTACTCATGAGATAGGCTGTGATCCAGTTGTCAGAGTTAGCCAGCCCCCACTTCACAGTCACCATGTCACCAATCAGCTTAGTGTTGGCATTACGGGGCGTCCACGGTTTTCCGTTTTCATCAATTAAAGTATATTCCACATGACGCGCTTCATCACAAGGAGAATAGCCATTCTCCATAGCTAATGTGTAGACATAAGGCTTAATGGTGGACCCCACCTGACGGCGACCTACCATTGCCATATCATATTTAAAATAATGATGATTAGGCCCTCCGACATATGCTTTCACATGCCCATTATGCGGATTCATAGACATAAAACCTGCACGGAGGAAGTGTTTGTAATAGCGGATAGAATCCATAGGTGTCATGATTGTATCCTTTTCACCATTCCAGGTAAATACCGACATTTCTTCAGGTGTATTGAAAGCTTTTTCAATTTGGGCATCCGATGCCCCGGCTTTCTTCATGATACGATAACGGTCGGACTGTTTCATGGTGCGGGTAAGAATTTCATCTACCTGCTCCTGCGTAATTCTGTTACTGTAAGGCGCTTTTTTACGTCCTTTCTTTTCTTTGAAGAAATAGCCTTGCAATTCTTTCAGGTGCTCTTCTACCGCCTCTTCTGCATATTGCTGCATACGAGAGTCAATAGTGGTATAAATTTTCAGACCGTCTGTATAAAGATTATATTTAGAGCCATCTTTCTTAGTATTCTTTTCACACCAACCAAATAAAGGATTATTTTCCCAGTCAAGAGAATCTTCATAGAATTTTTGCATCTGCCAACCACGATAATCTCCCTTTACAGGTTTCTTTGCATTCAATACACCACGCAGATATTCGCGGAAGTAAGTTGCCATTCCTTCATTATGATCAACGCGAGTATATTTCAGAACAAGCGGAAGGGCCTGCAAAGAATCACATTCTTCCGCTGTGATATATCCGGCTTTACGCATCTGATCAAGCACCACGTTACGACGCCCGCGTGAACGTTCATTATATCGTACAGGATTAAAATAAGATGGATTCTTGCACATTCCTACAAGCATAGCGGCTTCTTCTATCTTTAAATCATTTGGATCGCAACCGAAATAAGTATTGGCAGCAGTTTTAATACCTACTGCATTGTTCAAGAAATCAAATTTATTAAGATACATGGTAAGTATCTCTTCTTTAGTGTAATAACGTTCCAATTTCACGGCAATCACCCACTCGATGGGTTTCTGAAACAAACGTTCCATTACATTATCCGCACTTTTCCGAAACAAAGCTGTTTAGCTAGCTGTTGCGACAAGGTACTACCTCCACCTGCATTCGTCTGAAATATCAAACCACGCTTCACGATAGCGCGGAACAATGCTTTGGCATCAATCCCGGAGTGCTCGACAAAACGAACATCTTCCGTTGCAATAAGAGCATTGATAATACTGGGCGACAAATCCTTGTAAGCCGTATACACCCGGTTTTCCTTGCTGTAAGACCATGTACCAAGCACTTTCTCATCTTCAGAGAAAAATCTCCGTTGCAAATTTATAGCTCGGGTTCTCCAGTTCCTCTACAGGGGGCATATAACCTATCCAACCTTTTGAAATAGAAACAAAGATAACAACGATAGCCAATACCACGACTGCCAATAAAATCCAAAGAGCTTTTATTATTTTTCGAATCATGTTTATTCTTGCTTAAAAAGATGCTTAAATTAAGATGCAAAGGTAGATAAAATCCGGAACGCAACCAACGAGTTTGATTATAATTTCAGTTTTGTTAAAATATAGAGCGATACTCCTAACAAATAGCACGAAACAAAAAGAAAGAACGTTTGTTTGGGAAAATAGCGGAAAGAAAGTATCTTTGTATACACTTTCAAAGTGTACTCATATAAAAGGCATAAATTATGGAATACGTATCATCAGACAGGAAGTTGTTACCTTATGGTATGATGAACTTCGAGGACATCCGCCTGGACAATTATTATTATGTAGATAAGACCTCTTTCATCCCCTTGATAGAACAATCAGATCGTTTTTTCTTCTTTATCCGCCCACGTCGATTCGGAAAAAGTCTGACTTTGAATATGCTGCAACATTATTATGATGTACGTACCAAGGATAAGTTTGACGCTTGTTTGGCGATCTCTATATCGGAAAGCATCCCACAAAGATCGTAATAGCTACTTAGTAATAAAACTAAATTTCTCGGGAATTACCGGAGATTTACACAGCTATCGCAAAGCTTGGACGAACATTGCAGAATTGTATTCGACTATTTCTGCGATGTCTATGCTGACTACTTACCTGAGGGAATCAAGGAAAAAATGGCCGAAAAGGATGGAGTAGTCAGCCAATTCGAATATCTGTTTACGGAGTGTGCACGCGTCAATCAGAAGATTTATCTTTTCATCGATGAATACGATCACTTCACCAATACAATACTTTCTGATGTTGACAGTTTAAACCGCTACACTGACGAGACACACAAAGAAGGTTATCTGCGTGCCTTCTTCAACAAAATAAAATCCGGAACAGATTCCAGCATCAAACGCTGTTTTATCACTGGTGTCAGCCCCGTAACAATGGATGACTTGACCAGCGGCTTCAATATTGGCACCAACTACTCCCTCTCGCCAAGATTCAACGAAATGATGGGGTTCACAGAAGGTGAGGTTCGCGAAATGTTAACTTATTATTCTAATACAGGGCATTTCAATCATACCATCAATGAGTTGATAGAAATCATGAAACCATGGTATGACAATTACTGTTTTGCACAGGAATGCTATGGTAAAACCACGATGTACAATTCCAATATGGTACTTTATTTCGTCAAAAATTATATCGAATATAACGGTGAGACACCAAAAGACATGATAGAAGATAACATACGCATTGACTACGAAAAATTGCGTATGCTCATTCGCAAGGACAAAGAGTTCGCCCATGATGCTTCCATTATACAAACCTTAGTTAGCCAAGGATACATCACAGGAGAACTGAAGAAAAGGTTTTCCGGCGGCCAGTATTATTGACCCCGACAATTTCGTGAGCCTGCTTTATTATTTCGGTATGCTCACTATCAGTGGCACGCATGAAGGAAAGTGCAAACTCACCATCCCCAATCAGGTAGTCCGCGAACAACTGTACACCTATCTGTTGAACACTTACAATGATGCTAACTAAGCTTCAGTAGCTATGAGAAGAACGAATTATCCAGTGCGCTCGCTTATCGAGGTACCTGGAAAGCTTATTTTGATTACATAGCCGATTGTCTGAAACGCTATGCCTCCCAACGTGACAAGCAGAAAGGCGAATCTTTTGTGCACGGTTTTACATTGGCTATGACAGCCCAAAACCGGTTCTACCGTCCCATTTCAGAAGCCGATACACAGGAAGGATATGCTGACATCTTCTTATCTCCATTATTAGACATTTATCCGGACATGAAGCACAGTTACATAATCGAGTTGAAGTATGCTAAATACAAAGATCCCGAAAACGTGTGGATGAATTGCGACTAGAAGGAATCGCTCAAACCAACCGCTATGCTGATACAGATACAGTAAAGAATGCTATTGGCACCACACAGTTACATAAGATTGTAGTAGTATATAAAGGAATGGAAATGAGAGTATGTGAAGAAGTGTAGCTCTCTAATTATATCTAAACGCAAACAGGCGGGATTTTTCCCGCCTGTTATTCATACCTAATTATACCTCTTTATAAGATACCAATTACAAGGTTGCCGCCTGTACACCTACCACTCCGGCAATTGCACCGGCAACAGCAATAATCACTTTCAAAATAATACTCCACGTTTTTTTCATAGACATTTCTCTTTTCCAAATTAAACATTTATGAAAACTATCAACTGTCAATTAGCAGACATCAATTAAACAGACGGATCAGGTGTTACTCCATCCTCCTTCTCCACCACCTTCACCCGGATTTTCCGGGTCTTCGGGAGATACGACCACGCTGTTCTTCTTCAGATATTCATCCAGACTGATCAGGTCCAGCTTTTCATCTTCACGGGTCGCAGATTTTGTGATGCGCAACTCTTTATTGGCTTGGAAGAAAGATACGAACACTCTCCACACTCTTGGCATGTAATATCCTTTGCCAGACTCTGCACCTTGGAACGGGCAGCCAACATAAATACACCTAAGCCTTCGATATTAATTGACTTACCTTCCAGCAACTGCTCCTTCATTTTTTCCACAAGTTCTGGATTACGCTCTTAATATCACCGACAGACAGCGAAGAACGATCCCTGCATTTTCTGTGCAATATATTTCAAACTGACGGACTGACCTAAGGTGATCAAATGCGGATAATATCTCTTAGGAGAATTGGGAACACGCGGATCTGTTGGTCGCGTAATGACTTTGTAAATTACACTCATACTACGCAATAAAATATATCAACGATCTTCCCAGACAGTTGATATACAAAGGAAATTCATACTGGCATTTACGCCAACATGAGGGCATCGGTTAAGTATGTACCGCTGTACTTTCCCCAGCCGATAAGATGTAGGGATTCATGTATATAGCATGAATTAGGGGCCTACATATTTCATAAATCTAATAGGATATATTCACGATTGCCTCTTTAATGCTTTCCACAATATAACGAACGTCATCATTAGTTACGTACGAACTGCCTCCCTGAGCATGCTCGTAAATCCCGCACCATGGAAGATGTTATCGCCCAATACTAAGCACACGCTATCATTACCTATAAAATCGGCACCAATCGTGAATGCTTGTGCAAGTCCATAAGGCGAAGGCTGCTCAGCATAAGTGAAGTTCACCCCATAGTCGTTACCAGCCCCCAGCAGATCGTATGGGGTCGAGATAATCAGAATGTCACGGATTCCTGCCAACATAAGTACTGATATTGGATAATAAACCATCGGTTTATCATATATCGGCATCAATTGCTTACTGATACCCTTGGTGATTGGGTACAATCTAGTACTACTTCCTCCTGCTAAAACAATACCCTTCATATGCTCTTACTTGTTTATATTCGTGTAGAGAGAGATGTGCTCGAAAAGCTATCAGTCTTTGTACTGTGATTCATAGTACTTTTCGTACTCTCCACTTGTGATGTTGTCCATCCAAGCTTCGTTTTCCAAATACCACTTAACTGTCTTTTCTATACCTTCCTCGAACTGCAGACTTGGTTCCCATCCTAGCTCTTTCTGAAGCTTAGAAGAGTCGATAGCATATCTCAAATCATGCCCCGCACGATCAGTAACGTAAGTGATCAGGTCTATATCCTCACCTTCCTTGCGACCAAGCAAGCGATCCACAGTCCTAATCACCACCTTGATGATATCGATATTCTTCCACTCATTGAAACCACCGATATTATAAGTATCCGCAATCTTACCCTCATGGAAAATCACATCAATCGCACGCGCATGATCCTCTACATACAACCAGTCGCGCACATTCTCACCCTTACCATACACAGGCAATGGCTTGCGATGACGGATATTATTGATGAACAACGGAATCAACTTCTCAGGGAATTGATAAGGACCATAATTATTCGAGCAGTTGGTCACAATAGTAGGCAAGCCATAAGTATCGTGGAAAGCACGCACAAAGTGATCACTGCTTGCCTTAGAAGCAGAATATGGCGAGTGAGGCATATATTTCAAATCCTCAGTAAAGAACTTCTCACCATAAGCTAAGTGATGCTCACCACTCGAAGCCTTGGTTGTAAATGAAGGCTCAATACCCTCTGGATGCGTCATCTCCAGCGCACCATACACCTCATCGGTAGAAATGTGATAGAATCTTTTGCCCTCATACTTCTCAGGCAAGCTTTCCCAATAAAGTTTGGCAGCTTGCAACAGAGACAGAGTTCCCATCACATTGGTCTTTGCAAATGTGAATGGATCCTTAATACTTCTATCCACATGACTCTCTGCTGCCAAGTGAATGATACCATCCACATGCTCTTCTTGCATCAACTTGTAGAATGCATCGAAATCGCAAATATCCATCTTCACAAACTTGTAATTTGGCTTATCCTCTATGTCCTTTAGATTAGCCAGATTACCAGCATAAGTCAACTTATCCAAATTAATTATATTATACTCGGGATACTTATTTACGAACAAACGAACTACATGGCTTCCAATAAAGCCTGCACCACCTGTAATTACTATATTCTTCATATCGTTTTCTTTACTTTTTTTAAATTGAAATACATTTTTCAAGGCTATCTATCCAATAAGGAAATTTTACATAAAAGGTTTCCTTAATAGTACACTTATCCAATACAGAATAAGCTGGACGGGTAACAGGTGAAGGGTATTCAGAGCTATAGCAAGACTGAATATCGCAATCATTATTGCCAACAATCTTGGCAATCATCTGAGTGAAGTCATACCAAGAGCAAACACCTTCATTCGAAAAATGGAAAACACCAACCTGGGGTTTCTCAATTATAGTGATAATAACATGGGCTAAATCCAATGCGTATGTAGGAGTTCCACACTGATCAAAAACGACCTTCAAAGCAGGCTTAGTTGCAGTGAGGTTGATCATTGTTTTGCAGAAGTTCTTCCCAAACTCAGAATATAACCAAGCTGTGCGGATGATAATATATATGCAACCTGTTGCAATGATTTTTTGCTCGCTATGTAGCTTAGTCTTACCATATACACCTGTAGGAGTACCTTTTTGATCAGGTCCGCATGGAATATTGTACGGCTCCTTACCGAATACATAGTCGGTTGATATTTGAATCAACCATCCATCAACTTCCTTCATTACCTTAGCTAGGTTTTCTGGAGCATCAACATTCAGTTCTCAGCAAGAGCAGCTAGCTTCTCATCGGTTTCGCAAGCATCTACGTTTGTCCATGCTGCACAATTGACAATAGCATTTACGTTATTGTCCTTTACCATCTTTCGAATGGCATCAATATCAGTAATATCAAGATAGGTAGTTTCAAGACCTTCTACCTGATTCACGTCTGTGAAAATATAATTGTCGCTTGTATTCTTAGACACAATGCGCATTTCATTTCCTAATTGACCGTTAGCACCTGTTACAAGTATATTCATACTATTTAAACTCTGGATATAAATCTATATTAATATCAAAAGGACTATCAAAATCCTTCAGGAAGGCGTGTTTTGTATCTTTCTCTGATAACAATACCTTATCGGCATTAATCTTCCAATCAATGCCAAGACTACCATCTACAATTGAAATGCCACCATCAGCTTCTGGAGCATAGAAGTTATCACACTTATACTGGAAAACTGCAGTTTCAGAAAGTACAGCGAAACCATGAGCAAAACCTCTTGGCACAAAGAATTGACGATGATTCTCTTCTGATAATTCCACAGCTACATGCTGTCCGTATGTAGGAGAACCCTTGCGAATATCAACAGCAACATCAAGTACAGCACCCTTCACACAGCGCACAAGTTTACTCTGAGTGAATGGAGGACGTTGGAAATGCAATCCGCGCATCACACCATAGGAGCTCATGCTCTCATTATCTTGTACAAAATTAATCTTGTGCACCTTTTCCTCAAATTCACGTTGAGAGAAAGACTCGAAGAAATAGCCACGAGCATCTTTAAATACTCTAGGCTCTATGATTACAACGCCATCAATGGCAGTTTTAATTACGTCCATTATTATTGATAAATAGTTCTATTTGTACCGTCAGGCAGTATCGAACTGCAAGCTGATGCTCCACCTATGCTGACGGATATCCTCATTTTTTAATTAAACCCTAAGACATAAAGGTAACAGATATTAATCCTCGTGAAATATATCTCGAGTATAAACTTTTTCTTTTACATCATCAAGCACCTCATCATAGCGATTGGCTATAATGGCATCACTCTGAGCCTTAAACTTATCTAAGTCATTTACTACAAGGCTTCCAAAGAAAGACGTTTCGTTCTCCAAAGTTGGCTCATAGATAATAATATTAGCCCCCTTAGCCTTAACACGCTTCATGATTCCCTGGATGGCACTTTGGCGGAAGTTATCGCTATTGCTCTTCATTGTCAAACGATAAACACCAATGATGACTTCCTTTTCATCAGCCTCATTCCAGTCACTATTTGCAGTATAGTAACCAGCCTTACGCAAAACCTCATCAGCAATGAAGTCTTTACGGGTGCGATTACTCTCAACGATAGCACTCATCATATTTTGAGGTACGTCAGCATAATTAGCCAATAACTGTTTGGTATCCTTTGGTAAGCAATAACCACCATAACCAAATGAAGGATTATTATAATGTGTACCAATACGTGGATCGAGACCTACACCAGAGATGATTGCCTGACTGTCCAAACCCTTCACCTCAGCATAAGTATCCAACTCGTTGAAGTAACTAACGCGAAGTGCTAGATAAGTATTAGCAAACAATTTAACAGCCTCTGCCTCTGTCATACCCATCAACAAGGTATCGATATCCTCCTTTATAGCACCTTCCTGCAGTAGTTGCGCGAAAGTCTTCGCATATTCCTCTGCCACAGAATTACTGATTGCCTCAATAGCAGCATTTTCTTCATCCCACTTCTTATTACGTTCAGATGGCAATACCTTTGGATATCCAACTATAATACGAGAAGGATACAAGTTATCATACAATGCCTTACTTTCACGAAGAAACTCTGGAGAGAATAACAAATTAAACTTCTTTCCCTTCAATGCCGGATCTGTCAAGAATTTGAGCGCATACTTCACATAGAGAGAACGGCAATATCCTACAGGAATTGTTGACTTGATTACCATCACAGCATCAGGATTAACACGCAGAACTAGGTCAATTACATCCTCTATATGGTGTGTGTCGAAAAAGTTCTTCTGGGGGTCATAGTTAGTTGGAGCAGCAATTACTACATAATCAGCGTCCTTGTAGGCTGCGGCACCATCAAGGGTTGCTTTGAGGTCCAGATCTTTCTCTGAAAGATATTTCTCGATATAGTCATCCTGAATTGGAGAAATCTTTTTGTTGAGTTTCTCAACCTTTTCAGGAATAACATCAACAGCAGTCACTTGGTGATGTTGAGAGAGTAATGTTGCGATAGAAAGACCAACATAACCTGTGCCGGCAACGGCGATTTTAATATTTTCGAATGATTTCATGATTAATAATTTGAATTGAAATAGTTGATAACGTTATATATTATTGATAGAATTCTTTATACCAAGTAGCAAATTTACGTAAGCCATCGCGCAGTGGAGTTGAAGGCTTGAAACCATAATCCTTTTCTAGGGGTGTAGTATCAGCGTAGGTTACAGGAACATCACCTGGCTGCATAGGGACAAGTTCTTTATGGGCTTCTGAAGTTGTAACCCTCTTGCAAGACTCCTGCACGAACCAGTTCTTCCTGAAGAATAGTCACGAAGTCTAGCAAATTCTCTGGAGCATTATTACCAATATTATATACGGCATAAGGAGGTACAGGTAATCCATCCTCCCCTGTCTTTTTCTCTGGAGCTCCTTTCATTACACGGATTACACCCTCTACTATGTCATCAATGAATGTAAAATCTCGCATACAATTACCATAGTTGAAGATTTTGATTGTTTCTCTATTTACTAGCTTATTGGTAAAACCAAAATATGCCATATCTGGGCGACCAGCAGGTCCATAAACAGTAAAGAAACGCAACCCTGTAGAAGGGATGTTATACAATTTTGAATAGGCATGAGCCATCAACTCATTACTTTTCTTAGTGGCAGCATATAGAGAAACTGGATTATCCACCTTATCATCAGTAGAATATGGCACTTTCTTGTTTGTTCCATATACAGAAGATGAAGAAGCATAAACAAGATGTTCCAATGCCTCCTCATTACGACATGCTTCAAGGATGTTATAGAAACCTATCATATTGCTCTTGATATAAGCATCCGGATTTGTGATAGAATAGCGTACACCAGCCTGTGCGCCCAAATTTACCACTACATTATGGTGATACTGAGAAAATATGCCATTGATAGTTTGTTTGTCAGAAAGATCACCCTTGATGAAAGTCCAATCACCACCAACCTCAGACAATTGCTCTAGACGGTAGTTCTTGATATTCACATCATAGTAATCATTCATATTGTCGAGACCAATAACCTTTACGCCCTCAACTTCCTTGAGTAATCGTATACACAAGTTGCTTCCAATAAACCCTGCAGCACCTGTTATCAAAATCGATTTATCTTCTAAACTTATCTTTTCCATCTTTACCATTTTGGGGATTAATATATCGTATTAATTTACTTACCGAATTTTTCTACTGCCTCGTAGTAAGTGTCAAGAGATCCTATATCGAAACGACTAGCAGACATTTTCCAGGCATGTATTTCGGTATTATCAACCATATAATGAGCAAGATTACCGGGAGTATCTTTGCCACAAGAATTGGCAACAGAGTAGCGAACGAGTTCAAGATCTTTCTTTAAATATATATAAAATGGAGGTACTGCCCAATGAGACTTTGGGGCTTGTGGCTTTTCTTCCATATTGAGAACATGCATATTATCATCCACTACGATCACACCTGTACGTTGAAGTTTCTCTATAGATGGCTCTTCATGGCACATAATGCAGCTAGTGGCCTTAGATTTTGCAAAGTCTACAAACTCTGAAAAGGAGAAGAACAGCAAATTATCCGCTGCAACAACTAGTATGTCATCATTTATATTAAGCTTATCCAACGCATAGAGTAAATCACATACAGCACCCAATCGAGTATCATTAGTGGAAGTTCCATCATCTATGATAGTAATCTTCTTGCTATAGTTCTGCTCCTTTGTCCAATCTTCAAAGATTGGAGCAAACTTATGATTAGTGATAATTACATGCTCATCAATGTCATCAATTTTATCTATATCGTCAAGAATACGACCGAGAATGGTTGAATTACCAATCTTCAACAAAGGCTTTGGAAAGTTCTTTGTCAACTCCCCCAAACGAGTCGCATATTCGGCTGCAATTACAATGTTTTTCATTGTATAATATTCATTTTTTTAATTTTCAATAAATCTTGCACCATCATCAGGTTTAACCCAATATGTTTTGAAAGTCATTTCGTATTCAGGGAATTGAGCAAGATACTGCCTTGTTACCTCAGCTTCAATACTTTCTTTATATGCTGGATCTACAAGTGCAATAATAGCCCCTTGAATCCTGCGCCACTAAATCTGCCACCATATACACCAGAAAGTTTATGCATGATGTTATATATAGCAATCAATTCTGGAGAACCACACTCATAATTATGGATACTACTCTCGCATGAATCAAAACTCAATTTACCGAAGAGTTACAGATTACCTGTTTCCCATGCGGTAACACCTTGTCTGACTCTACGATATTCTGAATAAAAATGCTCAGCTCTTCTGGAAAACCGAGCAGGCATAATATCTCTTGTCTTCTCAAAAGATTCTTTTGGAATGTCACGAAGGAATGTCTTGTCGAATGTCTTTAGTGGTTGATCTGCATATGCCAAAATATTCCATGCAGCCGTTTTGCACTCATACACACGGAGATTGTAATCAGAGTTCACGAGACTACGCGTAAGGCCACTAAAAAATATACCAATCTCAAAATCAGGCATAGATAAATTTCTATTGATTATTCGATAATGATTAGAATCACAATCTTAAGAATAGCAGACTATTCTTTTGACCTAAAGCAATACATGCCTGATCCAGTAACCCGTTGTTCAAACCTATATACTCACGTTCCGCTTCAGAAGCAATAAGGACAACCTCAAAGGGCTTTAAACTTATACCATTCGCCTTAGCAAATGCCATTACGTAAGCTATTAGCACAGCTGCGGAAGAACTTATGCCACCAACAGGAAGAGAGCCTTGCAAAACACCGTTGATACCATACTTCAGATTAAATTGCTTTGACAAAGCATATTTAGCGCTGCGCACATAATCACCCCATTGTCCTTGTTTTATCTGTGTTTTGGTCGCTATATCAAATTCGACAAATCCTTCAAAAGAGAGGGATTCTAGATGAACCTGGCTGTTTTCACTTGGAGTGAACCACAAATCCACTCCCTTATTGATCGCAAATCTGTTACTATACCGTGTTGATGGTCAACATGAGCCCCCAAAGGGCAAACACGATAAGGAGAAAAAATATGATATTGATAATTATCCATATGTATTTATTTTAGTGGTATCAATAGCTATACACAATATTTAATTATCTTATTAAACAACTTTTGCTAACCATGAGATAAATCTGCCTCTTATGGATATATAAATAATACCAATAGGAGTCCAAAAGACTTCAATAGGATAATGTTTTGACAACCGTAATGAATGATTAATCCATTAAAAAAATGTAGATATACGACTTTCATAAATAACATGATTCTCTCTAACGTCGTAATGTCCTAAATTACCAGCCTTTAAAATTTCACTAAGTAAAAAGCGGTCTTCTTTCTGATTTGGCTTGCATGGTAAAAATTCTTTGTTAAATCCGAAAGCTTCCATCAGAACCCACATAACTGCAGAGGTAAACTTAAACATTGAAAGCCGTTTTATAATTACAATTATATCAGAGTTTCTATTGTTAATCGATAAGAAATATAAATCTAAGACTTGTCTTAACCCAACTCCCTCAACAAGGAAATACCAATAAATATGATGAAGCACATGGACAACATTGAAAAGATGAGCAGGGACAATCAGATTGTTATTTTTGTTTACAACAAAACTTTTCTTTCCAAATTTTCGGGATAATTTTTGAAGTCTATAATTTCTAATGAGATTACGACTTATCCATGGCCTAAAATGAACTTCAACATCAGTATTTTTGAAAAAATCCACATGTGTATGCATATAGTCAAAATGGTGTAATGTAGAGTTTTTTTATTCATTTAATAGTCTTAATAATATTTCCATCAAACCATACATCAATATCTCCATAATAGGCTCCAATACTTTGTCCCTTTAAAATACAATTATATAAGCCACATTCATTCAGTGTTTTCTGAACTTCTTCACATTGTAAATTTAATATTTTATTACGTTTTACCAAAAGTTCTGTCATACCAAACCATTTTAATATTAATAATTCATTTGGCATTTGACTTTTTGGTATTTTATTTAGGCCAACAAAAGTAATTCCAATAAGCGATTGTTGGGAAGCGATAGTAAACGCGTTATTCCACTGAATGTTATTGGGTGGAAACGATAAATGAGCTCTGTTACCAATTGCTATTTGAATAAGTTCAAAGAACAAAACTACATCCTGCCTATCTCTTTCTCTTTTTTGCTGTTTATTGGGCATGACATCAATCAATAATTTACATTGTAAGTTTCCTTCTTATTTTTCCATTGTATAACATACGAATAATAGAAGAAGGAAGGAGTCTGAGAATATATCTAGCTATTGGAAATAGCGATTTATAAGGAGAAATTCCAAATAGTTTATATATTCCTTTTTCGTGAACTTTAAATTCAAGATTACTATCCTTCCTATTTGATCTACGCTTATAAACAGAATCGTTTCGCCTAAAATTAAGAAGAACTTTATCAATATTTGCCACATTATAACCTGCAGTAAGAATATCAAACCACAGGGCTAAATCTTGAGATGTACGATAATTCTCATCGTAAGAAATACCATCGTCAAACATTGACTTTCGCATCATAACTGCAGGATGTGCAAGTGGATTTGCTTTATATATGAGTTTCTTTGCTCCATCTGTATCTAACGGAAACTTTCGTACGCCTAGATTTTCACAAATATCGCTAAATTCTTGAATATAAGCACCGATTACAGCTACATCTTTATGTGTATCTAAGAATTCAGATTGAACTGCGAATCTGTCTGGTCGTGATACATCATCACTATCCATTCTTGCAATATAATCAGTATCAATAGCTGTAATACCCTTGTTGAGCGACTTTGTTAAACCTATATTAACCTCATTTACGATGAGCGTTATGATATCTCCAAGCTTTGCAATCCATCGGTCAAGAACTTCTGTTAAATCAATGCCGACAGGCCCATCCTGAACAAGTATTATCTTATTGGGCTTGCAAATCTGATCATCCCAAATACTTTGGAGTGAACGCTCCAAGTATTCGGGTTTTTCAGATTTGTATACGGACATTAATACGGATATTTTCTTACTCATACTAATAAATAGGAGTCAACCAATCCATTCTATTTGCCAATTTACCTCTTACACAATCGAGATAAGTCAAGTGCAAGCGCTTTGTAATCTCACCCTGTTCACCTGAATCTACTTCATACCGGTCGATAGTGTAGATAGGGGTAATCTCCATTGCAGACCCACAAAGAAATGCTTCGTCAGCTAAATAGAGTTCTGTACGGTCGATAGTACGTTCCTCAACCTTCAAGCCAAGTTCTTCCTTAGCCAAACAGATAATTGTGTCACGTGTAATTGATTCAAGTACACTATCTGTTAATCGAGGAGTAACTAGTGTATCACCCTTTACCATGAAGAAACAGCTACCAGGACCTTCTGCCACCTTACCAACTTCATTCAAGAAAATACAAGTGTCGTATCCATTGCGTAATGCTTCACGCTGTCCAACACGAGAGTTTATGTAATTGGCACCACACTTAATACGTGGGGAGAGGTTCTCATCACTGATACGTCTCCATGAAGTAACGCAACAATTCAAACCTTTCTTATTGTATTCTGCACTTGTTCTTCCACGTGGGATAGGTGCAACAAACATCTCTACAGGACCTTCTGATCCCCAAGAGCCAAAACCATCAACAAATAAAGTCTGTCGAACGCTTAAGTTCTCATCATATTCATTAGCCTTAACAGTATCTACCAAAGCTTTCTTGAAATCATCTTTGGTATATTTCAGATCAAACTGGATTAATTTAGCAGAACGAATCAAACGATCATAATGGTCGCTCAAACGGAAAGCATAAAGTTGATTGGTTTCTTCATTCCAATAACAAGGGATTCCCTCAAATACATTCAAACCAAACTGTGATGTAGGTGACAGTACATTCACCTTGGCATCGTTAACATCGAGAATCTCGCCCTTAAGCCAGATTCTTCTATGAGCAACATCGTACTTCATATCTAAATATCTTTTAAAAGTTCTTATTCTTCATCAGGAAGGTGAGCAATACGCTTTACTTCATCATCATCCAATTCTGCAGATTCCTCTGCACTCATACCTTCTCGCTGGTCTTCATTGATATTCGCACTTTGGAATACCTTGATAACTGACCACCAAAGAATTTTGATATCAACCCAAACACCTTCACTCTTGAAGAGATCGACATACTGACCATCAAAAGTCACTTTCTCATCCCAAGAGTTCTCGTTACGCCCCTTACATTGAGCCAAACCTGTGATACCACCTTTCACTTGGAAGCGCTTCTTGTACTTCTTATTCAGTGTATCGTAATCACCAAGTTCGTATGTTACACAAGGACGAGGTCCAACTACTGAGATATCCCCCAACAACACGTTGAAGAACTGAGGTATTTCATCAAGACTAGTCTTACGAAGGAATGCTCCCACTTTGGTTACACGTGGGTCATTATCGTAAGAGAACAATCCTGTGCCTTGCTTCTCAGCTCCCACACACATTGAGCGGAACTTCAACATCTGGAATATTCGACCATCCTTTGTTCTACGACCTTGCTTAAAGAAAACAGGTCCTTTGGAATCCGTCTTGATTGCAATTGCTACTATAATCCAAACTGGTGTAAGTAGCAAAATGGCAATCGAACAAGATATAATATCAAAAGCTCTCTTGATAAAGAGATTTAAATTATACATACTGATTGTATTAGAATGCGAATGTATGGAAGATATCATCAAATACTTCACCTTTCTTAATTACTTCTACCTTCTCGCCACAAATATCAAGTACAGGGAAGTTAGGCAGAATGAATGGTGGTTTCATTACGAGTGAATAGCTACCACAGTTGTTAATCACGATAGCATCCTCACGACCGAGTTTACCGTCATAGTTATGATAAAGTACATCACCCTCGATACATGTGAAGCCAACTAAGTCAAGCTCACTATACTCCTGCTGTTCACCACCCATTGCAATGACCTGCATTGGAGGATTCACACCACTCATGCTGATATTCTTCTGACTACCGAGAACAGTTGCGATATACTTGCCACGAACATTCTTTATAGTCTTAACAGTACCAACAAACTTCATACAGTCGCCTACAACAGCTGAACCCGGTTCGATAATTAGCTCTGGCTTTACGCTCTTATCCTTCAAGTATTCTGCAAATACAGTTGCTGCTGCTTCTGCATACTGCTGGTAATTGGGTATCTCACCAGAAAACTGAGCCTTCAATGAATCGTCCATCTTACCAAACAAGCCACCACCAATATCAATACGCTCTGGAATAATACCAAGGCGATCAATCAACTCAACCATACCCTTAGCTCGTGCGGGCCAATATTCTATCTGACGCTTAGCAAAATGGCACTGGAAATTGTAGAAGTGAACATTCGTAGTATCCTGTACATAATCCAATATTTTCTTAAAATCGTCGCTATCTACATCAAAACCGAAACGACTTACAACACCATCGCCAACCTCATAGTTACAACGAATACCAAGATTAATAGTATTGCTTGGATGACGCTTAGCGATACCCTTAATAATATCAAGTTCCTCAATACAGTCAACATTGTCGATACCACCAGCTACAAGAAACTCCTCAAGCTTCTGTGAATTCTTGATAGGTCCATTCCAAATGATGCGATTGTGCTTAACGCCACAACGAAGCGCAATCTCCATCTCCATCTCTGAAACCACCTCTGCGTAGCCGCCCATTTTGTCAACCAACTTGCAAAACTTAGGGGTATAATTAGTCTTATAAGAGTAAGCAATATTAAAATTAGGATAAATACTGCGGAAAGTATCTCTCAACTCGATAAAGTTCTTCTGAAACTGCTCACTGTCCAAAAGATAGAAAGCATCACCATACTCCTCACGGAGATTTGTGATAATTTTTTTGTCTATTTTCATATCTAATATTTATTCTTATTTTTGATTTTATTTACAATCATATTTACTTTCTCTTCAACCTGTTCATGGTTTACTTTGAAATAGTCAACCACTTTTTGAGCTTCTGCTTCGAGTGCTCGAATCTCACCTATTCCAGTATTGAAGATGTTACGAATTTCATTTAGATCGGTAATCTTCTTTGTATCACAGAAACTTCTGCCCACAATCACCTGAGTACTACCAAGACGATAATGTTCCTTCAAGACGAATGAACCTGGTAAATCGCCACCATGAAGACCTGCTATGCCACCAAATCCAAACTTGATGCCCTTACTCTTAATCTTATTAGCTAGTTTCTCTACAATACCATCGGTAAGCAATTGGAATATGAACGTCATCCCCATTGCCAAATGAAGGTCATTAAGACCAATGTGAATCATATCAATACCAGGAAGATTCATAATCTCGTCAAGTAAAATAGCAGCCTCAGGAGTTTCAAGCAGCAAACAAGACTTCGCCTGCTTATTATGTTTTTCATTTGCCTGCTTCACAAAACAAAGGAAATCACCTACCTCCTGAACTGTGTGAAAAAATGGTAGCATAATGATATCAGCACCTGCCTCTACAGCTTTACCTATTTCTTCCTCGGAATCAAAATATCCCACATGGTTTTTATGAATAGGATTGACACGAACCAATACCTGTGACTTACTTACTGCTTCGCGCACATTGCGTATATCTTGTATGGTATGATGATTCTGGACTGTATCCAAACCACCTTGTCTATCATCCTTGCCGATAAATTCCATATCGACAAATATCCAATCAACTCCAGAATCCTCAGCAATTTTCGCGACTTGGGGATTATTGGTTATGTATATTAAATCTAACATAGTACATTACTTTAAAAACGATTTAATAGGCTTTGCCGGTATACCAGCATACAACCATCCTTCTCTATCTAAATTTTTTGTTACTACAGAACCTGCAGCAACTATAATTTTTGGCGCAATAGTAACACCTGGCATTACCATAGAAACCTGCACAAAGCCAAACTCCTTCACCAATGTGAACAGGAGCCTGGATATGCTCTCTGTTTTTACAAATACATTTATTGGGATAATCAGATGTATCAAGTCCTGAGGTTAAAATTTTAACTCCATGACTTATTGTTACACAATTATCAATTTTTACCCCCCCACACACTGAATATAGCAATCCGAATTAAGAGACACATCATACCCTAATTCTAACCTTTTAATATTACCAATAGTAGGTATTCCATTAATTTGTAAAGATCTCCCCCATAGTATTGGGCGAAATAGTTTGTAGGATTCACGCCTTAATTTATTTAGAATTCTTAAAAACATAATTATAGTCAAGTTAGAGATTATTATATAATCAACCAAGATTTTTCTAGGAAATACTCGTTTGAATATTCACCTTTTGGAGCGACAACAATGCTTCCATTTTTGTCTTTTCGTAACCAATTACCCCACCAACTAAATGTACTTGGAGACATAATGCCATGCTCACAAAATGAAATAGAAAACAAATCAACTAACGCAGCATCAGAACCTGTATTCTCGACAAACAACGAATTGTCTAATTTATTACTAAAAGTGTCTTTACACCAAGTAATATCGTCAGAAAAGAAACAAAAAAGAGGATTCTTTACTTTTTCTTTAATGATTTTGATAGCACTTAAATAATAATCAACATCACCAATTACGTTACCTCCTTTAAGAGAATTTCGATTTATGTTATTGAGATAATCACCTCGTCTAATATGAACAGCGACTGTATTTGAAGAGTCTATTGACTTTCTCCAATCAAATACTTTTTTTAAAATAATATCAGACGGAGAAAATATTTCTAATAATTCTTCTCGAAAAGGTTTAAAATATTTCGAAGTCTGCCAATATCCATCATAGAAATTAGTACTGTCTATAAAATAAGGTATAATACTGTAATATCTATGTAATTTTTCCATGAATAAAAAATTTTTATTTATCAAAGGAAGATTAACTCCTGTATTATATCTTATTACATGACTAATATATTTATTTTCAAATGGTTTAACCCAAATAGGCCTATTGATAATTTCCAATTTAATATTAGGAAAATCACTTACATCAATTATATGCCTTCTAGTAACATATTTAGGTTGATTTAAAAAGAAATCAACATCAAAAAAAAGTTTATCACCTTTTTCCTTAGAAAGTGCATAACCAAATGCATATTGAAACATCTGGTTACAAAGTCCACCCCATAACTTAACTATAATCATTTTTTTATACGAAATGTAGAAATTAACAAACTATGATCAGAAAAATTTTCTTTTTGAACTTCAGAATATAAACATTTAAAATGATCTGAATATAAAATATGATCTAAGCGAAATTTAAGTAAATTAAAATCACTATATGTAATTCCAACCAAATCCTCCGAACCACCATGAGTCACGAAGATTTTTATTTTCTAAAGTAGACAAACAATTGCTACCGCATACATCATTAAAGTCTCCACCTACTATAAATGGAACATCTGAATTTATTGCCTTGGATATTAATAACGATTGGTTTGATCTAATTACTTTAGCTTGTTGTAACTTTGAGTAATATATTTTTGGCTTGATAAAAAAAACTAATTTAGTCTTAGAAGCTTGTAGAAGTTGTCCAATATTATTTGACTCTAAGTGACAATTAACAATACTGATTGGTAAACTATTATAATCAATACAGTAAAAATTTATAAGTTCATTCTTGCTAATATTAGACACAGACTTAATAGGATATTTACTAAAAATAGCATTCTGTCCATAACTTCTAGTTCCCACAGTGTAATGGAAATGGGGATATAGACATAAAAGACTATCTCTTAAAATAGCACATCTGTTAGTATCATATTCTTGGAAGAGAATAACATCAGAGTCTATCTTTTTTATCACTTCAAATAAAATATGAGGATTATATCTGCTAGTATCCAAATAAGCTCCCTGAGAGTGAATATTGTAACTAAGTATTCTGAATCTGTTGCCAGAATCACTTTGAGAATGAAAATTTATAGCATAAATTTTAAAATACCAATTAAATAGTAAAACTACTATCATTAATACAGACGCAACTTTCCATTTCTTTTTAAAACACAATATTACAATAACTATTATTGAGAGGCACAGCAATACTGGTAAACTCAGAAGAATAAAATATTGCATTACTAATTAACGTTTTCCATTCATAATACTCCAGCATCTAGGGAAAATCGTTCAATAAATTGGGCAGATAAAACACAAACGATATAAGCTAAAATAACCACTGTGAAATATTTAACAATCTCGTAATTAAAGAGCATAGACAAAGTAGGGTCATAAACCATTCCTGTTAATGTAATTACTGGAGCATGCATACAATATACAAAAAAGAATAATGCATGAATCTAATATCTGGTATGTTATTTTTAATGATAAACCGAATGACAACACAACAAATGCAGAGAAAAATTATTGCAAGAAATTGGAATGATGAATGATTAAATCTTTTTTGCAATACATATTATCATGTTTTTGTTTAGCATAGCTCCTAATAAATATAAAGGCATTCAATAAAGAAAACTTCTTTGACTGACAATATTTAAAGATGTTAAGCATATTAATACTATAAAGATATCGCTCGATAGATACTTAAACCGTAAGAAAATGGGAAAAAGCTACCATTATAACGAACTATACTAATAAATCCATGATGAAAAACTATCAGTAACGATAGTAGAAAATTAATTTGAGGCAATATTGCCAAAAAACGCTTTTCAGAAATGTCTAACATATTATTTATTTCTTTTACCTACTAACTGCGGTAGAAATTTATTAAAAACTAATGCAATACAAGAACAAACCAGAATACTATAAATCAACTTGATAATAACTAAAATCCATGTCTCTGGAGTAATAAATCCCAACTTAGATAATATAATATCGAAAGGTCTGAGTGTATCATAGTGAAAAACATAAAACACAATTGTATTCTGTCCAATAAAACTGATAATAGAAGGGAAATGTATGATATGTTTAAATACGTGAAAGATTGCAAGATTACCAGTTATTATTAATGAAAAACACATCGGTATAGAAAAAAAGAAATTTTTATGAACATCCATTGGAATTATCCCATAACAAGAAATGGGGAGGGGTAAAATATTTAATATTGTCGTTAACATTATACTAATATAGAACAAAGTACAAACTGAAGAGGTTTTTTTAATATCAACATTTTTAATATCAACATTTTTAATTAAAAGCCCTATTAATAAGAATAACTGGCATATAAATGCTGTACTTATATTAAGATTGTCAAAAAAAAGAGTAGTCCTTAAGAATAAAGCCTATCATTAAAAGAATAATAGAATATATAGAAATAAGTTTTAAACTTTTCTTTGATAACTTCAGATTGTAAAAAAATAAAATCTCGGCTATAATGCAACAAGGGAAATACCATAAATTTGAGCCTGTAAAAAGATTTGATGAATATTCTAAAAAATATTCAAACGACCTATTGATTAAAGCATTAATAGATCCTTTTAAAAAGGCCAAACAAAGCCAAGGAAAAACAAGATATTTAAATAATTTAGTATAGAATAATTTCTGATTCCCTTCACAATCATTAAATACATATCCTGTTATCGAAAAAAACAAAGGAATCATTATTGGTGCTGTAATTAAACTGAACAACCATTGTGAATTGATTCCATTGCTAATATGCCAAGTCATTACAATCAACATAGCTAAAGCTCTAAGACCGTCTATCCATTCTTTTCGAGAGTTCATTATTTTAAAGTATTAAGTCGATTAAAATTTGGATATAAGAATTTTACTAACACCAAAGGCCAGAAGTTCAAAGCGAGTACGGTTTCCATATTAACGAATGACAACATTAGAATATTGGCAAAAAAGAACACATAGGTAGATTCTGCTCTTTTAGATTTCAAAATTACCATTTTTTCAAAGATATGTTGAGCATAATAACCATATAAAAAAGAAAGTAAAACAATACCAATAATACCACCATCACAATAAAATTGGAAAAAACAAGTGGCAAATGAATTATAATTCTTTTCGGGAGATATACGAAGAAGATGTGAATGTAAAAACTCTAAGTAGGTATTAGCATCATTCAACACGCTAGGAGAATCCATACCTAAAAATTTAAGTATGCCAAAAAATGGTGCGAAAAAACCTCTTAAAGCACTGAAACCAAAAGTGTAATCATCTATTCCGGCCCTATGAATGCTACTACCAAAAAACTGAACACTTGCTCCGTAATATTGAGTAAGAGTTTGGAGGAAACTTGAATTATCTTGTCCATCAGCTGCAATACTACGCTGACTTGACACAAAAATAAATAAGGAAATAAACAATGGTACTAAAAGTAAAGCATATTTTCTAGATTTATGGAATTTTATAAGTAAATCAGATGAAAAATACCTAAAATCCTTTCTATGCATATAGACACATAGAATAATCATTAGTACAAATACAGTTAAATATGTACGTCTTGCATCAAGAGCAACACACAAAAGAGCTAAAGAAATAGCAACAATAAGATATTTATTTTTATAAGTACTAAAAAATTCAACAAGAGAAACTGGAACTAACAAATATAATAACGGATATCCAATATAGCTTTCTAACAATAATTGAGAACTATTTTTAGTTAACTCATTTGTTGCACCATCAGTTGCAGCTGCTGCAACTACATATACATCACCAATAGTACCCCCTGACAAAACAAACATCAATATATTGATAATACTTACTGAAAGTACAGAAAGACATATAAAGAGCATACTCCAATATATCTTTGTTTTTAATAGATCACTAGTATTAATAGGCTTACCGGTACGATAAAAAGCAAATTTTGTAGAGTACTTTTTATTAGCTACTGTACCAAAAATAAATGATAAAACTCCTAGAGAAATTAGCAAATAAGCTTCTGTTGAAGCTTGGTACATACCATACCAACCCGATGTAGCAAAAATAAAAATTATAACGAATAAAAAAGTAAAAGATACAGCAGGACTAAAGAATGTTTTGTCCCTGCTATATAACGATAATCCTATAATTAGAAAAAAAAAAGAAAATACAGAAATAACTCATATATTCCTAAGAAAAGAAATTAATATACTTTTTTTAATAATGGTTTCTATACTATAACGACTAGATGTAAGTTCAACAATTTTGGATTCGTCAAATTTGGTCCCGAGAAATTCATGTAAACCATTTTGGAAATCTTCTTTATTTGTAAAATCACATGCCAGCCCGTTTGAACCATTTATAATAATTTCATTTATTCCACCCTTACATGAATTAGAAAAAACAGGCTTTCCTAAAGAGTTTGCTTCTAAAACAATATTTGGAAAACCTTCATATCTTGAACTCAATAGAAGAGCATCAGCATATCTAATGTAAGAAGAAACATTCTTTCGATATCCAATAAACCTAACATAATCAGATAATCCTTTGCTAATTACCAATTGCTTCAAATCATTTTCTAGCTCACCAGAACCAAGAATCAATAGATTAAAATTTAGATTTGATTTCATCTCTGACATTCTTTCTATGATTATATCATATCCCTTTTGATAAGCTAATCTTCCTGCAGCAATAAAAGTATAAATATGTTTGTCTAATAATTCTTGAGGGCAATCTCCAACACTATTATTTACTGAATTAATGTCAACTGGATTATTAATCACCATCATCTTATCTTTGTCACATCTCCAATTTGTAGAAAGGTCGTCAAACATATCTTTTGATTGAGCTATGATATAATCATACTTACGATATGCAATACGGTTAATTATTGTTCTTAATCTAGATTCACTGGCATGAAATAATGACGGGATTATTGTATCTCTGAGTAATATCTTTATTCCAAATAAATGAAAAACAAAATTTATTAGACTTAACCATAATAATTGGTGAAAACCAAAAAGGCAAAAAATCAGCTTTGCTATTTAATACATTATTAAGAATTTTATAAAACGATGACCATAACTTACCTTGAACTTCCAAGCAAGAAACCTCAACATCGTCATCTAACATGCTTTTAGAGTCCTCGGAAATATTTCTAAAGAACAGAAGTTTAACCCTTACCTTATTAGATTTGGTAAGGTTGTTTGCAAGATATGTAATAAAACGACTTGTACCATCTCTACCTAGAGTACTTGCAACAATCAATAATGTAACCATATATTGTTAAATGATTTCTTTGTTAATAATAAACCTCATCTTCCAAACCCTGTAAATTAGTTCTGAAGAATAAGATACTAATGAAATTGTAATGAAAGTCATAATTGTATTCATATTGCCAGTTAGAAAAGCAAGCAATAAACATATAACGTAGACTGATGTCGTAACTAAAATACTATAAAACATATATCGATTATAGCCAAATGCCACGAAAAGATTATTAGATATGACATAACTTACTGATAAAATTAAAGGACCAATTAGAAACAGACGTATCGGCAACAAATCACACTCTTCATGCAAGAAAAAAAGAATAATTTCATGTAAGAAAATATTTATAATGATAACAATTACACCTGTAAGTATAAAACTAAAAACAATAATTTTCTTAAATTGTATTATACTCCTATTTTTTGCAAGTCTTGGGAACATAACTGTACATATGAGCATATATGGTTTTGCCACGATACCATGAAGTTTTAAACCTAGATCATAAATAACAACATCTGACATGCCAACAAAAGTACCAACTAGTAAATAACTTAATTTGTCTTTTATTGCGCATATTATATCTGTTGCAAAAATTGAGGATGAGTCCTTAATATACAAAATTGAAGACTTAAGATTAGGACAGACTAATTTAATCTTCATTTTGAAGACAATTAGATAAAGTGAGATAAATCCGCCTACGAAATAACCAAAAGAATAGATTATGGGAACTAAAAAAGCATCTTCTTGCTTCTTGACAACAACAAAAATCAACATTACCATTACAACTTTTGTAGTTACATTAACAATAGTGATAATTTTCATCCTCTCCAATCCCTGAAAAAAAAACTGGGGAAACAATAAATCGTTCGTACAGAAGGCATATGTCAATATAAAAATCAAAAATTTACTTCTGTATGATGGAACAATATATGCAACAAAGGAATATATAAAAAGAAAATTATGAAAATGACAAGTCTTACAAACAAAACATTACTCAAAATCTCTGATAACTTGGCTTTATTATCTCTATTAATAGAAACGTGTTTTGCACAAACAAAATTTGAACCAAAATCAATAAAGAGAGAAGCATAACTAGCCAACATCTGGGCAGTTAATACAATACCATATATTTCCTTACCTAGAACATCTACCAAATAAGGATATGTAATTAAAGGATATAATAATAGAAATACTTGTAAAAATGCAAGATATGAAAAATTCTCTATTAATACCTTGTGAGACTTACTTCTTTTTACTATATTTTTTAACCTACTCATGATTATCTTCCAGAAAAAATGCTTCTTAATAATTCATTCCTATGAATAACATAGCTTAAAAAAACTCCTCCTATAATTATAATTGTAATTGTCAAAAGATAAGTAAGCAACTCACAACCTAGTAAAGAAGAGAATATATTGATAAACAATTGAGGCAAAAAGCAATGTCAATAAACCATGATATGCATAAATTATAAAACTAGAATCGCTTAATAAATCAGGAACTAATTTACCTTTATATTTAGAAGCAAGATAATATGAAATACCAATTACCGAAGATATTTTAAATATAGATAAATACTTATATAAATGAATATGTAACAATTGAAAACAATAATGATCACAAATAATAGATGTAATACATACAAGCAAAGAAAGAAATAAAATCCTTTTACATATTTGCATAAAATTAATTCTTTCTATAGCGAAATATACACCTAAATCAAACCAAAATAAAGACTCAATAACAGGACTTTGAAAGTAATAATTTAGACAGAAAAGAATAGCTGGCAAGAAAATTTTGAGTCTCTTTATTCCATAATAAAATAATGGGGTTGATACAACCATAACTATTAAATTTCTAATAAACCCTAATGGGCCATCAATTGGTTTAATAAAAACTTCATACACAAATGAGAACCAAGAAAATCATTATCGAAGAGTTTAGATTCGTCTCTTAATACAATATTGTCAGGCCCTATTAATATATATAAAAGAAAGTATAATAAACACCAACACAAATAAGGAATAAATAGCGATTTGACTCTAGTAACAAGCTTATTCTTATATACCGACAATGTAAATTCCTTTAATATTGTAGAAAAATAAAAAGCCACTAATAATAAAAAAAATAGGAACAGCCGAATACGCTAAATAGCGAGAAAAAACCAGGATATACTTGTATAAATTGGTGCATTTTGCTCGATATCTAAAATTCTAACCTATAAATTGGTTTTGCTAATAAATCAGAATGTAGTATTACAACTAATACACATAGTGGGAAGCGAATAAAAGATATTGTTCTGGACAACAGTTTATTCTCTTCTTCATTATATAAATATATACTATCTTTCATTACAAGAATTACAAACAATTAAAAAGTATCCTGTATCTAATACACAAATCTTTAACAAAATTTCCTGTACAATATGAAGGAGAGAAGAAAAAGGAAAAGACGAGAAATAATATTCGTTCTATAATTTGCGATATTTCTAGCAATTTTATATTTATCTGATAAAGTATTTTCAAAAGATACTTGTAAAAGTTGAATTGCTAAAAATTCAAAATCATGACCTAAATTGCCCTTAAAAAGGTCGGTATAATCTTGATCTCAATAAGCCTAAACCTGTAGTTTTATGACCACTGAGATTTGAGTTGTGCTGACGATATTGTATATGAGCTGAACTATCGTAAAAAACATTCCCCATAAAAGAACAAATAATATAAATCCAATTATCATGAAAACTTTTATTGTTGACCTTACAATAAATTGAAAGTGCACTCTGATTAAAAACACATGTACACCCATAAGTGAATATTTGAACTAGTGATAGTTTATTATCAATATCCACTTCTTTCTCATTATAAAAATCTCTAATATAACTTAGAGTATCGTCAACCATTCTTAAATTTGAAAAATACAAATTAGGTACTAAGTGATCAAACTTTTCTAAAGATTGTATTGCAATAGACAATTTATCGTTATCCCAAACATCATCCTGATCGCAAAATGCATAATAATCTGTTAAATCCTGTTGTAATGAATATTGGCACAACTTGTTAAAACTTTCTTCTGCTCCACAATTATCTTCAAAAAGCAATTGAATATTAGAATATGTTTGTGCATAATTTCTTAAGATTTGACGCGTACCATCACTTGACCCATCATCTCTCACTATAATTTTCATATCAACACCTACCTGTGATATCAGACTATCTAACTGTTTACTTAGATATTTCTGACCATTATAGGTTGAAACAAGTACTGTAACTGTTTTCATTTCGATTATTATTCAAAATGGACGAGTTTCTACTCCAAGAGCAATTAATTGATTTATTACTCTTGAATGTGTGGAAAAGAGTAGAAAACTCGTAAGCACTCACTGTATAGCTATAATACCTTTGACGGTATTGTAACCCATATTGAGTTATATTTTTGATTAATAATTAAGTTATTTGATAATATTCATTGGCAGAAGTGCTATGTAATCGGTTTCGCCGGATATTAATTTTCGTAAAACATCCGCAATATATTTAACACGACGAAGCCCGTTTATCTTACAATAATTCACGATTGAAATACCATTCTTAGCTCCAACTCTTTGATACCGTTCAAAGAGATCCTTAAAATCCATACTACTTGCCATATTCCTTTTTTTAAAATTGTGGAACAAAGGTAAAGAGACAAGATGAGGAAAACTAAAAAGGTATTGAGTGCTTACATAGCAGTGTCGCTATGCTCAGCCCCACATAGCCCGTACCGGCTACGGCGACCTTAATGTTTTTAAAATCACGCATATTTTGTTTGATTTAATTATTTTTCACCTCCATGCTTCTCTCCATATCCGTAACCATAACCGTAACGTTTTCCATAACCATAATACTTGCCATATTTTCCATAGCCATAGTAATAACCATACTTCCTACTGTTCAGATCCAAACCATTGACAGCAATACAGAGATTAGGCAATTTGTTATTTTCAGCCAATTCATTAATCAAAGTAAACTCTGCCTTATGGGTATAATCAGCACGACATACATATACGGATAAATCTGCGACACGTCCTATAAGTAAAGTATCGGTTACCATACCCACCGGTGCTGTATCCAATATCACATAATCAAAATTCGCCTTCAATGTTTCAATGGCTTTCTCTAACCCTCCACGAGCCAATAATTCTGTTGGATTAGGTGGAACTGTACCACCGGGAAGAATAAACAGATTCTTGTTTATATCAGAAGGCTGCACAAAATCCATTAAATTCGCAGTTGTGTTTGTCAGATATTGAGTAATACCATGTTCCTTTTTAGGTATATTGAAGACTTTATTCAACCCCGGTTTACGAATATCCAGTCCTACTATCACCACTTTCTTCCCTAATAAAGAAAGACTAATTGCTAAATTAGCAGATATGAAAGACTTACCTTCACCACTGATAGTAGAAGTTACCAGAATTACATTCTTACCATTCTCAAGCATAAACTGGAGATTAGTACGGACATTCCGGAAAGTCTCACTCATCAGATTATTCTGATTCTCAAATACCGCTATAGAACCAGTCTTTTCATCTGCTAACGGAATATCACCAACAACAGGAAGTGAAGTCAATTTCTCAACGTCAGCACGACCTTCAATCTTGAATTTTGTCAAACCTATCAGATAAATAACTCCTACCGGAAGTCCCACACCTAAGACTAAAGCAACCAAATAAACTATCGTCTTCTTGGGAGAAATCGGATTGTCATCTGCTAACGCTTCATCAATAATCTTCACGTTATTGGCAGTAGCCGCCAAAGTGATGGCATTCTCCTCACGTTTTTGAAGCAACATCAGATACAACCCCGATTTAATCTCTTGCTGGCGGGCAATGCTCACAAATTGGCGTTCCTGAGTGGGCGCATCATTGATACGGCGGGAATAACGGCTTGCTTCACGAGCCAGATCTTCTTTGGTAATCTGCAATCCTTTCAATGTAGCATCTAAGGTAGCTTGCACATTGGTTCTCATTGCACGAATACTGGTATCCAGATTGATTATGGTCGGATTATTCTCCGTCGAAGTACGCAACAGACGTTTCCTTTCAACCAGCATTTGATTATAACGGTCTATCGCACCGGCTGATGCTGCATCCTGTAAGCCGATATTACTCGGTAATACTTCATATTCATTACCTTTCATATAGCGTTGCAAGTCCATCACCAGATTTATCTGAGTCTGATTTTCCACGCGTTTCTTTTCATATTCTGCATTGCCTGTCAAGGCTATCTGTGCTTCACTGCTCAAATCAGTAATCCCCGCACTACGTTTGAAGTTCTCCAAATCCTGTTCTGTACTGCCTAATTCTTTAGAAATAATACCAATACGTTCGTCAATAAATTCAGCAGTTTTCTGAGCCACCTCATTCTTGTCATTATTGGCATTGATATTATACATTTCAAGCAGTTTATTGATATAATCTCTACCACGCCGGGTATTTGTATTTTCCAATGAAATAACAACTACAGAAGTAGTCTTTGAAGTGGGGGCTATTGACAAAGAGTTAACATATCCTTTCGACACAGAAAAAGGCCTGTTAATGAAAGCTGTGATATGACGTTCTTTGGTTATATTTTCCGGACGAACTGCTGACAAGGTATCGTTATTTGCGAAAAAAGCAACCGTACCCTCATCTGTCGGAAATACAGCAGGCAATTTATCAAACTGTTTCCGGTACTCTTTTTCGCCTACTGTAATTTGTACCCCCAACGCACCCGTTGGTTGAAGAATCATATTTATTTCCATTCTACCCGGAAGTTTATCCGCTTCCTGATGAGTCAGACTCACTAAAACAGGAGATGTATGATAAAGCTCTTTGCTTGGAAATTCGTCTTCATCCATATAAGTCACGAACAGTCCCAGATTGTTTACCACCTCTCTGGCCAAAGACTTTGAACGAAGTACTTCGATTTCATTATCTACATTGCTAGATGAAGAGACGAAACCCTCCAATCCCATCTTTTCTAAATCGGAAGACATACTTGCACCACCACCTTTCTTTTCGTCTTTAATAAGGACAGTGGCAGAAATATTATATATAGGTGTTGTCAGACGTAGGTATCCCCATGCACAAGCAATACAAATAATTATCGATACTACAAACCAAGGCCAGTGAATCAGATAACGGAAAAGAAGTTCCTGAATATTAACCTGTTCTTCAGACTGTTCCCCTAATTTATCTTTTCTTTCATCAATCATACAATGCTATTATCTGAAAATTGTTACTAATAAACTTGCCAATGACACTAAAATAGAGGTAGCGGAGAACCAGAGGCTTGTACTGTTACCAATATCCGAGTTGCGTGCTTTTGCCTTGTTCGGAGTCACATAAACGATATCGTTCTGCTGCAACCAATAATAGGGAGAAAGAATGGTCTCCGCACTGTTCAAATCCAGTGTTATAATTTCCTGTTTGCCATCAGCACTTTCACGAATCAGCTTTACATTGTCGCGAACTCCCCAAACCGTCATGTCACCCGCCATAGCAAGCGCTTCCAACAAATTCACTTTCTCGTTACTGATAGTAAAAGTTCCCGGACGGGCAACCTCACCCAATACGGAGATTTTATAGTTTACCATACGGACAGTGACTATCGGCGTTTCTTTGATATAAGGTTTCAGTTTCTCCACAATCAGTTGCTCCGCCTCTTTCTTGGTCAAGCCACCTACCCTCAACTCACCTAGTACCGGAAAATTTATTTTTCCATCGTTATCTACGAGATATTGCTGCAATATCGGTTGGGAGGTTGTACTGGTTATAGCTACATTATTTTGAGTAGCTACCGTGAGGTTAAACGGAACAGCCAATTCCGGGCTGGTACATGACACTACAATAGTAAGCAGATCTTTAGGCATTATCTTTGCATCATATAGATTTTCCTGTTGAGCAGTCTGTTCTACAACTTTTGCATCTTGTAAATAAGGAACTTTCTTATACGACTGGCAGGAAGCGAACAGCAATATCGCAACTAAACAGGGAAATACCCCCTCCCCTTTCTACTTACTCTACTTGCACAAATACAAAACAAATTATACATAAATTTCTCAAGTTTATTATTCTTTATCCAGTACCTCAAATTTCGAATTCTTCGATTTGAACTCCGGAACAACTTTTTTCATCAATCTGACCGTGTCTATAATCCGCACAGCACGGGACAACTTCTCAAACTCCGCATATATATCAAGAATATCAGCATATTCATACCGACGTACTTTAGCTATCATAATTTTTTTATTCTCGGTAGGAATCGTATTTTCTTTATCACTCAGCACTTCTTCATAGAGTTTCTCACCCGGTCGCAAGCCAGTAAATTCAATCTTTATATCTTCATCCGGGCGATAACCCGCCAATTCAATCATACGGGTAGCCAAGTCGACAATCTTAACGGCCTTGCCCATTTCAAAGACAAAGATTTCATTACCCTCTCCCATTGTAACAGCCTCCATAACCAAACGACAAGCTTCGGGAATCGTCATAAAAAAACGAATAATATCAGGGTGAGTCACTGTGACAGGACCACCGTTCTCAATCTGTTCCTTGAAGCGCGGGATTACAGAACCGTTACTGCCTAATACGTTTCCAAAACGTGTAGTAATGAATTTAGTATGTCCTTTTATCTTTCCCTCACGGATAGCACACCCCAAGCTCTGTACATAGATTTCCGCCAAACGTTTGGAACATCCCATCACATTAGTCGGGTTCACAGCTTTGTCGGTAGAAACCATTATCATTTTTTCTGCACCATACTCCACCGCCATATCGGCGACCTGACGCGAACCCGTGACATTGACAAGTACAGCTTCGCAAGGATTTTCTTCCATTAAAGGAACATGTTTATAAGCAGCGGCGTGGAAGACAATTTGAGGATGATAAAGTTCGAATACCATACGCACACGTTCTTTCACACGTACATCACCAATCACCGGAACAAAATCGATAGCAGGATAATTTTTCTCAAATTCCAAACGGACATTATGCAAAGGAGTCTCTGCAGAATCAAACATGATGAGTTTTTGAATACCCATTTGCACCAATTGACGGCAAAGCTCGCTACCGATACTACCTGCAGCACCGGTCACTAATACAACTTTTCCTCTGAATTCTTCTGCGACCTGACTAAGGTTTATATTGATTTCAGCACGTCCCAATAAATCTTCAATTTTAATAGGACGTATCCACTGATGAAAGTTCCCGTCAGAATCCGCTTCACTGATAGTAGGAGCAATAAAAGTCTTGACAGCATTACTTTTACAATACTCTAAAAGGCGGTTCTCCTCCAAGCGGGTATCTTCATAACGAGCAAATAAAATGCCATGAATACCATGTTTTTTTATGACATAATTAAAGTCTTCTTCTGTTTCAAAATAATAAATAGGAAGATCTGCCAATCGACGTCTACGATTATTTTTACCATAAATATAAAAACCTACAACCTTATAATGCGCACTATCACGAAGACGAAGTTTTAAGGCTACACTTTTTCATCAATCCCATAAATAAGAATACGAGTATTCTTTTTTTTACCAATCAATAAAAAATCATATATGATTATAAGAGATACACGAAAAACAGTTAATGTTACCAGAGTTAATAAACCATCAAACAAAAGATAAGATATCCTATAATTATCCGGTAATTCAGTCTCATAGATTACCCAATATGCAATAACCGACAAACAGGCTATCTTGAATAATACGGCACACATAATACGCCATAACTCTCGTGCTTGAGAAAAACGGATCGTATTTCGATAAGTATGGAATAATAAGGCTCCTGCAACACTTGACACCAAAGACACGCAAATAAATTTGCAAAGTATCCAGTCACTCATCGGGACGTATGCCATGTAGTGAATTACAGCATAGGCGAGTAATGAACATAAAACAGACAGTGCTGTGTCAATCCCAAGAATAGCCCAATAGCTGAAATAGTTTTTTACGAGCATATTGTACTATGCCCTTCAATGTTTTTTTTCCATTGTAGTATAAATGAATAAAATAATGTATCAGAAATACAAGTACATATTCAAAAATCTAACCGGTTCTACATACCCTACCGGCATATCAGCACAAGCAATATCCTAACATATTAAGCCCCTAACAGCTATCTTGCTTTTTGCCGTCTACTGTGTAACAAGTTCACCCACAAGTCCGGTTAAAGGACCTTTAATGACGC
>VOFB01000757.1_pt1 | contig 52000 bp, 50 predicted proteins | sample 5384141 | NCBI WGS metagenome assembly VOFB01 (sample SAMN12384721, study PRJNA508395) | human gut metagenome | isolation source: healthy gut A | host: Homo sapiens | reverse complement strand
GACGGCTGGATGATGAGGGTGTCAACTATCGGATTCCGTCGCTGACGAATTATCATGCTGTCAGCGTCTTCACCGATTCGGTCCGGACTGCCGTCGTCTGTCCGCTGCCCGGTGCCGTTTTGCGCTATACACTCGACGGCTCGGTGCCGACCGTAAACTCGCCGCGTTACGACGCCCCGCTGCTTATCCGCGACGATTGTACGCTGCACATCCGGCCCTACCATGCCGACGGTCGTACGGGCGACTGGATAATCGTCCGCTATGAGAAGCAGGATTATGCGCGGCCTTTGGAGCCGCGGGACACTGAACCCGGTTTGTGCGTCGATTGGTACTTCCGCCGTTTTCCCGGTTGCGACGCGATCGGCGTTCCGGAGACTCTTTACGCTGCCGGCGGCCGTTGTGTCGTCGATTCGGTCTGTTTCCCTCGTGCGGCTGCCGGCCGCCGGGCCGTCGGGATGATTTTCCGGGGGTATATCGACATTCCGGCAACCGGGATCTACACCTTTGCGCTCGCTTCCGACGACGGCGCCATTCTGCGTATCGGCGGCAGGGTGGTGGTTGATAACGACGGAGAACATCCTCTGCTCGAAAAAAGCGGACAGGTTGCGTTGTCTGCGGGCCTGCATCCGCTCGAACTGCGCTATTTCGATTACAACGGCGGCGAGATTCGTCTTGTCCTGCTCGGCGACGACGGTGCCCGCCACCCGCTCGATACCGACCTGCTCCGCCACGATCCGTGAGGATTGTACTTTCGGTTTAAAGTCGTGTGATTGTCAATGCGTGTGCGAATTGTTTGCAGGAAGCTAAAAAACAAGGGGTCGCAATATTTTGCAACCCCTTGTTTACAATAGTGGAGAATACGAGAGTCGAACTCGTGACCTCTTGCATGCCATGCAAGCGCTCTAGCCAACTGAGCTAATCCCCAATGCAGGTGCAAAGATAATCGGATTTTTTTATTTCTGCAATTTACGCTCGGAAAAAATCGCCGAAAATGAATTTTTACCGTAAAATCCGCCGCAGATCCGCATCCGGATCGTATCTGGACTGCGGGCAGAGCCGTTCTGGGCTGCATCAGGAGCGCATTCAGATGCGTTTATGGCGGTATTCGGACCGTATACCGAGCCGCATCAACTGTGGCGGGATAGCTTCTGAACGGCATCCGAGCTGTAGCCGGCCTGTATACAGAGCTGCATTAACCGTAGCGAGACTGCATCCGAACTGTATCCGAACCGCATCCGAACCGCATCCAAATTGCATCCGATCTGTAGTCGGACTGCATGCAGCCGCATAGGGACGGATATGTGCCTTGACGGCTCTCGCCGGATATGTCGCCGAATATGTCGCCGGCTAATCGTTGACGGTCCCCGGCTGTCGCCGGGGCATATGAAATCTCCGATTTTTGCGTTATTGAATAGAGCCGGGGCCTGAAGACGATTCGGAAAGCAAGGATCGGAACGGCTGTTGCACTGATGCTCGGCATCGCAGCTTCGGCCGGCAGCCTGCGGCGACTGAAAAACAGCATACTATGAAAGCAATCGAACTGACGACAACGGAATTCCAGAAGCGGATTTATGACTTCCGCGCCAATCCGGATTGGAAATACGAGGGCGATCTGCCTGCCGTAATCGATTTTTACGCCCCGTGGTGCGGTCCCTGCAGGATGATGGGGGCGGTTATGGAGTCGCTGGCCGAAGAATATGCCGGGAAGGTCCGCATATATAAGGTGAATGTGGACAAGGAAAAACGGCTTGCGGCGATATTCCGCGTGCGGAGCATTCCGACGTTCCTGTTTATTCCCATGTCCGGTGAACCGAAGCACGCCAACGGAGCCATGGAGATCGCCCAAATGCGCCGGATCATCGACACCACGCTTCTCGAACACTGAATCGGCCCGCGGCTGCACGGACAAACGGCATGAAGACATGCGTCTTGCCCCTTATGACTTTGCGGAGAGGGGCAGGGGGCTGCAGCAGGCTGCGCCCGCTCTGCATAAAACCTCCGCCTTGTTGCGATGGATGCCGTTCGGACGCGGGACCTGTTCTTGCGAGCGCTTCTCGAAGCCCTTTCACCCATATGCCTGCTGTCGGAACCAGCGTATGCGGCGCTTTTGATTGCCGGAAACGGAGATATGCTCTGAAATAAGAAACAGCCGGAATTTCCGGCTGTTTCTTGTTGAACTGTAACGAATTTTCAGGGACAGCATCCTTACGAGATCTTCCCTGCGGACGTACCTGCTGCATCCCGCGATTTTCCGTGGTCCGGCCTTCCACCCTCATGCGGTCTGTTGTCCCGCGATTTTCCGGGCTCGGTCTTCCGTCTGCGCAGTTTGCCGTCTCGCTATTTTCCGTGGCTCGGTCTTCCGCCCTTGCGGCCTGCCGTCCCGCGATTTTAGTGGTCCGGTCTTCCGTCCTCGCTGTCTTCCGTTACTCGATCTCCCAAGTCGCGCCCGAATGCAGCAACTCGTCCACCGAGTGGATTTTGCTCTGGGCTTTGACCTCCTCGACCTGCCGGGCGACCTCGCGGTCGTAGACCGTGGCGTCCTCGACGGCCCGGATTACACCCAAGGCGACGGGGTAGTCGGGGTACTTCATCGCCGCCAGCATCGAGTGGAGCGTCGTGTCGCGCTGGTGTGCGTCGTGCGTCAGCACGTCGTCCAGCGTGTAGCCGTCCTCACCGACGGTTACGACCTTCAGCTTCATGTTCTCGAAGACGATGCCCTTCTGCTTGTCGGCTCCGAACAGCATCTTCTCGCCGTGGCGCAGCGTTACGGTGCGCTCCGCACGCGTGGCCTTGTCGGCGGCGAACTCGCCGTGGGTCTTGTCGTTGAATATCACGCAGTTTTGCAGTACTTCGACTACCGACATCCCTTTGTGCATCGCGGCGGCCACCATGCACTCCTTCGAAAGTCCCACCTCCATGTCCACCGACCGGGCGAAGAACGTGCCCTTGGCGCCGATCACCAGTTCGCCGGGGTTGAACGGCTTCTCGACCGTGCCGTAAGGCGAGGTCTTGGTGATCTTGCCCAGCTTCGAAGTGGGGAGTACTGCCCTTTGGTCAGGCCGTAAATCTCGTTGTTGAACAGAATGACGTTGAGGTCCACGTTGCGGCGGATGGCGTGGATGAAGTGGTTGCCGCCGATGGCCAGCGAGTCGCCGTCGCCCGTGGTGACCCAGACGTTGAGCCGCGGGTTGGCGACCTTGACGCCCGTCGCCACGGCGTTTGCGCGGCCGTGTACGGAGTGGAACCCGTAGGTTTTCATGTAGTAGATGAAGCGCGATGAGCATCCGATGCCCGACACGAACGTGAACATGTTGTGCGGCGTGTCTGTGGCGTCGGCTATTTCGGGCAGCGCGCGCTGCACGGCGTTGAGGATGGCGTGGTCACCGCATCCGGGGCACCAGCGTACCTCCTGATCGCTTTTGAAATCCGCTGGGGTGTATTTGTATTCTGCCATGGCGTTACTTCAATAAGGATTCGAATTTTTCTTTCAGTTCTACGACCGTGAAGGGCAGGCCCTCGCACTTGTTGTACTGTTCGTAGCGGAACTCCTGCAGGTTTTGGCGCAGGTAGTTGGCGAACTGACCTTCGTTCAGCTCGCAGACGACGATCCTGCGGAACTTCGCGAAGATGTCGCGCACGCCGTGCGGCAGCGGGTTGATGTAGTTGAAATGTGCGAGCGACACGCGTTTGCCTTCGGCGCGCATCTGATCGACGGCGTTCTGCAGGTGTCCGCGCGTTCCGCCCCATCCCACGACGAGCAGGTCGCCTTCCGGGTCGCCCCATACGGTTTGTGCGGGAATGTCGTCCGCGGCTTTGGCCACCTTCGCGGCGCGCGTCGAGACCATCTTCTGGTGGTTGGCCGGATCGTGCGAGATGCAGCCCTTTACGCAGTCTTTTTCCAGACCGCCCACGCGGTGCTCCAGTCCTACCTTGCCGGGGAACGCCCAGCCGCGGGCCAGCTTTTCGTCGCGCACGTAGGGCATGAATCCGCCTTTCAGGCGCGTCGTCTACGATCGGCGGCTGGATCGCCGGGTAGTCCTTCATCGAGGGAATGCGCCACGGCTCCGAGCCGTTGGCGATGAAGCCGTCGGTGAGCAGGATCACGGGCGTCATGTGCTCCATCGCCAGCCGTCCTGCCTCGAACGCATAGTGGAAACAGTCGCTGGGCGACGATGCCGCCACGACGATCACCGGGCACTCTCCGTTGCGGCCGTAAAGGGCCTGCGAGAGGTCGCTCTGCTCGGTTTTGGTCGGCAGACCCGTCGAGGGGCCTCCGCGCTGTACGTCCACGACCACCAGCGGCAGCTCGGTCATCACGGCCAGTCCCAGCGCTTCGCTCTTGAGTGAGAGTCCGGGACCCGACGTGGTCGTCACGGCGAAGTTGCCGGCGAACGCCGCGCCGATGGCGGTGCAGATGCCCGCTATCTCGTCTTCGGCCTGCACGGTCTTCACGCCGAGGTCCTTGCGCTTGGCAAGCTCTTCGAGGATGACCGTCGCCGGAGTGATCGGATACGAACCGCAGAAGAGCGGCAGCCCGGCTTTCTCGGCGGCGGCGCACAGGCCCCATGCCGTCGCCACGTTGCCGTTGACGGTGCGGTAGGTGCCCTTTTCGAGCGGCGCCGGGGCTACGGTGTAGGTGTTGGCGAACTGATGGGTGTTGGCCGCATAGTTATAGCCCGCGTCGATCGCCAGCTTGTTGGCTTGGGCCACGACCGGATTTTTCCGTGCGAATTTGGTCTCCAGATATTTGTATGCGTACGCTTCGGGGCGGTCGAAGAGGTAGAAGCAGATGCCCAGCGCGAACATGTTCTTGCACTTGACCACGGCCTTGTTGTCCAGTCCGGTCTCCTTGAGCGCTTCGCGCGTCATCGACGTGATGTCGGGGATGACGACGTTGTATTCGTTCAGTTCAAGCTCCGCGATCGGGTCGAGCGTGGCGAATCCCGCTTTCCTGAGATGCTCTTCGGTGATCGAATCGCCGTCGATGATCACCGTCGCGCCCTGCTTGAGCCATTTGCGGTTGGCCTTGAGCGCTGCGGGGTTCATGGCTACGAGCACGTCGCAGTAGTCGCCGGGGTTGAGTTCGCGGTGACTGCCGAAGTGTACCTGAAATCCCGATACGCCGGCCACGGTTCCCTGCGGCGCACGAATTTCGGCGGGGTAGTCCGGAAAGGTCGAGATGCCGTTTCCGAGCAGGGCCGAAGTGTCTGAAAAGAGCGTACCCGTGAGTTGCATGCCGTCTCCTGAGTCTCCTGAGAAGCGAATCACGACATCCTGCAACTCCCGTACATTGGTTTTCTCCATGTCTTGTTTCGGATTAGTAGGGTTTAGAAAAACAATATTGCAAATATATAAATTTATTGTCAGTTTGTTCCCCGGAGACGACTTTTTTCGGGGCTTTCCTGCGGCTTTTTTGCGAGGCGTTTCGGTTTTTCGGTGATAATATGTGCGGATTCGGCGGATTCCGGCTTTTGTTTCGTTCGGAAAACGCCCGTTTCTGCGTGAATCCGAAAGCGGGGAGTTTTTTAATTTTTTTGGAATGCCGCCGTCCAGTGTCGATGAACGGGAAGGCGTGATCCGTATGAATCATGCGAAGGCGCTTGCTGTCGCGTTGGACTGTTGATTTGTTTCGATACTCAGACCGCCGGGCTGTTTTGCCCGGCGGTTTGCGTATTATGGTCATGGCAGGGGCGGAACGGTTCCGGCCGGCGGAAAATCCCGCAAGTTCTTTTTGCCGCGTAATTGTGCGGCTGGGGTTGAGGAGTATCCTTCCGCCGGACGGGTGGTCGGCGGAAGGAGCGTTTACCTTGTTCTGTTCCGGACGTAAATGAACTTCTGCTCTTTGTTTGCGGACAGTCGTTCTTCGGTTTCGATTGCCTCGGAGAGGGCTTTCACCAGCAGCGAAAGTTTTTTGTAGCCGTAGTTGCGGGGGTCGAAGTCGGGCATTTTCTTGGTCAGGACACTGCCGACGATGCCGAGGAATGCCCAGCCGCTGTCGTCGGCGGCGTCTTCTATGGTATTGGCGAGCAGGTCTTTGAAATCGTCGTCTATCGGACGGATGATCGATTGGGACTGCGCAGGGGTCCAGAGTCTGAGCCTGAACCGTAACCTGAGGCAGCTCCGAAGCGGGAACCACACCCGGAGTCTGTCCCGGAGCCGGGCGGTTTTTTGCCTGCGGCGGCTTCCGGCGTTCCGGGGCCTGCGTGTCAGACGTCTGACGTCTTTTGGCGGATGTCTTTTTGTGCGGCTTTCGCTGCCGGGGCCTGTGTCGCAGCCGGGCGGTACCCGGTGCAGGCGCAAGTGCCGGCGTCGGAGCGGCAGGCTGTCCGAGAATCTCGACGTAGATGAATTTGTCGCACGATTTGATGAACGGTTTCGGCGTTTTCTTTTCGCCGAAGCCCAGCACCTCGCGGCCCGATTCGCGGATGCGGCTCGCCAGACGCGTATAGTCGCTGTCACTCGATACGATGCAGAAGCCGTTGACCGACTCCTTGTGCAGGATGTCCATCGCGTCGATTATCAGCGCCGAGTCCGTTGCGTTCTTGCCTGTGGTGTAGGCGTACTGCTGAATCGGGGTGATCGAGTTCTCCAGCAGAATGCTTTTCCATGCCGCGAATTTCGGATCGGTGAAGTCGCCGTAGATCCGCTTGATCGTCGGCGTTCCGTAATTGGCTATTTCGTCGAGTATGTCTTTGATTTTCCGGTGTGAGATATTGTCCGCATCGATCAGCACCGCGAATTTTTTATCGGAGAGTTCCATATTGGGTCGTCTTTGTTTCCGGCAAGATACGAATTTTTTCCTCAGGTTGTTGCTCCGGTTGGACCGTTCCGGTCTTTTCGGCTTGTGTTGCTCTGTTTGTTCTGCTCTGTTTTGTTCTGTTTTTCAGCTGCCGTTTCGCTGCTTTTTTTGCGGTGCTTCCGCATTTCCTCATCGTTCCCGTTCCGAACTTTCGGCTCCGGCCTTTTCGGAGCCTGTCCCGGCTTCTCCCGGATCTGCCTCGATTCTTCTCTGATTCCTGCCCGGTCCTTTCCCGGCCCCACCCACACGAATGCCTCTCCCCTCGGATTTTTACGGCGTGAATTTTTTGCGGGCCTTCGGTGCCGGCCGGCGGGCCGCCGCTATCGGATCGAATTCATCCGGATGCTCGCCTTGACCAGCGCGATCGCGCGGATGCGGCTGAGCGCAACCTCCTTGTCGGCGTGGTGGGGATTCTGGCTGACGAGTTTGACGTAACCCTCGCGGTCGGATTTCTGGATGTATTTCACCGTGACGTACTCTTCGCCGTCGATGTCGATCGACAGCAGGTACATGTCGCCCCAGAATATGTCGTCGATGTTGCCCAGCTGCTTGTACAGCACGATGTCGCCGCTTTTGAGCAGCGGATACATCGAGTCGCCCACTATATATATCGCGCCGTCGCATTTCGGCAGGTTGGGGATGTGGATGAAGTTCACGGGTTTGGCCTGCGCCTGATCCGTGAACAGCGGCACCAGTCCCGCTGTCCCCTCGATCGAGTAGAGCGGCACGCTCTGCAGCGGCAGCGAATTGTCCGTGCGGAGTCTGTAGGCCGTCAGGTCGGGTTCGGCGTTGAACATGTTGCCTTTGCCGCTCTCCAGCCATTCGGGGTTTACGTTCAATTCCTGAACCAATATGTTGCGGTTCCGGGCCGAGAGTCCGGCTTTCCCCGTTTCGATCATCGAAAGGGCCGCTTTGCCGATGCCAAGATGCTGAGCCAATTGTTCTTGCGTCATGCCCAGCTGTTTTCGTATCAATTTTACCCGCGTGTTCATAGCTTTTAATCGGAAAATTTTATATCAAAAAATTGTATTTTTCGATTGGAAATTCAAATTTTGAACCTATATTTGTGCTGTAAAGTTAAACAATTTATTTGTACATGCAAATTATTTTGCAAAAATCCTGCTAATTATCAACTATGTATTCGGTTTCACCTGAACTTTATCAAGAGGTGGCGGCGCGTTTGGCGGATGCTGTCGACGGGGAAAACTACTTTTCGGGATCGCTCGCATTCCGTTTCGGCGATACGGACTGCCGTTTTACGGCGTCGGTCATCGTCTACCGGACGCGGCTCTCGCAGCCCGAAGGCGATGCGGAGCCTGTTTCGGACCTCGTGCCCGTATGGTGGGAGTTTCACACCTTCTCGGCGGAGGGCGAAATGCTGAACGATTTCGACTTTTCCGAGATGAAGCGCTTTGTCTGATCCCTGCCGCCGGTGTGGGCAACCGCCCGATCCCCGCTTTGCATCGGGCCGCTCCCCGGCCGCAGGCCGTGCGCCCTCCGGCTCCCCGCCTCGTTCGTTCCGGCATTTACCCTTCCTTGGCGCGGCGCAGCCCGCTGGAACGCTCTTTTTCTCTTCGAACCTCCCGCCGCGGCGCCGCGCATGGGTTCAAAATTTCTACAAATGGTCTTGAAATCCAAATTGTCCTCTGCGGAAGCCGATTCCGCAGAGGTTTTTGTTCCGGCCGGCATTCTCGCGCCGGATTATCCTGCGAATTCTCTCGCCGGCGAATTTTTGCTCCGCGATTCGTTTTCCGGCGAATCACTTTCCGGCGAATCACTTTCCGGCGAATCACTTTCCGGCGAATCTCTCCCCGGTGAATCTCGCCGGTGATCTGCTCCCCGGTTCCGATGTTTTGGCTTCCGGTGCTTGCGGCTCACGTGGTTGCGGCACCGGTTCCGCTTCGTCCGGTTTTGCCCGTCTGATTCCGTTCTTCCCGATTCTGTGCCGTCGGATTTCGCTCCTTCCGGTTCTGCTCCTTCTGCTTCTGCCTCCTTTTCCTCGCTTTCCGGCGTCACCTCGGCAGTTTCCGGCCCTGCCGACCTTCCTCCGTTCGAGCGGTTCGCCCTCGGAGTCTATCCCTTTCTGGAGTTGCAGCCTTTCCACCGGGCCTATTACCGCGTGCTCGAAGCTTTCGCCGCGGGCCGTGTCCGGCGGCTGATCGTCACCATGCCGCCCCAGCACGGCAAAAGCGTCGGCGCCACGACCCTGCTTCCGGCCTATGTGCTGGGGCTGGACCCCGATCAGCGTGTGGCGATCGCCTCCTATTCCGGGGCGCTGGCGTCGAAATTCAACCGCCGTGTCCAGCGTATCATCGAGTCGCGCGAGTACGCCGCGTTCTTCCCCGCGACGACCATCAAGCAGGGTTCCAAGCCGCCCAGCTATATCCGCACGGCCGACGAGGTCGAGATCATCGGCTGCCGGGGCGGCCTGCTTTCGGTGGGCCGCGAAGGTTCGCTCACGGGCAACCGCGTCGATTGTTTTATCCTCGACGACCTCTACAAGGACGCCCTCGAAGCCAATTCGCCGCTCATCCGCGCCAACTGCTGGGAGTGGTATACGTCGGTGGTCCGCACCCGCATGCACAATGCTTCGCGTGAGCTGATCGTCTTCACCCGCTGGCACGAAGAGGACCTGATCGGCACGCTCACTGCCCGCGAACCGGTCGCGGAGCTGAGGAGTGGGCGCAGCTCGACGGCCTGCCCGCCGACACGTGGCTGCACCTGAACTTCGAAGCGCTCAAATCCTCGCCGCCGACCGGAATCGACCCGCGCATGCCGGGCGAGGCGTTGTGGGAGCAGCAGCAGGGCGCGGCCCTGCTCGAAGCCAAGCGGCGGCTCGATCCGCTGCAGTTCGAAAGCATGTATCAGGGGCATCCCTCCTCGCGCGAGGGGCTTTTGTACGGATGAATTTCGCCGAGTACGACGACCTGCCGCACGAGATCGTCCGCCGCGGCAACTATACCGACACGGCCGATACAGGCGACGACTACCTCTGTTCGCTCTCCTATGCGGTCGATGCCGACGGGGCGATCTACATCACCGACGCCGTATATACGCGCGAACCGATGGAGGTCTCCGAACCGCTGGTCGCCGAGATGCTGCTGCGCTCCGACACGCGGCAGGCGGCCGTCGAGAGCAACAACGGTGGCCGCGGCTTCGCCCGCGCCGTGCAGTCACTGGCGCCCGGCGTGCGCATCGAATGGTTCCATCAGGGAGGCAACAAGGAGGCCCGCATCCTCTCCAATTCGGCCACTGCGCTTCACCTCCTGCGGTGGCCGCGGGGCTGGAATTTCCGCTGGCCCGAACTCTACGCCCACCTGACCACCTACCGCCGCCGTTTTCGCGCCAACCGCTGGCACGATGCCGCCGACGTGGTGACGGGCATCGTCGAACGCGAAGCCGCCGACCGCAGCCTGGAGCCGCGTGCGGGGCGTGCGGTTTCTGTAGGGCGGGATCGGGTTTTTGCGGCCTAAAAATAATATTTGAAACCGACCGTCGGGCTGATTCCGAGCTGGAAAGAGACCCCGTTCACACCCGTTCCCGAATATGACAGGTAGCTGTAGTCCAACGTCAGAAGGCTGACTGAGAGTCCGATATGGGCCGACGGCCTGATTTCGAACGCTCCGAGCGACAATCCTGCATCGAAGCCGTATCCGCTGGTCCCGTCCGTCGATGCGAATGCGAATCCCACGGCCAGCTGCGGCGTGTAGTAGAAGCGGTCGCACAGTCTGACGTAATAGGCGAGGCTGGGACCTGCCGTCAGCCCGTGCGTCGTTTCGCCGTCGGATGAAATCAGTTGGTAGCCGATCGAGCCGCCGACGCGCAGTCGGTCGGATGCGAAATAACCGAATTCGGGTGCAAATCCGAATGTCGTCTGCGATGCGGAGGAGCCGTCGATGCTGATCGACGTCGTCGTTATGCCGATTATTCCGCCGACATATTTGTCACCCCTGCTTTGGGCGGAGAGGGTCGGAATGCACAGCATAAGGGCCAGAGCCGGAAAGAGAAGTTTTTTCATGCTTGTCGATTTAAAGGTTAGCGGTTGAGTGACGTTTGCGCTTCCAAGTTAGAAAAAAAAGCGATATCCGCCGTTTTTTTGCCTGTAAAAATGCCGCTTTTCACTTCCGGACAGCCGGCCGGCCGCGGCTTCCCGCCCCGAAAAGGCGGCCGCTGCGGCGGCGCAATGTGAAGCCTGCGTTAAATTATCTTCCCGTGCGGAACCAATCGCCCCGATTTTTCGTACCTTTGGCCCCATGGTTATTTAGTTCGCACTAATCCCAATTTAACATGAAAGCATTGAAAATCGGAAATTTGCTCGCCACCGTCCCCATCGTGCAGGGCGGCATGGGCGTAGGCATATCCCTCTCCGGACTGGCTTCGGCCGTCGCCAATCAGGGCGGCGTCGGCGTCATTTCGTCGGCAGGTCTCGGAGCCATCTACAACAACTATTCGAAAGACTACCGCGCAGCCTCGATCTGGGGGCTTAAGGAGGAGCTTCGCAAGGCCCGCGAAGCCACGCGGGGCATCGTCGGCGTAAACGTTATGGTCGCCATGTCGAACTTCGCCGACATGGTGAAGACCGCCGTCGCCGAGAAGGCCGACATCATCTTTTCGGGCGCCGGCCTGCCGCTCAACCTGCCGTCGTTCCTCACGGAGGGCGCCAAGACCAAGCTGGCCCCGATCGTGTCGTCGGCGCGTGCGGCGAAACTGTTGTGTCAGAAGTGGTTCTCGGAGTACAGGTACATTCCCGACGCCATCGTCGTCGAAGGCCCCAAGGCGGGCGGTCACCTCGGATACAAGGAGGAGCAGCTCGCCGACGAGCATTTTTCGCTCGAAGCCCTCGTTCCCGAAATCGTCGCCGAGGTGCGCGCTTTCGGTGCCGAACACGACTGCCATATTCCCGTCATCGCGGGCGGCGGCATCTACACCGGCGAGGATATCTACCGTATCATGCAGCTGGGCGCCGACGGCGTGCAGATGGGCACGCGCTTCGTGACCACCGAGGAGTGCGATGCCGATCCGGCCTTCAAGCAGACCTATCTCGACGCCAAACCGCAGGACATCGAGATCATCAAAAGTCCCGTCGGCATGCCGGGACGGGCTATCCACAGCTCGTTCCTCGATAGGGTGAAAGAGGGGCTTAAACGCCCCAAGAACTGCCCGTTCGACTGCATCAAGACCTGCGACGTGACGCACAGTCCCTACTGCATCATGCTGGCGCTCTACAACGCATTCAAAGGCAAGCTGCAGAACGGCTACGCCTTCTGCGGCGCCAACGCATGGCGCGCCGAGAAGATTCAGTCGGTGCGCGACCTGATGGCCGCGCTCAGAGACGAGTACGATAACTTTTCGCTGAAGGAAAAACTCTTCGGTGCAAGATAAGCCCCCTCCCGGTTTGCGGGATAATATTTCGGCAGGCGTTCCCGGACGCCTGTCTTTTCAGCCCCTAATTTATTAGGGGCTTTTTATTTGGCGGTGAATTTTTTTCGGCATCCGCGTTCCACCGGGTTGATTTTTTATTATATTTGACTCCCGGTTAGGTTATTGATGGTGTTTTGCCGGACGATCATCGAAAACATTACTGGGCTTTTTGTCGTGAGTCCGGAGAGACTGCTGTCGGTACTGCCGTATTATTAATTCTTAAAACTTGGTTTATGAGAAACTTTTTAAGGAAGTCAGCTTTGCTGACGGCTGCATCGCTGGTGTTTTTCGCCTGCGACGACGATGAAAGAAGGTCCCCGAAACGGTCGTGACGCTCGACCGGACGGAATTGAATCTCAATGTCGGGTTTTCCGAAACGCTCGTAGCGACCGTTACCCCCCTGCAGGACGGCGTAGACGGTAGTTTGGTCTTCTGACGACGAGGTAGTTGCGACGGTCGAGGACGGTGTCGTCACCGCTCTTGCCGCCGGTGAGGCCACTATCACTGCCAGCGTAGGCGAGAGCAAGGCGACCTGCAAGGTGACGGTGGCTTACGTTGCGCCGAAGATCGGCGACTATTACTATTCCGACGGTACGTGGAGCGACGGCGGACTGGTAAGCATCGAGGCCGACGGACTGAATCCCGTCTGGGCCGACACCAAACCCGCTCCCGTCGCCGGTAAGACCGTTATCGGCATCGTCTGCCAGACGGACGAAAACCGGATCGCCGCCGGCGACAAGGAGAAAGGGCTATACGCACGGGTATGTCGTGGCTGTGAAAAATGCCCATAGCGCCGACAGCCAGACGGTTCAGTATTCTACCGACAATGATTTCGCAAGCACTCCGAAAGCGAAGATCGCAAGCACGTGGTATGGCAATGTCAATGGTTACGAAGAGACGATGAAAACCGTATCCGATTATGGACCGAACCTTGCTACATGGTGCCCTGCTTTCGATTTGACGGTTAATAATTTCTCGCTCCCGGCTCCCGAAACGTCGAGCGGCTGGTTCCTGCCGAGCACCGGGCAGTTATGGGATATGGTGGCCAATCTCTGCGGCCATGAAGCTGCTCTGCTTCTGAAAGAGTGGCAGACTTCGAGTTACAATGTCTATTACGGTTACAACTCCGAAAATGTAAGCTATGACGTGATTGCGAAATTCAACGAGACGCTTGCGATGATTCCCGCCGATCAGAAGGAGGAGCTGTTCGTGACGGACGGCACCCATTACAATACCTGTACGCTGTGGGCTACGACCTGCTTTGAACCCGGCGAGACGGCATGTATCATTCATATCGGCGGTTCCGAGAAACATCTGGTGGAGCTTATGTGCGAGTATATCGATTACGACGGTATCGCCCGTCCGATCCTTGCATTCTAACATAGATCGCTTTTTGTGGAAGTGCGGAGTGTTTTTCCGCGTCTTCCGGACCTGCTCCCGGCCGTTCGGCCGGGGGCTTTTTTGTGGCCGGCTGCATCCGGCTCATGCGGCTTCGGCGTCCGGTTTCTGCCGTTTCCGCGTCCGGCTCCTACAGCTCCTGCAGCCGCGCCACGGGCGAGACGCCGAGCGACGAGAAGTCGCCGTGCTGGTAGCGGTAGTAACCCGCCATGGCGATCATCGCCGCGTTGTCTGTCGTGAACTTGAATTCGGGCAGGAACGTGCGCCAGCCGCGCCTGCGGCCCTCTTCGACGATCCGTTGCGCAGTCCTGAGTTGGCCGAAACGCCGCCCGCGATGGCGATGTCGCGGATGCCGAGGTCCTTGGACGCCCGCACCAGCTTGTCCAGCAGGATTTCGACGATCGTCTTCTGCAGCGAAGCGCAGAGCGAGGCCTTGTTGTTCTCGATGAAACCGGGATCGTTGGCCACGGCGTCGCGCAGCGTGTAGAGGAACGAGGTTTTGAGCCCCGAAAACGAGTAGTCGTATCCGTCTACGTGGGGCCGTGCGAACCGGAACGCCTTCGGATCGCCCTCCTTGGCCAGTTTGTCGATTACCGGGCCGCCGGGGTAGGGCAGTCCCATCACTTTGGCACACTTGTCGAAGGCTTCGCCCGCGGCGTCGTCGATCGTCGTGCCGATGATCTCCATTTCGAGGGGAGAATCCACGCGCACGATCTGCGTGTGGCCGCCGCTCACGAGCAGGCAGAGGAACGGGAATCCGGGGTGCGGCAGCGCGCGGTCCTGAAGGTCGATGAAATGCGAAAGTATGTGTCCCTGAAGGTGATTGACCTCGACCATCGGGATGTTGTGCGCGATGGAAAGCCCCTTGGCGAACGACACGCCCACCAGCAGCGAACCCAGCAGTCCGGGGCCGCGCGTGAAGGCGATGGCGTCGATCTCTTCGGGCGTCAGTCCGGCCTCCTTTGAGCGCCGTGTCCACCACGGGAATGATGTTCTGCTGGTGCGCCCGCGAAGCCAGTTCGGGGATCACGCCGCCGTATTTGATGTGGACGGCCTGCGAGGCGATGACGTTCGACAGCAGCACGTTGTTGCGTATCACGGCGGCGGATGTGTCGTCGCACGAGGATTCGATGCCCAGAATAGTAATATCCATGCGGTTTTTCGTTTTTTTAACTAATTATAGTTAAATTTGCAGGTTATAACGACCTATCAATGCGCAAAGGTATAAAAATATTGGGAAAGGTGTTATCGGCCGCTGTATTGTTGCTGATAATTCTGCCTCTGGCGCTCTCGTTGCTGCTCGACATTCCGGCCGTGCAGAACTACGTGGTGCAGAAAGCCGTGCGCATGGCGTCGAAGAAGCTCGAAACCACCGTCAGCATCGACCGCGTGGACATCGGGCTTTTCAGCAGGGTCAAGATCAAGGGTTTCTATGTCGAGGATTACCAGCGCGACACGCTGCTCTACGTGGGCCGTCTCGACGCCTTCGTCACCGGACTGGGCATCTTCGGCGGGGGGCTTTGCACTGAGCCGCGGCGAGATCGCCGACGCCAAGCTCTACCTGCGCGAGACGCCCGGCGGGGAGAGATGAACATCAAGCAGATCGTCAATCGTATCAGCAACCCCGACAAACCCAAGAAAGGCAACTTCCGCCTTTCACTACGCAAGGCGTCGATCGAGAATATGGACCTCTGTCTGGAACGGCTCGACCGCCGCGACCCGGAGTTCGGCATCGACTTCAGCCATATGCACCTCTACGGCATCACGGCATATGTGAACGACTTCACCATCGACGGGCAGTCCATCTACACCACCATCGAAACCCTCTCGGCGCGCGAGCGCAGCGGCTTCGCCCTCGACCGCTTCGCCGGGCGGTTCTACCTGACCAACGGCTGCATGGGTTTCGAGGACGTCTCGGTCGTGACGGGCCGTTCGAACGTCCAGATTCCCTACATCTCGCTGGCGGGCGATTCGTGGGCCGAGTACAAGGACTTCATCGGCGAGGTGCGCATCGACGGCGCGCTGCGCAATACGACCGTCTCGACGGACGACATCGCCTATTTCGCCCCCAAGCTGCGCGGCTGGCATACCGATTTCAGCAACGTCAATGTCGAGGTCGCGGGCGTGGTCGCCGATTTCACGGCCAAGGTCAAAAGCATGCAGATCGGCGAGGGTACGTGGCTCATCGCCGACGCTTCGGTCCGGGGGCTTCCCGACATCCGGCAGACCCGTTTCGACCTGAACGTTCCGCGGCTCAAATCCTCCGCCGAAGCCGTCGACGAACTGGCTGCGGGGATCGGCGGCCGCGAGTTGTCCGACAAGCTGGTCGGCATACTGGGCAACACGGGGCAGATCGACATCAACGCTCGCTTCAAGGGGCTGCTTTCGTCGTTCGACATGCAGCTCGGCGCCTCGACCGGCGTGGGCGAGGTGACCTGCAACCTGCGGATGACGCCGCTCAAGGCGGGGCGCAGCAGCGTGCGGGGCGACGTGGAGACGCACAACCTGCGTCTGGGCGAGCTGCTCGGCCGCCGCGACCTGCTGGGCAACGCGACCCTCTCGGCCTATATCGACGGAGTGGTCGGCAAAGGCTATACCGACGCCAACGTCGTGGGCAACGTCACGCAGCTGGGCTTCAACGACTATATCTACGACTCGCTGCGGCTCGACGGCCGCCTGCGCAACCGCCAGTTCGACGGTCGCGTCACGGCCCGCGATCCCAACCTCGATTTCGATTTTTCGGGGCTGGTCGACTTCAACGACTCGATTCCGCGCTACGACTTCACGATGGACCTGCGCCATGCCGACCTCGCCCGGCTCCATATCAACCGCCGCGACTCCGTCTCGCAGCTCGCGGCGCGTATCGAGGCCAATGCCGGGGGACGCTCGCTGGACGACCTGAACGGCCGCATCCACGTCACCGACGCCGTCTACCGCTACAACGACAAGCGGATCACCTCGAAGACCATGACCGTCACGGGCGAGAACTCGGCGCGGAGCAAACTCGTCGAACTGCGCTCGGACTTCGCCGACGCCACGTTCCGCAGCAAGACCAGCTACCGCGAAGTCTTCGAATACCTGCGCCGCAGCGCATGGAAATACCTGCCCCTGCTGCGCCGCGGCGAGGGCGATCCGACGCCCCGCGGCCGCAAGACGGCCGTGGCCAACGACTATTCGCTGCTGTCGGTCAATATCCGTCACATAGACCCCATCACCGACGCCATCACGGCCGGCCTGCAGATCGCCGACGGGTCGTCGATGCAGCTGCTTTTCAATCCGGCCAGCGACCAGCTTTCGCTCAAGGCGACGTCGGAATACGTCGAGCGCAAACGCATGCTGGCCACACGCCTGAGCATCAACGCCTCCAACCGGGGCGACTCGCTCACGGTCTACGCTTCGGCCGAGGATCTCTACGCCGGGGTGCTGCACCTGCCGCAGCTGTCGCTCACGGGCGGCGCCAAGCAGGGCCGCATGCAGGTTTCTGCGGGTTTCAACGATACGCTGCGCAAGGTGTCGGGACTGCTGGGCGTGCAGGCGCACGTGGTGGACGAACACGGCCCCAACGGCCGCGTCGTGGACCTGCGCATCCTGCCTTCGCACGTCACCCGCGGTTCAAAGACGTGGCAGATTTACGCCCGCAAGATACAGCTCGACACGGCGCAGGTCGTGATCGACCGGTTTTTCGTGATGAACCGCGAGCAGGAGCTGCTGCTGGACGGCGTCGCCTCGCGTAGCCGCGAGGATTCGGTGACGCTGCGCCTGCGCAACTTCGACCTCGCGCCCTTCATGCAGGTTGCCGAGCGCTTGGGGTACGTCGTCGAGGGGCGCACCAACGGTGCCGCGACGATGAAATCCGTGCTCCATGCGGGCGAAATCTCCGCCGACATCCTGCTTGACAGTCTGGAGGTCAACGACATTCCGGCTCCTCCGCTGAGGCTCTCTTCGCGCTGGGATTTCTCGCGCAACCGCGCCGGAGTGACCGTCACCGACCGCAACAAGCGCGATACGCTTATCCGGGGCTTCTACGCCCCTTCGCAGGTGCGCTACTACGCCCGGCTGGACATTGACAGTCTCGACATGGGGCTGCTCGACCCGGTGCTTTCGGGCGTGATTTCCCAGACCGAGGGGCCTCGCCTCGGCCGAACTGGTGCTGCAGGGCCAGCGCCGGGACGCCGACCTGACGGGCCGGATTCACGTTAGGGGACTCTCGACGAAGGTCGATTTTACGCAGGTGGCCTATTCGATGCCCGAAGCCGTTCTCGACGTGCGGGGCAACCGCTTCCGCGCGTCGAACGTTCCGGTCTTCGACCCCGAAGGCAACCGGGGCCGCTTCGACATCGACCTGAGTCTGCAGCACCTCTCCAACATCGCCTATGACGTGCGTGTCGCACCCCAGCAGATGCTGGTGCTCAACACCACGGCGCAGGACAACGATTTCTTCTACGGCAAGGTCTACGCTTCGGGCACGGCGCGCATTTCGGGCGACAAGGGCGCAGTCAATATGGACATCGCCGCCTCCACCGACGACTATTCGTCGTTCTTCATGCCGCTGTCGAACAAATCCAATATCTCGTACGCCGATTTCGTGACCTTCAAGGAGAAAGCCCAAGGCCGACACGGTGGATAATCTGGCGCGCCGGAAGATGATGTTCGAACGCCGGCGCCAGCAGAAGACGGTGGCCGGCAGCCAGATGGAACATCGCGCTGGCGCTCAACGTACGGCCCGGCGTCGAGGTCGAGCTGAGCGTGTCGGGCAATACGCTCAAGGGCCGCGGAGACGGAACGCTCAACCTGCAGATCAATCCCCGCTCGAACGTCTTCGAGATGTACGGCGACTATACCATCACCGAGGGAAGCTTCCTTTTCTCGCTCCAGAACATCATCAACAAGAAGTTCATTATCGAAAACGGCTCGACGATCCAGTGGACCGGTTCGCCGATGGACGCCATGCTCAATATCGACGCCATCTACAAGTTGAAAGCCTCGCTGCAGCCGCTGCTGCAGGGCACGGCCGAAAACGTGACGGCCGACCGCTCGGTGCCCGTCGAGTGCATCATCCACCTCGGCGACCGGCTTTCGAACCCGGCCATCACCTTCGACGTGAACGTGCCCGGCACCGACCCTGAGACGCAGGCCGTGGTCGCCAATGCGCTGACCACCCCTGAGACGGTCGATACGCAGTTCGCCTACCTGCTGCTGTTCAACAGCTTCATGTCCGAGAACAACGCCGCCTCGTCGAACATCGGCGCGTCGGTTTCGGCCGCGACGGGGCTGGAGTTCCTCTCGAACATGGTCAGCAACCTGCTCTCGAACGACGACTACAACATCGTCATCCGCTACCGCCCCAAGTCGGAGCTGACCAGCGACGAAGTGGATTTCGGCCTTTCGAAGAGCCTGATAAACAACCGTCTGTTCGTCGAGGTCGAGGGCAACTACCTGATCGACAACAAACAGGCCATCAACAGCTCGATGTCCAACTTCATGGGTGAAGCCTACATCACCTACCTGATCGACCGGGCGGGAACGCTCAAGGCCAAGGCCTTTACGCAGACCATCGACCGTTTCGACGAGAATCAGGGTCTTCAGGAGACCGGCGTCGGCATCTACTTCAAGGAGGATTTCGACAACTTCCGCGACCTGCGGCGGCGCATCCGGGAGCGTTTCACCAACAAGAAGCGCAAGGCCCGGCGCGAAGCGCGCCGCGAGGCCGCCCGCCGGGAAAAGGAGCTTCGGCGTGCGGCGGCGGATACGCTGCAGGCGTTCCGATACGTTAAACATGAAAAGGATGCGCCCGCGCCGTGAAACGGATCGGCCGGAACCGGAAACAGAAAAAATTCAATGACAAACTTCTATAATTTCTAAAACACTATGATGACTTTTTTGCAGGCTGCCGAGGCGGTGGCCACCAGTGAGGAGACCCGTATGGGACTGTGGACGCTGTTTACCAAGGGCGGTTGGCTGATGTGGCCGCTGCTGGCGCTGGGCGGGGTGACGATCTTTATCTTCGTGGAGCGCTTCATGGCTATCCGCAAGGCTTCGGTGCTGGACATGAACTTCATGAACCGCATCCGCGACTACATTTCCGACGGCAAGATCCAGACGGCCGTGAATCTGTGCAAGAAGACCGACACGCCGATCGCCCGCATGATCGAGAAGGGCATCGAGCGCATCGGACGCCCGATGAGCGACGTGCAGACGGCCATCGAGAACGTCGCCAACCTCGAAGTCTCGAAGCTCGAAAACGGCCTGCCGTTTCTGGCGACGATCGCCGGCGGCGCCCCGATGATCGGTTTTCTGGGTACGGTGCTCGGTATGGTGCAGACCTTCATGGACATGTCGGCCGCAGGCGGCACGGTGGATCTGGGACTGCTTTCGAGCGGTATGTATGTGGCGATGGTGACCACCGTGATGGGTCTTATCGTCGGCATCCCGGCCTACTTCGGCTACAACTACCTCGTCGCGCGCATCGAGAAGCTGGTGTTCCAGATGGAGGCCAACTCGATCGCATTCATGGACATTCTGAATCAACCCGTTCAAAAATAACGCGCTATGGCAATTAAACACGGATCGAAGGTCGATAAGTCCTTCTCGGCATCGTCGATGACCGACCTGATGTTCCTGCTGCTGCTGTTTCTGCTGATCGCTACGACGCTGATCAATCCCAACGCCCTGAAGCTGATGCTGCCGAAAAGCTCCAACCAGCTCAAGGACAAGGCGATGACCACGGTTTCGATACAGGATGCGGGCCACGGCAAGTACCGCTATTACGTCGAACTGCAGGAGGTCGGCTCGATCGAGGGCGTGGAGCGTGCGCTCAAGACGCGTCTCGACGGACAGAAGGACGCCACCGTGTCGCTGCACTGCGACGAGACGGTAGCCGTGGGCGAGACGGTCAAGGTGATGAATATCGCCAAGGACAACAATTACAAGTTAATTCTGGCGACGGCGCCGAATTGACGGACGCCGTCCGGCGGCGGTAGCCGTCGCCAAAATCAGGTTTTATGTATTATTACGATCCAAATAACAGGAATCCCCGCAGGTGGGCGACGGTTGCGACGGCGGTCTACGCGCTGCTGCTGATCGGTTCGTTCGCGCTGGTCTCGTTCGACTTCCGGCAGATCCACGACAAGCCGGGCGATACGATCACGATCGACTTCACCGAGCCGCCTGCGCCCGAACCGCCCAAGCCGCGCGTCAGGACGGCCACCGAGCCGCGTGTGCACGACCGCACGGCTCCCGTCGAGCAGACGGCGCAGGTCTCCGGCAAGGACGAGACGACGCAGACGCCCAATCCCCGCGCGCTGTTCAACATGAACAAGGGCGGCGCCGACGAACCTGACAACGCGGGCAATCCCCGCGCTCCCGAAGGCGAGGACAAGGCCAGCGGCACCGGTCCGGGACTCAATCCCGACGGGCTGGACCAGCTGGATCAGGGGCTTGCAGGGGCGCGGACTGGTGGGCGACCTGCCCAAACCTTCGTACCCCGGTTCGAAGAGCGGCAAGGTGATCGTCCGCGTGACGGTCGATGCTTCGGACGGGTCACGAGTGCGGCCTACGAACCGAAAGGCTCGACCACCGACGCCGCCGAACTGGTCGAAGCCGCCAAAGCCGCGGCGCGCAAGGCGCGCTTTACCGAGAGCCGCGCGGCGGTGCAGGGCGGAACGATCACCTATGTTTTCCGTATGGAGTAATTTTTGAAACGAAAGACAATGCGATTTTTATTACTGACACTTTTCGGATGCCTGACCTTTGCGGCGGGCCGCGCCCAGCAGCCCGCGAAGATCGAGGGGGCGCATCTGCATATGGAGGTCGCGAGCCACGATTTCGGCGACGTGCCCCGCAAGGGCGGCGATCTGGTGCGCGAATTCACCTTCACCAACGACGGCACGGTGCCGCTGGTCGTGACGCGCGTCATCACCTCGTGTTCGTGTCTCAAGGCGTCGTACTCCAAACGGCCGGTCGCTCCGGGCGAGAGCGGAACCATCAGCATCACCTACGAACCCCACAAGAGCGAACCGGGCGTGTTCAACAAGGTGATTCAGATTTACTCGAATTCGGTGGACGGCCGCGACGTAATCACCGTGCAGGGCAACTCGATCGATCCGGAACCCCGCAAGGTCAAGACCGGGGAGGTGAAGATAAAGTATAAGAAAGATAAGTAGGACTGCCTTTCCGGGTCGGGGCGGGGTTTGGGGACTGGTTTCGGGTTTCCGGGGCTGGTGGTTTCGGGTTTCCGGGGCTTGACGGTTTCGGGGGCGGCCGAAGTTTCCGCCCGCAATCCGCCCGCATGCGGGAAGTCTTCCGAGGAGGAGTCAGGGAAGGGCAGACTTGCAAACGCCGCCTTTGGCGGCGGCAACAACCCGTCGGAGTCGATCCGCGGGCCGAATAATACATACACTACAATAAAGTAACTACGCTATTTATGGCAATTCTTTTTTCCAACGCAACGATCCTGCCGATGACGGCGGACGAAGGCGCTCCCAAAACCTTTACGGGTTTCGTGGGCGTCGCGGGCAGCCGCATCGCGCTGGTCACGGCGTCCGCTTCCGAAGCCGACGCATTCCGTGCCGCGCATCCCGACGCGCGGATCATCGACTGCACGGGCCGGCTTGTGATGCCGGGGCTTGTCAATACCCACTGCCACGCCGCCATGACGCTGCAGCGCAGTTATGCCGACGATATCGCCCTGATGGAGTGGCTTCACGACTATATCTGGCCGTTCGAAGCGCGGCAGACGGCCGACGACGTGGCGTTGGGAATGACTCTCGGCATTGTCGAGATGCTGCTGGGCGGCGTGACCTCGTTCGTGGATATGTATTACCACGAGAACCGCTGCGTCGAAGTGGCCGAGCGGCTGGGCATCCGCGCGATGCTGGGCTGCAACTATTTTGACGGCAACGTCGAAGAGGTGCTTCCCGAAGTGGGGCAGGCGGTGGAACTCGCCGCCGGCTGCGACCGGATCCGGATCGCCCTCGCACCCCATTCGCCCTACACCGTGTCGCCCGAAAACCTGCGGCGCGGCAAAGAGACGGCCGAGCGGTACGGACTGCACCTGATGACCCATATCGCCGAGACGCAGGACGAGGTGCGCATCGTGCGCGAGAAATACGGCATGACGCCCGTCGAACACCTCGATGCGCTGGGCATGCTCGACGCCCGCACCATCGGCGCACACTGCATCTATTTGACCGACACCGACATTGCGACGCTGGCCGCGCGCGGCGTGGCCGTGTCGCACAACCCGCAGAGCAACATGAAGATTTCGAGCGGCGTGGCGCCCGTCGAGCGGCTGCGCGCCGCGGGTGCGCTGGTGACCATCGGCACCGACGGCACCTGCTCCAACAACGATCTCGACATGTTCGAGGAGGTGCGCACGGCGGCTTTCCTGCAGAAATCCGCCACGGGCGACCCCGTCGCGCTCCCGGCTTACGAAGCGCTGAAGCTGGCGACGGTCAACGGCGCCCGCGCTTTGGGCTACGCCGAAGGCGAACTGGGCGTGGTCCGCGAGGGCGCATTGGCCGACCTGATCGTCGTGGACCTCCAGAAACCCCATTTGCAGCCCGTTCACGATCTGGTGTCGAACATCGTCTACTGCGGCAAGGCGTCGGATGTCGATACGGTCATGGTCGACGGCCGCATCGTGGTCGAAAACCGCCGCGTGGCGGGCGTGGACCTGCCTGCGCTCTATGCCGACGTCGCCGCCGCCGTGAAACGCATCACGGCGAAATAACCGTCCGACCATGAAAATCGTCTCCGTCAGGGAGCACCCCGAATTCGCGGATGCCGCGATCAGCTATATTTCGGCCTGCTGACCCGAAGTGCCGCCCGTTCTTTATGAGGACTGCATCCGCCACGCTGTCAGCGCCGCAGGTCCGCTTCCGCAGTGGTATCTGCTGATGTCGGGCGGCGAGCCGGTCGGTTGTGCAGGGTTGATCGCCAATGACTTTATCAGCCGCATGGACCTGTGGCCGTGGGTCTGCGCCCTCTATGTCGAGGAGCATATGCGCGGACACGCCTACGGACGGCTGTTGCTCGACCGTGCGGCCGAAGACGCCCGCCGCGCAGGATTCGGCAAGCTCTACCTCAGCACCGATCACGCCGGGCTGTACGAAAAGTGGGGCTTCCGCTATCTCGGACAGGGCTATCACCCGTGGGGTGCGGAGTCCCGGATTTACGAACGTACTTTATAACAATATATTGACAGCATTGGTATGAAAGGAAAGATTCGTTTCGGAATGGTCGGCACGGGCTTTATCGCCGACTGGGTGCTTGCCGGCGCCCGGCAGGACCCGCGCTTCGAGGCGGCGGCGATCTGTTCGCGCAATCAGGCTACGGCCGACGCTTTCGCCGCGAAGCACGGGATTCCGCATACGTTCACCTCGCTCGAAGAGATGGCCCGCAGTCCGCTCGTCGATGCCGTCTATATCGCCTCGCCCAACGCCCTGCATGCGTCGCAGAGCATCCTCTGCATGAGCTGCGGCAAACACGTGCTGTGCGAGAAGCCGCTGGCCTCCAATGCGCGTGAAGCCCGTGCGATGATCGAAGCCGCGCGCAGATACGGCGTCGTGCTGATGGAGGCCATGATTGCGACGCTCAATCCCAATTTCCGGATCGTGCGCGAGCAGCTTCCCCGTCTGGGAACGATCCGCCGCTACTTCGCCAGCTACTGCCAGTACTCCTCGCGCTATGACAAGTTCAGGGAGGGGATCGTGCTCAACGCCTTCGATCCTTCGCTTTCCAACGGCGCCATGATGGACATCGGCGTCTATACGGTTTACCCGATGGTCGCGCTTTTCGGGCGGCCGCAGGCCGTCGATGCGCAGGGTGTCGTGCTCTCTTCGGGGGCGGACGGTCAGGGAGCCGTCAACTTCCGTTACGAGGGGATGAACGCCACGGTGCTCTACTCCAAGATCGCCGATTCGCACCTGCCCTCCGAGATCGAAGGGGAGGAGGGCACGCTGCTGCTGGACACGATCCACGACATACGCCGTGTGACCCGTTTCCCGCGCCGAGGCGCCGCTTCGGGCCGCGGCCCGGAGGCTGTCGGCGAATCGGTCGGCGTGGAGCCGGACCGGGACCGTTACTATTACGAAATCGCGGAGTTCATTGATTTGATCGAACAGGGCCGCCCGGAATCGGCGGTCAACAGCCACGCCAATTCGCTTGCGACGCTGGAGATCATCGATGAAGTGCGCCGCCAGCTGGGCGTGGTCTATCCCGCCGACGGGGCGTGCTGACTTCCGCCGATTCGTGTAGCTCGATAACGATTAACGGCAGGGAATATCCCTGCCGTTAATCGTTATCGTTTTTTTGCGGTCTTCCAGCCCCGTTCCTCCCCGGCTTTTGCGGCCTTGTTTCCTCTCCGAGCTGTCGCTTTCCGACCTTGTTTTCCGGCGCTCCCCTTTACTGCAATAGGATTTTCCATCGCCGTTCCGTTCCGGTTTTTGCCTCCCGGCCTCTTGCTTCCTTTCCGTGCTGTTGCTACCGGCCTCGTCCTTTCTCCGGACCGTTCACAATCCCCCGGTGTCGGCGGAGGGTTGCCGTCCGTCGGTTCTCAGATATACCGTCGCCGTGCGCGAAGTGTTGTAGATGCGGATATGCGGCCGCTCGGTGTTATCCCCGTCCTGCGCCGGGAACGAGAAGTGCTCTCCGTCCATCGCCTGCCGTTCCTGCCCGCCGAAACACCGTTCGTCGGTCGAGAGCAGGGGCACGTATTTGCCGGGCGCCTGCACGGGCAGCTCGTAGTCGGGAATCGACGCTGAGGGGTGCCAGTTGAAGACGAACAGCAGGTCGCCGTGCGCGAAGGCCATCGTCTTGTTGCACTCGTCCATCACGAGATTCCACGCGTAGCCGTCGGCCAGCACCCTTGTACCGCTTCACCAGTTTAATCATCGCCTTGTCGAAATCCCCCAGCCATGCATAGCGCAGGAACCCGTTCCCGGCCAGCGACCACTGCCGCCGGGCGTGGGCGTAGCTCCAGCCGTTGCCCTCACGCGGGAAATCAATCCATTCGGGATGCCCGAACTCGTTGCCCATGAAGTTGAGGTAGGCCTGCCCGCCCGTCGAAATGGTCATCAGGCGGATCATCTTGTGCAGCGCCATGCCGCGGTCGATCACCACGCTCTGCGACGCGCGGTCCATGTTGAAATACATATCCTTGTCCATCAGTCTGAACGCCAGTGTCTTGTCGCCCACCAGCGCCTGATCGTGCGACTCGGCGTAGGCCACCGTCTTCACTTCGGGCAGGCGGTCGGTCATCACGTTCCACATCTCCCAGATGTTCCACTCCTCGTCGGGCACCTCCTTGAGCTGCTTGATCCAGAAATCGGGAATCGCCATCCCCAGCCGGTAGTCGAAGCCGATGCCTCCGTCCGTGTCGGGAATGCACATCCCCGGCATGCCCGACACGTCCTCGGCGATCGTCACGTCGCCCGCGCGGAAGTCGTGTACCAGCCGGTTGGCCAGCGTCAGATAGGTCAGCGCGTCGCCGTTCACCCCCGCGTCGAAGAAACGTTCGCGGCAGTCGAAATCGATGTAGCCGTGGTGGTGGTAGATCATCGAGGTCACGCCGTCGAAGCGGTAGCCGTCGAAATGGAATTCGTCGAGCCAGTATTTGACGTTCGAAAGCAGGAAATGCTGCACCTCGTCCTTGCCGTAGTCGAAGAGCATCGAGTCCCAATAGGGCTGGTAGCCCGCCTTTCCGGGCAGCGAGTAGTGGTGGTCCGTGCCGTCCAGCTCGTTGATGCCTTCGTTGAGGTTCTTCACGTAGTGGGCGTGTACGAGGTCCATGATGACTCCCCAGCCCCAGCTCGTGGGCGCGGCGCACCAGCTCCTTCAGCTCTTCGGGCGTGCCGCAGCGCGATGCCGGGGCGAAGAAACTCGACACATGATAGCCGAACGACCCGTAATAGGGGTGCTCGGCGATGGCCATGAGCTGCACGGCGTTGTAGCCGTCCTTTTTTATTATAGGTAATATCTTCTCCGTGAATTCGCGGTAGGTTCCGACGCCCTCCTTCTCCTGCGCCATGCCCACGTGTGCCTCGTAGATGAGCAGGTTTCCGTTTTTCGAAATGTCGAATGCGTCGCCCCGCCAGTCGAACGGCTCCGGCGCCCAGAACTGCGCCGTGTAGTTCTTCGTCGCCTCGTCCTGCACCACGCGCGTCGCGTAGGCCGGAATGCGGTCCAGCCAGCCGTTGTCGCCATGGACGTGGAGCTTGTAGAGCGAGCCGTGCACCAGCCTGTCACGGTACATCGCCGTGGGGAAGAAGGCGCTCCATACGCCGTGGCGGTCGCGCTGCATGCGGATTTCGGTCCGCTGCCAGTTGTTGAAGTCGCCGAAGACGTAGACGTCGTGCGCTCCGGGCAGCCATTCGCGCAGCCACCAGCCGTCAAGCACCTCGTCGCGCTGCCAGCCGAAATAGCGGTAGCCGTTGGCGTAATCGACGAGCGACCCCGCCGCCTGCACGATTGCGTTCATTTTGTCCATATACCGCTCGTGACGGTTGTTCAGCTCCTGCTCTGCGGGGAGCAGCCACTCGTCGCGTTCGACGATCGGAAGCCTGCGGGTCGTTTTTTCCATAACCGGTTTTGTGTTTATACAAATATATGGAAAATTTTTCTATCTTTGTCAGCAAACAAAAAACGAATCATTTATTACTAACACCAAAAATTAACTTATGAAAGGACAACCCCAAGGACTGATCGCCGCGGCTTTGGCCAATATGGGCGAGCGATTCGGTTTCTACATCATGATGGCGATCCTGACCCTGTTCATCTCCGCCAAGTTCGGTCTCGACGAGGCCACGGCGGGTTACATCTATTCGGGATTCTACGCTTCGATCTACCTGCTGGCGCTTGTCGGCGGTATCATCGCCGACAAGACCAAGAACTACAAAGGCACCATCATGTGGGGTCTGGTGGTGATGTCGCTGGGTTACCTGCTGATCGCCATTCCCACGCCCACGCCGGTTCCCAGCCTGCCGCTCTACCTGACGCTGACCTGTCTCGGACTGCTGGTGATCGCCTTCGGCAACGGTCTGTTCAAGGGTAACTTGCAGGCGCTGGTGGGCCAGATGTACGATAACAGCGAATTCAGCGCCAAACGCGAATCGGGCTTCCAGATCTTCTACATGTTCATCAACATCGGCGGCTTCTTCGCGCCGTTCGTGGCCATCGGCGTGCGCAACTGGTGGCTCAAGGTCAATAATTTCGACTATAACGCCAAGCTGCCCGAACTCTGCCACGAATACCTTGCCAAAGGGCAGGACATGGCCGGCGAGGGGCTTGCCAATCTCACCCTCGTATGCCAATTCGGCTTACCTCGACGGGTCGCCCGTCGGTGACCTGCACGCCTTCTGCAACAGCTACCTCGACGTTTTCAACCGCGGTTTCCACTACGCCTTCATCGCCGCTATCGTGATGATGCTCGTCTCGCTGATGATCTACATGTCGAACAAGAAACGCTTCCCCGATCCCTCGCAGAAGGCTGCCGCCAAGGGCGGGAAGGCTTCCGCCGCCGAGATCACGATGTCGGCGCAGGAGATCCGCCAGCGCATCTATGCGCTTTTCGCCGTGTTCGGCGTGGTGATCTTCTTCTGGGTTTCGTTCCATCAGAACGGCTATTCGCTGACCTACTTCGCCCGTGACTACGTGAATCTGGACGTCATCAACATTGACTTGGGCTTCACGGTCATCAAGGGCGCCGAAATCTTCCAGAGCGTCAACCCGTTCTTCGTGGTTACCCTCACGCCGCTGATCATGTGGTTCTTCGGCTGGCTGCGCAAACGCAACGTCGAGGTCTCGACGCCGATGAAGATCGCCATCGGTATGGGTATCGCCGCCACGGCCTACCTCTTCCTGATGTTCTTCTCGCTGGCGCTGCCCGACAAGGCCGCCCTCGCAGGCATGAAGGCCGACGAAATGCAGTCGATTCTGGTTACGCCGTGGGTGATGGTGGGACTCTACTTCATCCTGACGGTCGCCGAGCTGTTCATCTCGCCGCTCGGACTGGCCTTCGTGTCGAAGGTCGCGCCGCCGCACATGCAGGGTCTGATGCAGGGCTTCTGGCTGGCTGCCACGGCCGTGGGCAACGCACTGTTGTTCGTGGGCGGATGGCTCTATCTGCACACCCCGATGTGGGCTACGTGGTTCGTCTTTGTGGCCGCCTGCGGATTGTCGATGCTCGTCATGCTGTCGATGGTACGCTGGCTCGAACGGGTCACCCGATAACAGGACGGGACCGTTTCGCGGGGCCGGACGGGACGTCGGAAAGGACGGCTCGGTTCCGCGGTTCCGGACGGATCGCCCGATGGCCGGAACGCTGTTCCGCCGAATTTGCCGCCGCGTAATTTTACGCGGCGGTTTTTTGCAAATTCGATAAAATGGACTTTTTCTGTTGGTTCTCCGGTTGAAAATGCTATCTTTGTAGCGCTTAACGTCACTTTTTACATGCGCATTCCGTCATCTCTCGCCGCTTTTGCGGTCTGCATGCTTTTTGCTTGCGCCTATGCCTTCCCGATGCGGGCGGGCGAACGGGCTTTGCAGACTCCTTCACAACCGGCGGACAGCGCTTTGACGGCGTATTACAAACTCTGCAAGGCGCACCGCGCCGATGCCGAAGCCCCTGCAATGTGCGACACGCTCTTTCGGCGGGCCGAAGCCGCGCGCAACGTAAGGATGCAGGCTATCGCGCTTTGCGTCCGTCTCGACCATTTCTACTACAAGAACGACCGGGCTGAAATCCTCGAAGGCGTGCGGCGCGTGCAGGAATTCTGCCGCAGGCATCCCAAGGAGGACCTGCGCTATTTCTATTACTTCGTCTGGTCGAGCCGCCTGATTACCTATTATATCAAGCAGAACCAACCCAATACGGCGATTTACGAGACCCGCAAGATGCTCGCCGAAGCCGAGGACGACGATTACCCCGAAGGCGTCGCCTCCTGCTACCGGATGCTCGGCAACCTCTACCTGACGCAGGGCGCGTGGCGGATGGCTTACGACAACTTCCGCCGCCAGATCGAGGTGCTCGAACACAACGGCATCGACGACATCAACCTGCCGACGCAGTACGCTTCGCTGGCGCAGTGCGCGCTGGAGCTGGATATGCCCGATTCGGCGTTCGTCGCGCTGCAGAAGGCCGCATCGCTGCCCAAGCGGACCACCTATCAGGAATTTACCGTCAATAAGGGCTTCGGCCTTTACTATATCCGGACTGAAAATTTCGCGGAGGCGAAGAAACGGCTGGAGGCTTCGGAGGAGCTGTTCCGCCGCGACCCCTCGCTGCGGTTCCATACGGCCGGGCTGAGCTATCTGCGAACGGCCTATTTCAAGGCTTCGGGCCAGTACGGGAAGGCGTTGGAGACGATTCTGGAGACGCAGCGCGACACGGTGATCCGCAGTTCCGGGTTCAACAACTATGCGCTGACCAAGGAGCTTGGCGACGTCTACTGGCACCTGCGTGAGATGGAGCGGGCCGCGGCCAATTACCGGGAATACATCCGTCTGTCGGACTCGGTGCGCAACCGCGAAATCCGCACTGCGACGGACGATTTTTCGGGAATTCTCGAAATCAGCCGCCTGCACAACGAAACCAAGGAGCTGCAGTACGACCTCCAGCGCAAACGCCTGCGCAACACCTATCTGATTATCTGCCTGCTGGCGGGAGTGCTGGTGACGGGCGGCGTGGGATATGCGCGCATGATGAAGCTCAACCGGCGTCTCAAGGCCTCCGAAGCGACGGTGCTGGCCCAGAACGAGCATCTGCGGATCAGCGGCGAAGAGCTTCTCGAAGCCAAGGAGCAGGCCGAGCAGGCCAGCCGCATGAAGACCGAATTTATCCAGCATATGTCGCACGAGGTGCGCACGCCCCTCAATTCGATCGTCGGATTTTCTCAGGTGCTGGCGTCCGAATTCCGCGACAAGCCCGCCACGGGTGAGTATGCCTCCATCATCGAAGCCAACAGCGCGACCCTGCTGCGGCTTTTCGACGACGTGCTCGAAGTCGCCTACCTCGACCAGACGGGCGACCTGCCTCGCTGCGACGTCACGGCGCTGAACAACCTCTGCAACGACTGCGTGGAGAGCACCCTGCCGGAACTGCATCCCGGCGTGAGCCTGCTGGGCGAACTCACGCCTGACGATCCCGTAGTGCGGACCAACCTCAAACGCATCGAACAGGTGCTTCTGCATCTGCTCCGCAACGCTGCCAAATTCACGCGCTCCGGGCGTATCATCCTGACGTACGAATGCCTGCCCGCGGAGCGTCTGCTGCGGTTTGCCGTGACCGATACCGGACCGGGCATTCCCGCCGGTCGGCACGAAGAGGTCTTCGGACGTTTCGTGAAAATCGATCCCTTTTCGCAGGGGACGGGACTCGGCCTGCCCATCTGCCGGCTTATCGCCGCTAAACTGGGCGGACGTCTGTTCGTCGATCCGGAGTATGCGTCGGGCTGCCGCATGATTTTCGAAGTGCCGTTCGACCTGCCCGAAACGTCTGCCTGATCCGGAATCCGTAACGCCGAAGCGCCGGTTTCTCGCCCCGTTGCCCTCTCAGTTCGTTAGTCTCTCGGCCCGTTGCCTTTTCGGCCCGTTGCCTTTGCGGCCCGTTGGCTTTTCTTGGTCTGTTGCCTTTGTCGGTCCGTTAGCTGCTCGGTTCGTTGGCTTGTAACCCCGCCGCTCTCTTTGTTGCCTTGCCGAAGCCACCTCTTGCAATCTCTTTCCTTCCCCTGTTTTATTATTCAATAAGTCTTCTTTCCGGCTCTTTTTTCCGGCTCCGATTGTTCTGTTTGTCTCCATTTCTGCTTGTTCAGGGACATAATCGGCGGTAAAAACTCCAAAAAACAGAAAACTTTTTTGGTTTTCCGTGGGTTTTCTTGTTATATTTGTCCTCGAATAAAACGACTGAAGACATGACCCCTCCCCAGAAAGAACGCATAATCGACCAGGCGATGCAGATGTTCGCCACGCAGGGCATCAAATCCGTGCGCATGGACGATATCGCACAGCATCTCGGCGTATCGAAGCGTACGCTGTACGAACTGTTCGGCGACAAGGAAGGGCTGCTCTATCTGGCGATGGAGCGCTACTTCCAGCGTGACCGGCAGCGTTGGACCGAACTTACCGCCAACGCCCGCAACGTCCTCGAAGCCATGTTCATGGTGCTGGCGCAGGTGATGGACAAGGCCGAGGTGTCCAGCCGCATGATGGACAATCTCAAGAAATTCTATCCTGCCGTCCATGACAAACTGACGCGCGAAGGCATGGAAAAAACCGGCGCAGCCTGCGCGGCATGCTCGATCAGGGGATCGTGGACGGCCTGTTCGTCGATAACATCAATATCGATCTGGCGATCTCGGTGCTTTATTACACGGCCTCCGCGCTGGTGGCCCGCAAGAGCTGATGCTGCCCGCCGGAATGACCGAGCGCGAAGCCTTCGTGCAGATAATCAGCAATTTCTTCCGCGGCATTTCAACGGCCAAGGGGCTGCGGATGATCGACGACAACCTGAAAAGATACGAACTGACCAAGTACGGCAAATAAAAATTGAATTTGGGATATTTTATGAAAAAACTGATTTTAACCATGTGCCTTACGGCGACGGGCGTTTTCGGCGCTGCGGCACAAATGCGTCTCACGCTCGGTGAGGCCCCTCGATCTGGCGCTGAGCGAGAATCCGACCGTCAAGGTCGCCGAAATGGAGGTGCAGCGCTTCGACTATGTGAAGCGGCAGACGTGGGGGAGCTGGATACCCCAGATTTCGGTCGGCGGCACCTATACCCGCTCGATCGTCAAGCAGAGCATGACCAAGGGGCTTTCGTTCGGAGCCGACAATACGCTGGCGGCGCAGGGCGACGCCACGTGGACGCTCTTCGCTCCGGCGGTGTTTCGCACGCTGAAGATGAACGACGTCCAGCGGGCCGCCGCCGTGGAGTCGGCGCGCTCGTCGCGGATTACGCTGGTCGCCGAAGTCAAAAAGGCCTTCTATAACATTCTGCTGGCCGAGCAGTCGCTCGAAGTGCTCCGCGAATCTCAGGCCACCGTGCAGCGCACCGTGGACGACACCAGATTGCAGTACGACAACGGACTTGCGTCGGAATACGACCTGCTTACGGCGCAGGTGCAGCTGAGCAACCTGAAGCCTTCGATCCTGCAGACCGAGAATTCGATCCGCTTGGCCAAGCTGATGCTCAAAATGTACCTTTCGATCCCTGAGAACGTCGAAATCGAAGTCGTCGGAGAGTTGGACGCCATGCGCGACGCGGTGCTGGCGGGAACCGACGGCCTGACGACCGACGTGCAGGATAACTCCGACCTGCGTACGCTCGAACTGCAGGAGGATTTGCCCAAACGTCAGCTCAAAGTGGCGAACGCCGGACGCATGCCCACGGTCACCGCATTCTTTACGGCGACCTATACCGGTAACGATATCGACATGACGAAGCTCAATTTCGGCGGCGCGGAGGGAGGACAGCCGGGCGACGTGCTCGACGGTTCCAAATTCTGGTGGCAGCACCCGATGTCGGCCGGCCTGCAGGTTTCGATCCCTATTTTTTCGGGCCTTACGAAGATGAACAGGTCGCGCGAGATCAAGAACCAGATTTCGCAGATCGGTCTCCAGCGGGATTATGCCCGGCAGCAGATCGACGTCGAGGTCCGCGCGGCCCTGAACGACCTGCTCACCGCGCGCGAGACGATGTATGCGCAGGAGCTGACCGTCGCGCAGGCCCGCAAGGCCTACAGCATCTCCGACACCCGCTACCGTGCGGGCGCGGGAACGATCCTCGAACTGAACAGCGCGCAGCTGGCGCAGACGCAGGCTGAGTTGAACTTTTCGCAGGCGATTTTCGACTACCTGACCGCCAAGGCCGAGTACGACCGCATCGTCGGCAAGGAGAATTAGCATAAAATCGAAAAACAGATAAAACCTATGAAGAATTTAACAGTTATGTTGATTGCCGCCGCAGCCCTCGCCGGCTGCACGGGCAAAAAAACCGCCGACGTCCAGCAGGAGACCCGTGTGCTGACCAAAACCGAGACGGCCGTCTCAGCTCCGGTGCAGCTTGCCGAGGAGTTCACCTCCGAAATCGAACCTTACAAGCAGAACGACATCACGCCCGCGGCGTCGGGCGTGCATATCGACCGGATTCTGGTCGAGGTGGGCGATCCCGTGCGTCAGGGGCAGCTGATCGTGACGCTCGACCCTACGCAGTACACCCAGCAGCTTGTGCAGCTGAAGACCGTCGAGGACGACTACAACCGCCTGCTTCCGGTCTACGAGGCGGGGGGAATCTCGGCCCAGCAGATCGAGCAGGCCAAGGCCCAGCTCGACGTGCAGCGCGAAGTGGTCGCCAACCTCAAGAAGAATATCGAGGTCCATTCGCCCATTACGGGCGTCGTCACGGCCCGCAACTACGAGTCGGGCGACCTGTTCGCCGCGCAGCCTATCCTGCATATCATGCAGATCGATCCGCTGAAGGTCGTCGCCAACATTTCGGAGCAGTATTTCCGCAACGTGAAGGTCGGCATGCCCGTCGATCTGAAGGTTGATATCTTCCCCGGCGAGACCTTCCCCGGCACCGTGTCGCTGATCTATCCGGCGCTCGATCCCGCGACCCGCACGTTCAAGGTCGAGGTGAAGGTGCCCAACGCCAAGCGTACGCTGCGTCCGGGCATGTTCGCCCGCACGGGATTCAACATGGGCGAGAAAGAGGGTGTCATGGTGCCCGACGTGGCGGTCCAGAAACAGGTGGGCACCGCCGAGCGGTTCCTCTATGTCATCAAGGGTGACAGCGTCGCCGAACGCCGCCGGGTCGAGGTGGGCCGTCAGGTCGGCGACCGCGTGGACATCCTTTCGGGCGTCGCTCCGGGCGAGCGGGTTGCCGTGACGGCTTTGTCGAAGCTTTTCGACGGCGCCAAGGTCGAAGTCAAACAGAATTAAACGCCCCGACGCATATGAAAATTTACGAAAGTGCGGTCCGCAAACCGGTCTCCACGGTGCTGCTGTTCGTCGGCGTGATGGTCTTCGGACTCTTCTCGCTGATGAATCTGGCCGTGGACCAGTATCCTGAGATCGAGATTCCGCAGATTTCGGTCATCACGATGTACCCCGGCGCCAATGCCGCGGAGATCGAGACCAACATCACCCGCGTGCTGGAGGACAACCTCAATACGGTGAGCAACCTCAAGAAGCTGACCTCCAAGTCGCAGGACAACGTGTCGATGATTACCGTCGAGTTCGAGTACGGCTCCGACCTCAATGAGGGTGCCAACGAGATCCGCGACGTGGTGAGCCGCGTGCAGTCCATGCTGCCCGACGACATCGACTATCCGACGATCTTCAAGTTCTCGACCTCGATGATCCCCGTGATGATGATCGCCGTCACGGCCGAGGAGAGCTATCCGGCCCTGAACAAACTGCTCGACGACAAGCTGGTCAACGTGCTGAACCGCGTGGACGGCGTGGGCGCCGTCTCCGTTATCGGTGCGCCCGAACGCGAGGTGCAGGTCAATGTCGATCCCACCAAGCTCGACGCCTACAACCTGACGGTCGAGCAGCTGGGCCAGATCATCGCCGCCGAGAACGTCAATATTCCGAGCGGCACGATCGACATCGGCAACAACACCTTCAACATCAAGGCCGACGGCGAGTTCAAACTCAGCGACGAGCTGCGCAAGGTCGTGGTGTCGAACGCCGGGGCCGCACGGTGATGCTCTCCGACGTGGCCGAAATCCGCGACACGCTCGAAAAATTCACCATGGACGAACGTGTGAACGGCCAGCGCGGCGTGCGCGTGATGTTCCAGAAACAGTCGGGCGCCAATACCGTGAATATCGTCCACGAAATCCAGAAGCGTCTGCCCGAAATCCAGAAGACGCTGCCCAAGGACGTGAAGATGGAGTTGATTTTCGAAGGCTCGCAGGAGATCACCGACGCCATCGGGTCGCTCTCGGAGACCATCATGTACGCCTTTATCTTCGTGGTGCTGGTGGTGATGATCTTCCTCGGACGCTGGCGGGCGACGCTCATCATCTGCATGACGATCCCCGTCTCGCTGATCTGCTCGTTCATCTACCTCTTCGCCACGGGATCGACGCTGAACATCATTTCGCTCTCGTCGCTCTCGATCGCCATCGGTATGGTCGTCGATGACGCCATCGTGGTGCTGGAGAACATTACGACCCATATCGAGCGGGGATCGAGTCCCAAGGAGGCCGCCATCTACGCCACCAACGAGGTGTGGCTGTCGGTCATCGCCACCACGCTGGTGGTCGTCGCCGTGTTCCTGCCGCTGACGATGGTGCCGGGCCTGGCCGGTATCCTCTTCCGCGAGCTGGGCTGGATCGTGACGATCGTGGTCTGCGTCTCGACGACGGCGGCCATCTCGCTCACGCCGATGATGTCGGCCTACCTCCTCAAACTCGACGGAGGCGTACACGACTACAAGGGCGTCGGCATCGTCTACAAGCCGATCGACCGTGCGCTCGAATGGCTCGACGACATCTACGCCCGTTCATTGAACTGGGTGGTCCGCCACCGCCGCATCACGATCTTCTCGATGATGGGCCTTTTCGTCGTTTCGCTGGGACTGATCACCCGCGTGCCGACCGAGTTCTTCCCGCCTTCGGACAACAGCCGTATTTCGGCGATGGTCGAGCTGGAGCAGAATATTGGCGTGGAGTATACGGCGCGCATCGCCCGGCAGATCGACAGCATCATCTATGCGAAATATCCTGAGATCGTGCTGGTGTCGGCTTCGGCCGGAGCCAACTCTTCGGACAACGCCTTCGCCGCGATGCAGACCACTGGATCGCATATCATCAACTACAACATGCGTCTGACGGATGTCGAGGGGCGCGAGCGTTCGATCTACGTCGTTTCCGACCTGCTGCGCGAAGACCTCGACCGGATTCCCGAAGTGCGTCAGTACACGGTGACGCCGGGCGGCATGTCGGGCAGCATGAGCGGCTCGGCGACGGTCAATGTCAAGGTTTTCGGCTATGATATGGACGTCACGAACGCCATCGCCAACGACCTGAAGGAGAAGATGCGCGGGATGAAGGGTGTGCGCGACGTGAAACTTTCGCGCGACGACCTGCGCCCCGAATACAACGTGGTCTTCGACCGCGACCGCCTGTCGTATTACGGGATGAACAGCGCCACTGCGTCGCAGGCCGTGAAAAACCGGATCGACGGTCTCGTGGCGTCGAAATACCGCGAGGACGGCGACGAATACGACATCGTCGTACGCTACGGCGAGCCGTTCCGCACCTCGGTCGATGACGTGGAGAACATCACGCTTTACAACGCGCAGGGCCGCCCCGTGAAACTCAAGGAGGTCGGCCGGGTGCAGGAGGAGTATGCCGCTCCGATGATCGAGCGCGAGAACCGCCAGCGCGTGATCTCGGTGCAATCGACGCTGGGCGCCGGCGTCGCGCTGGGCGATGTGGTGGCCGAGGTCGAAAAGCTGATCTCCGAATACCACACCCCGACGGCGTGGACCTCGAAGTGGGCGGCACGGTCGAGGATCAGGGCGACGCCTTCGGCGATTTGGGCGTGCTGTTCATCCTGATCGTCATTCTGGTCTATATCGTGATGGCCACGCAGTTCGAGTCGCTGCTGTTCCCGTTCATTATCATGTTCACCATTCCGTTCGCCTTCACGGGCGTGTTCCTCGCGCTGTGGATGACTTCCACGCCGCTGTCGCTCATCGCCCTGATCGGCGCCATCATGCTGGTGGGTATCGTGACCAAGAACGGTATCGTGATGGTGGACTACATGAACCTGCTGGTCGAGCGCGGTTCGGGCGTCTTCGACGCCGTGATCGCCGGCGGCAAGAGCCGTCTGCGTCCCGTGCTGATGACCTCGTTCACGACCATTCTGGGTATGCTGCCGCTGGCGATCGGCACGGGCGCAGGCTCGGAGACGTGGCAGCCGATGGGTATCGCCGTGATCGGCGGTCTGACCTGTTCGACCCTGCTGACGCTGTTTATCATTCCTGCGCTCTATTCGGTATTCGTGAACCGTTCCCAGCGCAAGGAGAAGGAGAAACTGGCCCGTCTGTCGGCCGAACATCAGGCGAGTGTGCATTAAAAAACTAAAACGATTATGAAAGCAGTATTCTTATCCTATAATCAGGCGCTTACCGACCGTGTGAACGCCATCCTCGACGAGCAGGGCATCCGCGGCTTCACCCGCTGGGCGCTGACCGAGGGCCGCGGCTCCGTCGACGGCGAACCGCATTACGGCACGCATGCGTGGCCGTCGATGAATGCTTCGATCATGGCGATCGTCGACGACGAAAAGGTCGCGCCGCTGATGGCGGCCTTCCGTGAAATGGACGCCGCCACCAAACTGCAGGGCTCGCGGGCCTTCGTCTGGAATATCGAGCAGACCTACTGATCGCCGGGCGTTCCGCCCGCTGTCCGGAAATGCAGAAAAGCCGCAGGAAAAATCCTGCGGCTTTTTTCGCTTTCGCCGCCTGTTCCCGCCGAGGGGTGTTTGGTTTATGCTCCGCCTTTTCTCCGGCTGATGCTCCGCCCGCTTTTCTCCTGCCGACGTTCCGCCCGCTTTTCCCTGCTGACGATTTGTCCGCTTTCTCCGGCTGACGGTTCCTCGTTTCTTCTCGGCTGACGATTTGTCCGCTTTTCTTCGGCCGGCGCTCCGCCCGCTTCCCATGCACCGCCCCTCCTTGACGCTCCGTTCTTTCATATCCGGTTTTGCGCCTTATCCGAAAATCCGTGCGGAGAATCTTTCCGGCGCGGGTGCGCAGTCGCCATATTTTTACTATTTTTGTCTGCATGAAACTTACCTTTCTGGGAACGGGCACCTCGCAGGGTGTCCCTGTCATCGGATGCCGCTGTCGGGTCTGCACTTCGTCCGACCGGCGCGATGACCGTCTGCGCACCTCGGCCATGGTCGAGGCGGGGGACGTGCGCATCGTCATCGACGCCGGACCCGATTTCCGCTGTCAGATGCTGCGCACCGGCGTCCGCCGTATCGACGCCATTCTGCTGACGCACGAACATAAGGACCATATCGGCGGGCTGGACGACGTGCGGGCCTTCAATTTCGTCGATTACCCGCCGACGATCCACCGCATCGACCTTTATGCGGCTCCGCACACCCTCGATGTCGTGCGCAAGGATTTCGACTACGCCTTCGCGCAGGACAAGTACCGGGGCGTTCCGGAAATCGAACTGCACGAGATCGACGTTACGCGGCCTTTCAGCGTCAAAGGCGTCGAAATCCTCCCCGTTTCGGGACACCATTCGGAACGCTTTGCAGTGACGGGATTCCGCATCGGCAGGCTGGCCTACCTGACCGACTTCAAGACCATTGCGGACGCCGAAGTCGAAAAACTGACCGGTCTCGACGTGTTGGTAGTCAATGCGCTCCGTTTTGCCGAGCATTATTCGCACTTCAATGTGGCCGAGGCGCTGGAGCTGATCGCCCGTGTCTCGCCGCGCGAAGCCTACCTGACCCATATGTCCCACGACATCGGCCTGCACGCCGAGACGGAGCCGACCCTTCCGCCCCATGTGCATATGGCCTACGATACTTTGGAAATTGAAATAAACGATTGATATGAAAAACTTTAAGGATAAAGTCGTCATCGTGACGGGCGCTTCGTCGGGCATCGGCGAGGCGATGGCACGCGAATTCGCCGCGCAGGGCGCGCGGGTAGTGCTGGGTGCGCGCAGCGTGCAGAAATTGCAGCTCATCGCGGGCGAAATCCGCTCACAGGGCGGGCAGGCCGCCTACTGCGGCGTCGATGTGACGAACGTCGACGAGTGCCGCCGGTTGATCGAGACCGCCGTGAACGAGTTCGGCGGAATCGACGTGCTGGTCTGCAATGCCGGGCTTTCGATGCGTGCGATCTTCGACGACGTGGACCTCGGCGTGCTTCACCGCCTGATGGACGTCAACTTCTGGGGGACGGTCAACTGCTGCAAATTCGCACTTCCGTACCTCCAGCGGTCGCGCGGCTCCATCGTCGGCATCTCGTCCGTCGCGGGCCTGCACGGCCTTCCGGGGCGGACGGGCTATTCGGCGTCGAAATACGCCATGACGGGTTTTCTCGAAACCCTGCGCATCGAGAATCTCAAAAAGGGCCTGCACGTCATGATCGCCTGCCCCGGCTTCACGGCTTCGAACGTCCGCTTCTCGGCCCTCACGGCCGACGGGTCGGCGCAGGGCGAAACCCCGCGCAACGAGGCCAAGATGATGACTTCCGCCGAGGTCGCCCGGATCGTCGCCCGCGGCGTCCTGAAGCGCAAGCGTCTCTGCCTGATGGAGAGCGAGGGGCGCGCCACCCATTTCGTCAAGAAATTCGCGCCGGGTTTCCTCGACAGAATGTTCTATCTGGTGATGTCCAAAGAACCCGATTCGCCCTTGAAATAGCTCCGGACTCCGGCGAAAAATGGAGCGGAAATGGACCGGGCGGTTGCATGTCCGGCACGGCTGAAAGAAAAGGCGTCCTGTTTTCAGGACGCCTCTTTTGTTCGTTCGAGTCTATTTCCCCTCCGTTGTTGTTCCCTCCGTTCCGGAGCTTCTCCGCAGCGTCCGTTCCGAAATCCGGATGCTGTATTCGTACAATCCGAACAACGGCAGCAGGACCAGAATCATGCTGAATACGTCGGGCGGGGTGATGACCGCCGAGAGAATCGCCAGCGCGACGAGGGCGTGGCGGCGGTAGCGGCGCAGGAAATCGGGGCTTACGAGACCCATGCGGGTCAGGAAATAGACCAGCAGCGGCAGCTGAAACACCACGGCGCAGGCGATCGAGACGTTGAGCACAGTCGAGAGGTAGGAGCTGACGTCGATCATGTTGGTCACCTGCTCGCTGACGCTGTACTGAGACAGGAATCCGATCGTCAGCGGCGCGATTACGAAATAGCCGAACAGCAGTCCCGCGAAAAATCCCGCCGAGACATAGAACACGAATCTCCGGCATCCGCGCAGTTCGCGCTCGGTAAGCGCCGGGCGCGCGAAGCGCCACAACTCCCACAGCAGGTAGGGAATCCGATGCAGAAGGCCGCGACCATCGAGATTTTGAGGTGCAGGTTGAACTGCCCGGCCATCGCCGTATTGATGAGCTGCATGCGCTCGATCCCCGGCACGAATTCGATCCCTGCCAGTCCGGCCATCCATACCAGCAGCCGGTTGGTCGGAAATCCGGCCGACATAGGGCCGAACAGCACTCCGTCGATCAGCAGCCCTTTGCAGAGGAATGCGGCCACGGCCAGCGCCAGTATCGCCAGCACACTGCGCACCAGATGGGGCCGGAGCGCGTCGATGTGCTCGGCAAAGGTCATTTCGTCCGTGTCGCTGCGTTTTTGGCCGGACATGCGGGCTTATTTCTTTTCTTCGGGGGTTTCTTTCCGGGATTCCTGCGGCGCGGCCTGCTCTTTCCCGTTCTTCTCGTCGCCTGCCGCGGGATTTTCCATGGCGTCCTTGAACTCCCTCACGCCGCGGCCCATGCCGCGCATCAGTTCGGGTATTTTCTTGCCGCCGAAGAAGATGACGACGATCAGCAGGATGACCAGTATTTCCGTCAGGCCGATTTTGCCCAGAAACAGCGGGTGAATGAACATCATTGTTTTATCGGTTTTCGTTCGTTGCGGGGCGGAGTCTCCGCCTCAGCGCAAATGTAATAAGAATTTCCGAAACCTCCCTCTTCCGGTTGAAAAAAGCGGAACGCATTTGTGATGCGTCCCGCCCTGTACGGTTTGCGAAATGCGTTCCGGCTCCGAAACGCATTTACGCTGAATCTTCTCTTTGGAGTTGCCGGCCGAATCTCCGCTACAATGCGCCGGCCGAATCTCCGCCGAACCGCACCTTTGCCGGATTACCTTCTCCGAAAGACGTTTCGTTCGAATCTCCGCTGCAGTGCGCCGGCCGAATCTCCGCCGCCACCTTTGAACCGGTTGCACCCCGCCCGAACCGGTTCGTCTTCCGGGGTATTCCTATTTGAAGAATATCGACGAAATTTCCTTGTAGTTGTGTACGCGCTCGATCACGTCGGCGAACATGTCGGCGATGGTCAGCACCGTGAATTTGTGCAGGTCCTTGTCGGGGTTGAGCGGAATGGTGTCCGTCACGATCACCTCCTCCAGCGCGCTGTCGTTGATGCGTTCGTATGCCGGACCCGAAAGCACGGGGTGGGTGATGGCGGCGCGGACGCTCTTCGCCCCGCGCGACATGAGCATGTCGGCGGCCATGCAGATCGTGCCCGCCGTGTCGATCATGTCGTCCACGATCAGGATGTTGCGCCCCTCGACCTCGCCGATGGCGGTCATTTTGCCCACGACGTTGGCCTTGGCGCGCTCCTTGTGCGAAATGATGATCGGGGTGCCGAGCAGCTTGGCGTAGGTGTTGGCGCGTTTGGCGCCGCCCATGTCGGGAGCGGCGATCGAGAGGTCCTCGATTTTCAGGCTTTCGATATAGGGAATGAAGATGCCGCTGGCATAGAGCGCATCGACCGGAACGTCGAAGAATCCCTGAATCTGGTCGGCGTGAAGGTCCATCGTCATCACGCGGTCCACGCCTGCGGCCATCAGCAGGTTGGCTACCAGTTTGGCGCCGATCGGCACGCGGGGACGGTCCTTGCGGTCCTGCCGCGCCCACCCGAAGTAGGGGATCACGGCCACGACCTTGTAGGCCGAGGCGCGGCGTGCGGCGTCGATCATCATCAACAGCTCCATCAGGTTGTCCGAGGGCGGGAACGTGGACTGGATGATGAATACCGTGCAGCCGCGGATCGACTCGTTGTAGCAGGGCTGGAATTCACCGTCGCTGAAGCGCAGGACTTCCGATTGTCCGAGTGTCGTACCGAAACTTGCCGCGATTTTCTCGGCCAGATATTCCGAGCCGCGACCTGAGAAAATTTTGATTTTGTGGATAGCCATAGAAGATGGATTTTTGATGGTGCAAATATAGGACAACGCGGCGAAAAAACGTTCCCTCCGGACGACCTTTTTTCAACAATCGGTTAAACATTCAGGCATTCGCCGATAAAACCGAGTATCTCCTCGCGTCCTGTGCCGTGCTGGCTCGACGAGACGAACATCCGGGGCAGCTCCTCCCACTGCTCCGCGAGCGCCGCCCGGTAGCGTTCGACGCTCTTTTCGCGCTGCGTTTTCGAGAGTTTGTCGGCCTTGGTGAATATCACGGCGAACGGAATGCCGTTCATGCCGAGCATTTCGATGAACTGCAGGTCGATCTTCTGGGGTTCGAGCCGAATGTCCGCCAACACGAACAGGAAGTGCATCTTCTCGCACTTGAGCACATAGTCGGTGATGATTTTGGAGAACTCGCTGCGTTTGGTTTTCGACGTGCGGGCGTATCCGTAGCCGGGCAGATCGACCAGATACCATGCGTTGTCGATCAGGAAGTGGTTGATGAGCCGTGTCTTGCCTGGCGTTCCCGATACTTTGGCCAGCCCCTGCCGTCCGGTGAGCATGTTGATGAGCGACGACTTGCCGACGTTGCTGCGCCCGATGAAGGCGATGTCTTTCAGCGCGTCTTTGGGCACCTGCGAAATACGCTCGGAACTGCACTTGAATTCGGCTTTGTTGATCTGCATGTTGTCGGAGTTTGCGGCAAAGTTTGTCTGGAGCGGATGTCTGCTGCAAAGATAGCATTTTAGTATATACAAATTATACCGCATGGGAAAACCGCCGGTCGTTTTCGCCGCCTTCGGCGTCGTTTGCAATTCTGACCCACCCCCAAACCCCCGCCTCAGGCAGGAGCTTAGTGCCGCGAAGCGGCAAAATAGGTGCTGACGAACGGTCGTGTAAAATGGTATATGGGGCCCCTGCTCCGGAGTCTACCAGACGAGCGACACCCACAGCGGGCAGTGGTCCGAAGCGACGGTGGTGTAATCCACCGTGCGTTCGGCGATTTTCGCCGACTGCGGCAGGCCGCGGCCCAGTATGTAGTCGATGCGTATCGAAGGACGGTCCGAGGGGAACGTAAGCTGCGCGGTGTCCGACAGCGGCCTGAATTCGCCGCCCAGCCCGCCGAGTACCTCCTCGGCGTCGTCCATGTTGAAGTCGCCCGCCAGCAGCACGGGTTTGCGGCAGGTGTCGGTGGCTTGACGGATGATCGGCAGCGATGCGCGCTGGTCTTCGGGCGAGAGCGAAAGATGCGTGACGCAGACCACATAGCCGGGAAATTCCGCCATCAGCAGCACGCGCGCCTCTTCGCGCCCCGGAAGCGGGATGCGGCGCACCGAGAGCGGCTCGGCGCGCGACAGCAGCCCGATGCCGTAACCTCCGCCGTCGTAATCAATCGCGCGGCAGAAACGGGCGTGCATGCCCGTCATCCGGCCCAGCTCTTCGGGGATGAAGCGGCCGTTCATGCGTCCCGTCACGCTGTCCACCTCCTGCAGGGCCACCACGTCGGGCGCGACCCGGCCGATGACCTCGGCGATGCGGCCGAGGTCCTGTACGTCGTCCGCTCCGCGGCCGTTTCGGATGTTGTAACTCATGAATTTCACGGCCGTGGTCTGCGTCGTGCAGGCCGCCGGCATCAGGGCGCAGAACAGAACTGCCAGTGCGACGGAAAAATATTGCTTCATGACTTTTCGGGATTTTCCGCAAAGGTAATACAACCTCCCCTGAATGGCAAATAATCCGGCCCGCCGTTGTGTCCGCCGTTGTGTCCGCCGTTGTGTCCGCCGTTGTGTCCGCCGTTGTGTCCGCCGTTGTTGTCCGGCGTTGCGTCCGGCATTCCTGTCCGGCGTTCCCTTCCGCCGTGACCGCGCGGCGATCAGGTTAATGCAGACTAAAAACCGGATATTCAGATTTTTCGGACTTTTTCCGTTGCTATTCCCGGTAATTTTTCGTACCTTTTAGCATCCGATTTGCAGCTTGCATCGGAGTAAATACATCTATGCTTATGAAAACACAATTTCTGACCGTGTTCGGCGCCGCTGCGCTGGCCGTTTTTCCCGCAGAGCCGGAAGCCTGCACGCGCGCCGTCTATCTCGGTCCCGACGGCATGACCGTCACGGGACGCACCATGGACTGGCGCGAAGACCCGCTGACCAACCTCTATATCTTCCCGCGCGGCACCGCCCGCCGCGGAGCCAATACGGACGACACCGTCTTCTGGACGTCGAAATACGGCTCCCTTTCGGCCGCGGGCTACGACATCGGCATCACCGACGGCATGAACGAGGCCGGGCTGGTCGCCAACCTGCTCTTCCTGCCCGAATCGGTCTACGAGCGGCCGGGCGACACGCGGCCCGTCATGGGACTGAGCATCTGGACGCAGTACGTACTCGACAATTTCGCCACGGTGGACGAGGCGGTCGCCGAACTCTCGAAGGAGAAATTCCGCATCGACGCGCCCGACCTTCCGAACGGCGTACAGTCGCGCCTGCATCTGGCCGTCTCCGATCCTTCGGGCGACAGCGCCATCTTCGAATACATCGACGGCCGGCTGGTGATTCACCACGGCCGCCAGTATCAGGTGATGACCAATTCGCCCTTCTACGACCAGCAGCTGGCGATCCTCGACTATTGGCGGCAGATCGGCGGTCTGACGATGCTTCCCGGCACCAACCGCGCTCCGGACCGCTTCGTGCGCGCGTCGTTCTACATCAACGCCGTCGTGAAGAGTCCCGATCCTAAGATCGCCGTCCCGGCCGTGATGTCGGTCATGCGCAACGTCTCGGTGCCTTACGGTATCTCGACGCCCGACAAGCCCCACATCTCTTCGACGCGCTGGCGCACGGTCTGCGACCAGAAAAACCGGGTCTACTATTTCGAGCCGACGCTGGCCATGGAGACTTTCCGGGTTGATCTGGCGAAGATCGACTTCGGCAAGGGCACGCCCGAACGGGTGTTGAAGCTGGTCGGCGGCCGGACCTACACGGGCGACGCCACGGCCGAATTCCGCAGGAGCGACAAACCCTTCGTCTTCCTGTTCGGGGTCTGACGGGCCGGAATATCCGACCGATCCGCATGTGCCGTGCAGTTCCTGTCCGGCGCATGCGGATTTTTCGTATATTTGTCAATTCAATATACTCAACTATGATAGAAATGGATAAATATCAATACATACAATGTGCTGAGGACCTCATTACATCACGAGAACAGACGAGAGCTGGTTTCATTGAAGCTGCACGTGCTAAAAATTATAAGGCTCAACCCTATATAGAGCAGGCTAGAACCTTAAAGAGCTTATCTTCCCAAGCTGCATCTCCTTCGGATTTATTGAATATTGAAGAGATCCGCAATAGTCTATTAACCGCATCGGGACTTTCTGATAAGGCCTTTAAATATTTCACGGAAGAAGATAAAACCGAAGCTATAAGGATATTAATTTCAGAATTTCTTGCTCCGGCAGGTGAAAATTTTGTAGATGAATTGGAAAATCGTTTTTTGTTGATCAAGGGAGATTCTTTGGGCGGTTCAATGCGTAACTATGTAGGTTCCGTCGCCCAAGTGAAACTTGTTAGAAAAATATTGTCTATCCTTTCAATGCAACAAATTGCCTTTCAAATTCTTTTTAAAGATGACAAAAAGAATAATAAATGGCAGACCTTAAGTTATGAGGATGTTTTTGAACGAGTGGATGATGTTACGGCTATTTATTGGAACATTGTGCCACAAGATAAATCTTACGATAGAGTTTTATTTTTTAATGCAACTATACCTCTTGTTAAAAATAATATAGATATCAGTCTTTATAAGGGAGATCCAGAAAAGTTTGCAGGAGGAAAGATTGTGAATGATAATAATCTTGCTATCATGTTCGGAGAATTAAAAGGGGAATAGATCCGGCTGGGGCTGATGAACATTGGCAAAACTGGAAATTCTGCGTTGGTATGTATTCGCAAAGCTTTTGAGGATTATCAAGTAAAGACATCTTTTATTGCTGCTGCTATCGAAAAGAAGATGGCGACAGAGATTTACAATCAATTATCGGAAGGAATATTATCGAATGCTGCCAACCTTACAGTAGACAAACAATTGACGTTATTGACTGGCTGATAAAATTATAAATATGCAGGATGTATTTCACAATTTGGAAATTGTTGATGCGAAAGGATGGTATGTGACCGAGTTTTCTGCTGGCAATACAAATTCTCAGAAAGCCCGTATTGCTTTAGAAGAACGGTATTGGCCTATCACCGAAATAACCGAGCGATTCAATCGTCAAAGCGTCAGTTATCAATTAAGCAAAAGAGATTGTCTGCATAAATGGCTAAAATACAAGGAGGGGTTTTCAGCTGAATTGGTTAGAACTCTTTTGAAGGATTTTCACCTGCAAAAGGGAGACATAGTGGCCGACCCTTTTATGGGCTCAGGAACAACGGCTTTAGTATCAATGTTCAATGGGTATAATAGTCTCGGATTTGACATTCTGCCAATGTCAAAATTGCTATTCATGTAAAAACTGCTATTTACACATACAATATATTGGAGCTGAAGGAGCTTCTTAAAGAGATAATAAAGTTGAACGTTCCAGAAGAATATGATGGAAGAACCCCTGAAATAAGAATTACTAAAGACGGCTATCCCAGAGAAACAAGTCGGGAGCTGGCTTATTACAAAAGAACATTTTCGTAATTCCAGATATTCTGAGAATACGAAAATGCTCCTTGAACTTTGTACTTTGAATGCTTTGGAACGTATAAGCTACTCTGCAAAAGATGGGCAATATCTTAGATGGGATTGGCGTTGCCCCAAGATTATCGCAGCCGCTGAGGCCAGAGAAAAACTGGGAGAAAACCTTTTGTTGTCAAATTGGACAAAGGGCAATTGCCACCTCTTAAAGAAGTCTTGACAGAAGAACTAAGTGGTGTTATCAAAGATATAGAGTATCTAAATAATAATCCTAGTGGATTTGATACGCAATGTAAATTTATTGAAGGAAGTGCGCTTTTGAATTACCTAAGATTGCAGACGGAACAGTTAGTGCAGTAATATCTTCTCCTCCATACTGTAACCGATATGATTACACTCGCACCTATGCGATGGAATTAGCCTATCTCGGCATGTCAGAAGCCGGGGTGAGAAAATTACGGCAGGACTTATTGTCATGTACAGTCGAAAACAAATCTAAAATAGAACAACTACAGGATTATTACAAACAAATAGGACAACAAGAACGTTATGAGAGAACAATGAATATCGTCGATGAAAATGCGGCACTTCAAGAAATAAATAACGCCTTGAAGAACCGTAATGAAAATGGAGAAATAAACAATAAGGGAGTCCTTAAAATGGTGGAGGGGTATTTCACAGAATTGACCTTTCTGTTTTCTGAGTTGTATCGCGTATGTAAAACTGGTGCATACGTCGCTTTCGTTAATGATAATGTAAGATATGCGGGCGAAGTTATCCCGGTTGATTTTCTTACTACAAATTTGGCCGAGCAAATAGGTTTTACTCCTGTGAAAATTTACACTTTAAAGCAACAAAAAGGTAATAGTAGTCAGCAAATGAAGAAATATGGACGAGTAGCTTTGAGGAAAAGCATTACGATTTGGAAGAAATAAGAAATATTGATTAATCCATGAAAAGTTTCGAACATTTAATCATCACGCGGTTCAATCTGAACCTCTATGCGCGGGACAAACACGACGCTCCGACGCGCACCGAACGCTGGCTCGCACATCGTTTCGAGGTCTTCGAACGCTATTGCCTGCCTTCGGTCGCGGCGCAGACCAACCCGAATTTCAGGTGGCTCTGTCTTTTCGACGCGGCGACGCCCGCGGCTTACCGCCGCCGCATCGGCGGTTACCAGTCCGTCTGCCCGCAGTTCCGGGCCGTATTTTACAGCGCCGGGCAGGCCGGACGCCTGACCGAAAGTCTGCGCACCACGATTTCGGGCCTGCTGGCCGGGCGTGAAGGGCATGTCACCCCCCCCCTCCGCAGCTGCTGATCACTACCAATCTCGATAACGACGACGCACTGGCCGCCGACGCCGTCGAACTGCTTCAGCGCGAAATCCGCCCTTCGGCCGGCAAACGCATCTACAGCCTTCTTTACGGTTACCAGTATTTCACCGACAGGCGCTTCGCGCTCAAAATGCGCTACACGAACAACCACTTCCTGACGCTCGTCGAGCCGTTCGATGCGCACTCCGAAACCATCGTTTCCTACCGTCATACCAAAGCCGTCCGCCAGCAGCCGACGGTCTACCTTGCCACCGATAGGGGCAAGTGGCTCGAAATCGTGCACGAGGACAATGTCAGCAACGATTTTCGAATCAATATCAAAGTGTGGTATATTCCCCTGCTCTGCGGCCGCCGGTTCGCCGATTTCGGCCTGCCCGACCTCCATGTTCCGGGACTGCGGCAGTGGTTCTGCACGCTGTGCGTCGTCCCCGCGCGGTTTCTGGTCACGGCGGTCCGGCGCCTGCGCCGCAAGTGGGCGCTGCGGCGGGCTGCGTTACCTTAGTACCGGGTATTTGTTGTTGAAGCGGAATCCTACGCCCAGCATCAGGTAGTTCGGGGTCTGGAAATCCTTGAGGCAGTAGCCTATGTGGACGAACGTGCGCCGTGTGGCGGCGATCTTGAGCGTCAGCATCTGATAGAACGACTTGAGGTCGCCGCCCTTGTGCAGGACGTTGACTCCCAGTCCGATGCCGACCGTGAAGTAGGGCATGACGAATTCGGCGCGTCCCGATATTCCCAGTGCGATCTGCCGGTCGATCGACGGGGTGTAGAACGTGTAGCCGGGATCGCGGCCTCCGACCTCGACGATATAATCTTCGGTGTAGACGTTGGCGCTGCCGTCGTAGACGCCGTCCAGCGAGAGACCCGCGCGGAATTTGTAGCCGAAATTGTACATCGTCGCGAAGTTGAAGCCCGCCACGCCGTAGGCGTTGGGCGAAGCGTACTGCTTGTCGCCGACCTCCACGCCCTTGCGGCGCCACGATCCGAACAGCACCAGATCGTAGCTGAAATGGCGGGGGAAATCGGGCGCGAGAAGCGGCCTGCGCGGTTTTACGAGCGGATCGTCGGCCCGGCCGAAACAGTAGAGCAGGCCGAACTTCATGCCGATCGAGTTGAGTCCCGCATTGGGAAATTTGGTGTTGCCGTTCGAAAAGTGGGTCATCGAGAGTCCCGCCGAGAAATCCAGCTCGCGCGTGAGCGTCACGTTGAGGTAGAAATCGGCGTTGATGTAGGCGTTTATCTTCGACCCCATCATTATGTTGGCCGGGTTCATCTGTGCGTCGTAGGGTTTCCAGCCGAACGACAGTCCGAAATTCCACTCGTAGTTGAACGACAGCCGCCGGCTTATCCGCGCGATGCGCGCCCCTTGGAAAATATAGAATGCCACGGGCGTGCCCAGCTCCTCCCGGTTTTCGAAACTGTAGTAGGAGAACCCGACTCCCTGATAGGCGCCTCCGTATATCCGGTCGGGACGCGATCCGGGCTGGAAGCGGAACGAGTAGCGCAGGTGGGCGGCCAGCGACAGGTCGATCGGCTGCCGGGCCAGATTGTCGCCCGCGAGGAACGGATTGGTCGGACACACGTATTCCGGGCGGAGTTCCAGCCCGATACCGTGGACGAAGCGGCGGCGGGGGAATGCTGCCGTACTGTCCGTACGGGTGTTGGCGCCCGTTTCGGAACTGGTGCCGAAACCGTTGCCGCCGCCCGTCGCGGAGGCTATGCGGGTGCCCGCGTTTGGCATGAAACCGGTGCTGGAACCGTTGTTGCCGTCGCCCGTCGCGGAACTTCTGTCGGAGTTACCGCTGTTTGGCGCGGATCCGCCCCAGTTGCCGGCGCCCCCGCTCTCTGCCGTGCCGGACCCGGATCCCGGACCCGTTCCGGATGCGCCGTCCGGATGTTTTCCCACTGCCCCCGATCCGGCACTGAACCCAGCCTGAAATCCGGTTTCGTATCCGGTGCGGTACCCCTTTATGTCCGTCTCTGTATCCTGCGTCGTACCCTGCGGCATATTCGGCCGAACGCGCCGCGCTCTGCGCCGACGGCTTTGCCGGCCGGGGCGTCGTCGTTTCGGGCGAACCGTTCGCTGTGCCGGGAGCGGATTCGACTGTCGGTTTGGCGTCGGATTTTGCGGTTTCGGGGGATTGCGGAGCGTCCGTTTCACAGGCGCCGGGACCGCTTGCGCCGGTCGGACTGCCGACTGGTTCATTAATCGTACTGTTGACCTGATAGAGATCTGCTGTCGGGGATTCCGTTGTTGTCGGATCGCCGCCGCGGTTTGCGTTCGCCGGGGCAGACGGAGTTTCCGAAACACCTGCCGTCGTCAGATCCTTACGGCTCTCGTCCGCCGCTTCTCCGGCTGTGGCGAAGCCGGACAGAAAAACATGCTTCCCGCAAGAAGCCCCGTCAATCCTTTCCGTATTTTACATTCCATAATGGCCTATCCCCGTTTTGATCGCACAAGATACGAATTTTTGCCGGAGCGCAAAGCGACAATTCGAAAAAATCCCGCCTGCAATGCGATTTTCAGCGGCTTCCGATAGCATTTCCGGGGCGTAATCGCCGGCAATACGGACTGTTATTTGGTTTCTTCGATTATTGTCCCTATCTTTGTTCCCGAACCAATATCCGCTCCGATGAGAATAAACGATTAGTAGGTCGGTTTCATTAAACCGACGCCGTGCCGTAAAGCAACCCGGTCTGAGGTTTAACAGGTCCCTTTTCTGCGGGACCGCTATTAATCGTTTTCATATGAGTATTATCCTTAGCGGTGTTTCGTACCGCTACCGCAATCAGCAATTTCTGTTCGAAGGAATAGACCTGTCCGTCGCCGCGGGCGCCAAAGCCGCCGTCGTGGGCGACAACGGCGCCGGCAAATCGACGCTCCTTAAACTTGTCGCGGGCGAACTCGCTCCCGCCGCGGGAAGCATCGCCTGCTCCTCGTCTCCCTATTACGTGCCCCAGCAGCTTGTCGCCGCCGGCATCTCCGCCGCCTGCGTTTTGGGCGTCGCGGACAAACTCGACGCGCTCCGCGCAATCTGCGGCGGCACTGCCGATCCCCGCTGTTACGACGTTTTGGCCGACGATTGGGACGTCGAAGCCCGCTGCCGCGCCGCCCTCGACCATTGGGGACTGCCGCATGTCGGCCTGACCGACCCGGTCGATGCGCTGAGCGGCGGCGAGCGGACGAAACTCTGTCTGGCGGGGATTTCGGTCCATAACCCCTCCGTCATTCTGCTCGACGAACCGACCAATCACCTCGATACGTCGGGCCGCCGCAGACTCTATGACCTGATCCGTGCCAGCCGTGCGACGATCGTCGCGGTGAGCCACGACGTTGCGCTGCTCAACCTGCTCGGCACGACCTGCGAACTCTCTGCGAAGGGGCTGAAAGTCTACGGCGGCGACTATGATTTTTACCGAGAACGCAAACGGATCGAGGAGGAGGCGCTGGCCCAGCAGGTCGATTGCG
>VOFB01000583.1_pt1 | contig 52000 bp, 66 predicted proteins | sample 5384141 | NCBI WGS metagenome assembly VOFB01 (sample SAMN12384721, study PRJNA508395) | human gut metagenome | isolation source: healthy gut A | host: Homo sapiens | reverse complement strand
ACAGCAGATTCCGGGAATCCGAGCCCTCCGGCGGCAGCGCCTCAGGGGGCAGGTCGTCCGCGGCCTGAAGGGCATACAGGCGGACGGCCTCCTCTGCGCCGTCTCCGTCCAGATCCATGGAGAGGCAGCCATGCTCCATGAGGAGCGGGGCCTGCGGCTCCTCGTCTTCGGAGGCGGAGGCGGCCCCTCCGCCGGCGCAGCCGGACAGCAGGGCCAGGAGCAAAAGGAGGGGGAGGAGCCGGCCCGGCGGCCGAACGGCGACGCGTCCCATCTGCTCAGAAGTACAGCCCGTTATTCTCCAGCTCGTCGATCAGATCCCCCAGAATGTCCACGTTATAGGGCGGTGATGATATAGGTGGAAATGGCCACCTTTTTGATCTTGCCCTCGTTGGCATAGGCCACGCCGGACAGGAAGTCCAGCAGGCGGCGGGCGATGTCCTTGTTGGTGGACTCCAGGTTCAGCACCACCGTGCGCTTCTCCCGCAGGTGGTCGGCGATCTCGGAGGCGTTCTCAAAGCGCTCTGGCTTTACCAGCACCACCTGGAGCTGAGTAGTGGTGTGAATATTGACGACCTTGTTGCTGCGGCGCTCCGGCTCGACCGGGGCGCTGTACAAAGAGCCCGTGCGGTCCATCCGCTCGGAGCGGTCCCGGCGCTCAGGGACGGCAGCACGAGGCGCCGGCTCAAACTCCTCGAAATCGTCCTCCTCCTCATCCTCGTAGGGGGTGGGCCAAGCGCTTGAGTTCATCCATAAATCCCATAGCGGTATCCTCTTTTTCCTTGGTGTAAGCTCTGCCGCCGGTTCAACGGGCGGTGTGCATGGGCGGCCGGGGGCCGAACAGCGCGGTGCCGACCCGGACCAGCGTGGCCCCTCGGCGATGGCGTCCTCAAAGTCGGCGCTCATACCCATGGACAGACAATCCATATCATATTGATTATCCGACATTTTGCGTCTTATGTCAACAAAAAGCTGATACATTTTTGCAAAAAAAGGCCGATTGGCACCGGGGAGGGGGCTGATAGGCGGGATGGCCATCAAACCCGCAGGCGCACATGGGGCAGGGACTGAGCCAGCTCAGCCAAGGGACGGAGCTGGGCCGGGTCCACCCGCCCTTGCTCTCCTCCATGCCGATATTTACCTCCAGCAGGATGTCCTGAACCAGGCCCAGCTTGTCCGCCTGGGCCTCCACAGCCCGGAGCAGATGCTCCGACCCCACCGACTGGATCAGATCCACCCGGCCCACCACATACTTGACCTTGTTGGTCTGGAGGTGACCGATGAAGTGGACCCGGGCCCCATCGTAGGCGTAGTCGGCCAGGTGGGCGGTGAGCTCCTGGACCCGGTTCTCTCCGCACAGGGTGATGCCGGCGGCGATGGCGGCGCGGATGGTGTCGTCGCTCTGCACCTTGGTGGCGGCGCACAGGGGCGATATCCTCCGGGCGGCGGCCGGACGACTCTGCCGCGGCCGCCATGCGGGCCCGGACTGCCTGGACCTGCTGTTGGATGGACATATGCAATCTCTCTCTTTCTCTACAGGTGGCGGGCTGCCGGATGGGCGGCCCTCAGAAATTCAGCAATTTCCGTCATAGAGCCCGGTGGCCCGGACGATGACCTCGTCCCCGCCCGCAGGACGGCCCGCCCCTCGGTGGCGGGGGAGACCACATAGAAGTCGGACTCCTCGGTGAGGATCTCCACCGGCTTGAATTCTGCCCGGCCGCCCACCAGGGTATAGACCCCCCACCAGGTTGGTCTGGACGGTCTCGCCGGTCTCCGGATCGGTGGACTCCTGGGACCATGCGCAGAGCGGCCTTGGGGATGCGCAGGCCGGAGCTGCTGCCGAAGATGAGCTCCACTGTCTGGCCGCGGAGCAGAGTGATCTGGGACAAATAGCGGTTGGAGGAGAGGACCACCACCGCACGGCCGTCCACCGCCTCCCCCACCTGCTCCAGCGTCATGGGGACGTCCTGGCTGAAGGAACCGGAAAAGCGGGCGGTGACGGAGCTCTCCTTGGACAGGCGCAGGGCCTCCTCCTCCGAGACCGCGGCCGCGAAGTACCAGCGGTCGGAGGTGATGAGCTTGCCGGCGGTGCCGGAGGGGGCCGTGACCTGCTGCCCGGCCAGGGCATCCAGGTCGGCGGGGGTCATGGTCAGGATGGACTGAGGGGTGAGCAGGCTCTCATAGCCGTCGGCCAAAGAGGAGAACACCCCCGCGGCAGGAGCGGTGATGCGGCTGGTGACGCTGCTGGACTGGGTGCGCAGGGCGCGGTACTCCTCTATCAGCGACTGCCGCAGGGCGGAGAGCTGGGAGGAGTCAAGCCCCTCACCATAGGTGTAGCTGCGCTTGAGCACCTGGCTTTTCAGCTCCATCACGTCGTCGTCCAGCTGACGGTAGGAGCCAGAGGCGGAGGCGAACCGCAGGGAGGCCAGGGACTGGAGGATGGATTCGTCCAGCCGGGCGGCGGAGACGACGTCGTCGGTCTGGTTCATGGCGTAATCCAGCAGCTCGATCTCCATGGCCAGCTCCTCCATCTGAGCCTGGACGTCCAGCGCCTGGCTGTTCTGGTGGACCAGAGCCACAGTCTGGCCCCCGGCCCACTTCCTCCCCTTCTGCCCGGGTAATGTCCAGGATGCCCGATTGGGCGGGGAGGAGCTGTTCCTCCCGCACTACCCAGCCGTCTGCCTCTAGGCTGTCATTGGCAGTATAGGAGTAGGTGAGGGTAGTGGTGAAGGGATCGGTAAAGCTGTCCCAGGCGTAGACGCCCAGATAGGCGGCCAGCATCACCGCCAGAAGGACGATGACCAGCGTGACCAGACTGTTGCCCTGTTTCATGTGACCGGCTCTCTTTCTCTTTTGCGGATGGGTGTGGGGATGGGGCGGGAGTTACTCCAGCTCGCCGGGCTGGCAGAGGGGGACGGGCCGCTCCGGGACGATAGTGGAGATGGCGTGCTTGTAGATCACCTGCTGCTTGCCATCGCTGGTGAGGACCACGGTGAAGGCGTCAAAGCCGGTGACATAGCCCCGCATCTGAAAGCCGTTCATCAGAAAGATGGTGACGGGGCGGCGGTCCCGGCGGACCTGGGTGAGGAAGATCTCCTGAAGATTGTTGGTTTTCTGCATAATGAGCACTCCTTTTTTCTTTTAAGGCGGAGCAGAGCTCGGCCCGAGTGCCTCTATACTAAACCAAATTCTTCCAAATATTTTGTCGAAGTCCGGCAGGCCGCTTCAAAATCAGGCTCCGGTCCCCAGAAGAGCCATTTGGCCCCTTCGGTACGGCGGAACCAGGTGAGCTGCCGTTTGGCGTACTGCCGAGAGCGCAGCTTAATCTCCTCCGCGGCGGCGCAGACATCTCCGCCGCCGCGTAGCGCGGCGGCCATCTCCTTATAGCCAATGGCCTGCATGGCGGTGCACCGCACCGGGACACCGGAGTCCAGGAGGGCCCGGACCTCCTCCGCCAGGCCTGCGGCCATCATCTCGTCCACCCGCCGGTCGATGCGCGCCCACATGTCCTCCCGGCGCTGAAAGGCCAGAGTGAGGGTGAGGGCATCGTAGCGGAGCGGGAGGGCCCGGTCTCCCGGTTATGCTGGGAGATGGTCTTTCCGGTCTGCTGAAAGACCTCCAGGGCCCGGACGATGCGCTTGCGGTCGTTGGGGTGGAGGCGGGCGGCGGCCTCCGGGTCGGCGGCGGCCAGCTCCCCAGCATGGCCTCCCCCCAGGGCGTCAAAGCGGGCCTCCAGCCGGGCGCGGAGACCGCCGTCGGGGGAGAAGGGGGCGAAGGTGCGGCCGGAGAGGAGGGAGTCCAGGTAGAGACCCGTCCCACCGGCCACGATGGGGAGCTTGCCCCGTGCCAGGATGTCGTCCACGCAGGGGGCGGCCAGCTCCACGTACCGGGCCACGGAGAAGTCCTCCCCCGGGTCGGCCACGTCCAGCATGTGGTGGGGGATGCCCCGCATCTCCTCCGGGGTGGGCTTGGCAGTGCCGATGTCCATCCGGCGGTAGACCTGCATGGAGTCGGCGGAGACCACCTCGCCGCCGTGGCGCAGGGCCAGCTCTACGGCCAGGCGGGTCTTGCCCGAGGCGGTGGGGCCGGAAATGACCAGGATCTTTGGGGGCATGGGAGACTCCTTTCAGCGGGCTCAGGGGCCGGTATAGAGAAAGCCTGCCTGGTCCAGCGCGGCGCGGACCCGGTGCCAGGCGGCCTCATCTGGGCAGAGGATGGTGTGCAGGTGGACACCGCCGGTGAGGGCGGACAGGGGCCGTGCCCCGCTTCGGGACACCTTTTGGAGGAACTGCCCCACGTCATACCGGGAGGATAGGTGGAGCTGGCCGGTGAGCTGGCCGTAGACCGGGTGCTCCACGATCACGTCCAGCACGGTGCAGCCGTTATCCACCATGAGCTCCAGCTCCCGGCCCATGTCCTCCGGCCGGTGGACACAGGCCAGCTGGCGGGTCAGACCGGGGGTGGGGCGGGGGGAGCAGATAGCCCCGGGGGTGGCGGCGATGTCCAGCCCGCCGGCCCTCAGCAGAGCGATGTCCCCCACGATGATCTGCCGGCTGACAGAAAAACGGGCCGCCAGGACGGAGGCGGAGACCGGCCCGGCCGCCTGGGAGAGATAGTCGGACAGCGCGGCCCGGCGCTGGACTGCGTCCATGGGGACCCTCCTCTTGAAAATCTGGGTGATATTTAATCATAGCACAGATCGGAGCGGGAAGCAACTGCCGTCTGCGGCACGCCGGGCACCAAATCTTTCCGGGGACCGCTTTTGGCGCGTTTGATGGCTGCATGCGCCCCTTCGTTCCGCTCCCGCGGCACAGACAAAGGGGGCTGGGTCGGAATTTCTCTTGAAGGATCTTAAATAGATGTGTTATAATACTATTCTGAGCAACTATAGCCGAAGGGCGGGAAAGGAGCGGGTGGCCTGTGAAGTATGAAAAATGGACGGTGGCCCCTCCTGATCCGGCTGCCCTGGCTGCCCTGGAGGAGGCGGGAATCTCACCTCTGCTGGCGGCGGTGCTGTCCGCCCGGGGCATACGTGTGCCGCAGGAGGCCCGGGCCCTGCTGGAGGGTGGGGAGACGGCCCTGGAGGACCCGCTGGCTCTGAAGGATATGGCACAGGCGGCCGGCCGGGTCAGGCTGGCTCTGGAGCGGGGAGAGACCATCGCAGTCTACGGGGACTACGATGTGGATGGCATTACCGCCACCTGCCTGCTGACCGATTTCCTCCGACGGAAGGGCGGGGCAGTCATCCCCTATATCCCAGACCGGCTGGAGGAGGGCTACGGCCTGAACCGGGAGGCGGTGACGGCCCTGAAGGAGCAGGGCGCCTCCCTGATCGTCACGGTGGACTGCGGCATTACTGCCCTGGAGGAGACCGCCTGGGCCCGGTCCCTGGGGATCGATGTGGTCATCACGGACCACCACGAGTGCAAGAGCGGCCTGCCCGCCGCCCAGGCGGTGGTGGACCCCGGCGCAGCGACTGCCCCAGCGCCTGCAAGGGCCTGGCCGGCGTGGGGGTGGCCCTGAAGCTGGCCATGGCCATCAACGGACCAGAAGGGGACGGAGACGTGCTGGCGGAGTACTGTGACCTGGCCGCCGTGGGGACGGTGGCCGACGTGATGCCTATGACCGGGGAGAACCGGACCATCGTCCGGCTGGGGCTGGAGGAGCTCTCCCACCCCCGCCGGCTGGGCCTGGCCCTGCTGATCCGGGAGGCGGGGCTGGAGGACAAGGCCATCACCGCCACCTCGATCGGCTACACCCTGGCGCCCCGGATCAACGCCTCCGGCCGGATGGGCCGGGCCCAGATGGCGGTGGAGCTCCTCCTCACCAGGGACCGGGAGCGGGGGAGCAGCTGGCCCAGGAGCTGTGCGCCCCTGAACCGGGAGCGGCAGACCATTGAGGGCGAGATCTTCCGGCAGTGTGTGGATCGGCTGGACCGGGCCCCCCAGAAGGGGGCGGTGCTGCTGGCCGATCCGGGTGGCACCAGGGGGTGGTGGGCATCGTGGCCTCCCGCCTGGCGGAGCAGTACGCCTGCCCCGCCTTCATGATCTGCCTGGACCAGGGGATGGGCAAGGGCTCTTGCCGCTCCTGGGGAGGCGTCAACCTCTTTGAGCGGCTGGCAGTGCAGTGACCTGCTGGAGAGCTTTGGGGGCCACGCCCTGGCCGCGGGCTTCACCGTCCGGGAGGAGAACATCCCGCTTCTCTCCCGCCGCCTGCGGGAGGGTTGGAGCGCGGCCCTGGGGGCCGGGGCATCCCCAGCCGCCCTGGAGGCCGACGCAGAGGTGGAGGCCCGGGAGCTCACTGTGGAGGCGGTGGCCGATCTGGACCGGCTGGAGCCCTGCGGTACTGGCAACCCCGGCCCGTCCTGGTGCTGCGGGGGCCCTGATCCAGTCCATGTCCCAGGTGGGGCGGGGCCGCCACCTGAAGCTGCGGCTGGAGTCCAAGGGGACCCCGCTGGACGCCATTTTTTTTCCGCCGACGGGGCTGAGCTGGGGCTGGCCCCGGCGGCCGGGTGGATGTGGCCTTTTATCCCCAGATCAATGAGTTTCGAGGCACCCGCTCGGTGCAGCTCCAGGTGGCGGACCTGCATCCGGCCCCCACCCGGGCTCAGGCGGAGCGGGCTGTCTATGAGAAATACCGCCGGGGGAGGGCCTGACCCCGGCAGAGGCCCGGCTGCTGATGCCTGCCCGGGCGGAGTTTGTGGGGCTGTGGCGCTATCTTCAGCGCCGGTGCGCCGGGCTGGGCCGGGTGGAGGACACCGCCTCCCCCGCATTGCCCGGGGGCCTCCGGGCCACCGGACAGAGGGAGGCCGCCGAGCGGGTCCTGCTGTGCCTGGAGGTGCTGGCGGAACGGGGGCTGATCGACCTGGAGACCGGCCCGCAGGGGGTGGCGGTCTCCCTGCGGCAGGTGGAGAGGAAGGTGGACCTGGAGGCCTCCCCCATCCTGGGCCGTCTGCGGCAGGCCATCCGAGGCGGCAGTGCGGAGGCGTAGCGCCGAGGAGAGAAGGCGCTGCGCGCTTTAGGCGGCCCCCGCTTTACTCTAAACTTTTGCGAGGTGATCCGAATGGACCCTATTCTGGAACGATATCAGGCGCTGGAAGACAAGGTGAGCGCCTATACCCCGGGACTGGACACCCAGCGCCTGTACCGGGCGTTTACCTATGCGGACGCGGAGCACAAGGGGCAGCTGCGCAAGGACGGCACCCCCTATATCACCCATCCCCTGGCGGTGGCAGAGATCGTGGCCGACCTGGGGCTGGACGCGGACTCGGTGATCGCGGCCCTGCTCCATGATACCATTGAGGACACCAACGCCACCCACGAAGAAGTGGCCAAGCAGTTCGGCGAGACGGTGGCCGCCCTGGTGGAAGGGGTGACCAAGCTGTCCCGGGTGCAGTACACCTCCAAGGAAGAGGAGCAGATGGAGAACCTGCGCAAGATGCTCATGGCCATGGCCAAGGACATCCGGGTCATCCTCATTAAAATCTGCGACCGGCTCCACAACATGCGCACCATGGAGTACCAGTCCCCCGCCAAGCAGCGGGAGAAGTCTCTGGAGACCATGGAGATCTACGCGCCCATCGCCCACCGCCTAGGCATGCAGAAAATGAAGTGGGAGCTGGAGGACCTTTCCCTCCAGTACCTGGACCCCATGGGCTACCAGGAGATCGCGGACGAGCTGGCGGCCAGGTCCTCTGCCCATGAGGAGTTCCTGGCCGCCGTCCAGCAGCGCATCACCCAGCGGATGGGGAAGAGGGCATCCACTGCACGGTCTACGGCCGGGTGAAGCACATCTACTCCATCTACCGCAAGATGTTCGCCCAGAACAAGACCCTGGATGAGATCTTTGACCTGTACGCTTTCCGGGTCATCGTGGACGACATCCCGGAGTGCTACAACGTGCTGGGCTGCATCCACGATATGTTCAAGCCGGTGCTGGGGCGGTTCAAGGACTATATCGGCACCCCCAAGCCCAATATGTACCAGTCCCTCCACACCACCGTCATTGGCCGGGAGGGGGTCCCCTTCGAGGTGCAGATCCGCACCTGGGCCATGCACCAGACGGCGGAATACGGCGTGGCCGCCCACTGGAAGTACAAGCAGGGCCTGGCCAACCAGAAGCTGGGCACCGAGCAGGACTTCGAGTGGGTGCGCAAGCTGCTGGAGAGCCAGCAGGACACCGACGCGGAGGAGTTCGTCCGCACCCTGAAGGTGGATATGTTTGCCGACGAGGTGTTCGTCTTCACTCCCAACGGGGACGTAAAGAGCCTGCCCGCCGGCGCCACCCCCATCGACTTCGCCTACTCGGTCCACTCCGCGGTGGGCAACCGGATGGTGGGGGCCAAGGTCAATGGCCGGATGGTCCCCTATGACCACCAGCTCTCCAACGGCGATATCGTGGAGGTGCTTACCTCCAAGTCCGCCAAGGGCCCCAGCCGGGACTGGCTGAAGATCTGCAAGTCCAACGAGGCCCGCAACAAGATCCGCCAGTGGTTCAAAAAAGAGAAGCGGGAGGAGAACATCGCCACCGGCCGGGCAGCTTTTGAGTCGGAGCTGAAGCACGTGGGCCTGAAGCTGGAGGCTATCACCGCCCCGGAGGTGCTGCCCAGCATCCTGCGCAAGGTGCGCTTCGGCACCTTGGACGAGCTGTACGCCTCCATCGGCTACGGCGGCACCACCGCGGTGAAAGCGGTGGCCCGCATCCGGGACGAGCTGCTGCGCCTGGGCCGCCTCCAGGCGGAGAAGGCGGCGGCCGCCTCCAAGACCACGGCGGAGAGCGTCATCGTCCCCGCCAGCAGCCAGGAGGTCCCGGTCTGAAGGGGTCCAACAAGCACTCCGACTCGGGCATCATCGTGGAGGGGTTGGGCAACTGCCTGGTGAAGTTTGCCAAGTGCTGCACCCCCGTCCCGGGCGACCCGGTCATCGGGTTTATCACCCGGGGCTATGGCGTGTCCGTCCACCGGGCCGACTGCCCCAACGCCGCCCCCGACAAGCGCAAGCCGGAGGAGGCCGCCCGCTGGGTCAAGGTCTCCTGGGTGGAGGGCAGCCTGCCCAGCTACCAGACCAGTCTGGAGCTGTCCGCCAAGGACCGGGACGGCCTGACCCTGGATGTGGCCATGGCCCTGTCCGCCGCCAAGGTGAAGGTGACCGCCCTGTCCGCCCGCTCTATGCCCGACGGCTACGCCAGCGTCAGTGTGGTGCTGGAGGTCAAGGACCGGGAGGAGCTCTCTTCCGTCATCAACAAGCTGAATAACATCCAGGGTGTCTACCAGGTGGTCCGGGCCAGCGGAAAATAATATAGATGGACAAAGGGGGCAGGCTGTCATGGTATGGGAGATCTTAGGGATACTGTTCGCTTGGACCTGGCCGATCTGGGCCTTTGTATTCGTGTTCTGCTTGGCGGCCGCCATCTCCAGGGCCGTTCAGGAGGCGGGAGACGGGAAGAGCCGGGGGAGCGGCTGGTATGCTTTTGGAGCGGCGCTGGCCCTGGCGGTCATCCTGGGCGGGCTGGTCTCCCTGATCGTCATGGCAGTGTGACGATCATCAAAAAACGATCGAGGTGAAATGCGATGAGAGCAGTGGTGACCCGGGTCTCCTCCGCCTCCGTCTCCATCGGCGGGACGGTGGAGGGAGCCATTGAGCAGGGCTTTCTGGTCCTGCTGGGGGTGGGCCCCGGAGATACGGAGGCCGTGTGTGACAAGCTGGCGGAGAAGATCTGCAACCTGCGGGTCTTTGAGGACGAAAACGGCAGGATGAACCTGAGTCTGGAGCAGGTGGGAGGTGCCCTGCTGGTGGTGTCCCAGTTCACCCTGTATGCCGATACCTCCAGCCGAAGACCTGGATTCACCGGGGCGGCCAGACCCGACCTGGCGGTCCCCCCTGTACGAGCGATTCATGGAGCAGTGCCGCCGGCGGGGCTTCCAGGTGGAGCACGGGACCTTCGGCGCGGACATGCAGGTGGCGTCGGTGAACGACGGACCAGTGACTATTCTGTTCGATACGGACAAAAACGGAGCGGGAAGGGCGTAAAGCGCGGCGCGGTCCGCGCTTTGGCTGTCCCCGCCGGACTTTGACCCAAAAGAGGTGTTCTAACGATGAAAGTAAAGCTGCTGCGGGTGGGGCCCATCGGCACCAACTGCTATATTCTGGAGGACGACCAGACGAACCTGGCCGCCGTCATCGATCCCGGCGACGAGCCGGAGCTGATCCAGGAGGCGCTGGAGAAGGAGGGGGTGGAGGTCCGGTATCTCCTCCTTACCCACGGCCACTATGACCACACCACGGCGGTGCCAGCCCTCCACCGGGTGTATCCCCAGGCGGATATCTATATCCACCAGGCTGACGCCAACGGGGCGGGCAGTACCTTGTTCCCCCTGGCCGGCGAGGTGGACGATCTGAAGCTCTACGACGAGGGGGATGTGATCCGCCTGGGGGACCACGAGATCCAGGTGCTCCACACCCCCGGCCATTCCCCCGGCTCCGTCACCCTGAAGGTGGAGGACGTGCTTTTCACTGGGGACACCCTGTTCGCCGGCTCCTGCGGCCGCACCGACCTGCGGGGGGGCAGCTATGAGCAGATCATGCAGTCCCTGAAGCGGCTGGGGGAGCTGAAGGGGGACTTCCACGTCTGTCCCGGCCACGAGGCCACCTCCACCCTGGAGCGGGAGCGGAGGAGCAACCCCTTCCTGATGGAGGCCATGCGGAGCTGAGGGGCGCCTGCCCGAAGATTTTTCCCGTGAGGAAGGTGGACTATGAAGCTGTATCTGGATCTGGACAACTATGACTACCAGCCGGAGCGCTATAAATACGCGGTGGAGCAGATGATGCTCACCTTCTTCCCCGAGGAGCGGCCGGAATATCCCCCGGAGGGCCGTACACTGAAGGGGGAGACCAACGCCGCCCGCTTCACCCTGCGCCGCAGCCCCGTGTGGACCACCGTCCGCGCCCAGGTGTACCGGCCCCAGGGGATGGGGCAGGCTGCGGTCCGTGTGGGGAGCGGGGAGCTGGACCGTCCGCCGGAGCAGGTGTACCACACCCTCCAGCACGCCCTGAAGATGGCATTTTACCAGGCGGGCACCGCCCTGCTGGGGGGCGAGCCACCCTGGGGCGCCCTCACCGGCGTCAGGCCGGTGAAGCTGCCCACCCGGGCCATGCTGGCGGGGGCCACGGAGGCCCAGGCCTGCCGGGAGCTAGAGCGGGAGTACCACGTCTCCCCCCGCCGGGCCCGGCTGGCGGTGGAGTGCGCCCGGGCCAGTCTGGCGGAGGACCGGCAGCTGGAAGAGGGACAGGTGTCCCTGTATATCGGCATCCCCTTCTGTCCCACCCGGTGCGCCTACTGCTCCTTTGTCTCCGCCGACGTGGGCCGGGCCCTGAAGCTGGTGGACCCCTACGTGGAGGCGCTGCTGGAGGAGGTCCGCCGCACGGGACAGGTGCTGGAACAGGCCGGGCTGCGGGTCCGCACCCTGTATGTGGGGGGCGGACTCCCACCACCCTCTCCGCATCCCAGCTGGACCGCCTGCTGGCGGCGGCGGAGGCCCATCTTCCTCTGGCGGGCTGCCGGGAGATGACGGTGGAGGCGGGGCGGCCGGACACCATTACCCGGGAAAAGCTGGAGGTGCTGCGGGAACACGGGATCGAGCGCATCTCCATCAATCCCCAGACCATGTCGGACCAGGTGCTCCAGGCCATCGGCCGCCGCCACACCGCCCGGGACATCCGGGAGGCGTTCTGCACCGCCCGGGAGGTGGACTTCGCCTGCATCAACATGGAGTTGATCGCCGGCCTGCCCCAGGACAGCGTGGAGGGCTTCCGGGACTCTCTGAGGAGGTGCTGGCCCTGAGGCCTGAAAACATCACCGTCCACACCCTGGCCATGAAAAAGGGGTCCAGGCTGATGGAGGAGGGGGCGCGCTTCCTTCCGGTGAGGAGACGGCCCGAATGGTGGACCTCAGCCTGGAGGCCCTGGAGGGGCAGGCTACCGGCCCTATTACCTCTACCGGCAGAAGTACATGTCAGGCGGGCTGGAAAATGTGAGCTGGTGTTTACCGGGAACGGAAACCCACTATAATATCATCATGATGGAGGAACTGCAGAGCGTCCTGTCCCTAGGGGCTGGCGGGGTCACCAAGCTGGTGGACCGGAGTTCGGGGCGGATCGTCCGCCTCACCAACCCCAAGTATCCCCATGACTATTTGGCGATGTCCGCCAAAGTTCTGGAGCAGAAGGACGAGATCCTGCGCTTCTACCGGGAGGTTTGAACCAATGGCCTATCAACTTCAGGAGATCAACCGAAGGATCAAGACCGATGTCACCGAGTTTCTGGAGGAGTGCGACCAGGCGTATGCCCAGCGGGTGTCCCTGGCCGCAGACCGCATCCTGAGCAATCTGGACAAGAGCCCCGTGGTGCTGCTCTCCGGGCCCTCCGGCTCGGGCAAGACCACCACCGCCATGAAGATCGCGGAGGAGCTCCAGCGCCGGGGTGTCAATACCCACGCGGTGGCTATGGACAACTACTTCAAGAGCCTGAACCGCAAGACCGCGCCCCGCACCCCCGAGGGAGACATCGACTACGAATCTCCCCAGTGCCTGGATATGAAGCTGCTGGACCAGCACTTCGCCGCCCTGAGCCGGGGGGAGGAGATCATCATCCCCAAATTTGAGTTTGCCCGCCAGATGCGCAACGACGCCCGGGGCACCCCACTGAAGCTGGGGAAGAATGAGATCGCCATCTTCGAGGGCATCCACGCCCTGAACGACGACATCGCCGGCCGCCACCCGGAGGCCGCCAAGCTGTATATCTCCGCCCGGTCCAACGTGAACGAGGGGGCCGTCCTCCGCTTTAAGGGCACCTGGATGCGGCTGACCCGCCGGGCGGTCCGGGACTACAACTTCCGGGGCACAGGTGTGGCTGACACACTGGAGATGTGGGCCAACGTGCGCCGGGGGGAGAAGCTGTACATCTCCCCCTATAAACCGGGCGGACATCGTGTTTGACTCCTCGCTGCCCTATGAGGTGTCGGTGATGAAGAATTTTGCCCTGCCTCTGCTCCAGGCGGTGCCGGAGGAGAACGCACGGCGTGGCGAGCTGCTGGAGCTGATCGAGGCGTTCCAGTGGTTCGAGCCCATCGACCCGGAGCTGGTGCCGGTAGACTCTCTGCTGAGGGAGTTTATCGGCGGCGGCAGCTATAAGTACCATTGAACGAAGAAGAGAGAGCTGGGGCGGCAGCCCGCGGGCCGTGGGCCCGGGGCACGCCGTGCCAGAAAAATGTGGAGGATGTTTGATGTCTGATCCTCTTGTCTATGACTCAAGGAGCGTGCGGTTCAAATCCCCTATGGAGCGGTCCCTTCCGGGACCCAGGTGACGTTCACCCTCCGCCCCCTGCGGTCGGAGGGCTACTCCCGGGGGAAGCTCACCGCCCGGCTGGAGCAGTGGGACAATCAGATCATCACGGTGGAGCTGCCCTGGACAGACACCGATCTGGGGCGGATGCCTTCTCCGGCGTCCTGGACACTGGGGACTATGTGGGACTGGTGTGGTACACCTTTCAGCTGGAGACCATCACCGGTCGGCGCTGGAACATAAAGGAGGAGTACCAGCTTACCGTCTACGACGGGAGCGAGATCGTGCCCCGCTGGTTCGGGGAGGGGGTGAGCTACCAGATCTTCCCCGACCGCTTCCGCCGCACCCGGGTGCCTGACCCCGCGGGGCTGGTAGGGGCGCACTGTCCACCAGAGCTGGCAGGAGGAGCCGGAGTACCGTCCCGACGCCAACGGGGGAGATCCGCAACCGGGACTTCTTCGGCGGACGACCTGAAGGGCGTGCTGGAGCAGCTGCCCTACCTCCAGTCCCTGGGCGTGGAGACCCTGTATTTCAACCCCATTTTCGAGGCGGCGGAAAACCACCGCTACGGCACCGCTGATTACAGCCGGGTGGACCCAATGCTGGGGACCAACGAGGACTTCTCCGAGCTGTGCCGGCAGGCCCACCGCCGGGGCATGCGGGTGATGCTGGACGGCGTGTTCAACCACACGGGCTTTGTCAGCCGGTATTTTAACGGCGACGGCTATTACCCGGAGCCAGGGGCGGTGCAGAGCGAGAGCTCCCCCTACCGGCCCTGGTTCCAGTTCCGGCACTGGCCCGACCAGTATGAGAGCTGGTGGGGTATCTATACCCCTGCCTGCTGTGGAGGAGAGCTGCCCCGGCTACCGGGAGTTCATTTTGGGGATGAGAACTCGGTGGTCCGCCGCTGGCTGCGGGCGGGGGCGGACGGCTGGCGGCTGGACGTGGCCGACGAGCTGCCCGATGACTTTGTGGCCGGGATCCACCCGCCGCCCGGGCGGAGAAGCCCGCGGCCGTGGTCATCGGCGAGGTGTGGGAGGACGGCTCCACCAAGATCGCCTATGGGGTCCGGAGAAAGCACATCCTGGGCCGCCACTGCGACGGGCTGATGAACTACCCCTTCCGAAATGCCGCCCTCAACTTTCTGCGGGGCGGGGACGGGGCAAGTTCGTTTCCGCCATGGAGGCCCTGAGGGAGAACTATCCCCCCTTTGCCTTCTACTCCGCCATGAACTCCCTGGGCACCCACGACACCCCCCGGCATCCTCACCCTGCTGGGGGCGGGGAGCGAGTGCAGGGACCAGAGCAAGGACTGGCGGGCCTGCTTCCGTATGAGTATGGAGCAGTACCAGCGGGGAAAGGAGCTGCTGAAAGTGGGGGCGGTACTCCTTTACGCCTTTCCCGGTTCCCCACAATCTATTACGGCGATGAGGCGGGACTGGAGGGCTTTGAGGACCCCTTCAATCGGAGACCCTACCCCTGGGGCCGGGAGGATCGGGAGCTGGTGGACTGGTTCGCCGCCCTGGGCAGGCTGCGGAGGAATGCCCCGCCCTGCGGCGGGGGGATATCCGGTATCTGGCCGGGACGGGCCATCTGCTGGCTTTCCTCCGGAGCACGGAGGGGAGCGCCTGCTCACCGCGCTGAACGCCGGGGACGAGCCGGCGGTCCTGGCTCTGCCCTGGACGGAGGAGCCGGAGCGCCTGCTGGGCGCTGGGGAGTGGGCCTTGACCGGGGAGGGCCCGGTGCTGATGCTGCCCCCCCGCAGCGGCGGGATCTGGCGCGTGGGGGAGGCGGAGCCGGCCCAGATGTAGAAGTGCCGCCAGTGGGACGAAAAAGTTCAAACGCCCCCTTGCATTTCCCTGAAAAACATGCTATACTTTTCCCTACGTCCGGGCATAGACCCGCTGAACAAACGATTTGCCCGCTCTGGGCTTTGAAAGGAACGAGAAATGCCATGAAAACTGCTGTTACCGTGATCCAGGTGTTGTGCGGACTGTTTCTGATCGCCGTGGTCCTGCTGCAGTCCGGCAAGAGCGCGGGCCTGTCTGGTGCCATCGCCGGCGGCGCGGATACCTTCCTGTCCAAGAACAAGGCCAAGACTGTGGACGCCAAGCTGGCCAAGTGGACCAAGTGGGTGGCCATCGCCTTTATGCTGCTCACCCTGTCCCTGAGCCTGATCCCCTGACTGTAAAGCCCCGCCTGTTTTGAAAACAAAACAGGCGGGGTTTTTTATAAGATAGACTGGTCGGATCTATGAGCCGGTGCTGTGATGCCGTGCCCGGCGTACTTCCAACACCCGACTGAGCAGGGCGCCCAGCAGGAGCACGTTGCCGCAGAAGTAGAGCCACACCAGAAGGATGATGAGGGAGGCCAGAGAGCCGTACAGCATGGAGTAGCGGGAGGACAGGCCGATGAACCAAGAGAACAGAAGAGAGCCTGCCACCAGTGAGACGGCGGTGAAGAGGGAACTGAGCAGCAGCTTCCGGCTGCTGCGGAAGCGCCGAGGAGTGCCCAGGCGGTAGATGGCCAGCACCAGCAGCAGGACGAAGCAGAACAGCAGCAGATAGCGGATCCAGAGCCAGAGACTGGACAGGGCGGAGAGGGGGATCAGGCGCAGCAGGGGATGGGGCAGATGGGTCTCCAGCAGATGGAAGAACCAGTCACCGGTGAAGATGACCACCACAGACAGGTAAATGGTGAGCAGGAACAGCAGGGAGAGGATCACGCTGAGGGCGATCCGGCGCAGCCCGCCGGGGTGTTCCAGGCCATACAGCTTATCCATGGCCAGCAGCAGGGCGCGGAGCCCTGCGGAGGCGGACAGGGCGATGGCCACCAGGGCGGCGGCCACGATGGCGGGGGACTGGTTCAGGGAGGCATAGGCCAGATAGTCCTGCATGACAGCCAGGGCCTGGTCGGGCAGGACCTGGTCCAGTCCCGACAGGAGCTGCTCCAGACTCAGGTGGAACAGCCCGATGAAGTAGTTCACGCACATAAGCAGGGGGAACAGGGTCAGGATCAGAACGCCCGTGTGAAGGAGATGGGCGGAAAGGACAGCAGACGCTTCAAGAGGCACCTCCTCTCGTGTCCAACGGTGTCGAATAAGGGAAAATTGAGAAAGCCGCCTGCAAAGCAGACGGCTTTTATGGTGCAAACACAGGGGCAGGACTCAGGCCAGCTTGCTCAGCTTAATGGTCATGCTGCTCTTCTTGTGGGCGGCATTGTTCTTGTGCAGCAGCCCCTTGGCAACAGCCTTGTCGACCGCCTTGACAGCCACCTTGTAAGCGACATCGGCCTCGCTGCGGTTGCCTTCCGCCACCGCGGCTTCAAACTTCTTGATCTCGGTCTTCAGCGCGGACTTAGCGGCCTTGTTCTGCATGGCCTTGGCCTGATTGACCAGAACACGCTTTTTGGCCGACTTAATATTCGGCAAACCAAACACCTCCCGATCGAATCGTAAAATGGTGCACAGAAACTCTGTGCAGATATGTATTGTACCATTGGATCTTCAAAAAATCAACTGTTTTTTTTAAATTTTTCCCGCTTTTTTGGATAGAATCCCTGGCGCCGCAAAAAATAGGGCAGAAGCGGCAGCTATTCCACTATATCTTGCGGAGGAGGAGCGGGACATGCGGAACAGAAGGACGGACCTGGCTCTGGAGGCCAGGGAGCTGTGGCAGGAGTCGGCGGAGGAGCGTACCCGGCTGGAGGGGGTGGAGGCCCGGGATGAGATGAGGGAGGGCATCCCGTGACCCGGGTCAGCATCCTGGACAGGCGGGGGGAGGAGGCCCTGGGGAAGCCTGTGGGGACTTATGTGACCCTGACCCTGGACGGGCTGGCCAGACGGGAAGAGAATGCTTTCGGCCGGGCGGCCCGGGCGGTAGCGGCAGAGCTGGGGGAGCTGCTGGGCTTCCTTCATCCAGAGGCCCCGGTGCTGGTGGTGGGGCTGGGCAACCGAGCCATCACCCCGGACGCTGTGGGCCCCAAGGTCCACGAGTACACCCTGGTGACCCGGCACCTGGTACGGCAGGTGCCGGAGCACTTCGGGGACCTGAGACCAGTGGCATCCCTGTCTGCCGGCGTGCTGGGGACCACCGGTATGGAGAGCGGGGGAACTGGTCCGGGCAGTGTCGGAGCGGCTGCGGCCCGCCTGCGTGATCGCGGTGGACGCGCTGGCCTCCCGGTCCCTAAAACGGGTGTGCCGCACGGTGCAGCTGGCGGATACCGGCATCGCCCCGGGCTCTGGGGTGGGCAACCACCGGGCTGCGCTGGACCGGGCTTCCCTGGGGGTGCCGGTGATTGCGGTGGGGTGCCCACCGTGGTGGACGGGGCCACCCTGGCCGCCGATCTGCTGGGTACGGAGGAGCTGCCTCCCCTGGGGGAGGGGAGGGACTTGATGGTCACTCCCAAGGATATCGACAGCCAGGTGGCGGACCTGTCCAAGGTGATCGGGTACGGCATTGACCTGGCTTTACAGCCGAGCCTCACCCTGGAAGACCTGGATCTGCTGTTGAGCTGAGGGGAGAGCCGCTGCCAAATGGGAAGAAAGGGAGGTCCCGACAGAGGGGCGGCTCCCAGAGCCGCCCTTCAGGCCTTCCCCCACCGGGGAAGGTGGCGCGGCGTATGCCGCGACGGATGAGGGGTCTTTCTTTCCCGTCTCAGTCATGATTTGTCAGAGGGACCTGCGAATCCCTGCATCCTGAGACGGAGGCGGGCCTGTACTCCCTTTATTTCTAATGGTTTCTTCCCGAAACGCCCCTGCCGTGGACCTTCCCATAGGACCAAAATTGCCAGGACCGGAACAGAGCCGGTCTGGCTTTTAGAAGAAATTTCCCCGGGGATGACCACAGTCTCCCGGTAGTACTGGGCCTGGAGGAACTGCTGGTAGAATCGGGCCTCCTCCGGGACGAGAGCATCTGTGAGGATGCCGCCGCTCAGGAAGAGCCCCCCGAGTATGGATCAAGGGGAGATGGCCTCCAGCTGGCGGGACAGCTCCATGAAGCCGGGGCCCTCCCAGCCGCACAGCTCAAATACCTTGTTCATCAGAAAGCAGGGAGAGAAGTCGCCGCCCTCCCCGGTGAAGCTGTTGCCCAGCGCCTCACGGGCGGCGGAGTTGGCCCAGATAAGGTAGGGGTGGAGTAGTACTCCCGGAAGCCGGAGAGCTGAGACAGGTCGAAGCCGGCCCCAATCTCGGTGTACCCCGTATTGCCGTTGCCCATCCAGGGCTTGTGGTCCCCAAAAAGGACCAGCACAAAGGGCTCGGGCCGGGCGTTCAGCTCCCGGGTCAGCCGCTCCATGGCGGCCAGGGTGCTGGAGACATTGGACATATAGTTGTTGAGCATGTTGCAGGTCTCCGCCGACCAGCCGGTGTCGCCAGGGGACAGGAAGACCTCCCTGGGCGGAGGCGGTCTCATAGGGACCGTGGTTCTGATAGCTGACGGAGAAGGAGAACCAGGGCCCGGTTCCCGCAGTCCGTCCAGAATACCGTCCACCAGCGTCTCGTCGGAGCGCATCACGGCATCCACCGGGTCCACCAGCTCCCCATAGTGGTTCTCTGTGAACCAGTATTCCTCAAAGCCCAGGTACTGGTTCACGTTCTGGCGGTTGTAAAACCAGCCGAAGCCGGGGTGGTGAAAAAGGGTGTGATAGCCCTGCTCCCGGAAATACCAGACATAGGAGTCAGTGGGCTTGCGGAAGTCCTCGTGCTGAGTGTAGCCGGTGAGGAAGCCCCACTCGCTGTCCACCGTGCCGCCCGCGAAGATATTGGTCAGCAGGTCGCCGGAGACGGACTGCTCCTCCAGGTCGTGGAGCGGGGCATAGACCGCCTGGACGGCGGGCTGCTCCGCCAGGGCGGGGAAGTCGGTCAGGGTCACAGAAGGCCTCCAGCATCACCCCGACCACGTTGACCCGGCGGTCCGCCGGGATGTCCTGGTCTGGATACCGGGCGAGCAGGGAGGCGGCCTCCTCCGGGTCGTAGTCCTCCGGCGGGGTGGGGAACATGTCCTGCACGCTGTACAGAAAGGGGTAGAGGCAGCCCCGGGAGACAAAGACCTCCACATCCGACCAGGGGGTGATATGGGTGTCGTTGGCGGTGCGGTCATACAGGCTCTGGTCGCAGTAGAGGGCCGCATAGGACACCGCCAGCAGGGCGGCGGAGGAGCACAGGCAGAACCAGCGAAGGGGGCCCCGGCCTATCCGCGGGGCAGAAGGAAAACGGAGAACAGGAGACCCAGGATCAGGCAGGCCGCACACAGCCACACCAGCCAGGTCAGGTCCAACTGATAGTGTCCCACGATCCCCCCCGCCTCAGTGACCAGGCGCAGGTCGGCGGCCAGCAGAGGGTCCCCTCGCAGGCGGATCTTGAAGTAATTCACCAGGGCCAGTCCCACACAGGGGAGGAAGCTGCCCAGAAAAAGCTGCCCAGGCCCGGCGGGTAAGAAAAATAGAAGAACCAGATGAGCAGGATGGGCGGCAGGACATTGAGGAGCAGGAGCATGGGCTCCAACAGGAAATAGGACAGGAACAGGTCCGTGCTGTCCAGTTTGAGATAGGCGGTGGCGGCGAGCATCAGCGTCAGGACGCCGACACAGAAGCCCAGCCCTGTCAGGGCAAATGCCAGCCAGACGTGGTGCCAGCGGAGCAGTTTGGGCTGGGTCCCTGGGGGAGCCAGCAGAACAGCGCGCAGCTGAGTCATTCAGATCACCTCATGCGGGATGGGGGACGCGGCCCCATAATGGAGCAGTATATCACAGCGGACCGGAAAAAGAAACAGCGGATTTCCCAGGCGATCCAGCCCGATGCCCGGGCAGCCGCCCCCTGCGTGGAATGCGGGGCCCAAGAGACGGGAAGGGGCGGCGGCTCCAAAGCATCCCGTGGGGGGCCCAGACCCGCCCCGCAAACTCCCGTCTTGCCTCTGCTGCCGTTCCAGTGGTATAATGTTTCCCAACCTATCACAGATACGGGACTATGTCCCGGGGAAAGGGTGTCGCTTATGGGGCTCAGAGGTATTTTTGATCCGGAAAACGGCTTTTTCCGTACACTCTCCCGCATGGTGGACGTGGTGGGGCTCAGCCTTTTATGGGTGGCGCTCTCCCTCCCTCTGGTCACCTTCGGCCCGGCTTGTGCCGCCCTGTACCACACGGTGACCCACTGTGTGGTCCGCCAGGGGACAGCACCTACCTCACCTTCTTCCGCTCCTTCCGGGCCAATCTCCGGGTGGGCATCCCCGCCGGCCTGCTGGTCCTGGCCGCGGGCGCCCTGCTCCTCCAGGGGTACCAGATCATGGTCCTGGCGGCCAATTCCGTGGGCGGCGGCGCCCTGGCCATGTACGGCTGCTACTGCGCGGCCCTCATCGTCCCCGCCGGCGTGTCCTGCTGGGCCTTCCCTCTGCTGTCCCGCTTCCAGATGGGGCTGGGACACCTGCTGGTCACTTCCTTTCAGGTGACCCTGCGCCACCTGCCCCAGACCCTGCTCCTGATCCTGCTCCTGTTCGTCACGGTGTGGGCCACGGCCGGCTTCTTCCCGCTGGCCGTCTTCACCCCCGCTCTCAACGCACTGCTCGCCTCCATGCCCGCAGGAGCGCGTTATCCGCCGGTATCTCCCAGAGAAGGAGCCTGAAGGGGAGGAGCTGTGACCCTCTCCGCACCTCTCATTCGACGGCAAACGGGCGGGGACACCATTCCCGGTGTCCCCGCCCGCTTTTTTCACTGCCCGAGCGCCCCCGTGGCCGGATTGGAGAGGACCGCTTCCACCCTGGCCGCCAGCTGGGCATGGCCCGCCTGGGTCAGGTGCATGTGGTCCACTCGATTCAGCTCACAGCCCTCCCCGTCCAGGAAACGCGCGCCTAGCCTGGCTGCCAGCCGGCGGTAGTGCTCCGCCAGCTGACGGGACTTCTCCGCGCATCCCCAGCCCATGGCAGCGGCCACGGGGGAGTGCTCCACCCCCGGACGAATGGCGGGAGGCGCCACGACCAGCAGGTCGGGTCCCCCGGTCCCCAGCAGTCCTCTGACATGGCCTGTCGGGCCAGCCGCTCCATCCACGGGCGATCTCCTCCGCCGAGAGGCCAAGCGCTCCTTGGTGTCGTTGGTACCCAGCATCAGGATCAGCAGGGAGACCGGGGCATGGCTCAGCAGGCAGGGACGCAGATAGGAAATGGCATCCAGCCCCGGCTCCAGAGGATCGGGGAATACCGTGGTCCGCCCGCACAGTCCCTCCTCGATCACCAGATATTCCTCTCCCAGGGCACGCTGGAGCAGACAGGGCCAGCGTTCCGCCTCGCTGAACCGGCCTCCGCAGAGGGTTTTCCACCCTCTGAGCTCCACAGTAGCCGTGGTATTGGAGTCGCCCAGACAGATAACATGGCGCTTCATGATATTTCAGTCCCCCGTTTTGTTTATTTTTTTGTACCTATAACCTATCAGTTTTCCTGAAATTGTCAATGTTTTGTTTCAATTTGGGTCTAACTCCACGTTAAAAATTTTCTTTTTTTCGCAATTTGTGAAAATTTTTTCATTCCGTCTTGACAAGCTCGGTGATTTCCTATAAAATTTTCTTAACCCAATCGGCAATTATTTGTGAAAAATGATTCACAAGGAGGACAATGAAATGAAATTTAAAAAAGTAGCAGCTCTTGTCTTGGCTTCCGCCATGACGCTGGGCCTGGCTGCCTGCGGCAACGGCAACAGCTCCACCCCAGTCAGTCCAGCGGCGGTGCCTCTTCATCGGGCACCACCTCCAGCAGCGCCACTGAGATCAGCCTGTGGGCCTTCAACATCGGCGGCTTCACCGAGGCCTCCAACTGGGATTCCCTGATCGCCGCTTTCAACGAGGCCAACCCCGACATCAAGGTCACCGTCACCCCTATCAACTATCAGGACGGCGACCAGAAGCTCACCTCCGCCATCACCTCCGGCAGCGGCCCCGACATCATCTTTGAGGGCCCCGAGCGCATCGTGGGCAACTACGCCCGCAACGGCCTGATGGTGGACCTGGGCGACGTGTGGGGCGATGCCTCCGCAGATATTGGCGAGAATATTTCCAGCGTCTGCCAGCTGGACGGCACCTACTATATGTTCCCGCTGAGCGCGGCCGCCCACTGCATGGCCATCAACTACGAGGCCTTTGAGGCCGCCGGCGCCCTGCAGTACATCGACGAGGAGACCCGCACCTGGACCACCGAGGGCTTCGAGGCCGCCATGGCTGCCATCAAGACTGCCATCGACAACGGCACCGTCACCGTGGCCACCCCCGGTATCGTCTACTGCGGCGCCCAGGGCGGTGACCAGGGTACCCGCGCCCTGGTGAACAACCTGTACTCCGACTACTATGTCACCGAGGACGGCACCTCCTACAATGCCAACAGCGCCAACAATGTGAAGGCTCTGACCCTGCTGCAGAACATGGTGAACGCCGGCTCTCTGTCCGCCAACGCCAGCTACGCCGCTGCCGATGAGCTTCAGGCTTTCGCCAACCAGACCTGTGCGGTCAGCTTCTGCTGGAACTTCTCCAACTACACTCAGTATGCGGAGCAGACTCAGTTTACCCCTTCGCCATGGCCTTCCCCTCCGACGACGGTCAGCCCGAGCTGGAGATGGCCGGCCCCTACGGCTTCGGTATCTTCGACAACAAGGACCAGGCTAAGATCGACGCCGCCAAGAAGTTCATCGACTTTGTCTGCAACGATGCCACCGCCGGTGTGGAGGCTGTGAAGACCTCCAGCTTCTTCCCCGTGCACTCCGACTGGGGCGATGTCTACGCCGACGCTGAGGATGCCGACCTGCGCGCTCCCTTCGCCCTGATGAGCAACTATCTGGGCCGCTACTACAACCTGACCGGCGGCTGGACCGAGCAGCGCGCCCTGTGGTGGCCCATGCTCGCTGAGATCCTGACCACCGGCGCTGACGTTCAGACCGCTGCCGACAACTTCGTGTCTCAGGCGAACGCCAACATCGGCTGACCTCCTGCGGAAGCACGTATCCTGTTCCATGCGATCCTGTGCCCGCTCCCTGAATGAGAGGGGGCGGGCACTGTGTATCTTCCGTCCTCCCCGGGGGAGGGCAGGCAAATTCTTGTCAAAGAGGGGGAAATCTTATGGCTCAGAACACTCCTGCTCCGGCTGCCGGACAGAAGCCTAAAAAAGTCAAGAAAAGCGCTACCTCCGGTATGAGCCGCGCGCTGGTGCGGCGGGAGACCACCTCGGCCTACCTGTTCCTGCTGCCCAGCCTGATCTTCTTTGTGACCTTCGTGGTCGTCCCCATGTTCATCTGTGTGTATTACAGCTTTTACCGACTACGGACTGGGCGGCGTCAAGGGCTTCGCCGGCCTGTCCAACTACATCAAGCTGTTCCAGGACCCCATCTTCCACCGCGGCTTTCTGAACACGGTGCTCATGGTGGTGGTGGCGGTGCCCAGCGTCACTGCCTTCTCCCTGTGGGTGAGCTCCGCCATCTACAAGATGCATTCCATTCCCCGCTCCTTCTTCCGATGCGTGTTCTACCTGCCGGTAGTCACCGGCTCGGTGGCCATCACCGTGGTGTGGAAGTGGATCCTGCACCCCTATAACGGCATCCTCAATCAGGTGGCCGGCACCTCCAGCTTTGACTGGCTTGGCAATCAGAAGACTGCCATCTGGTTTATTATCCTGATTTTGTTCACCACCTCCATCGGCCAGCCCATCGTGCTGTATGTGGCTGCTCTGGGCAATGTGGACACCTCCATCATCGAGGCAGCCGAGGTGGACGGCGCCACCAAGTTTCAGGTGTTCTGGAAGATCATGTGGCCGGCCATCATGCCCACTACCCTGTATGTGCTGGTTATTACCACCATCAACACCTTCCAGTGCTTCGCGCTGATCCAGCTGCTGACCCACGGCGGCCCGCTGAACTCCACCATGACCATCATGTACCAGGTCTACGACACCGCCTACCGGCTCAACGACCTGGGCTACGCCTGTGCCATCGGCGTGATCCTGGCCATCATCATCGCCATTTTCTCCGCCATCCAGTTCAAAGTGGCGAAGACTGACAATTAAGGAGGGGCGAGAACATGAAAAAAACCACTGATCTGAGCGGCACCTCCAAAGGGGTATAAGGTTTTTCTCCGTGGCCATCCTGGTGGTCATGGTGATCTTCTTCCTGTTCCCGCTGTACTGGATCGTCACCGGCTCCTTCAAGAACAAGCTGGAGATCACGGCCCGGACGCCCATCTGGTTCCCCATCGAACCCACGGTGGAAAACTACGCCCGGCTGTTTGACAACCCCGCCTTCCTGTGGCTGTTCAACATCATCTTCATTTCGGCGGCGGCTATGATCCTGACCTGTCTCACCGCCTCCCTGGCGGGCTACGCCCTGGGCAAGAAGCGCTTCATCGGCCGGGCGGTGCTGTTCACCATCATCATCTGCGCCATGGCCCTGCCCAAGCAGGTCATCGTCATCCCCCTGGCCCAGGAGATGACCAACTTCTTCCATCTGAACGATACCCTGTGGGCGGTCATCCTGCCCACGGTCGGCTGGCCCTTCGGCGTGTTCCTGATGAAGCAGTTCTCCGAGACCATCCCGACAGAGATCCTGGAGGCCGCCCGGGTGGACGGCGCGGGCGAGCTGCGCACCTTCATTACCGTGGTCTTCCCTATGATCAAGCCCGGTATCGGCGCACTGGCGATCTTCACCTTCGTCAACACCTGGAACGACTACTTCCTCCAGCTGGTCATGCTCACCAGCAAGGAGAGCTGGACCCTGCCGCTGGCCATCGCCAACCTTCAGGGCGAGATGTCCACTGACTTCGGCCTGATCATGGCGGGCGCGGCGCTGGCCTCCATCCCCATCATCATCGTATTCGTGGCCTTCCAGAAGTACTTCACCCAGGGCATCGCCATGGGTGCGGTCAAGGCTGATCTAAAAAACTTTAAATCTTTGCAAATTATATTGGAGTGATCGATTTATGCGCGATTTCAGCAAATATCAGGGCGTCATCCCGGCATTCTACGCATGCTATGACGATTTGGGCGCCGTCAGCGCCACCAAGGTGCGGGAGCTCACCCGCTATCTGATCGGCAAGGGCGTGAAGGGCCTGTATGTGGGCGGCTCCTCCGGCGAGTGCATCTACCAGAGTGTGGAAGAGCGCAAGATGGTGCTGGAGAACGTGATGGCCGAGGCCAAAGGCAAGATCACGATCATCGCCCACGTGGCCTGCAACAACACCTCTGACAGCCGGATCCTGGCTGCCCATGCGGAAGGCCTGGGGGTGGACGCGATCGCCTCCATCCCGCCCATCTAGTTCCACCTGCCCGACTACGCCATCGCCAAGTACTGGAACGACATCTCCGCCGCCGCCCCGAACACGGATTTCGTCATCTACAACATCCCCAGCTGGCCGGTGTGGCCCTGAACGGCTCCCTGCTCAAGGAGATGCTGAAGAATCCCCGGGTTATCGGCGTGAAAGAACTCCTCCATGCCTGTCCAGGACATTCAGATGTGGAAGGACGAGGGCTGCATCGTATTCAACGGCCCCGATGAGCAGTTCCTGTCCGGCCTGGCGGCGGGCGCCATCGGCGGCATCGGCGGCACCTATGCCGTCATGCCCGAGCTGTATCTGAAGATCTATGAGCTGTACGGCAAGGGTGAGATGGAGACCGCCCGCCAGATCCAGAACGAGGCCTGCCGCATCATTTACAAGATGTGTACCGCCAAGGGCAACCTGTACGCGGTCAGAAGGCCATCATCCGTCTCCAGGGCGGCCCCGACGCAGGCAGCGTCCGCCTGCCCATGCCCCCCCGGCCGACGGAGACGCATCCATCGTGCGGGAAGCGGCAGGGATGATCTCGGCTGCCATCGGGAAGTACTGCTGATCTAACGAGACCAGGGCCGTGGAACTACTCCATTCTTCATAGTCCTCGGACCCATAAAAAGGAGGAAGAAAAGACCGCCGGCCGGCGGTGCGGCAGTGTGGAGACCTGTCGTAAGCCCCGGAGGGACAGTCCGTCCGGGGAGGGGCCTGCTGCGGAGGCAGAGGTCTCACGGCCAGAAGCATGTCAACTGTCAGTCTGAAGAACATCTACAAGATCTATGACAACTCGGTCACCGCAGTGAGCGACTTCAACCTGGAGATCGCGGATAAGGAATTCATCGTGCTGGTAGGCCCCTCCGGCTGCGGCAAGTCCACCACCCTGCGGATGGTGGCCGGCCTGGAGGAGATCAGCAAGGGAGAGCTGTACATCGACGGCAAGCTGGTCAACGATGTGGAGCCTAAGGATCGAGACATCGCTATGGTGTTCCAGAACTACGCCCTCTATCCCCACATGACGGTGCGGGAGAACATGGAATTCCCCCTGAAGCTGAAGAAAGTGCCCAAGGAGGAGATCCAGCAGCGGGTGGACCAGGCGGCGGAGATCCTGGGCATCACCCAGTATCTGGACCGCAAGCCCAAGGCCCTTTCCGGCGGCCAGCGTCAGCGCGTGGCCATCGGCCGCGCCATCGTCCGGGAGCCGAAGGTCCTGCTGATGGACGAGCCTTTGTCCAACCTGGACGCCAAGCTGCGCAACCAGATGCGTGCGGAGATCATCAAGCTGCGGCAGCGGATCAACACCACCTTCGTGTACGTGACCCACGACCAGACAGAGGCCATGACCCTGGGCGACCGGATCGTGATCATGAAGGACGGCTTTGTGCAGCAGATCGGCACCCCCCAGGAGGTCTTTGAGAAGCCCATCAACATCTTCGTGGCCGGCTTCATCGGTACGCCCCAGATGAACTTCTTCAACGCCCGCCTGGAGAAGAAGGGCGGCGACTACTCGGTGGAGTATGCCGGGGCGAGCTTCCCGCTGGACGGGGAGATGAGCGCCAAGCTGGCCGGGAAGGGACAGCAGAGCGCCGACGTGATCCTGGGTGTGCGTCCGGAGCACATCGCGGTGCAGAAGGACCCCTCCGCCTCCGCCATCGAGGCATCCATCGAGGTGTCCGAGCTGATGGGCAGCGAGCTGTACCTCCACGCCACCGTGGAGGGCGGCCAGGAGGTGGTCATCCGCACCCCCACCGTAGAACTGCCGGCGGAGTACCGGGGCGGCGTGCCCTATGGCACCAAGCTCCGCTTCACCTTCTCCCCCAGCCTCATCCATCTCTTCGACCCCGAATCTGAGAAGAGCCTGCTCGTCTGGATCGAGGAACAGAAGTAGGAAGACACGGATAAGCACCCGGTGCGGCCCCCGTCCGATCATGCGGACGGGGACCGCGCCCTTTTTGCAGAGGGCCCCAACACCCGCCCACCTCCGGACGGGACCGTGCCCGTTCCAGCCTCCCTGTTCCGGCGCTGACGAGCCCGGAGCAGGGAGGCTTTGCGCCCGGCGGACATGTTTGGCGGGCCTTTGTCCGAATATACCATATTTTCCCATAGTTTTCGGTATTTTTAACAAAGTCATAGGGCGGCCTGCGTGCTCTCCCCGGCAGCCCCGGCGGCCAGTCTGGATTTTGATGCAGCTCATCCGTCTTTTTTGCATTATAATTTTTGCGCTCCTTTGTTTTTGATGGATTTGGCGGTAAAAATCCGTCATTTTCGTTAAAATATGAATTATTTATTTTCCCATCTTGCGTATCAATTTTTAAAGGACTATAATAGCATCACTTCGCTAACTCAATAAAGTACCTGGTGCCAGAAAAACAAATTTCTAGGAGTGGTCAACAATGTCCTTTCAGAACGCTTTACCTTAATTCCGTGATGGATGATCTGCGGGCCCGCTACGCCCACGAGCCCGAGTACCTCCAGGCTGTGGAGGAATTTCTGGGCCCCTTTCCCCTGTGATCGATTCCGACCCCCGCTATGAGCAGCAGAACATCGTGGGCCGCATGGCCGAGCCGGAGCGCCTGATCTGCTTCCCGGTGTCCTGGGTGGACGATCAGGGCAAGACCCGCCTGAATCACGGTTTCCGGGTGCAGCACAGCTCCGCCCTGGGCCCCTATAAGGGGGGCTGCGATTCCATCCCTCTGTCAACCAGTCTGTCATGAAATTCCTGGCCTTTGAGCAGACTTTTAAGGACTGTCTGACCACCCTCCCCATGGGCGGCGGCAAGGGCGGGTCCGACTTCGACCCAAAGGGTAAGTCCGACGGCGAGGTCATGCGGTTCTGCCAGGCCTTTATGAATGAGCTCTACCGCCACATCGGTGAGAACACCGACGTCCCTGCGTGTGACATCGGTGTGGGCTGCCGGGAGATCGGCTACCTCTTCGGACAGTACAAGAAGCTGAAGAACCAGTGGACCGGCGCCATCACCGGAAAGAGTCTGGCCTCCGGCGGCTCCCTCACCCGCACCGAGGCCACCGGCTTCGGCCTGTGCTACTTCGGCGCCGCCTATCTGGCCGACCACGGCCAGTCCTTCCAGGGGAAGAAGGTCATCATCTCCGGCTCGGGCAATGTGGCCACCTACGCCAATCAGAAGTGCACCGAGATGGGAGCCACCGTGGTGGCCATGAGCGACTCCAACGGCTATGTGGTGGACGAGAACGGCATCGACTTCCGCATCATCCAGCAGATCAAGGAGCAGAAGCGGGAGCGCATCAGCACCTATCCCAACTATGTCCCCACTGCCAAATACGTGGAGGGCTGTGCCAGCATCTGGTCCGTCCCCTGCGACATCGCCATGCCCTGCGCCACCCAGAACGAGATCGACACCGACTCCGCCAAACTGCTGGTGTCCAACGGCTGTAAGGCCGTCTTTGAGGGCTCCAACATGCCCTGTACTCCCGAGGCCATCCAGGCCATCAAAGCCTCCGGCCTCCTCTACTCCCCCCTCCAAGGCTTCCAACGCCGGCGGCGTGGCTGTCTCCGGCCTGGAGATGAGCCAGAACAGCGAGCGCCTGTACTGGACCTTTGAGGCGGTGGACGCCAAGCTGAAGGAGATCATGGAGAACATCTACCGCCAGTGCGCCGACACCGCAGCTAAGTACGGCCAGGAGGGCGACATCCAGGCCGGCGCCAATATCGTCAGCTTCCTGAAGGTGGCCGACGCCATGCTGTGGCAGGGCGTGTATTGACCGCTCCGTCTGAGCTCCTATCAGAATGCGTCCCCGGGACAGAAACTGTCCCGGGGACGCATCAGCTTGGGAAAAAGCCTGGCAGAGTTCGCGCCCGCAGATGCGAACCAAGTTCTGAGCTGTTTTTCCCGGCGACATGTGCTCGGGAAAACTGCAGGTGCAGGCAGGCATACTGTCGAAAAAACGGCCAGCCGAAGGACTCGGAGGAAAGATACTGTGAAAGAAAACCTTCAGGGTTGTCTTTCACATGCAATCAAACCACTTTTCAGAACGTTAAAACGTTCTGAAAAGTGCTCTCAACTCGTCGAAAATGCTTTGTCGACAAGCTGAGGGGTTGCCCAACCTGCGGCGGACAGACCCTGCGCGCAGCACTGCTGCTTTCTCAAAAAGTGACTTTTCCACTTTTCGACAGTTTCACACGCCCCCGGGACAGTTTCTGTCCCGGGGGGCGATATGCCGGGGTGTGGGCCCGATGCCAGTCCCCCTTTATTTCAGACCAGGCGGCATGATCCGCAGGGCGTAGGTCATGCTCTGGCAGGGGATCTCAGGTAGTCGCAGACCTTCCAGTTGAGGTACACCTGGCCGTCCCGCTCCACAGTGGGGCCGAAGGTCATCTCCTCTGCTCCATCCACCACCAGCTCCTCAGTCCCTACGGTGAGCACCGCGGTGTGGCCCCGGTAGGTGATGGTCACCGTCCCGGCCTCACGGTCCCAATGACAGCCGGCTCCCAGCCGGCTGCACAGCCCGCCGCCGGCACCTGGTCGTCAGCGCTCCAGCCGGGGTAGTAGAGGACGAAGGGCCGCAGGCTCTCGTCCAGCTCCGCCGGGACGGGCCCGCTGCTGTCCACCGGGTACTCCAGGTCCCCCAGGATCACCGACTCCACCTGGTCCAGATCCACCGCCCGGTCAAAGAAGCCGATGGTGGTCTCGGTGATGGTGCGCTGGCCCTCCGGGGCATCGTCATACTCCGGACGGGTACCCCACCCGGCCTTCAGGTCGCCGGGGGTGTAAATGGTGCCGTCCTTCAGCTTCAGGAAGAACTCCCCCTGGAGGAAGGTGTCCCAGGACTCCTCCCACTCCCCATAAGAGTAGACCAGCTTGTAGCTCAGGGGGCCGAACTCCAGCAGGTGGACGGTGGCGCTCCGGTCCCACTCCGGATTGAGGAGGATCTTGCGCTCCGGCTCCACCGTCACGGCGCCCATGGAGCCCACCTCCGGCAGACGGATGGCATACTTCGGTCCCATGCAGTCCACCCCGATCCACAGGGTGTCCAGTCCCTCCTCCATCTCGTTGGGGTCTAATTCCACCCGGGCTGGGTGGTCACGCTCCGGTCGGTGCGCAGGCTGATGTCTTCCCAATAGCTGTAGCTGTGCTCACCCTCCAGTTTGGGGGAGGCGTTGCAGTACCGCCAGGACAGCTGTTCCCCCGCGTAGTCGGCGCTGGCCAGCCACACGTTCCGGGGATTAAAGGTGGACTGGGGCCTGGTGCGCTGCTCTTGGAAGGGCATATCCGCCCCCTCTATCAGCCAGGCCGCCCCCTCGTCGGTGAGGGCCTCCAGGGTCACCTGGGCTACCAGGCCGTACTGGTCCACCACGGCGCTGTCCAGGGTCAGGCGGAATTTCCCGTCCGACACGCTCTCCCCCCCTGGATATAGGGCTCCACCACGCTCAGGTCGCCCTTGGAAATACCGCTCCAAAAATCCGCTGTTTACTGCCAGGGCGGTGCCCATCAGCAGTGCTGCCGCCAGGGCCGCTACCCCCGCAGCACGTATCCTGTGTTTCATCGGTCTGCTCCTTTCCGTCTGCCCCTCCGCCAGCACCCGCTCCATCAGCTCGGGCGCAGGACGGATCTGCTCCATCATCTGCTTGTATTCTCTTCGATCCATGCTATCCCTCCTCCAGCAGCACCCGCAGCCTGTCTCTGCCCCGCATCAGCTGGGACCGCACCGTGGCCGGGCTCCGGTCCAGCAGCCGGGCGATCTCCTCCGTGGTCATGTCCTCGTAGTAGTAGAGGTGGAGCACCGTGCGGTACTTGTCCGGCAGGCGGCGCAGCTCCTCCCAGAGCGCCTCTCCCTCCGGGGAGGGGGCCTCCAGCGTCTCACTGAGGGGCTCCGTCCGCCGCCGCCAGGGCGCCGCATGAAGCTTTTTGGCGCAGTTGATAGTGACCCGCAGCAGCCAGGCCTTCCGGTGCTCCTCCGAGGTGAACTGGGGGGTCGCTGCGGAGGTAGCGGAGAAAGACCTCCTGGTACACATCCTCAGCGTCTGCGGTGTTCCCCGTCCGGGCAAAGGCAAGGCGATAGACCATGTCAGAGTAGCGGCGGACCGTCTCCTCCGCCTGGCTCGTCCGGTCCATGTCATCCCCCTCCTTTCACCTCAAACACCCCACAGCGGGGCAAAATGTTGCAGGGATCAAAAAATTTTTGCGCGGCCCCTGAACCGGACCTGCGCAGGGGCACACAGTGGGTGTCTGCCTCATAGAAGCGGGACGGGAGAAGAAAGACCCCTCATCCGTCACGGCTTCACCGTGCCACCTCCCCCAGAGGGGGAAGGCTTTGGGGCGGTCCGCACCTTTCCTCTTTTGTGATCTCCTCATTTATGGTATATATATATCAGGAAAAATGGAAGGGCCGGCGGCCGGGCCCCATCTGTAAGAAACTTGTAAGACTTCCCCCCGCTTTTTTGTAAGAAATCTCTGCTATCCTGTTCCCAGGCAAACCGAGAGAGGAGCTGCGCTATGGACACAAAGGAGACCGTCCTGGTGGTGGATGACGACCGGGAGATCGTGGGGCCATCGCCCTGGCCCTGGAAAAGGAGGGCTACCGGGTGCTGCGTGCCTATGACGGCATGGAGGCCCTGGACCACGCCCTGGACCCGGAGCTGCGGCTGATCCTGATGGATGTGATGATGCCCCGCCTGGACGGCCTCTCCGCCGTCCTCCGCATCCGGGAACGGCGCAACCTGCCCATCATTGTCCTGTCCGCCAAGAGCGAGGAGAGCGACAAGGTGCTGGGACTGTCCATGGGGGCGGATGACTATGTGACCAAGCCCTTCTCCACCCAGGAGCTGGTGGCCCGGGTGCGCAGCCAGCTGCGGCGGTACACCCGGCTGGGGGATGTGAACGCCTCCGCCAGAGACCGGCGCATTGTCAACGGCCGGCTGTCCTACGACCCGGACAGCCGGGTCCTGACGGCGGACGGGGACGAGGTGAAGCTCACCGCAACGGAGCTGGGCATCGTGGACCTGCTGATGCGGAACCTGGGCCGGGTCTTTCCAGCGGAGGAGATCTACCGCCGGGTTTGGGGGGAGGAGGCCTACGCCTCGGAGAACACAGTGATGGTGCACATCCGCCGGATCAGGGAGAAGATTGAGCTCAACCCTCGGGAGCCGGACTATTTGAAGGTGGTGTGGGAATTGGTTATAAAATGGAAAACATCCTTAACAGAGGCAACAAGACAGACAGGGCCCCGGCACCGGCGGCGTGCCCGGCGGGGGCCGCCTGCGGGCGGCGGCGGGGCTGACGGCTTTCCTGCTGGGGATCAGCCTCCTGCTGGCCGGCGGATTGGGCCAGTACGGCTGGTGGTCCACGGAGCTGGGCGCCCGGTGGGCCAGGGACAGCCTGGAGGAGGACTGGCAGGACACCGCCGCCTTCCGAACTATCATCTGCAACTGGCTGGACGCCTGTCTCACCGCGGGGACCTGGGAGTACACCTCCGGAGGCGACTACGGGAAGGAGCTCCTGGATGGCCTGGAGGGGACAAGAACCTGCTCTACGCCGTGGCGCGGCGGGGCAGTGTCCTGTACACCAACACCTCGGACGGCGGCTTCCTCCCTCCGGTCAGCCGCCGGAGGGGTACCGCTTCGCGCTGCGCTGTGAGGACGGAATGGTGTCCATTACCCAGGACGGCCGGGAATTGGATGTATATGGGGACGGCTGGTACACCGAGGATGACCTGTGGTTCGTCCCAGGCTATGAGAACTTCCCCATGGATGCGGATGCCAGAAACATCCAGGTCTATCTGGCCGCGGCGTCAGATCCAAAGCCTATGGTCTACGGGAATTATCTGGGCTCCGGCGCGGATATCCGCACCTCCCAGCTCTATGATCTGGTCCAGAACCTGGCGCAGTACCGCCGGGAGCTGCTGACAGAGTGGGGGATGCTGGGGGGCGGTGTGTTGCTGCTGGCCCTGGCTCTGGTCCTGCGCCGGGACAAGGCCAGGGCGGACCGCTTCCTGGCCCGGGGGACCGGCCGGATCTGGTTCGAGGTCAAGGTGCTCCTGGCCCTTCTGGCGCTGCTCCTCCTCCCCTGGGGGGAGTTGAGCGGCTGGATCGCCTCCACGCCCACTTCGGCCTATGCCGCGGCCTCTTCCACCGTCAGCAGCGGCTCCGCACAGTGGGACACGGGGGCCGTCGCCCTCTATTCTTACAGCGGGGATGTGGTTCAGTCCCAGGCAGAAACCCATGTGTATGGAACGGGGGAAGGGCCGGACGTGCTCTTCGATTTCCTTCAGGCGCTGGGCACCCGTCCCGCCGCCGCTGTTCTGGCCTTCCTGGCTCTGTACCTGCTGATATTCAACGACCTGCGGTACAACAGGCAGGCATGGCGGCACGGAGTGCTGGGGATGCTGGCCGCCCGGGAGCTGGAGCTCCCTGTCCAGAAGCGGCTCAGCCGCTCCGCCGGCCTGGTCTCCCTGTCCTGTCTGCTGCTGAACTGCGTCACAGCCGGTCTGCTGATCTGGTGCTCCAGCTGGTCCTGGGGCTCCGTCCGGCTGGAGACGGCCTGGCTCCTCTGTCTGCCGCCCCTTCTGCTCGCTGCTGTGACAGCGGCATTCCTGTTCCGCCAGCGCCGGCTGTGGGGGGATCTGGGGGCGCTCACCGGTCAGATCGCCGCCGTCCGGGCGGGGGAGCTGGCCCGCCCCCTGGAACTGCCCCGGGACCACGACCTGTCCCAGGCGGCGGATGACCTGAACCACATCCAGCAGGGGCTCCAGGCCGCCATGGAGGAGCGCACCCGCAGCGAGCGGATGAAGGTGGAGCTGGTCACCAATGTGTCCCATGACCTGAAGACCCCCCTCACCTCTATCATCAGTTATGCCGAGCTGCTGGAGCAGGAACATCTGGAGCCCCCTGCCGGGGAGTATGTGACTATCCTCTCCCAAAAGGCCCAGCGGCTGAAGGGGATGGTGCAGGATGTGTTCGAGGTGAGCAAGGCGGCCTCCGGCCAGCTGCCGGTGAGCCTCAAACGGCTGGACCTGGCCCGCCTGCTCCGCCAGACCCTGGCGGATATGGACCAGCCCATCCAGGAGAGCGGGGGCTGCAGCTGCGCACCCAGCTCCCGACCACTCGGTGCTCATCCAGGGGGACAGTGACCGCCTCTACCGGGTGTTCCAGAATCTGCTGGGCAACGCCCTGAAATACTCCCCTGGCCGGTTCCCGGGTGTACCTGACCCTCACGGTGGAGGAGGGACAGGCGGTGGCCGCCCTGCGCAACACCTCTGCCGCAGAACTCCGTCCCGGCCTGGACTACACCCAGCGCTTCGTCCGGGGGGACGAGAGCCGTACCGACGGCGGCAGCGGGCTGGGCCTGTCCATTGCCTCCAGCTTTGTCCAGGCCTGCGGCGGTCAGTTCCAGGTAGAGACCCAGGCCGACCTCTTCACCGCCCTGGTCTCCTTCCCCTTGGACGCCTCCCCGTCCGATCCCAGGTGATCCGCATTTCGGAAACAGCCGTACGGGCGGACTTTTTTGACAAATGGAAAGGCCCAGGCGCTTTTGCGCCTGGGCCCTCTGTGTCAATGGGGTTACGGTCCTTCCGCGCGGACGGGGCGGAGGGCGGCCTCCTCGGTCTGATCGGGATACAGCTTCCGCAGATGGCGGATGCAGAGGATGGCGGCGGGGATCAGGAACAGATCGGCGCTGATCCAGGCCACCGGGGAGGCAAAGCAGGCGGCGGTGAAGCCGAACAGGGGGACGAAGACCTGGCCCATCACCGTCCGGGCGGCCATCTCGAGCACCCCCGCCAGGATGGCCAGCTGACTGAAGCCCATCCCCTGGATGGAGAAGCGCACGATATTGACCAGGGCCAGGGGAAGAAGAAAGCGGTGAGGGTAGTGATATACTGGCTGGTGAGGGACACAAGCCGGGCAAGATCGGCCTCATCCTGTTCAGGAACAGCATGGCGCACTGGGGAGCGAAGAGCAGCATGGCCCCCACGGCCAGCACGGCATAGCTCAGCCCCAGCCAGGCGCAGGCCCGCATCCCCTGTCCCAGCCGGTCCAGCTTGCAGGCCCCCACGTTCTGGCCGCAGTAGGTGGCCATAGAGGAGCCCATGGCGTCATAGGGGCAGCAGATCAGCTGGAACAGCTTGGCCCGGCGGCCACCGAGGCGATAGCGGCAGTTCCCAGGCCGTTGACGGCGGACTGGAGGATGATGGAGCCGACGGCGGTGATGGAGTATTGGAGGCCCATGGGGATGCCCATCCAGCACAGAACCTTGGCGGAGTGGAGGTCAAACCGCTTCTCCGCCGCCTGCATGCGCAGGATGGGGAAGCGCCTGACCATGAAAGCCAGACAGGCCAGGCCGGACAGAGCCTGGGAGAGCACGGTGGCGATGGCCGCCCCCGCCACTCCCGCACGGAAGAGCAGAATGAAAGCGAAATCCAGGCCGATATTCAGGATGGAGGCCAGGGCCAGGAAATAGACCGGCGTCTTGCTGTCCCCCAGAGAGCGCATGATGGCAGCCAGCAGGTTGTAGAGAATGGAGGCCGGGATACCCATGAAGATCACGAAGATATAACTGTACGCATCCGCGAAGATCTCCTCCGGCGTCTGCATGGCGGTCAGGATCGTACGGCACAGCAGGCCGGTGGCTGCGGTGAGCACCACGGCGATGCCCGCCCCCAGATAGGCGGCGTTGGCTACGTATCGGCGCATTTTGGAGGGCTCTCCCGCCCCAATGCGCTGAGCTACCGGGATGGCGAAACCGTTGCAGATGCCCATGCAGAAGCCGATGACCAGAAAACTGATGGAGCCGGTGGAGCCCACCGCCGCCAGCGCGGCAGACCCCAGCAGTTTGCCCACGATCATGGTATCCACCAGATTGTAGAGCTGCTGGAACAACAGGCCCAGCAGCGTGGGCAGGGTGAAGCCGGCGATCAGCCGCATGGGGCTGCCGGTGGTGAGATCGCGGGTCATAGGGGTCCCTCCTTCTGATGCGGAGCGGGGCGCCTGCGCCCGTCTCCTGGACTGCAATATTATAGCGGTCCGCCCCCCTTTGGGATAGAGCTTTTTTTCACAATCTTTTCCCCGCTCCCCTCCGGCCGGTCTGTCAAATTGTCATGACCGGGACCGTGGGGCCTTCTGCCACAGCGGCCCGTCTCGCCCCTCAGGCCTTCGGAGCGTCCTTCTCGGTGGGCAGCAGCTTTTTCCGCTGAGAGAGGAACAAAGTCAGGGTGGTGGCACTGGCCAGGATGTCGGCGATGGGCTCGGCCGCATAGATCCCCATGACGCTGCCGGTGACTCTGGGCAGGATGAGGGCCAGGGGCACCAGCAGGATCACCTTCCGCAGCAGGGCCAGGAACAGGCTGGTCCTGGCCTGACCAAGGGCCATGAAGGTGCTCTGGCAGGCCATCTGGGCGCCGAAGGCCCAGATGCCCCCGAAGAAGAGGGGCATGACCCGGGACACCAGCTGGATCAGCTCCTGCTCAGGGGTGAAGATACGGGCCAGCACCCCCGGATCAGGGCCACCATGACAAAGGCGGAGCAGGTGACCGTCATGGTGACGGCCAGCAGCCGCTTGAAGGTCTGCCGGACCCGCCGGTAGTTCTTGGCCCCGTAGTTGTAGCTCATAATGGGCTGGACCCCCTGGGTGATGCCCTGGGTGGGCATGACGATCATCTGCATGATGGACTGGATGATGGTGATGGAGCCTACATACAGGTCCCCGCCGTAGGTCTGCATCCCGGTGTTCAGGACCACGGTTACCAGGCTCTCGGTGGACTGCATGATAAAGGGTGCCACTCCCAGGCCGGCGATCTTCCCCATCACTCTGGGGTCAGGCCGGACATAGGCGCGGCGGATGCGCAGGATGCTGTGGGGACAGCAAAGGAAGGCAAGCACCCAACAGGCGCTCACCGCCTGGGACAGGATGGTGGCCAGGGCCGCACCCCTTACCCCCCACTGGAAAACAAAAATAAAGATGGGGTCCAGTACGATATTCAGCACCGCGCCGATGAGCACGCTGAGCATGGCGGTCATCGCTTTCCCCTGGGCACTGATGAAGGTGTTCAGGCCCAGGGCCAGCTGGACGAAGACCGTGCCCAGCAGATAGATGCCGATGTAGCTGGAGGCATAGCCAATGGTGGCGTCCGAGGCGCCGAAGGCCCGCAGGATGGGCTCCTTGAAGGCGCTGAAGCCCACCGTCAGCACTGCGGCGGTCATCAGCAGCAGGGCCAGAGAGTTGCCCAGGATCCGCTCCGCCTGGTCCTTTTTTCCCGCCCCCAGCTGGATGGCGGCCAGCGGCGCGCCTCCCTGCCCGGCAAAGGCTGCAAAGGCGGACACCAGCGTAATGATGGGAAAGGTCACCCCCCACCCCGGTCAGTGCCAGGTCCCCCACCTCGGGGATGTGGCCGATGTAGATGCGGTCCACGATGTTGTACAGCATGTTGATGAACTGGGCGGCCACCGCTGGTACGGCCAGCTTCAGCATCAGACGGCCGATGGGTGCCGTCCCCAGCACATTTGATTCTCTCTCCTCCACAGGAGTCACTTGCCTTTTTTTCTGGATTTTCAGTCAAAGCCCCAGCCCATAGACCCGGTTGGCGTTGTCAAAGAAGACGGCGGGGCGGCGCTCCTCCGGCACGATGCGGGTGACGTAGTCCCGGTATTCTGACAGATTGACGATGGGCCAGTCGGTGCCGTACAGGAAGCGGTCCCAGCAGCCCAGATAGTCCATCCAGGTGCGCAGCAGCCCCACGTATCCGGCCCGCTCCACAAAGTAGCGGTCCAGGTCCGCACGCCCCTCCAGCAGCCCGGACAGGTCAGCGCACACGTTGGGGTTTTTCTCCACCACCGCCGCCGCGGCCTCCAGGAAGGGGTTGCCGAAGTGGCACATGACGAACCGGGTCCTGGGGAAGTCCGCCGCCGCCTCGTCCAGCGCCAGGGGGTGGCTGTACTTCAGGTGGGCCCGGGGGTGGGCGGTGAGCCCCATATGGACCGCTACCGGCTTGTCATACCGCTCCGCCAGACGGTAGACGGGCTCGTACACCGGATCGGACAGCCAGATCCGGTTGTACCCGGGGTAGAGCTTCACGCCGCAGCAGTTCTCCCGCTTCAGATGCTCCTCCACCTGGTCGGGCAGGTCCTCCGGGATGTGGCTCCCCCGGCGGAGCACCAGGCTGTCCAGCCCCACGCAGTAGTGGAACAGGTCCCGGGGGTAGTTGTGGAAGCCGGTCTCCAGGCTGCGGTTGCCCATCACCACCCCGTGGACGATCTCCAGCTCCCCATAGACCTGCCGGAGATGCCCACCGAGTTCTCGTGCCCCACCCCACGGGCCATGGCATCGGTCCCCGGCTCGACGGAAAGATGTGCAGGTGCGCGTCAATGATCTTCATAAGTCCCTCCTCTGATCCGGCGGCGCAGCCAGGCCGCGCCCCCCATTCAGGCCAATGGCCAGCAGTGTGGAGAGCACCGCCACCAGGAAGGGAGCAGCCAGCCCCGCTCCATGGCCCAGGCAAAGCCCGGCACAGTGTCGCTCCACTCCTTCATCACCCCTGTAGATGGGCACATGAAAGGCAAAGATATAAAAGGTCAGCTCCCGCCCGCAGCGGCAGGCGGTCCTCCTCAGCACCGGGCTTTTCACCGCCGGACCGGCCACACAGGCCGCCATCACGCACACCGCGGCCAGCACCGTCCCCACATGGAGGTCCAGGAATTCCGTGCGGCTACGCTCCCACAGTGCCAGAAGGGACCCCGCCGCCGCCCCCAGCCAGAGCCAGCCCGGCCGCAGGGCCTCGATCCGCTCCCGCTGCGATCCCATCCAGGTGCCCAGGAGGAAGAAGGGCAGGCCGTCCAGCCACACGTTTCGATGCGCACGCTGTCCACTGCCAGCCCCTGGAGGCTCCGGCCCTCCCCCCAGAACCAGGTGGACGGCCAGCAGGCTCAGGGCCAGGACGGCCAGCAGGCGGTGGGGCAGGCGGCCCCGGAGCAGCGCGGTGAGGCCCCACCACATCAGGTAGATCATCAGCAGCGCGGCCAGAAACCACAGCGGCCAGGAGTAGGGCAGGGGAAGAGCTGCCACAGTACCAGCGATGCTGCGTTGGCCCAGGTAAAGCGCCCCTAGAAGGTAGGCACCCATGGAGGCACCGCCGTGTCTGGCCATGGCGCACCCAAGACCCAGCAGGGCGAGGCAGGCGAAGAGCAGCAGGCCGGTGGTGCGGACCGTCCGGCGGGCCAGCACACGGGGCGGACTGCGCCAGCTGAAGAAGCCGGCGGAGAGGAAAAACAGCGGGACCGCAAACCGGGCCAGGCAGTTCACCGCCACCCCGATCTGTCCCGGAAGGAGGATATGGATAAAGATGACGCTGTAAATGGCGACACATTTCCACAGGTCCAGCTTGTCGTTGTGTCCGCTCCCGCGCTCCATGCGCCTCACCTCCTCTGGCCTGTAACGTAACATTATATCACAGCCGCCCGGGAAAGAAAAGCCGAGTCTGTCCCACTCCCTTTTTTACATTTGGACTGATGGATTTTAACTCCGTCGATTTCACTATGAATTGAATCAAGCAGAAAAATATGGTAGAGTAAAACCAAAATTTACGGAGGTGTCAAATTACAATGAAAAACAATTAGGCTTTTATATCCTGACCATGTTAGCGGTGGACTTGATACATATTATTTTGGCGCCGATTTGCTGCAATATATATTACCTCAGAATCCGAACCAACCCGTTGTAAAGTGGATATTATCCCACCTAACAGCAAAGAGAAAACCGTTACAAATGGAATATACGCTGAGGAAGAAGTTTTGTCAGGAATCAGAGACGCACAGGAAAAGATCTCCAAACAAAACCCCGATAGGATCATCACCATTGGAGGTAACTGTATGGTGTCTCTTGCACCATTTGATTACCTGCATGGCAAATACAAAAAGTTGGTATTATTTGGATTGATGCACATCCAGATGTATCAACTTTGAATGATGGATATCCGAATGCTCATGCAATGGTGCTTGGTAGTCTTTTGGGCTATGGAGCTGCACAACTGACGAGAGAAATAAAGAATTCCCTATTCAAGCCAGATGAAATTTTCTATATCGGACTCCAACCACTCCATGATTATCAAGAAAAATATCTTGATGATATGGGTGTGAAGTACAAGGTGCAGGATAAGACATTTGTGACCAGCTCAGAAATTAATGATTTTATAGGTCGATTTGACCATATTCTCATACATTTTGATATAGATGTATTAGATGAACATTTTTTTCACTCGACCTATTTTGCAAACTCGGAATTAGTTGGCGATGGAGCTGGCGGTGGGAAGATGACGATTGAGAGGTTATCGGAAGTACTGCGTTTAATTACAGAAAATACGGATGTTGTTGGTTTTACAATAGCGGAATATCTTCCGTTTGATGAACACAGACTGCATAAGATGTTCGCTGAAATCAATCTGTTCATCGGCTAACAAATTCATAAGGAACGCCTCCCTTCGTCAAAGTGACGGAGGGAGGTTGTTTGTTGGCTCAATCAGCCCGAAGGGTAAAAGGGAGCTGTCCCGATCTTCCTCTCGAGAGCAATGTCCAGGTCCTTTCTCAGCGGTGTCTGGCCGGTGTGAGAGAACAGGAGAACAGGTATTATGAAAGGGGATAACCCCAAAGGGATCTGACAGGGGGTGCTTCCCGAAAGAAAAATTGAGACAACAGCAAGGAAGCTGGCTATCTCTCTGGTTCCTGGCCCGGTCAAAAATATCTGTTATGGGGACCGGCCATCGGCCTGCAAGAGGGGCCCTCTTCCCAGGGCTTTCCCAGTCCCGCGAAATACCGCAGGCGGCAGCCCGGGGGCAAAATTTTTCTTTACAGGGGAAGCGGGCTGTGGTATGATGCCGGGGACGAGTTCCCACATCTCGTCCAAGCACGGTCGTGAGACGCGCCGTGTTCGTTCGGGAGGCCCTGCCTCTCGTTCTCTAAAAAAGAAAATGGAGGTTTTTTTATGCGCAAATTTACCACCCGAGACCTGACCCTGGCCGCTGTCCTGGCCGCTGTCTACGCAGCGCTCACCATCACTCTGCCCGTGCCACAGTACGGAGCGGTCCAGATCCGGTTCGCCGAGGCCCTCACCGTGCTCCCGTTCCTGTTCCCCGCCGCCACGCCGGGGCTGTTTGTGGGGTGCATCATCGCCAACCTGTTTTCCCCCTTCGTGCTGGATGTGGTGTTCGGGTCCATGGCCACCCTGCTGGCCTGCCTGTGGACCAGCCGGATGACCAGCCGATGGCTGGCACCCCTGCCCCCCGTGCTGTGCAACGCAGTGATCGTGGGGGCGGAGATCGCCTGGGCGGAGACCGGCATCACTCCTGCGTTTTGGACGGCATTCGGCTTCAACGCCGTGACGGTGGGGCTGGGTGAGCTGATCGCCTGCTATGCTCTGGGCTCCCTGCTGCTGTCCGCAATGCCTCAGGTGCCCTATTTCAGGGGGATGATCCCGGCCGAGCGGCTGGAGCGGCTGTCTTCCCGTGCGGGGCGGGAACGGGCCTGAAGATAGAACGAGAAAGAGATCACCGGTCGGGAGACCCGTCCGGTGATCTCTTTTGCGCATGTTTGGGGTGGGACATGCATAATCTGGAGGGTGTGAGAGCAATCAGGGGAAAGGCGGGAGGGCGGGACATGAGATTCCAGGGGCGAGACGCCGCCAGGGGCGGAGGATGCGGAAGGATCTGGGCCGGACGGCCGGAGCGGGGGTGGCCCTGGCTCTGGTCCTGTTCCTGATGCCCGCCCTGCTGGTGCGGCAGGGGGAATTTTCCCAGGAGCTTCTGCCCCAGGGAACACTGCCCCTCCATCGGACGCCGTCCAGCGTCTCGACCGCCAGCCAGGACCGGGGGCGGGTAGTGCGGCTGAGCCGATCGGACGGGACGGTGGAGGAGCTGACCATGGTGGACTACCTCTTCGGGTGGTGGCGGCGGAAATGCCTGCCGCCTTCGAGGAGGAGGCCCTGAAGGCCCAGGCCTGCGCCGCCCGTACCTATACGGTCACCCTTCAGGAGGCATCCAGCCCCCGGCACCCGGACGCCCAGATCTGCGATGACAGCGGCTGCTGCCAGGCGTATCTGGACCGGGCGGAGGCGGAGGCCCGCTGGGGGCCAATGCGGAACTGTACAGCGGAAAGATCCAGCGGGCCGTGGAGGAGACCGATGGACTGGGGGTGCTCTATAACGGGGCGCCCATCCAGGCGGTATTTTTTTCCTCCGCTGCAGGCCGGACGGTGGGGGCAGTGGAGGCATGGGGAAATTCGGTGGACTATCTGGTAGGAGTGGAGAGCCCGGAGGGGAGGAGGTGCCCAACTACCACAGTCAGGTGGTCCTGACGGCGGAAGAGGTCAGGACGGCGGCGCTGGCACAGTATCCGGGGGCGGACCTGTCCGGGGACCCCTCGGGGTGGTTCTCGCAGCCGGTGGAAAATTCAGCCGGCGGAGTGGCCTCCGTGGATCTGGGAGGCGTCACCCTCACCGGGAGCGAGGTGCGGACTCTGTTCGGACTCCGCTCCGCCAGCTTTTCCGTGTCCTGGGACGGGGAAGCCTTCACCTTTGACGTCACCGGCTACGGACACGGGGTGGGCATGAGCCAGTACGGGGCCAATGCCATGGCTAGGGAGGGGAGCGATTTTGGGGACATCCTCACCTGGTACTACACCGGGGCAGAGGTGGGGAGCTGTACGGAGCGGCGGGGGAATAAGATCGGGGAAACAGCCCCTGCCGCACCGGAGGCCCCTCCGCTTCTGACAGAGGGCCGTCCCGTCCGCAGCGGCCGCAGCACATAGGAAGAGCACCAGATGCGGGAACACGGCCAGATGAGGAGTGGACCAGAGAGCAGAATTCAAAGACCATCCCGCGGGGCGGTGCTTCCCTATATGAGCACCTGGAGCAACAGCAGAGCCGCAGATGCAGGCCGGCCTCCGAATGGCATTGGGAAGAGGCGGGGCGATACAAAAGGGCTCCGGCAGCTTCTGACTGCCGGAGCCCTTCCATATTTCATCCATCAAAGGTCAATATGCCACGCCCCAGTAGATCATGTGCTTGGCGGGCTTGCCGCAGCAGACGCAGGTCTCGCCCACCTTCTCCTGCTTCAGGGGCATGCAGCGGGAGGTGACACCGGCCTGCTCCTTCATCTTCAGCTCGCAGTCCAGCTCACCGCACCACATGGTCTTGGCGAAGCCGCCCTCGCCCTCCATGAAGGACTTGACTTCGTCCAGGGTGCGGCACACCTTGGTGTGGTCCTCCAGATTCTTCTTGGCCCGCTGGTACAGGCCGTCGTGGACCTCGTCCAGCAGCTCCTGAACCTTGGCTTCCAGCTCTGCCAGGGGGACGAAGACCTTCTCGCCGGAGTCCCGGCGGCAGATGCAGCACTGGCCCTTCTCCATGTCCTTGGGCCCGATCTCCACACGCAGGGGGACGCCTTTCATCTCGTACTGGGCGGCCTTCCAGCCCATGGACTGGTCGCTGTCATCCATCTGGGCCCGGATGCCGGCCGCTTTCAGGCGGTCCAGCAGGGCGGCGGCGGCGTCCAGCACGCCCTCCTTGTGCTGGGCCACGGGGATGACGATGGCCTGGATGGGGGCGATGCGGGGGGGCAGCACCAGGCCGTTGTCATCGCCGTGGGTCATGATGATGCCGCCGATCATGCGGGTGGAAACCCCCCAGCTGGTCTGGTGGGGGTGGTGGAGCTGATTGTCCTTGCCGGTGAAGGTGATGTCGAACGCACGGGCAAAGCCGTCGCCGAAGTAGTGGCTGGTGCCGGCCTGGAGGGCCTTGCGGTCGTGCATCATGCACTCCACGGTATAGGTCTCCTCGGCGCCGTTGAACTTCTCCTTGTCCGTCTTCCGTCCCTTGACCACCGGCATGGCCAGCACATTCTCCATAAAGTCGGCATAGACGTTCAGCATCCGCATGGTCTCTTCCCGGGCCTCTTCCTCGGTGGCGTGCATGGTGTGGCCCTCCTGCCACAGGAATTCCCGGTGGCGCAGGAAGGGACGGGTGGTCTTTTCCCAGCGCAGCACAGAACACCACTGGTTGTAGAGCTTGGGCAGGTCCCGGTGGGAGTGGATAATGTTCTTGTAGTGCTCGCAGAACAGGGTCTCGGAGGTGGGACGGATGCAGTAGCGCTCCTCCAGCTTCTCGCTGCCGCCCATGGTGACCCAGGCGCACTCGGGGGCAAAGCCCTCCACGTGGTCCTTCTCCTTCTGGAGCAGGGACTCGGGGATGAGCATGGGGAGGTATACGTTCTCGTGCCCGGTGTCCTTGAAGCGCCGGTCCAGTTCCGCCTGGATGTTCTCCCAGATGGCGTAGCCATAGGGCCGGTAGATGAACATACCGTTGATGGAGTCATATCCTCAGCCACGCCGCGGCAGCGGGGTAGGCTGAGGCGGGGGCGAGACCGGGCCTTTTCCTTGCGCGTGGGCCGATTTTGTGTTACAATGACCCGAAATGCACAGAGCAGGCGGCAGAGGATCATCCACGCCGCCTGCCGGGGAGACGAGAAAGAGCGATGACACGATACGACGCAGGAGAATTTGATGTGGCCGTCATCGGCGCGGGCCACGCTGGCATTGAGGCCGCCCTGGCCTGCGCCAGAATGGGGCTGCGGACGGCGTGCTTCACCATCAACCTGGACGCAGTGGGCAACATGCCCTGCAACCCGGCCATCGGCGGCACCGGTAAGGGCCATCTGGTCCGGGAGCTGGACGCCCTGGGGGGCGAGATGGGCCGGGCCGCTGACCGGGCCTGCATCCAGTACCGGCTGCTGAACCGGAGCAAGGGCCCCGCCGTCTGGTCCTTACGGGCCCAGGCGGACCGCCGGGAGTATCAAAAGGTGATGAAGCACACCCTGGAGCGCCAGGAGAACCTGTGGGTGAAGCAGTCCGAGGTGGTGGACATCCTCACAGACGGAGGGGCGGTGTCCGGCGTGGTCACTTACACCGGGGCGGTCTACCGGATCAAGGCGGCTGTGGTGGCCACCGGGACCTATCTGGGGGGACGCACCATCGTGGGGGAGGTGGTCCGGGACTCCGGGCCTGACGGCCTGGCTGCCGCCTTCCCCCTGACAGCGTGCCTGACGGGGCTGGGCCTGACCATCCGCCGCTTCAAGACGGGCACGCCCCCCCGGGTCAATGCCCGCAGTGTGGACTTCTCCCGCATGGAGCGGCAGCCTGGGGATGAGGAGGGGCTGGCCTTCTCCTTCCAGACAGAGCGCCCGCCGGAGAACCGGGCGGTCTGCTGGCTGACCTACACCAACCAACGCACCCACGACATCATCCGGGCCAATCTGGACCGCTCCCCCTGTACGATGGCACCATCGAGGGGGTTGGGCCCCGGTACTGCCCCTCCATCGAGGACAAGGTGGTCCGCTTCGCCGATAAGGAGCGCCACCAGCTCTTTGTGGAGCCCATGGGGCTGGACACCGAGGAGCTGTACATCCAGGGGTTCTCCTCCTCTCTGCCTGAGGAGGTGCAGCTGGAGATGCTGCACACCGTTCCCGGGGCTGGAGCGGGCGGAGATGACCCGGTGCGCCTATGCCATCGAATACGACTGCGTGGACCCCACCCAGCTGGAGGCCCACCCTGGAGTGCAAGGCGGTGCCCGGCCTGTACGGAGCGGGCCAGTTCAACGGCTCCTCCGGCTATGAGGAGGCGGCGGTGCAGGGCTTTGTGGCGGGGGTGAACGCCGCCCTGAAGCTGCTGGGCCGCCCGCCATTGATCCTCCGCCGGGACCAGGGATACATCGGGGTGCTCATCGACGACCTGGTGACCAAGGGCACCAACGAGCCCTACCGCATGATGACCTCCCGCACAGAGTACCGCCTGCTCCACCGGCAGGACAACGCCGACCGCCGCCTGACTCCCATCGGCCGCGGGCTGGGGCTGGTGAGCCGGGAGCAGGCGGAGGCGGTGCAGGTCAGTATGAGGCGGTGGACCGGGAAGCGGCCCGGCTGGAGCGGGCCGGGACACCTCCCTCCGCTGCCTTGGACACCCTGCTGGCGGAGAAAGGGGAGCCTCCGGTGCGGGACGGGGCCCGGCTGGCCGCCCTGCTGCGCCGGCCCAGGATCACCTATGAGGAGCTGGCTCCCTTCGACCCGGAGCCCCCCTTCCCAGGGAGATTGTCCGGGAGGTGGAGATCACCATCAAGTATCAGGGTTATATCGACCGGCAGCTGCGGCAGGTGGCGGAGATGAAGAAGCTGGAGGACCGGCCTCTCCCACCGGACCTGGACTATGAGGCCATTGGCGGCCTGCGGCTGGAGGCCCGGCAGAAGCTGGCCCAGATCCGGCCCCGGAACCTGGGGCAGGCCAGCCGGGTGTCCGGCGTCTCCCCCGCTGATGTGGCGGTGCTGATGGTCTATCTGGGCAAGTGAGGACAAAGGAGAAGAAGATGAAGCTGACACAAGTGAAGGGCAGCACCTGGGTGCTGGAGGCCAACGAGCTGATCCCCCTGTACCTGCTGGACGACCGGCGGTGTGTTCTCCTGGACAGCGGGCTGGCCAAGGAGCGGGATGAGATCGAGAAGACCCTGCTGGAGGCGGGGCTGGAGCCGGCAGGCATCCTGTGCTCCCACGCCCATGTGGACCACTGCGCCAATAACCGGTATTTTCAGGAGAAGTACCACCTCCCCGTGGCACTCACCGCCCCGGAGGCGGGGATGTGCAGCAGTATCCTGAATTTGAAATGCTACCGGCTGCTGGTCTCCCCCGACGCGGCGGAGCAGGAGATGAGCGAGATGGTGCACGTCCCGGACCTGATCCTCCCACCGGTGGACGGGCCTATCCGGCTGGCGGGAGCCATGTTCCGCATCCTGCACACACCGGGGCACTCCTCCGGCCACATCTGTGCCGTCACCCCGGACAACGTGTGCTACACCGGGGACGCCCTGATGTCCCAGGCGCTGCTGGACGCCAAGCTGCCGTACGGCCTGGCCATCCAGCTGGCCATGGAGAGCCGGGAGCGGCTGCGGGAGCTGGAGGACTGCGACTTCTTTATCATGGCTCACAAGGGGGTGTGCGCCGGAAGAGAGATCGGCCCCCTCATCGACGCCAACCAGGAGCTGGTGCGCCGCCGGGCCGGAGAGATCCGGGACCTGATCACAGAGCCCATGGACTTCAGCCAGATCTGCCGGGCGGTATGCACCCGGTTTTCCCTGCTCACCCGGCGGCCCCGCCGGGCGCTGTACTACGAGCGGAACATCCGCCTGTTCGTGGAGTATCTGATGGACCAGGGGGAGCTGGGCATGGAGACCCGCCAGGGGACGGCCTTCTACCTGCCATCAAAGAAAATATGAGGACAGTATAACCGGGCCCCGGAGATATTCGATCTCCGGGGCCCGGTAAATTCTGTGCGGACCGTTAACGAGCATATTGCTGCCAGCTGGTCGGCGTATATTCAATATTATATAATTTTTTTGCGGGTAGATAATAACAAGGTTTAATATCGAGAAATTACAGAAAAATTAAACCCAAAATTCGAAAAATTTATTTCAGAAATAGAAAAGCTCCTCAAATTTTTGTCCAGCGCGATGCACAGCACCAGGGCCAGCTTGGCGGTGGGGTTGAACTGCCCGGTCTCGATGGAGCTGATGGTGTTCCGGGACACGCCCACCAGCTTGGCCAGGTCTCCCTGGGACAGACCGCGCTCCGCCCGGGCCACCTTTTAAGCGATTTTTCAAGACCAGCTGTTCATCCATGTCCTCACCATCCCTGTGTGAAGTATCTTACCAGATTCCAGGCCAAAAAGCAAGAGAGATCAGCAGCGTCACCACGTCGGAGGTGTTCCTCCGCTTGGTGAGACGGTAGAGGCGGTTGCCCACACAGGAGGCCCAGAACATGGCCAGCACACTGTTGGCGGGCAGGCCGTGGAGCCGGTTGAAGATCACGATCACTACCCCCACCAGAAAGACCAGGATCAGGCTGAAGGACTCCCCCCTCGATGCGGACAGTGCGCTCCATCTCGTCCTGAAGGACGTTTTCTTTGCGGCTTTTCGCCAGGATCTCTTCCTTGTTCATGGATCATGCTCCTTTCTTTTCTCATTGGGCGGGCACCAGCGCCAGTACCAGCAGCCGCAGCATTCCCGCCAGCAGGGCCAGCAGGAAAAGGGCGGACAGCAGCACAAACGTCAGTACCAGCCTGGCCGGCCCCAGCGGTCTGGCCGGGCTCACGGCAGGGTCTCCAGGATGTAGGAGACCAGGGAGAAGAGGGAGGCCAGTCCGGCCAGCACTGCGGTGGCCAGCACGCTCTTTTCCTTCCGGGCAAAGTAGCGGCCTGCGGCCTCGCAGGAGAGATAGGCCCAAAACAGGGTCAGGGGCAGGGAGTTGTCCAGCCCCCGGACCATGTTGTAGATCATGATGACGAGAAACAGCACCAGAAATCCCACCACGCCGTACTGCCGGCCCCGGTCCTGGGCATAGGTCAGGCCCTCGTCCTTCTCGCGGCGGCTCCGCTTCAGAATGTCTTCCTTGTCCATCATAGCAGTGCTCCTTTCGTTTGGTGAGACAAGCATATCACGTCACCCCAAATTTGTCAAGTAAACTTTGCAAAAAATAATAATACTTTGCAAGATGACAAGCGTAATAAGATGACGGGGAGCGGCAGAGGCCGCTCCCCGTATGAGGTCAGGAACGAAACGAGAGCCTGGAGTCTGGCTGAAAGGGGAGGCGGCCGGGGTTGCCCTCCGCACGCAGGAGGGTGCCGGAGGCCGTGTCATAGAGCACGGACCAGACGGTGTCCCGGCCCTCCCTGCGGTCATACTGGCACAGGAAGCCCATCCTGCCGGAGAGCAGGTCCTGTCCAGCTTGGAGGTCGAGCTCCGGCCCCAGGCGGCCAGGGAGCGGGTGAGGGTCAGATAGCGCTCTTCCGCCCGCCAGTCGTCGTCCGTCTGCCGGCGGAAGGGGGCCATGGCGGAGAGGTGGAAGGAATTGACGGAGCAGACGAAGGCGTCCGTCTCCCCGGGACAATGGATCTGGGTGCGCTCCGGGGCACACTCCGCCAGGGCGATACGCCCAGCCCGGTCGGCCAGCACCAGCGTGTGGCAGGAGGAGACGGGGAGCTGCCGAGCAGCGCCAGGGCCTGGGGAACATCCCGGCAGGATTCCAGCAGGAGCCGCAGGGTCAGACCAGCATTCAGCCCGGGGCGGGGTGGGCTGGGGGGCACCGAGGTGAGTCCCGCCGCCAGTCCGAACTGATTGACGCCGTCCTCCATCTGGAGGAAGGAGGTGGTGTTGCCCACAAAAAGAATAGCCGCCGTCGGAAAAACGGTATAGGCAGTTGGCGTTGTGCTCTTCCAGCTCCGTGCGAAAGTCGCTGTTCCGGCCGAACAGGGCCCCTCCCCCCCTGCGCAAGGCAAAGCAGGAGCAGCAGGGGCCGGGCGGCATGGCGTACATGGAGAAGAGGACCCCGGCCAGTTCGTCCGGGGCACACCCCTGCCCCTGGGCCAGCCCCCGCAGCTCCTCCAGGGCGGCGGGGGGAACCACCGGCGGCAGAGGGGCAGGCAGGTCCGGGCAAACTCCAGCCGCGCCGGGGTGATGGGAAAGGGAACAGCGTCCAGGATAAAATGGCCGTCCCGGGCCAGACCGGCTCCCAGCTGGAAGCCGATCTGCCAGTGTGTGCCGTGCAGTTGTGTGTGAAGCATAAAAACGCTCCTGTTCTGTTCAGATCTCAGAGTAAAGAGCGCGGCGCCGCCTCTCAAAAGAACGGTAGCACAATTAAAATATTGGAGCAAGGCCGATTTATTTTTTAAATTTTTTTATTCCAGGCCGTTTTTGGAGGGCTGGCCCGGCCCCGCTCCTGCAAAAGACTTTGAAATTTTGGATTTTGGGCGGGAAGGGCTTGCATTTGCAGGGAAAAAACGATAAAATTCCAAATATCTATGTCAAATGATGAAATGGCCCCGGGCCGGGAAAGGATACTGCTATGAGTGAGACATTTCAGGAAGCCAGGACTATGTCGCTTCCGAGGAACTGATGCGGGCGGTGAATATCGCTATGGTGCTCCAGAAGCCCCTGCTGATCAAAGGGGAGCCGGGCACGGGAAAGACGGTGCTGGCTGAGGCCATCGCCAAATCCCTGGGCAAAGAGCTGATCATCTGGAACATCAAGTCCACCACCAAGGCCCAGGACGGCCTGTATGTGTACGACGTGGTCCAGCGGCTGTACGACAGCCAGTTCGGCGGCGAGGGGGTGGACGACATCGAGAAGTATGTCAAGCTGGGCAAGCTGGGGGAGGCATTCACCGCCGACGACCAGGTGATCCTGCTCATCGACGAGATCGACAAGGCGGATCTGGAGTTCCCCAACGACCTGCTGTGGGAGCTGGACCGGATGGAGTTCCACATCCCGGAGACGGGACGCACCGTCACCGCCAAGCACCGCCCCATCGTCATTATCACCTCCAATGCGGAGAAGGAGCTGCCCGACGCCTTCCTGCGCCGCTGCGTATTCCACTACATCGAGTTCCCAGACCGGGAGCTGATGGCAGAGATCGTCAACGTGCACTTCCAAGATCTGGACCAGCATCTGCTGGACCAGGTGCTGGAGGCATTCTACCGCATCCGCAGCCTGCCCCAGATCAAGAAAAAGCCCTCCACCAGCGAGATCATCGACTGGATACAGGCCCTGATCCACGGGGGCTATGACCCCAGACCGCGTCGTGGCCGAGGTGCCCTATCTGGGCGTGCTGCTGAAGAAGAACGAGGACATCGACGCCCTGCGCAAGAGCTGGCGGTGATGGTATGTTCGGTGATTTTCTCTATCTGCTGCGCCGCAGCGGCCTGAAGATCTCCCTCACCGAGTGGATGGCTCTGATGGAAGCCCTGGACAAGGGGCTGGAGGGGGCCAGCCTCACTGGCTTTTACTACCTGTGCCGGGCACTGCTGGTGAAGACGGAGGCCGACTTCGACCGCTTTGACCGGGCTTTCCTGGAGTACTTCAAGGACGTGCCCTTCGAGCAGGAGGTGTCCCAGGAGCTGCTGGACTGGCTGGACCGCCCCGATGCTCTGATGGGCCGGTATGACGAGCAGCAGGCCGAGCTCAATGAGCTGCTGTCCAACACAGAGATCGAAGAGATGTTCCGAGAGCGGATGAACGAGCAGCGGGAGCAGCACAACTGCGGCAACTACTGGGTAGGCACCCACGGCATGTCCGTCTTCGGCAACTCGGGCATGAGCCCCAACGGCATCCGGGTGGGGGGCGAGGGCCAGGGCAAGCGGGCCTTCCGGGTGGCGGGCGAGCGCCGCTTCCGGGATTTCCGGGGACAATACCCTGGACACCCGCCAGTTCCAGGTGGCCCTCCGCCGCCTGCGGCAGTTCTCCGGCCTGGTGGACCTGCCTGCCACGGAATTCGACGTGGACAACACCATCAAGGACACCGCCAACAACGCCGGCCCCTGAAGGTGCGCTATAAAAGCCCCGGCAGAAC
>VOFB01000371.1_pt1 | contig 52000 bp, 80 predicted proteins | sample 5384141 | NCBI WGS metagenome assembly VOFB01 (sample SAMN12384721, study PRJNA508395) | human gut metagenome | isolation source: healthy gut A | host: Homo sapiens | reverse complement strand
ACCGGGAACAGCTTCAGCGTGCCGGTCTTTCTGCGGCACTTGGCGTACAGATACAGGCTGTCCGCCATGTACAGGAAGGCAAAGAGCAGGAATACGCCGTAGGCGGGACCTCGTTCATAGATCCCGCCTTTGTGGGTGAATACCAGCGGGTAGAAGCAGTTGGCCGCCAGCAGCGCGCAGGCGAGGAACTCACCCGCCTTATAAATTTTTCTGCGTGCGGGGGCGAAGGGAATGTTCAGGTGCGTTGATAGGAACTCTGCCCATGTATAGCCGATCAACACATTTCCCAAAAAGAGCCACGAGCCGCTGAGGAACACCACGATCCGCAGCACCGTGCCGGCGCTGCCGTCCAGATAAAATACGCAGCAGTCCGCCACATTGGAGACGGCGGTGATGGCCATCATCCGTGCGACGATCCTGATGTCCCGGTCATGGTTCATCCGCTGCCAGTTGCTGAGATACAGCGTGCCCAGCAGCAGTAAGCTTACGATGTCCGCTGTGAATACAGAGAACGAAAGATTCTCATTCAAAGTAAGTTCTCCTTTTTAACCCCATTTTTTCAAACAAATTCACACGCCTGCCGCCGATGAAGAACCCGGCAGCGGCAGGCGTGCCGCCCCGTCAGGACTTGCCGGACGAGGATGCATTCTGGACATACGCGATGATCTGAAGCACCCGATAGACCAGTTCCAGCAGCGAGATGACCATGTTGTTGATGTACTCGATGTTGTACAGGCGGAACAGCTTCTTGCACATGGCCAGCTCCTCGTCGGTGGCCATGCCATTTTCCTTCATGATATCGTAGGCCCTGCACCTGGAGGGCAACTATGTATCGTTACAGCAATGGCCAGATCAGCTTGGCGGATTTCAAACAGCCGGTGGGCATGAATCTGAAGGAAAGCAACCGTTGGGTAAAGAAAGCCCAGACGATCCCCTGGCCGGAGATTGAGAAGCGCTACGCCGCCCTATTCACCAACCGGAAAGGCAATGTGGCCAAGCCGCTGCGTCTGGCCTTGGGGGCCTGCATCATTCAGGCGGAGTATGGTTTCTCAGATGAAGAAACTGCCCTTATGATCCAAGAGAACCCGTATCTGCAGTACTTCTGCGGGTATCCTGGCTATGATGACGAAAAGCTGCCCTTTGACCCATCTTTGATGGTGTATTTCCGCAAGCGCCTGACGCCGGAAGTGCTGGGTGAGATCAATGAGATGATCGTGCGGGACGCAAAGGAGCGTCAGGCCAGAGAAGCCGAATCCAAGGATGACGATGATGATTCTGACGGCCAGCCGGGAACTGGCGGAAACAGCGGCACTATGATCGTGGACGCCACCTGCGCGCCGTCCAATATCCGTTATCCTCAGGATATTTCCCTGCTCAACGAGACCAGGGAGAACGCCGAAACGCTTTTGGATGTTCTTCACAATCCTGCGGACGGAAAGAAGCCTCGAACCTACCGCAAACGCGCCCGGAAAGATTACCTGAAATACACAAGATGCCGTAAACACACCGCGAAAATGACCCGCAAAGCCATTGGGAAGCAGCTGGCTTACCTCCGGCGCGACCTGGATGCCATCGATGGAAAACTGTCCCTCGGAAAAAATCTGCCCCCTCGCCAGACGGAACGTTTGGGCACGATCCGCGCCGTCTATGAGCAGCAGAAGTACATGTACGATAACCGTACCCACAGCGTACCTGACCGGATCGTCAGCGTGAGCCAGCCCTTTGTTCGGCCCATTGTGCGGGGAAAAGCGGGAAAGCCGGTGGAGTTTGGCGCGAAGCTGGACATCAGTGTCGTTGACGGATGGACGCGGCTGGAGTGCTGTTCTTTTGACGCCTACAATGAGGCGGGAAATCTGCGGGAAATGGCAGAGCGGTTCCGAGCGCGAGAGGGGCATTACCCCAGCCGGATCCTGGCGGACGAAATCTACCGAAACCGGGAGAAGCTCAGCTATTGCAAGGCGCATGGGATTCGTCTTTCCGGCCCAGCTCTGGGGCGGCCTAAGAAGGGTGAAACCAGATGATGGTCGAGATCGGCAACCTGAAGGGCACGGCCCGCGTCATCAATTATGCCGGGCTGGTGCGCGGAGCCACGCAGCGGGCGGTAAAGCTGGAGATCACAGGCACCCGAAACGATGAGTTGATCGCGTATTTAGACGATATTTTAAGCGATCTGACATCCGGGGATGGGCACTACGAATTGGTAAAGCTCAAGGACGCGGCCTATCAGGAAAGGCTGGACATCCAGCGTGCCTACTGGGAGCGGCTCAAGGCGGAGGTCGCGGCGGCCAGACAGCGTGGATATGAGAACACCCAAATCGTTGCCATGAGCGAGACCTATTTTGAAATGGCGGACGAAACGGTGTCTGCCGCGGAACACTATTCAGAAAAGATCGCCATGAAGATCCGCACTATTGAGATCCTCTCGGCACTGGATATGCTGTGCCTGGTGATCCTAGTCATGCTCCAGACCGCCATGGCACTGAAAATGGCCCGGAAAAACCGGCTGCTGGAGCAGAGGGCATACATCGACATCCATACCGGCCTGCCCAACAAAGGCTCCTGCGAGGAGCTTCTCAACAACAGGGAAATTCTCCGGGAGCCTACGGCCTGCGTCATGTTTGACCTGAACAATCTGAAAACCGTCAACGATACGATGGGTCATTCGGCGGGTGACCAACTGATCCTGAGCTTTGCCCGGCTTTTACGCCGGGTGATCCCGGAAAAGCATTTTGTGGGCAGATACGGCGGCGACGAATTTTTGGCGGTCATTTACCATACGGACCGGCAGGAGGTGGAGGGCATACTGGACAGTCTGCGCAGGGAAGCCGACGCTGCAAACCGTGACGGCAATCAGCTTCCTCTCAGCTACGCCTACGGTTGGGCGATCTCCGCCGATTATGAAGGCTGCGTCATGCAAACGCTGCTGGACAAGGCCGACTATTGCATGTACGAAAATAAGCGAGCCTACTACGCCACCCACGACCGGAGAGTGCCCAGGTCATAAGGCTCTTTTCAAACGAAAAACAGCAAGAACGAATTCGTTGCCACTATTGCGAAAAAAGCCTGGCCTGACGAAGAAAGGACAGAGAGGCGGCACTGAACGTCCACGTCGCAGTTGTGATGGAGGTACTGAAGGCTGGTGGCAGGGTGCAGTTCATCAGCTTCGTTAGCTTTGAGGTGAGGGGGTGCGCCGCCCGATCTGCCGGTTCGATGGTTTGCTGTACAGGAAACTCACCAGCAGGTACTTTACGATGAACGCTGGGGCGAGGGGCGGACGACTATCTTCTTTGCTGCACAACTGCACCATTTTCTCATACACGGACGATAGATCCAGCACTGCCTCACATTTCCGGAGGATGGTCTCCTGCTGCATTAGATACTCGATTAATCCGCCAAGCTGATCTGGCCATTGCTGTAACCAGTCCCAGTATGCTGGGACTGGGCAGCTACTTGCCCCTCATTTGGTATATTCTCAGAGTATTAGCCATTTTCTTATGTTGCACATGCGGTGGATATACGGTATAATAAATATAAAACTACCGCTTTATGAATGTGAGGGAATCGACTAAAAAAAGAGATCGCTAGGTCATCACGTTTCTGAAGGTAGGAAGAAACAGGTAAGGAGGTTAGCAAATGGCACACGATGGTAAATTCGCTCAATATATACGCAGAAAGCATATCCACTGGATGGTTGCTGCAGTGCTGTGTGCGCTAGTTGCATTGCTTGTGTTGCGCAGAATTCAGATGCCTGCCAATGTCCCGCTGCCTCAAGTACCCGTCAGTGATCCTCAACCTAAAACGCCGTATTCCATTCCCATCGAGAATACAAAACTGTACGTTTATGTAAGCGGAAAGAGAGCCTTAGATTCTGAAGAAAGCACTACCTATCCCGAGGAAGCTGCTGTCGAATTAGCAAAATCGTTCCTCGACGACTTGATGACTCCTTCCGATGCTCGAACATTTACGATTACGGAGTACAGGGATCTCAAAGTGCGCCTACTGCCAACGACTGATATGGACAGAGAAAGCGCGGACATATACGTACTTAGACCATCTGAAATCAGCAAAGATACTTGGATTGTGGAAATAGATGTTTCCTTTCAATATGAAGGGGTCATCAGCCCCATCGGGAGTGCCGATCAGCGGTGGATTGACAGCCTTTATCAAGGTAGTCCCATTGGTTTCCTACTAACACGAAACGGCGCGGAGTATACAATGCGTTCTCGCTACAGTGGTGCATAATAGAAAAGCCAGCCACGCCAGAATTGAAAAATAACCTCAAAAGAGCAGCTTATTATTTCGGTATGGCTTGCCAGCGAAAATGGTGTCATTTGGTGTCAGGAAAACGGTTGGTGTCAAAACGCCTGAAGTGCCTTTGCATATTCTGCAAAAAGCAAAAAAGAACCACAAAACCATTCGAAACAATGCTTTTGCGGTTCTTTTTATTGCCATGCGTGACCAATTTAGATGCACGCTGAAAATAGAAAAAATCGAGAGCTGAAGCGGCTTTGGGCTGTTTCGACCATATTTTTTTGCTTTCAATTTCCCATGATAGCAGAGAATTGGGCATTTTTAAGAGTGACCGAAATAGATACAGCCTCACATCTCTGATTTCCGCCTTTATGCGCATTTCTGCTTGCCGTGCTTTTGGGGATTGTTTTCCCTCTCTTTCGGCCACGCCTCATAGCCGCTGCGCTCGATCATGACGATCTGCGCGTGTTCATCCAGACGGCGGATGCGGGCGGCGGCAGAAGCACCGCCCGCCACACCGCCTGCGATCACAACTTTCATCTTGCGTCTTCCACCATTGCGGCGATCTCCGACTTAGACCGATAGCCAACCGACTTGGCAACGGCTTTCCCATCCTTGAATACGACCAGCATCGGGATGCTGGATACCTGAAAACGCATTGCCAGCTCCATTTGCTCGTCCACATTGACCTTGCCCACCTTGAGCGTACCGCTTTTTTCTTCGGCAAGCTCATGCAGTACGGGAGAGAGCATTTTGCACGGTCCGCACCAGTCCGCATAGAAATCCAGCAGGACGGGTTTGTCGGAATGCAGTATCTCATTTTCAAAATTCGCAGCAGTAATTTTCAGTTCGGCCATGAGAAAGGCTCCTTTCTGTTATCCTTAATTATTCTTTGTTTTTCAGCTTGCAAATCCCCTGCGTCATGGTTCCCATCGGACAAAACGCGCACCATGTGCGGGGCTTGTAGAGCACCATAACGATCAGACCCAGCAGCAGAGAGGTCAGCATGAGGCTATAAAAGCCGAAGCTGAACTGCGCCACCCAATCAGCGACTGTACCGGCTGTATAAGTCCAGCCCCATGGCACACGGAATGTCCAGAACAGCTTAATGGCCTCCCGCAGGGACGCGGCTCCCGCAGCGACCAGATAGGTCTGGAACACCATGTTGCCGAACATCGTCAGGAAGAAGAGCAAAAAGCCGTAACGGAACCACTTGGAGGACATCCAGCGGGGCGTGGGCTTGCAGCGGGAGCATTTAAGGCCAGTTCCCAGCTTGCTGAACAGTTGACCCCGTCCGCAGAGGTGGCTGCAAAAGAATTTGTTCCGCCAAAGATGGCTAAAAACAGCGGCAGAAGAAAATCGATCATGCCCAGCCACGCGAACAGGATATTGAAAAAGCCCAGTGCAAAATAGATGATGGCATATACCCACAGGTAATCGTACCAATGCTTTGCTTTCATGCGTCAGCCCTCACTTTTACCTCAATGCAGCCGACGGGACAGAGCTTTGCGCACTTGCCGCAGCCTACGCATCGTTCGCCTCCACGGCGGCGTAGCAGCCGCAGCGCACCTTGACAGCCCCCAGTGGACAAGTATTTTCACACACACCGCAGGCGACGCACCGCGTCTTATCTATGGCGGCCAGTTTCTTTGACAGCATAGCGTTCCTCCCTTAATCCTGCAATGATTTGTAATAGAGCATACAGTGGCAGTAGCCCTCAAAATTGGGGTCGGCGATCTGATCCTTAAATTCCTGACACATACATCTGTTTTCCTCCGTGCGCTCCACGCGGCAGGGACAGTATCCGCCGGTGCGCTTGAGTCCTTCCGATGGTGCTGACAATCTCCTGATCGGGATTGAGCTTGATTTTCATGTTCGCCACCTCTTTCTTGATTGTGGCTTTATCATACCGCAGGACAAAGCCTTTTTCTGTGACGAGGTTACATTGATAGATAAAATCCGGTGCTTTTTGAGCACCGGATTTTAAGAAGGTGAATTACGCTTTCCACAGACTGTGGAGGTTGCAGTAGGCGTAGACCGTTTCGACTTCATCGCCCTCGCAGAGAGCGAAGCAGACCTCCGGCTTTTCACCGGGATGCAGTTCCTTGCGCTGGTTGCCCTGCTTGGTGTGGAGAGAGACCCACTCGATGTAGTGCTCCGGCAGCATGGGATGCTCCACGGAGCCGACCTTGACATGGACGATGCCGTTTTCCACCGTCCAGACAGGGACGTGCTTCTCCACGGCGGCGTCGGTGGTGCCGGGGATGATCTCGCTCATCGGCTCACCGCAACAGATGACGGGAACGCCCGTGTCCTTGACCTTGGCAATGATGTTGCCGCAATGCTTGCAAATGTAAAACTTCTGCTCCATGATGATTTCCTCTTTTAAATAGTTCTCCGCATGAATTTCAAAGTAGCTCTGGGGATGGTTGCAGGTCGGGCAGACCTCCGGTGCTTTCTCACCGATCACGATATGACCGCAGTTGCGGCACTCCCACACCTTGACCTCGCTCTTGGCAAAGACCTCCGCCATCTCCACATTGTGCAGCAGGGCACGGTAGCGCTCCTCATGGTGCTTTTCAATGGCGGCTACCAGGCGGAAACGCTGGGCCAGCTCATGGAAACCTTCCTCATCGGCGGTCTTGGCAAAGCCGTCGTACATATCCGTCCACTCGTAGTTCTCGCCCTCAGCGGCGGAGAGAAGGTTTTCGGCGGTGTCACCAATGCCGTTCAGCTCTTTGAACCACAGCTTGGCGTGTTCCTTTTCGTTTTCAGCGGTTTTAAGGAACAGCGCCGCGATCTGCTCGTAGCCTTCCTTCTTGGCCTTGGATGCAAAATAGGTGTACTTGTTGCGTGCCTCGGACTCACCGGCAAAGGCAGCCATCAGATTTTTTTCGGTTTGAGTACCTGCGTATTTCGTTTCTTTCATGGTCGATGCTCCTTTCAGTTTTTCTGCTTTTATTGTAGCAAATCTATGATTTCTTTCTGTGACAAGGTCACATTTCTTTTTTATTTTAGACGATTTAGCCTGTTCTTATCCCGCAGCGTGATCGCACCACGCTTCAGCTCCACAAGCCCGTCCTCTGAGAAGCTTTTGAGCATTCGTGCCACTGCCTCCCGCGCCGAGCTGATGTGCTGGGCGATCTGCTCATGGGTCATGCGTATGGTGTTGGAGCCGGTACGCTCCGCTTCGGCCAGGAGAAATTCTGCCAGCCGCCGATCCAGCCCCTTGAACATGATCTGCTGCATCGCCCACATCACATCAGAAAACCGTTTCGTTGCCAACTCATAGAGGAAGCAGCGGACATATAGATTTTTCTCCTTGAGTGCAGCAATAATATTTGCGGGGATAATCAGAACTTCCGTATCCATTCCTGCGGTCATTTGCGTATCAAAGGTGATCTGACTGATCACACAGGAGGCAGAAAGCACGCATAGCTCACCCGGATACAGCCGGAACAATGTGACTTCTCGTCCTTCCTCGGAGAGAAGATAGGTGCGAATTTCACCGGAAAGAACAAACAGCATTCCGAGACATTCATTGTTGCTGCTGTGTACGAATGCACCCTTTTCATAATGACGGACTAAGGCACTTCGGCGCAGCGTTTCTTGCTCCTGTTCAGTCAAGGATGACCAAAACGGAAGCTGTGTCAGTGTGCGTTCCATATTAATGGCAGCTATGCTTGCTGCAGCCGTGATCACCGCAGGTGTGCCCACCCTCGTCGTGCGCATGGTCATGGTGGTCACAGTGAACATTGGGATCATAGTCCAGACTTCCGCTGAGCAATGCGCTCACCGCCGCGTCAGCGTCCCCGCTGACACCGCCGTAGAGCTTGATGCCCGCCTCGGCCAGAGCTGCCTGCGCACCGCCGCCGATGCCTCCGCAGATCAAAGTGTCCACACCGTGCTGCATCAGGAAGCCTGCCAGTGCGCCGTGACCGCTGCCGTTGGTGTCAACGACTTCCGCATGAGTGATTTTGCCGCCCGCAGCTTCATAAATCTTGAACTGCTCGGTGTGGCCGAAATGCTGAAAGATTTGACCGTTTTCATAGGTAACTGCAATTTTCATAATGCAATCTCCTTCGCATTTTTTGTTGGATTTTTCTGTGTTGGCGCTCTGCGTCCGGCAGCAGCGGCCGCAGTGGGTCGCCTCCTGTCCTCCGCAGATGCGGTAGTTTCCCCCGGTGATGTGCAGCGGTTTCCCGTGGACAAGACACGCTGCGATCTTGCGCCGTGCGCTTTCGTAAATCTCCTGCACGGTAGAGCGGGAAATATCCATTTGTGCGGCACATTGCTCGTGGGTCTGCTGCTCCAGGTCAACCAGCCGAATGACCTCGTACTCGTCCAGCGTCAGCAGGATCGGCTCGGCATCCTTGCACCCGTTGGGGCAGAATGTATCGACTTGCGGTGCGCCACAAATCCGACGGCACCGTGGCGGTCTTGGCATGGACACGCCTCCTTTGTTTCCGGTATATACCGATTATAGCGCTTTGGACAGGAAAAAGCAATATTCTTTTCAAAAGCCGCTACAATTTCTGCCCTCATATAGATACGGACTGATATTCGGAGTCGAAAGCTACATGTAAGCCATGATCGTATATCACCAATGTGGATGCCGGTCACGGACTGATCAAGGTCGGTTTCAGCCTTGTACCGTTTGCCAATAAATTCCCCAAGAACACGAAGCTCTATAAGCTGATGACCACCAAACCGGGCGAGGGTGCTTAACCCTCGCCATATAGCAGACAATCCGCAGTTGAATAAATTGTCGAGAAGTTTTGCGGTTTATAATCGCAAAACAAATTGACTTTTGATGAGAGTTGCGGTATACTATCTACAAACGGAGGTGGTCACGATGGTTTATAGACCTTTGTATGTAGAGAAGATTATGGCTTATGTGGATACGCCATTTGTAAAAATCCTCACGGGAGTGCGCCGCTGCGGAAAGTCAACGATCCTGAAAATGATTATGGAGCGATTGAAAACGCAGCATAACATCCCGGAGGAGCGCATTGTCAGTTGCCGCTATGACTCAATGGAGTATGAGGATATGACGGCAAAGCAGATGTACGCACAGCTTAAGGAGCGTCTTTCGCCCGATGGAAAAACCTATCTGTTTCTTGATGAGGTTCAGGAAATCAAGGGCTGGGAAAAGGTCGTCAATTCGCTGGCATCGGACTTTGATGTTGACCTGTATGTGACAGGCTCCAACTCCCGCATGATGTCCTCCGAGATCTCAACCTATCTGACGGGACGGTATGTATCTTTCCGCATCTTCACATTGTCCTTTGGCGAATACCTGATGTTCAAAAGTCAATATACCGAGGTGGGAGAGCCGAAGGCAGAGCTTGCTAACTATGTGCGCTTGGGCGGTTTCCCGGCAACGCATTTGCAGGAGTTCTCTCAGGACGAGGTCTACACCATCGTGCGGGATATTTACAACTCCACGATCTTCTCGGATATTGTCAAGCGCAATCAGGTGAGGAAGATTGACCAGTTGGAACGAGTGGTCAAGTACACCTTCAACAATGTGGGCAATACCTTCTCCGCAAAATCCATTTCGGATTATCTGAAAGCGGAGCGCCGTGCGCTGGACAACGAAACGGTTTACAGTTACTTGGAGAAGCTGGAAAAGGCATATCTTCTTCACCGATGCTCCCGCTTTGATTTGCAGGGTAAGGAAATCCTGAAAACGCAGGAGAAATTCTATCTTGCGGACACCGCCCTGCGGTACAGCGTCCTTGGCTATAACGCTGACAGCGTGGCCTCCAGTCTTGAGAATGTTGTGTACTTGGAGCTTTGCCGCAGAGGATATACCGTCAATGTCGGCAAATCCGGCAGCGGCGAGATCGACTTTGTGGCTGTTCGGCAAAATGAAAAGCTCTATGTGCAGGTGACGCAGGAGCTTCGTTCTCCGAAAACGGAAAAACGGGAGTATGAGCGTTTGCTGGAGATCCACGACAACTACCCCAAATATGTTCTCACAACGGATGAGTTCTCAGGAGGAAACTACGAGGGCATCAAGACGATGCACATAGCGGACTTCCTGTTAAGCTCTGAATATTAAACGACAGAATCGTGAAATGCTCGCTTGGCAACAGGCGGGCATTTTGCTTTTCGGAAAGGAAATTCAATGAAAAAGAAAATCTGTATGATTCTTGTTGCGGTGTTTGTAGCCGTTCTCGGCACAAGCACCTATTTTATTATCGATCACTACAAGGAGTCGGTTATGTCAGGGTAAGGGAACGAGTCGATTCTGTTTGACTACCCATTTGACTGCGAATGCCTACTATTTTCGAGTCAGCTCACACAAGTTAACTTTAAACTGCCCTAATGGAATTGCCTGACATCAATGCAGCAAGCAGCGTTGGCAGCACTCATGGATACGATGATATGAATGGATAAGCCGGTTCTCGCGGCGAAGAAGCGTTTTCCACCTGTACGCCCCGGCAGCTTTCCACTACAATGGACTTGTACTTAAGGTCATTAGGCATTGAGGACGGAGCAGAGCAGGCACGGGATGGGCGATCCTGTCCAGCGGAGCATATCAGCATGGCCATGACCCCCGACAAAATCTCGAAGGGGCGAAACGCAAATAAGCCAGTGAAAAAAGATGAAGGGTGTATCAGCTGGTACATCCTTCATCTTTTTCGCTATTCTTTTTTTGCTAATGTTTGCGTATGCAGGAACACATCCATCAGCATTTTCCCATCCTCGCGGTCACTCCACCAGTACGGCCGCAGAAACAACAGAGCATTCTCCAGCCAAACATAATCGTCCTTGGTCAATGTATGACTTTGAAGCCCTGCGCTGATCCTGATATACGATTCCCTTACTTTGGCACTGGCATGGTCACGCACAAGATAGCCGTTGAGAAAGCCGGTGATGACAGATATTTCCTCATCCGTATAAAACATGGCGTCCCTCCTGAATTCAATCACACAGGACAGAGTATAGCATATTTTCTTTGCACCCACAAGCAGTCTTGTACAAACCGGGCTTCCTCTGTGTCAAGGCTGCCTTGAAAAGTGGCGGTATACCGACTTTGTGGCAGTTTTGTGACACTTTCCCCGCACTTTTGCGGGGGAAGTTATAGGCTTCCTCTGATATGATACAGACAAGGTTGGTACACGACCTGAATACTTCAAAAAAGGAGCGTAACATACCATGAAAAAGAAAACAGTTTGGAGCCTTTTACTGGCACTGGCAATGACGGTAACGGCCATCGGAGCATCGACTGCGGCATTTGCCGCTGCGCCCAATCAGGCAGAGCCGCAGACCCTCATCGCTACCGAAAACGAGGATGCCATTTGGGATCAGATCGAGGCACTGGAGGAAAAAAGCGATGCCGTATTCCAGAGAAATGAAGCACTGTGGGACAAGGTAGACGAGGCCTGCAATGCCCTGCCTGATGACTACGATTTCGAGAACTTTGACGAGGCAGCGTTCATCCGCAACATGACTACGCTGACGGAGGCGGAGAAAGAAACCCTTTTGAATGACATCAAGGAGCTGAACGAGCTGGATGCCCAGATGGAGAAGCTGTATGGGCAGCTGCCCGCCTGCGACAATATGCCGCTTTACGAGAAGGCACTGGAAAAGGCCGATCCCAAGGTGCTGGACGAGATCGACACGCTGGAGCAGGAGTATGACCGCCTCTGCGAGAAGAACGCCGATCTGTGGGACAAGGTGGACGAGGCTTACTTCAACCTGCCGGACGACTACGACTTCGACAACTACGATGAGGCCGCCTTCATCCGCAGCCTGAGCTTCCTGACCGACGCGGAAAGGACGCGCTGATCGCCGACTACAACCGTCTGGTAGAGCTTGATAACCAGCTGTGCAAGCTGTACGACACCATTTGGGGCAATACCGGCTGCGAAAGCGGCATCTGCCCCTTTTGACGGCAAAGAGTTTTTCTGATATGATTAACTAAATACGACGCCGATGCTGCGCCTGTGCGCAGCATTTGGCGCTGCTTTCTAGGAGGTCACCATGGGACATTCCATCTATTTGGCGGACGATGAAAAGAGCATACGGGAGCTGCTCCATAGCTTCCTCGCAAGCGACGGATATACCGTGCGCTCCTTTGAAAACGGCGACGCGCTGCTGGAGGCATTCCGTCAGGAGCCTGCGGAGTTGGTCATACTGGACATTATGATGCCCGGCACGGACGGTCTTACCGTGTGCCGGGAGCTTCGCTCTGTTTCCGATATTCCCATCATCCTGCTTACGGCCAAGGACAGCGAGCTGGACTATGTCATGGGCATCAGCCAGGGCAGCGATGATTATCTCACCAAGCCCTTTCGGCCCACCATCCTGCTCATGAAGGTAAGAGCCCTGCTGCGCCGGGTGGAGATGGACAGGGGGAAAACAGCGGCAGCGACAGCAGACGAATTGCGCTATGGGGATATCCGCTATTCCGCTACGGAAAACGCCGTTCTCTGCGGGAATGCACCTGTTGCGCTGACCCAAACCGAGCTGCGGCTGCTTAGCTATATGATGAGGCAGCCGGGGAAAGCCTACTCCCGCGAGGAGCTGCTTAACGCAGTATGGGGCTTCGACTCGGAGGTGGAGACCCGCGTGACCGATGAAACACTGCGCCGTATCCGAAAAAAGCTGCTGCAAGCAGGCAGCACTGTCAGCGTAAGCACAATATGGGGCTTTGGGTATAAGCTAAAGGAGGCGGAGCGCACATGAAGAACGTCAAGCTGCGGATCGTGTACCTGATCCTCGGTGCGGCACTGCTGCTCTTTGCCCTTTTCATGCTGGCGGTGAACGTTGTGATCCCCGCCCACTTTGTAAGCGAGGCGGAAAAGGCGCTGCGCAACGAGGCGCAGTATGAGAATCGCACCATTCCTCTACACCTATGAGGGCGAGGTGTATGATGACGATTGGGACGACGGGGCGGAGGAACATTTCTTCACGCCCAGCATTGTGTTTCTTGAGCTGGAGAACGGCTACCAGCCCAACACATGGAGCCAGGACACCTATCGGCTGGAGAAAAAGCTGCTGGCGTATTGCAGTGAACGGTCTGTTGCGCCCAATCGATGCCACGACTTCAAGGCAGACAAGCACCACCTGATCTTCATGCCCGTGCAGGAGGACTACGGCAATTCGGAAGAACCGTATTCCTATATCATGTACATAGATATCGGGCCCATCACCCGCTATATCGTGACGCTGAACTGGGCGTTCTTTGCGGTACTGCTGGCGATCTCCTCCGTCATGTGTCTGCTGGGGTTCCGGTTTGGCCGTGATATTGAGAAGGAGGCGGAGCGGCAGCAGACCTTCTTCCAGAATGCCTCCCACGAGCTGAAAACGCCGCTTATGGCGATACAGGGCTATGCGGAGGGCATACAGGCGGGCGTGATGGACACGGCCAGCGCGGCGGAGGTGATCCTGGAGGAAAGCGACCGCATGACGGAGCTGGTGGAGGAGCTCCTGGACATCTCAAAAATCGATATGGGGCGGCAGCAGCTTGCCCTTTCCGAAACGGATATTCGGGAGCTGCTCTACGACAGCATACGCGCCGTGGAGCCGACAGCCGCCGCCAGCGGCATCACTATCGTGCCGGACTTCCCCGAAGAGCCCGTTATGGTCAGCTGCGACGATACCCAGCTGCGCAGGGCGGTCACGAATATCCTGACCAACGGATTGCGGTATGCCCACAGCCAGCTGTGCCTGACCTGCCGGCCCGACAAACGGAATGTGATAATCCGGATACAGGACGATGGAGACGGCATCGCCGAGGGAGATCTTCCCCACATCTTTGAGCGCTTCTACATGGGGAAAAGCGGCAAATCCGGCATCGGCCTTGCCTTGACGAAGGAGATCATTCACCTGCATAAAGGGACGATCCGCGCTTACAACGGGGACACCGGCGCCGTTTTCGAGATCTCCATTCCGGTGAGCAGATAAGAAGATCACCGCGCCGCCTTTGAGCGTCCCTCTTGTAAAAAGGACGGGCCTGGAAAGAATCTTTGCTGGTGCCGGGCGGAGAGTTTCCCGTGATTCCTCTTGTGCCCACATTGCCAGAATGGAGTACATCTATGGACTGCAAAGCAAAAAAATATCTGCATATTTATGACTGGAACTACTGGTGGGGCTATTACCGCTGCGGCAAGGACTGGGAGCCTTTCCACGCGGCTGAATTTTCTCTTACCGAGGACGAGGCGGGAGAGACGCCCTTTTTCCACTTTGATTTCCATAACCTCCCCGCACTTCACCAGACGATTCGGGACGGTGAGTTTGTGGAGCCGGATAACCCGGATCATCCGCACTTTCTGGAGCAGGCAAGGCGGCTCAGAAGCGGTGAACAGGACTGGTTCGTCGGGGCGCTGTACTATCCGCTTTTTTCGCCGGAGATGCATTTCTGCAACGCCTCCGTCCGGAGCGGCGTCCCGCTGACACAGCTGCTTTCCCCGTCTGTACCGCCCTATTACGGGGTGATTTTTCTCCGGGAGGAGCGCCCCCTCACTCCGGAGGTGCTGACGCATTGGGCGGAGACTCTGTCCCAACCCCTGTTCGGCCAACAGTTTTCCTGTACACTTGCGCAAGTTCCCAGTCGACAGGAGGCGATGGAGCAGTTTGAGAATGAGATAGAGGGAGGCATTTCTTATGGAATTAAGACTCACGGAGCAGGAGGCTCTGGCACTGTATCGAATCATTCTGCGGTGGGATGAATTGGGCCGCCTGACCACAGAAGATGACGAGGAACGTCAGCTGCTATGGGATCTATCCTGTACGCTGGAAAAAGAACTGGAGCCGGTGAAGGATGCCGTGAAACGCAGACTGCTTTGACCGCGTAAGCGCCATCGGATTGAAGCTTTTGCTGCGCCGCTGTTTCTTTTGGCGCTGACAGATCTTGAACTGCCGGAAAGACGCCGGTATCGCGGGATGATATTGACAAAAGGGGAAATGATGCTATAATATCTGCGAATGGTTCGCAGATTGGGGGGCGGCTGATGTCAGGCTATAACACGAAACAGCGAAGAGCCCTGCTTGCTTTTTTGGGGGGAGCACCCGGACGAGCTGCTGACTGCACGCCAGATGGCGGACGCGCTGGCAGAGAAGCAAATCAGCCTCAGCGCCGTGTATCGAAACCTTGCACAGCTGGAGGCGGAAGAAAAGGTGCGCCGCAGCGCCAAAAGCGGGTCGCACGAAGCGTTTTATCAGTATCTTGACGCCAAGGGCTGCAAGGGCGCGCTGCACATGAGCTGTGTGAAGTGCGGCAAAACCTTTCACATGGCGAGCGGCAACGCTGCCCTGTTTGCAAAGCACTTGGCGCAGAGCGAGCAATTCACGCTGGACGCAGCCGACACGATCCTCTATGGAACCTGCTCGGACTGCAAGGGAAAAATAACGAACAGAAGGGAGGACAGACTATGACGAAGAAATTTCGGTTTATGGTGCGCTTGTTGGCCGTAGTGCTGGCCGTTGTCATGCTGTCCTCTGCGATCTATATTGCGGTCGAAGCCGATCATGACTGCTCCGGTGACGACTGCGCCATCTGCCGCCAGATCAGCATCTGCGAGAATCTGCTGAAATCTCTGGGACTTGCCGGTGCTGCCGCGGCGATCACCGCTGCGTTTACATATACCGTGTGCAGGGCGATCCTGCCCTGCGCAGAGATGAACGGCACACTGACGCTCGTTGCTCTCAAGGTAAAGCTTTCGAATTAAAAACAGGACTTTTACAAGGGCGAAGTCTATCCTTTTTCGGATAGGCTCTTGCGGTTTTGCCGCTGCCCTTGTATTTTTGCGCCTATTTTTCAATAATTCGGAGGTTTTATCTATACTATGAAGAAAATTATCCCCTGTTTCTTGCGCTGGCCATGGCGGTCAGTCTGCTTCCCGGCTGCGGCAAAAAGAACAACGCAGAGACGGGCGAGAGCGATTCCAATAAACTGAGCGTTGTCACTACCATTTTCCCAGAATATGACTGGGTCAAGGAAATTCTCGGCGACAAGGCCGAGAGCACCGACCTAACCATGTTGCTGGACAACGGTGTTGACCTGCACAGCTATCAGCCCACGGCGGATGACATCGTCAAGATTTCCGACTGCGACCTCTTCATCTATGTGGGCGGCGAGTCCGACGGCTGGGTGAAGAGCGTCCTGAAAAAGCTGTCAACAAGAAGGTGAAGGTCATCAACCTGCTGGAGATGCTGGGCGATTCCGTGAAAACGGAGGAGACCGTTGAAGGGATGCAGGAAACAGAGCACGCCCATGACCACAGCAAGGAGGTTTCCACCTTTGAAGATCATGAGGTTCAGGACAGAAGCCTGTCCGACTGGGAGGGCAGTTGGCAGTCTGCCTACCCCTTTGCGCTGGACGGAACGCTGGACGATGCCTTTGCAGCGATGGCAGAGGAAGGCGAGATGACCGCAGACGAGTATAAGACTTACTATCAGAACGGCTACAAAACGGACATTACCAATATTAACATTGCGGGCGACCACATTGCGTTCACCTATGAGGACGGCAAAAGGTCGGCTCTGACTACAAGTATATCGGTTATTACATTCAGAACTGGTCTACCGGCACCAAGGCGGCCATGTATCGCTTTGAAGCGGTAGACAGAACCTCCGGCGCACCGGTCTACATCGAATTCAACGACCACATGATCGAATCAGCTGCGCCCGAGCATTTCCACATCCGGATGAGCAACGAGAGCTTTGACGCCATCGTTGATCCGGAAAAGTCGTGGCCAACCTTCTTCCCGGCTGACATGACCGGTGAGGATCTCTGCGAGCACATGGAGGGCCACGGCCATGACCATGGGGAGGAAAAGGACGAGCACGTCTGGCTGTCTTTGAAGAACGCCGAAACGCTGGTCGGCGCGATTGCCGACGCCTTGCAGGAGCTTGATCCCGATAACAAGGATACCTACGCCGCCAACGCCTCCGCCTATATCGAAAAGCTTTCCGCGCTGGATGGCGCGTACCAATCCGCCGTGGACGGCGCGGCGCGCAAGACTGTCCTGTTCGGCGACCGTTTCCCCTTCCGCTATCTGGTGGATGATTACGGTCTGCGCTACTACGCCGCCTTTGCGGGCTGCTCCGCCGAGACCGAGGCCAGCTTTGAAACGCTATCGTTCCTCGCAAAGAAGGTGGATGAGCTGAAGCTGCCCTGCGTGCTGACCATTGAGGGCAAGAATCATAAGCTCGCGGAAACCATTGTGGAAAGCACTGCCGAAAGAAGCAGAAGATCCTGACCATGGATTCCATGCAGTCCATGACCTCCAAGGATGCTGCAAACGGTGCTACCTACCTCTCCGTCATGGAGCAGAACCTCTCCGTGCTGAAAGAGGCACTGGGTTAAGGAGGCAGGATGATGGCTCAGCTCACTTGTCAAAAGCTCTGCGTCGGCTACGATGGAAAGTTCGTTCTGCAAGACTTGAGTTTCCAGGTCTTTGCCGGCGACTACCTCTGCATCGTAGGAGAAAACGGCTCCGGCAAGAGTACACTTATGAAAACGATCCTTGGCTTGCAGATGCCCATCAGCGGCAGAATTTTGACGGGCGACGGGCTGAGGAAAAATGAGATCGGCTATCTGCCGCAGCAGACTGTTGTCCAAAAGGATTTCCCGGCATCCGTGAGAGAGATCATTCTCTCCGGATGCCAAGGGCGCTGCGGCAGTCGCCCCTTCTACAGCAGAGAAGAAAAGAAACTGGCGGCGGACGCCATGGAGAAAATGCAGATCACACCCCTTGCCAGGCGCTGCTACCGGACACTTTCCGGCGGTCAGCAGCAGCGCGTGTTGCTGGCGCGCGCCCTGTGCGCTACCCGGAAAATGCTGCTTCTTGATGAGCCTGTTTCGGGACTTGACCCCAAGGTGACAGCGGAAATGTATGCACTTATTCAAAAGCTCAATTACGAGGATGGCATCACTGTTGTGATGATCTCCCATGACCTGAGTGCGGCGCTGCAATATGCGAGCCATATCCTGCACATCGGAGACACGGTCTTCTTCGGCACCAAGGCGGCTTACCTGAACGAGTTCCCCCAGGTATGGCAGAAAGGTGGTGTGGCGCAATGACGGCGATCCTTGAAAAAATCGCGTTCTACTGGAACTATCCCTTTGTGCGCTATGCACTCATAGTCGGCGTTCTGATCGCCCTGTGTTCTTCGCTGCTGGGGGTCACGCTGGTGCTGAAGCGCTTCTCCTTTATCGGCGATGGCCTTTCCCATGTGGCCTTCGGCGCCATGTCCATTGCCGCCGTGCTGAAGCTGACAGACGATATGCCCCTGACGCTGGGCGCACGGTGGTCTGTGCCGTCCTGCTGCTCCGCACGGGGCAGAACACGAAGATCAAGGGCGATGCCGCCGTCGCCATGATCTCGGTAGAAGCGCTGGCGCTCGGGTATCTTCTGATGAACCTCTTCTCCACCTCGTCCAACCTCTCCGGCGATGTGTGCAGCACACTGTTCGGCTCCACCTCCATCCTGACGCTGTCAAAAAGCGAGGTCTGGCTGTGTGCGGGACTGTCCGTGGTGGTCGTGGCGGCGTTTCTGCTCTATTATAACAAGATCTTTGCCGTGACCTTTGACGAGGACTTTGCCAAGGCGGTGGGCACAAAGGCTGACCTGTACAATCTGCTGCTCGCCGTCATCGTTGCTGTGGTCATTGTGCTGGCAATGAATCTGGTCGGCTCGCTGCTGATCTCCGCGCTGGTGATCTTCCCGGCGCTGTCCGCCATGCGCCTCTTTCAAAATTTCCGGTCCGTGACGGTCTGCTCGGCCGTGCTGTCAGTGAGCTGCGCGGTGCTGGGCATTCTGGTCTCCATTCTGGCGGGGACGCCGGTGGGTTCCACCATCGTGGCGGCGGATATTCTGGCATTTTTGATTTGTTCGGCTCTTGGCCGCGCAAGGGGGGGAAACGGGATGAAACGGATTTTCTGTCTGCTGCTGGCTGTCTGCATGGCGGTTTCCCTCTGCGCCTGCGGGAAAGACAGCGGGAAGGACGCAAGAAATGATACGCATTCTTCCAATGAAGAATCGTCTGCACCGACAGAGAGCATTCCAACGCCGAAAGAACAGGAAACGCCGGGGGAAGCTAAACAGCCGTCGGCATCTGCCGGCAAAGTGGATGTGGATCTGACGGTGCTCAGCAGCACCATGGTCTACTCCGAGGTCTACAATATGCTCTACAATGACCCGGCGCATTATCTCGGCAAGACCGTCAAGGCGAGGGGGACGTTTTCTATCTATCAGCTCGTGACAGACGGCGTGCTACAGCCTGACCCCGTGTCTTATGCTTGCATCATCGCCGACGCGGCCGCCTGCTGCGCCGAGGGGATGGAATTTGTGCTGGAGGGGATCTCACCTACCCAGAGGATTACCCGGAGCTGGGGGCGGAGATCACCGTCATCGGCGAATTTCAGTCCTATGAGGAAAACGGGATGACATGGTATCATCTGGTGAACGCAAGGCTGGCGTGATACTGTGATAGCGCTGCATACATAGTAAGCGTGACGATTTCAGGGAGCAAAGGTATTCCGGCGCAGCCTGACTGCAATTTATAAGAGCCGGACAAAGGAGTCAGTTTTCCGCTGCAGAAAAAATCTCACGAGGAGAGCAGTGTGCTGAATTTGAGAGGGCTCCTTAAAGAATAGGCAGACTTAACATAAACTTTATTCTTGTTATGATAACATAATTTATAAATACCCTGCTCTGGACGGAACACTTCTGCAAGGAACTAGATAGGCTGCAAAAACAGAAATGATCAACGATAGAGAATATGAATGACTTTTGAAATTTACAGTGATATCACAAATCAATCTATGACCGTAGCCTCCCGCGCGATGCGCAGGTGCTGCGGCGAAAACGCAGCATCCTTTGGGCCATTTTCGACTGGAGCGTCTTTTTCATCAGCGCTCTGCTGCTGATCCCATTCGACGGAGAGCCTTTTTACGCTTGATGCCGGAACGGTGATTTCCCTGCTGGCAGAGGTGATGCTGCTGTCCGTTCTGCTGTTTCAGGATCGGCTCAACGGCATGATCGCCTGCAAAAACACGCTGGCGGGCACAAAGGACTATCATGTTGCGTTCGGCGAGGAGTCCTATACCGTCATTACGGAGGTCATCACTTCCACGTTCCGCTATGAGCTGATCGACGCCATGGCGGAGTCGCAGGACTACATGATCCTTTTGATGAAAAAGACGGTTCGCGCAGCCCTGGACAAGCGTACCCTTACCGGCGGAACGGTGGAGGAATTCAAACGATTCCTTGAGGAGAAGACCGGAAAGACGTTCCGGCGTGTGAAATGAACGAATTTTCTATTACGCCCTTTCGCGGGCTGCATTTGCTTCTGCTTTTGCTTACGGCAACGGCGGTGCTGCTCATATTCTTGCTGCTGCGCGGAAAACCGGAAGCACGGCGCTCCCGGTTTCTGATCGGTGTGTGCTTTTTTAATCTCGCGCTGTTTGCCGGCTACAAGCTCTCGCTGTCCATGGACGCAGCGTATGTTCGTGCCTACTATCCCAATGGCTTCAACATTTTCAATGAGCTGCCGCTGCACCTGTGCAACATCAATCTGTTCCTGATCCCGCTGGGCGTGTGGAAGAGGAACCGCTCGATCATGGGCTTTTCCTTCTTTGTAGCGCCCCTCGGCGCACTGATGGCGCTGCTCTTCCCGGAGCCTCTGTTCTCCGGCTTTTCACTGTTCCTGCCGCGAATTTTTGGCTACTATGTGACGCACGCAACTCCTTATTGTCTGCGGCCTGAGTCTGGCGACGCTAGGCTTTTACCGCCCCGACACCAAGGATATCCCGCGGATCCTCAAGACCTTTGGCCTGCTTGCCGTAGGCGCTCATCTTATCAATCTCCTGTTACGCCTCACGCTCTGCCCGGAGGCGAACTACTTCTTCACCTATGGCGCAGAGATCGGCGTGCTCAAGCTGTTTTGGAGCATCATCCCGGCGCCGCTGCTCTACGGGCTGCCGGCACCGCTGGTTCTTGCAGGCTATATGTACGCGGTCTGTGCGTTGTCCCGCCTGACGCGAGGCGCGGAAGAAGCGCCTTTTTCATAGATTGGATAAGTTCCGCAGCGCAAAAAACAGGAGGATAAGACTTTGCTGGATAGAAATATAAGAGGAATCGGAATCGTTCTGTGCTTATTGACTCTCTTGCTATCTTCCTGTCCGGGTGTGGTTCATTGAAGGATGACTCGCTTCTGATTGTCAACGCAATGATCACAGAAGTTGATACAGGAAAGCAAACCATAATGGTAAAAGACGATGTCGATGAAAGCACTTTAGGTGAAGAGTGTTTGATCGACTGTCCGTCTACTTCTATGGTCTATTGCGACTTTGCCACGCAGAAGGTTACAAGGATTTCTTTTGAGGAATTGCAGGTCAATGATAAGGTTATTGTGAGTATCAGAAGCTCGGAAATGGAGAGCTTCCGAAGCGGCGGCAACGAGGAGAATACGCTCAAAGTCGAACAACTGCAGTTGTATACACAAAGACCTGCCGAATGAGCCTCGGCTGTCCAACGCTGCATCGAGGCTTCTAGATCGAGCCAGAGAGCATGAAGTGGGTCAGCCAGCACACCAACGCTAACATGGTCGAAACGGACTTCTTCGAGACCTGCAGCACCTCTTATGCCAATAGCACGGTACTGTGGATAATCTTGTGAGGATACGCATATGAGCAATCAAAATAAACAGCTGTATATCGTAATCAGCCAGACCGGAACACTTCTGTCCCGGATCCTTAAACAAATTACCGGCGCAGAATATAACCACGCCTCCATCAGCCTGTCCAGAGATTTAGAGAGGATGTACTCTTTTGGCCGCAGGCATCCCTATAATCCGTTTTGGGGCGGCTTCGTGATAGAGTCGCCTCGTACTGGTACCTTCAAGCGTTTTTCCGAAACTAAGGTGTTGGTTCTGAGCGTGAGTGTCACAGAAGAACAACACGCAGAGCTCAAAGAAATGCTCGATGTGATGTGGAAGCGGAGGAGGAAAGTACAGTTACAACTATATTGGCTTATGTCTGGCATACTTCCATGTTGTCTGGAAGCAGGAGGGCTGCTATTATTGCTCAGAGTTTGTCGGAGAGCTTCTCGCAAAAAGTCGGGTTGACGGCACGGAACAGTTACGTTCCTCCATCATACAGCCGATGCAGTTCCTTAGAATGCCGCACACACTGCTCTACTGCGGAAAGCTTCGCGAATATGTGAGCAGCACCTGTTCCGAGGGCATATGTGAAGATGCAGCGAACCGCACAGTGCATAGGCGACTGCCATAACAGCAGATAAGGGAGCACGTGGTCGAGCATCTGCAAAGGTGTGGTTTTGATCCGCCGACGTGGCTCCTGCTTTTTGCCGTCATAATGGAAATCCGTCCTGGACATGTTGACCACAGGGGTTGTGTGCCTCATACGCATGCCCTGCGGTCATTGAATATCTTTGGAGGCTTGGGGACGATCGTTTCAACCGTGTGTACCCGCTTCCTTGGCCGGCGACCATGGAACTGGATCAGATTCCTGTGGAAATACCTGGTCAGATAAGATGGGCTGCCGCGGCTTTGGCATTGCTTACTATGCCCCGGTCCCTTTTCCCGCGCTGCTTCTACTACGAAGAAAGCAAAAAACAGCGGCACAGAGAGTTTGCTCTGTGCCGCTATATGCTTTATGCGTCGTATAAACCCCTTACACGCTATCTGCTCTTTTGCCCTGTCTGAGTGAACGGCAGATGACATACCCTGCTGGAGCGATCATGATCAGAATAAAAATGCTGATCAGTTCATTCACTTCGGATGACGCAAAGCCCTGCAGCATAGTAATGAGGTTGTTTGCGAAATGCACGAGGATGGGAAACAGCAGGTTCCTTTTCTTCTCGTAAAGGATTCCTGCGGCAATTCCCATAAGGGTGGCATAGGCAGCCTGCACGATATTCAGGTGATAAACGCCGAAGAGTACAGATGATATTAGAATCGAGGCCCAAGCGGGGGTGAATTTCCGCATGGAGCGAAGCACAATGCCGCGGAATAGAATTTCTTCTACAACAGGTGCAGCAATCACCGCAATCATAAATGTTCCAAATGCATTTCCGCCGGCAATATTTTCAGCACCGGCGTTCATTGCCTCAACGCTTTTTTGCAGTGAGGGAAGCTGTTCTGCCAGCATGATCCAAAGACCGGAGATTCCGCAAATGCCAAATCCCACGACCAGACTGCCAAGCACATCTTTAAAATTTGTCGCTGTGCGCGGTTCACTTATCTCTTTCCTCCAAAGCAGCTTATAGAGCGTGAAGAATACGAGGATAAGAACAGCGTAGATCAAAATCTCGCCCCAATATGAGTGTTTCATAAATTGCTGCGGGGGGATATGAAAAACATCCAAAACGAGCCTTTCCACAAGGAAATAGAACAGATTGGACAGCAAAAGAATGCAGTACGATTGCAAGAATGGGAATAGCGAAATATCTTTTTTTCATCATAGGGTCAATTTTTCTCCTGTCTGTATTTTTGAGGGGACTGCTGCAGTGTAACAGATTTAACTTAAAGTCTTCGTTAAGGGGCGAAGCCGTGATTTTTCGGAAGCGGCATCGCAAAAGGACACCGTTCATCTTCCCTGCCGAATCTTTTGACCTTTCTCTAAAAGGTGTTTTCCTCATAGTTGGTGACATGCTGAATTTGGCATTAGGCTCCTTGCGTTCTGCAAAGCCTTTGAAGTTCAAACAGATCATACCCACAGCCAAAGCGGCTGTGGGTATGATCAAATCAGATTGTACGAGCTGACGCTACCTTGTCAATCTCTGCGGGTTCGTAGTTGCGCTCTCCTTCTGTAAAAGCTCAATATTCTGCCCGGTGTATCCGCACTTGCCAATACGCCCAAAGGGGGCTTGAAGGGGAGATTCTTAACGCGCAGAAGGAGGAAGACCGTCCGTCTCTGGCGCCTTGAGAAGAAAGTGGTTTTTGTGAAAGTCGAGCAGGCCCTCATCCCGCATTTTTCCAAGCTCCATGGACAGTCCGCTGCGCTCCACGCCGAGGTAATCCGCAAGCTGCTGGCGGGAGAATGGAATGTCGAACTCGTAGCCGCCCCGGCGCTGTGCCTCGGCGGAAAAATAGGACATCAGCTTTGCCCGCGTCGTGCGCTGGCCCATGTGGGTGAGCTTTTCATTGAGCCGCAGGTTTTTCTCCGCCAGCTCGCCCAGCAGGTTGCGGATGATCCGGCTATGGTGGGAGCAGGCGGAGGGGCACACGCTCAAGACGAGCCTTATATGCAGAAACATCACCGTCACCGCGCTCTCCGCCTCTACGCTCACATTCAGCACCGCCCCCGGCGCGCAGGCGAACACCTCCGCGAAGGTCTGCCCCGGCCCGGTCTTGGAGAGGATGTTGCGGTTCCCCCAGATATCCTCCTGCACGATGAGGGCGCTGCCCGCCAGCACAAGGCCTACCTCCTCCACCGACTCCCCGGCGCGGAGCAGGCGGGAGCCTTTGGGGAAAGGTGTCGATCCTCGCCCCAAGGCAGGAGAGCATAGCGGCAAGCTCATCGTCGGAAATGCCGGAGAAAAGCGCCGCGGTGTGGAGTACCGGAAAAAATTCTTTCATAAAAAGTCCCCTTTCGTTGAAAATTCAACAGACTTGTTGCTTTTAGTATAGTACAATGAGCGCACAAAAGCAACAGGAGGACTGAACATGAAACGACGGATCATTGAAATCGATCAGGATAAATGCAACGGCTGCGGCGCCTGCGCCGCCGCCTGTCACGAGGGCGCCATCGCCATGGTGGATGGCAAGGCGCAGCTGATGCGGGACGATTACTGCGACGGTTTGGGAGACTGCCTGCCCGCCTGTCCCACCGGGGCGATCACCTTTGTGGAGCGGGAGGCGGCGGCATACGACGAGCAGGCCGTCATGGAAAATAAGCAGCGGAAAATGCGGAACGAGGGTATGACCCTGCCCTGCGGCTGCCCCGGCAGCCAGTCCCGGAATATTCAGCGCCAGGACGCGCCCGCCGTGGAAACGCCGCAAGCCCAACAGACGAGCCGCCTTTCCCAGTGGCCGGTGCAGATCAAGCTAGTGCCGGTGAACGCCTATTTTGACGGGGCGCGGCTCCTCATCGCCGCCGACTGCACCGCTTACGCCTATGCCGCCTTCCACGAGCGGTTCATTAAGGGGCACATCACCCTGGTGGGCTGCCCCAAGCTGGACAGCGTGGACTATTCCGAAAAGCTGACCGAGATCATCCGGGAGAACAACATCAAGAGCGTCACCGTCGTGCGCATGGAGGTGCCCTGCTGCGGCGGGCTGGAACTGGCGGCGAAAAAGGCGCTCCAACAGAGCGGGAAATTTATCCCGTGGCAGGTGGTCACCGTGACAGTGGACGGCCGGCTGAAGGAAGAATAACAAAATCATTAGAAAAAGAAAGGAAGAAGCACAATGAAGTATGTATGCAGTCTTTGCGGCTGGGAATACGACGAGAGCGCGGGCTATCCCGAGGGCGGTATCGCTCCCCGGGTACGCCGTGGAGCGAGGTGCCGGAGGATTTTGAGTACCCCCTGTGCGGCGTGGGTAAGGATTCCTTCGAAGAGGCGTGAGCTTTCTGCAAGAGAGGCAAAGACGATGAGTTATGAAAACTGGAAGGACAAAATCGACACATTCGAAGTGATGGACGTGCGGGGCAAAAGATGGACTTCTTCCCCGCATTGAAGGCAAAGGCTGCCGCGCTGAAAAACGGCGAAGGACTGCATATCATCCAGACCTTCGAGCCTGTCCCCCTGTACCCGGTGCTGGCCCTTATGGGCTTTGAGCATCACACGGAGAAGGTGAGCGGCAGCGAATATCACATCTGGTTTTATCGAGTGAGGAAAGGAGAATAACCGCATGAGCTACGAAAACTGGAAGGATAAGGCGCAGGGGTTTCAGACCATGGATGTGCGCCATATACAGGGTAGCTTTTTTGAAGGGCTGAAGAAAAGATCCGAGGCGTTGGAGGTGGGCGAAGGATTACACATCATCCAGACCTTTGAGCCGTATCCACTGTACGCTGTCATGGAGGGCTTGGGCTACGAGCACCACATCGAGCAGCGGGAGTGAGGCGGAGTTCCATGTCTGGTTCTGCCGCACAGAGAAGAAGGAAGGCGACAGCTCCGCCCCCTTCAAGCCGCTGGCTCTTTTGAACTATCCCATGATCGATGAAAAGTTAGGGCAGATTGCCGTGGATTTTTGGGAGACCACATGGCAGAGCGAGAAGCGCGTACTGCCCTACGAAACGCGGCTGCTACTGTCCCTGACCAACGCTGTGGGTGCGGGTCGGATGCGGCAGGCGGCGCGGGGCTGGTAAAGGCATATATCCACGGTGTGGAGAGCGCCGCGTTGGACGACGTGTTCGAGCTGCTGGCATGGAATCAGGGCATCGGCTTTTTCAGCAGCGAGATCGGCCCCTCTGCGCTGTTTCAGGCGTACAAGCTCATTAAAAACGGTGAGAAGCAGGGCAAGTCCCGGGAGGATATCTGCAGCGTGTTGCGCGAGAAATTCGGGGAGAAGAACCCGGAGATGCAGGTCCTGAACAGATGATAAGGAGTTGTTTTGTATTATGAACATTCAAACGGTAACAGATGCCATCCGCTATGTAGGGGTGGATGATAACACATTGACACTCTTTGAAAACCAGTACCCCGTCCAGCCTATGGGAGTGAGCTACAACTCCTATGTCATTCTGGATGAGAAGATCGCCGTGATGGACAGTGTGGACGCACGGGCGGCGGAGGAATGGCTTTCCAATGTGGCGCGGGTGTTGGAGGGGCGCAGCCCCGACTATCTTGTGGTCACACACATGGAGCCGGATCATTCCGGCAGCCTCATGTAGATAGCACAAAAGTACCCGGAGATGAAGATCGTGGGAAACGCGAAAACATTTACCCTGATCAAGCAGTTCTTCGGCACAGGTGCATTGTCGGAAGAGCGTATGCTGGAGGTTGGCGAGGGCAGCACGATCTCTCTGGGCTCACACCGGCTGCGCTTTCTGCTGGCGCCGATGGTACACTGGCCGGAGGTGATGGCAGCGTATGAAGAGGAGGAAAAGATCCTGTTCTCGGCGGATGCCTTCGGCCGCTTCGGTTCACTGGAACGGACTGCCCGTGCCCCCTGGGCGCCGCAGGCCCGGCGGTATTATTACAACATCGTCGGCAAGTATGGCGCACAGGTGCAGGCTCTGCTGAAAAAGACCTCCGCGCTGGAGATCCAAACGATCTGCCCACTCCATGGCCCCGTGCTCACAGAAGACTTGGGGGAGTATCTGCGGCTCTATGACCTCTGGTCACAATGGGAACCAGAAGAATCGGAGAGCATACTGATTGCCCACGCATCCATCCATGGAAATACCGCATATGCATCGGAAGCCCTCAAGAGCAAGCTGGAGGGAAGAGGTGCACAAGTCACCATGTGCGATCTGACAGTGACAGACCTTTCCTATGCCGTGACCAGCGCATTCTACTGCGGGAAGTTGGTTTTAGCCAGCTCCACCTATGACGGAGGACTGTTTCCGCCCATGAAGGAGTTTTTGGAACATTTACAGACAAAGGGATTCCGAAACCGCCGGATCGGCCTCATGGAAAACGGCTCTTGGGCACCTGCCGCCGCGCGGCTGATGCGCGCCGAGTTGGAAAAGATGAAGGAACTCCGACTGTGCGAAACGGAGGTATCGCTGCGCGGCGCACTGAACCAAACCAGTGAAGCGCAGATGGATGCTCTGGTGGCGGAGCTCTGCGCGGAGTAAGCGGCGAGTCTGGCTTCGTCCGGCCGCCCGATGCCTCAAAAGCAAAACATCGTCGCTGATTTATTTAGACAAAAATATGGCGTTGAGTGATGCCGAAGCTTTGAAAATGGATCGAAGCGCAGCCGCAGATGTTCTCTGCGGCTGCGCTTTTTGTATTCCGCCACGGTGCAAACGGATGGCTTTGACCGTTGCCCTCGGTTTCTAAGGAGACACGAAGTGTGCTACATGGAAGCGTACTTCGTGATGGGATAAGATTTTTGCAGAAGATGCAGAAATCTGTCGAAACGGAGGTCTTGGCACATGAATCCATATAAAGAAACACTCCGAAGATTCTTCTCGGAATATGTCAGCGCTTTAAGGAAGCGCAGGGGACTGACACAGGAGCAGATGGCGGAGCGGCTTCGCATCACAGGCCGCGCGTACAGCGATTTGGAGCGGGGCATATACTGCTTTTCCGCGGTCGTGCTGGTGTTCCTTCTGCTCATGCTGGAGGAGGGGGAGATAAAGGAGCTTTTATCTTCCGCTTCGGGACGAGATCGAAAAAGTCGAGGGCAGAGAGGTGGCGTAGTGATCCATGGAAATGGGGAACATATACGGGCTTTTGCGTTGGCTTGGACTATCTGCGGAAAGCACTCGCTTTTTCACGTTTCGTATGCGGTCTATCTGACGACACGGCAGCCAGCCCGGACGCCGTTTGCCGAATGGTGGCTGTACCCGGCAGTTGCCGGACACTATCACACCTGCATTTTCAACGTGAAACACAGCGCCTGCGTTGCAGTAGACCGGGTATGGGAAACGGAAAGAGAGGCGCTGAGATCCATCACGAAGTATCCCTTGAAGCGGGAGCCTCTTCCTTCGGAATTTATTGCTATTCTTGCCGCCTACATCAAGAACGGAGATGCAGCGTGAACCTTTACGCAGTACCATGTGCTTAGGGATGCAAGAAATAATCGGCACACAGGGTAAGGCTGAAAGCGAAGCGTCATCATGGGGAAAATGGTGTCTGCCCTTGTGAATTATTTATGGAGTACGAAGGTATGGGACGGACGAATGTCGGGAAAGGCTATACACAGATGCTCCTGCGGGAAAAGCGAGAGGTCAAAGTCATGGCGAAAGAGGTCTGCACGAATGCGCCATCTGTGCCCGTTACAGCGACCGTGCCGCACCGATGGTTGAAGACCATTGAGAACAAATTCGCGGATGCGTTAAGAATCCCTTCGCTATGTCGCTACCCTCAATGCGGTGGCAATGATAGAAGATCTCTGCGATGTGTGTGATGACAAGTACGGCCGAGGGCCGATATCCTGCTTCGTCATTGCGAAATTAACAGCATGCCAGAGGAATACGGCGGCGGGCATGTTGTTGAAGTCCTCTCCGTAAACTGCGCGCTCTTAACAAAGATATTATGCGCTAAGAGGTATCCTAAGCAACATGAAGAGTTTTGCAGACGAAGAAAGGAAGATCAAAATAGATGAAATTGAACCAGCAGACAGCAGCACTTGCGTTATGCACGCTTCTTGGCGTCTCTGTATTTGCAGGCTGTGGAAGGAGTGGAGATTTTTCTGAACTGCAGCCGGCAGTAAATAAAATCGAGTACACAAACCTGAACGACAGCGGATCAAGGGAACTTTTGAAGGGAGCTGCTCTCCGACACAGGCGTGTCGGACGGGCGTATTCAGAGCTTTTTCCGCCGTGTGGACCGCTTTCATGACAGCGTGAAGCAGGAATGGCTTACGGATGGCTTTGAGGAAGCGGAGCTGCTGTATACGAAATATGACCCTTACGCGATGCAGGACGAATGGACGGCGAAAAACGGATGTTTCCGGGCTATAACTGCCGGATCACTGCCATGAACCTGTTTGGGGACTTCCTCTCCGTGAGCGCGGACTCCCAAATCAATGCCGGTGAAGATGTGCTGTTTGTGGACGAGGAAGCGCTGAAAACAGATCCCGATGCGCTGGGCGGAAGCAGCCTTGCAGATTTCCGCGCACTGTATTCCTCCATGAAGGCGGAGGATACCACGGAGATCAAGCGTCATGTGCAAACCGTACAAGAGGAATGGGCTTCCCGCGGCGTTGCCTTTCGGGAGAATGAACGAATCCGCCTCATCACGGTATTCTTCCACGATAAGCCGACCGAGGAGGAATCTCTGCTGTTTGTCGGGCATGTTGGCGTACTTTTGACGGCGGAGGACGGGACGCTGTACTTTGTAGAAAAGGTCGCCTTCCAGGAGCCGTACCGGCTGCTGCGCTTTGCGGACCGAACGGCGCTGAGCGATTACCTTATGGGGAAATATGACACCTCATGGGGGCAGGATACGGCAAGCCCCTTTATCATGGAGAACGACGAACTTGGACGTAAAGTCCCGTCATGCTAAATAATAGCAGAGGGCGGCAGCATTTTTTGCTGTCGCCCTCTTTGATTACCGAACAGCAAAGACGGGCGGGGCTGTCAACGGCGGCATATTTGCCCGTTCATCTTGACCGTTGACTGGCTCGGCTGGATTTGCTATTTATTTCCTCACCATTCCTGTGTCTTAGCTTCCTTCCGGATTTTCATTATCTGTATTTGATATATACTGCCAGGAATTACAGAAACCAACGCAAAAATACCAAAGATTATAGACTGCTTTGTAACTGCGAATAGTGCAAACATGAGCAGTAGAAATAGCCACGGATTGCGTAAGTTGCGATAATACTTTTCTTTATCGTCATAAGATGTATGGAGTTCAAATGGCTTTCCATCATTTACTTTTTCCACAATCAATATTTCTCGGTTAAAAGTTGTTGTGTTTGTCGCAATACGCCCGCCCCGTTTCTGCCCATGGACGCCAACGAGCCTTTCCAACAGAATAGTTTAGATTGATATTTTTAAAAACACCTTATATCCCATATCCTCCAAAAAGTTAGCATAATCTATTGAACTCTCTTTTGATTTTTCTCCGATAAACTCTACACAATAGGTCACTTCATCGGGCTCGCATTTTTCATATTCGTATAACAGTTTTCCTGTCCGAACAAGTCGATAACCCTTTTCAGACATTTTGTTTAGCCATTTTGCCTGCGTATTTAGCAACCTGCCAAAAAGCGATAACATTTTTTACTCATACTGCACCTCCAATAATTTCACTTGCAATGCTTACAAGTTCGTTTAGTCTTGCAAGCTCTTTTTCTGCAATTTCTTTTCCTTGTGTTGTAATGAGATATTCTTTTTTTCGTCCCGCACTATCTCCATAAGGTTCAATCCACTTCTTGTCCTGCAAAGAGTTTAATGCTCCATATAAAGTGCCTGCGCCTAGGGAAAGCCGTCCGTATGTTTTTTCTTCAACAAACTGCATAACGGCGTATCCGTGTTTTGGTGTATAAAGAGAGAGTAAAATATAAAAGGTCACTTCTGTAAGTGCGCCACTTTTTGCATTGTCTCTCATAGTCCAGCCTCCTTATTACGATTACTGTAATAAATATATCACTAACCGTAATATAAGTCAAGCAGATTCAAGGAAATTATTTAAGGGGCATGAAAATGGAGCAGCAACATTTTCGTGTTACTGCTCCACTTTGATACAGAATAGTCAGAGCCTTGCTCATGGTTGGCATGATATCCATCAAGCCTCCCCAATCTTCATTTAGCACACGCATCGCTTCGCCTGAATAAAAGGAACATACGGTCAATGCAGTGAAAGAAATGGCTCCGAATCTAAACCACTTTTCATTCTTATTTTTAAAAGAGTAAATCAAATTGAATCCTGTAAAAATGATCGCAGAAATTCCGAAAAACAGCCACATATATATTATCTCCTTAAATTCTCGTACCCTGCACTCCTATGAGGACAGGGCTTGCAATCGTATCGCTTGCTGACAGGAAACGCCAAAGAGAGGATCGTTCGAAGACTCTTTACCGATTCTCCGCCAGATATTCCTCCGCATAGTGGACGGCCACCGCGCCGTCCGATACGGCGGTGACCACCTGCCGCAGCGCCTTGGTGCGCACATCGCCCACGGCGAACACGCCGGGAGGCTGATGCGGCGGGTGGATTCGTCCGCGATAATATAGCCGGACTTGTCCAGTGCAAGCTCGCTTCGGAACAGCTCCGTCGCCGGGGCGCGTCCCACGCTGATGAACACACCGTCACAGGCAAGCTCCGCTCCGCGCCGGTGTTGACATCTTTTAGCCGAAGCCCCGTCAGTCGGCTGTCGTGCAGCAGCGCAGAGACGGTGCTGTTCCAGCAGAGCTCCACGTTGGGTGCTGCCATCAGCGGCTCATGATAGACCTTCGTAGCCCGCAGGCTGTCCCGGCGGTGAATGAGGTAGACCTTTTTGCGATGCGGGACAGGGCAAGGCATCCGCCGCGGCGGAGTTGCCGCCGCCCACCACCGCCACGGTCTTGCCCCGATAAAGGCGCCGTCGCAGGCGGCACAGTAGTGGACGGCCCTTGCCCACCGAGCGCCTCCTCGCCGGGAACGCCCAGGGGACGGGGCGACGCGCCGGTGGCGATGACCACCGTGCGGCCCTGAAAGACGCCCTCGCTGGTGTCCAAGGTCTTGATCTTGTCGGAAAGGCTTACCTTGTAGACCTCCGCCAGCTCCGTCACCGCGCCGAAGCGCTCGGCACTCTGCTGCATTTTCTCGCCCAGTGTAAAGCCGTCGATGCCGCTTTCAAAACCGGGATAGTTGTCGATCTGCTCCGTCAGCGCCATCTGCCCGCCGGCGGAGAGCTTTTCCAGTATCACTACAGAAAGCCCGCTTCTGGCGGCGTACAGGGCGGCGGTGCATCCGGCGGGGCCGCCGCCGATGATGATCATATCATAGATCTGCTCCATAGCCACGCCCTCACTGTGCCAGCGTTTCACGGATAAATGTCTCGATGGCCGCCTTGGAGCCGGGTGCGACAATGGAGCCGATCACCTCGCCGTTCTTAAAGAGCAGCAGTGTGGGGATGGTGTCGATGCCGAAACGCTCGATGAGCTGCGGCTCCTCGTCGTAGTTGATTTTCCCGGTGATGAGCGTGTCGGCGTACTGCTCCCCCACCTTGTCGAAGGCCGGGGCAATACGGCGGCAGTAGGGGCACCACTGGGCCCAGAAATCCACCAGCACGGGCTTGTCCGCGTGCAGGACGTCGTTTTCAAAGCTGTTGGTCGTAATGGTAAGCATCATAAAATCCTCCTATTTGTGTGTAAAAAGCTGTGTTTCAATATCCGTGATGGTAATTTGCGAGAGGTAGGCGGCGCACTGCTCGTCCATCTGCCGGTACAGCGCGTCCATCACGCCTGCCATACCGGAGCAAATGGCGCAGTCCCGGTCGATGTCCCCGCTGTGCCACGCGCAGTCCACAAAAGCGGGTATTCACTGCCTCCGCCACCTGCCGGAGAGAAAGGTCACCGGGTCTGCCGTCAGGCGGTAGCCGCCGTCCAGCCCCTCGCGGGTATCCACCATTCCCGCCTTTTTTCAGCCCCGCCATGACGCGGCGGACACGGGTGGGGTTGGTGCATATATTCTCTGCCAGCGCTTCGCTGCTGAGGGAGCGTCCGCTGTGGCTCAGGCAGACCAGCGCGTGGACGGCCAGATTAAAGGAACTGTCCACCCTTATCCCTCCTTCACAAGTTCGTAGGGCCAGTCGATGACGCCGCCGAAGTCGCAGACGCTCTGATACCCCAGCGCCAGCAGCTTTTGTGCAGCATCCTTGCTGCGGCGGCCGCTGCGGCAGTAGATCAGCAGCGTCGCCTCCTTATCGGGCAGCGTCTCGGGCATTTCGCTCCCGATGCTCTCGTTGGGCACAAGGACGGCGTTTTCAATATGCCCGCCATCGTATTCCTCCCGGGTGCGGACATCCACCACCACGATCTCCTGCGAGATCATCATCTCATAGGCTTCCTCGGCGCTGATCTTATGATACGCCGCCTTGCCGGGATATCCTCCGCCGTGTCCACCGGCTTTTTGTCCTTGGACAGCGCGCAGCCGCTCAGCAGTGCAAGCACGGCGGCAAGTGCCGCGAAAAGCAATATCTGACGCATAATCAACCTCCAATGCAACTGTGTTTACTGCTGATACAGTTTATATTGAAATATAACAGATACAGTTAAAACTGTTAAGGTACTTCGAGGCAATTTTTTCAACGTAAGCCTTTTGTGGTTGTTGACAGAGAAAAATATAGGTATAATAAAAGCAAAATAATAAGACTCATTCTTGCATTTAGAGGGTTGGCGGTATGCCAAAATACGCAGAGGAGATATTGGTTGCCGTCACGGAACTGCAGCAGCATCCCACGGCGGAGCAGGTGTTCCTGGAGATGAAAAAGGAGCATCCCAGTATCGCTCTGGGTACGGTATCTAAGCATCTGAACGCCTTGGCGGAGGAGGGTCTGCTGCACCGCATTACGGAGTCGGGTTCGCCGGACCGGTACGACCGAACGGAGCGGCACGATCACTTGATTTGCAGCCGATGCGGGAAAATCGCGGACGTTCACCTGCCGGATATACAGAGCCGGATCGAGCACGCGCTGGGACGGGAGATCCTCTCGTATGATCTTAAAATCCGGTATATCTGTCCCGATTGCAGGGAACAGGAAGAAAACAACACTGAAGGAGGCACCCAATGAACGCTAATGTATCGAAGCTGCTCAACGAGCAGATCAACAAGGAGTTCTACTCCGCCTATCTGTATCTGGACTTTGCCAACTACTACGCCGCCGCCGGACTGGACGGCTTTGAGAACTGGTACCGGGTACAGGCGCAGGAGGAACGGGATCACGCCATGCTGTTTTATCAGTATTTGCAGAATAACGGCGAGGGCGTCACCTTTGAGGCTATCGCAAAGCCGGAGTGGGAGCGAGGCGACCACATGACCCCGCTGAAAAAAGCGCTGGAGCACGAGAAGCTGGTCACCGCCAGCATCAACGCCATCTACGCCGCCGCATACGAGGTCAAGGACTTCCGCGCCATGCAGATGCTGGACTGGTTCATCAAGGAACAGGGCGAGGAGGAGAAGAACGCCGCCGACCTCATCACCAAGATGGAGCTGTTCGGCGGAGACAGCAAGGGGCTGTATATGCTCAACAGCGAGCTGAAGGCACGGGTCTACACCGCGCCCTCGCTGGTGCTGTAAGCCCCGCGCGTCTGCGGGCTTTCGGATCAAGCAAAAGGCAGACTGCATACAGGTGGCCTGCCTTTTCTTCCACCAGGCGGTTAGAGGAGACTAACTGTGTATAAAACAGAAAGGACTTCAGAACTTGAACAAGGAAAAGGAGATCGAAACCGTTACCCTCATGGTGCGCCGGTATTATTGTGGCGTGCATTGGACAAGGGGCGAGGCGCTTTGTCCGGCGTGCAATGCACTGCTGGAATACGCCTGAGAGCGGCGGGACAGATGCCCGCACGGGAAAATTTAGCGGCACTTTGAATCCTTTCCGAGAGGCACAATGCGGCAAAGAAAGAAGAGATAAGGGCAACGGCTATGAAAGAACAAAAGAACTTCTGGGACAAAAATGCCGGTCGGTACGACCGCTTTATGCGAAAGGATCGGGCGGCGTATGAAGAGATGTATGCGCTGATCCGGCCGGTGGTGAAAGCCAAAACGGTGCTGGAACTGGCAACCGGCACGGGGCTGATCGCAAAGCACATTGTGAACGCGGCAGCGCACATCGAGGCGACGGATGCCTCCGCGGAGATGATTGCCGAGGCCAAGCGTGATAACCACTCTGCCAAGCTGCACTTTTCCGTGCAGGATATGTTCCGCCTGCCCTATGCGGATAAGTCCTTTGATGTGGTAATCGTGTCCAATGCGCTGCACATCGTGCCGCAGCCGGAAAAAGCCCTGCAAGAAATCAAGCGGGTACTGAAAGAGGACGGCGTGCTCATCGCGCCGACCTTCACCCACGCGGGGAACTCGTTTTCCGGCAAGGTCAAGGCATTTTTCATGAAGCTGGCGGGCTTCCCTCTCCACAGCAAGTGGACGAGCGAGGAATACCTGCGTTTCCTGCGGCAAAACGGCTGGACGGTGCGGAAAAGCGCTGTCCTGAAAGCCTCGTTCCCGCTGACCTATGCCGAGTGTGTAAAAATGGAGGTGTGATATGTCATTCTTTGAAAATACCCGCAAGCCCGTGGGCTTTGGCGGGAAAATTATGGTCGCCATGATGAATCTCGGTCACAGCGCCGTTGCCCGGTGGGGCTTCACTTTCTGCATATTGCGCCGGACGCCAAGGTGCTGGATTGCGGCTGCGGCGGTGGGACGAACATACGAACGGCTGCTGAAAAAATGCCCACATGGCGTCGTCAAGGGCATCGACTATTCACCCGTCAGCGTGGAGAAGTCGAAAAAGGTCAACGACGTCGCCATCGCGGAGGGTCGCTGCGCCGTCCTGCAAGGCAGCGTGGCGGATATGATGTTTGCCGACAACTGGTTCGATGCGGTGACGGCCTTTGAAACCGTCTATTTCTGGCCTGATCTGCCTCGATGCTTCCGGGAGGTTTACCGGGTGCTGAAGCCCGGCGGGACATTTCTCATCTGCAATGAAGCAATGGCGACACGGATAAGGACGAGAAGTGGACGGCGATCGTCGGCGGCATGACCATCTATAAGGACATAGAGTTGAAGGTGTATCTGGAGCAGGCGGGCTTTCACGAGGTGCAGATACACAAAAAGAAAGAGCTGGCTCTGCGTCTCAGCGCAGAAATGAGGGAAAAGCGGACATATGAAGGATAAGAAACTCCTATTTGACCGCAAATGCCATGTGCTGTATTCCCGGCCCTGCAAGAAGGAAATCCGGGCAAAGATCGCCCTGTACTATCCGGAAACAGAGCGGGAGACAGTATGGAAAAAGGTGCAGCGGCAGTATGCGGAGTTTTTCTCCGACTGGCGTACTGACTTGGGTGGCAAACGGAACTTCCACAACAGCGTAGGCGGCACCTACGACTGCATCGCCATCATGAGCTACTACACAGTCTGCAAAGCCGTCACATCCTTCCGCGAGATCGAGGAGATGGAGGAAAACCTGATTCTTCCGACCTTCCGCAGGCTGCGGTTCGTGGACTGCAACAAGCCGTTCTGGAGGAAGCTGATGTACAGGGCGTTTGACGGGCGAAAACTGGCTGCGACAAATGGCACGATTACGAGATGACGGTTGTGCCTTACGATAAAGAAAAACGCCCATCTATTATGAGTTTACGTCGTGTCCGGTAGCGGAGTTTTCCATCCGGCACGGCCTTACGGATATCATGCCCGCCCTGTGCAATGTGGACTATGCGTCGATGGAGCTGCTCCATGCAAGGCTGGTGCGGACGACTACCTGTGTGGACGGCTGCCGATGTGACTATACCATCTGCGGCGATAAAGACTCGTATCTGAAGGCACATCCCGAATACCGGGACGAGGCGGGATTCAGAAGAAACAAATAATACTGCAATACAAAGGCGGTGAGACGAATGGAAACCTTTCTCGGAATACTGATCCCTTTCCTGGGAACAGCACTGGGCTCGGCCTGCGTGTTCTTCATGAAAAAATCGCTTGGCGATTTGGTGCGGCGCTCGCTTGCGGGCTTTGCCGCAGGGGTGATGGTGGCGGCGTCGATTTGGAGCCTGCTGATCCCCGCGATCGAGCAGTCGGAGGGCATGGGAAAGCTATCTTTCCTTCCCGCCTTTATCGGCTTCTGGGTCGGCGTGCTGTTTTTTGCTCATGCTCGACCATCTGATTCCTCATCTCCATGTGGGCAGTGACCAGGCAGAGGGGCCGAAAAGCAGGCTGGGCCGCACCACCATGATGGTGCTGGCAGTGACCCTACACAATATTCCGGAGGGAATGGCGGTGGGCGTCATGTACGCGGGCTTCCTTGCGGGCAACGCGCAGATCACGGCGGCCAGCGCGCTTGCGCTGTCCCTTGGCATCGCTATTCAGAATTTCCCCGAGGGCGCGATCATCTCCATGCCCCTGCGGGCGGAGGGAGAGAGCAAGGGCAGGGCGTTTTGGGGCGGCGTGCTCTCCGGCGTGGTGGAGCCGATCGGGGCGGTCCTCACGATCCTCGCGGCGCGGCATGTGATCCCGGCGCTGCCGTATCTGCTGAGCTTTGCGGCGGGAGCGATGCTCTACGTCGTGGTCGAGGAGCTGATCCCCGAGATGTCGCAGGGGACGCACACCAACGTCGGCACGGTTTTTCTTTGCCGTGGGCTTCAGCGTCATGATGACGCTGGATGTGGCGCTGGGATAGGCGTGGAGGTGCCGCTTCTTTTGCGACAGCGATGACATCAGCTACGCCGGTCTGCATCCGAGGCTTACTTGGCAGAGAACCATGACGCCCGTTCACGGCGGCAGTCGGTGATCTTTGAAGAGCCGCCTTCGGGCGGCTTCTCAAGGGCTATTTGGTTAGAGTATGCTAACCAGCAAACGTTCAAAGGAGGCGAGAGCGGAGAGTTTCCACGCGAGGTGGGGCTGTTCCTCAGCTACCCGCCGGAGGACGTGAAGGGCTTCATCGATCACCGCGCAGGCAACTTCAAATGCGCGGGGCTTTGGAAGGTCTACGGCGATGAGGAAAAGGCGCGCTCACTGTTCGCAAAATATAAAAAATGCACGGAGATCTACTGCGCACTCTGGCAAAGCGGCTCGAAGCTCGAGCAGCTTGCCGTCGCGGTTTGATTTGATAAAATCATCAAGAGAAAGGAATTTACAAAAATGAAAACTGCTGTTGTTTACTGGAGCGGCACGGGCAATACGGAGGCAATGGCGAATGCCGTGGCCGATGGCATGACCGCCGCGGGCGCGGAGGGCTGTTCTGCTCACGCCCGCCGAGGTCGCCCCCGGCGATCTGAACGCCTACGACGCCATCGCCTTCGGCTGTCCCGCCATGGGCAGCGAGGTGCTGGAGGAAATGGAATTCCAGCCGATGTTCGACGCGTGCAAGCGCAGCCTCGGCGGCAAGCGTGCGGCGCTGTTCGGCTCCTACGGCTGGGGCGACGGCGAGTGGATGCGTACTTGGGAGAGTGACTGCGACAACGCAGGGGTGAACCTCGTTTGCGAGAGCATGATCTGCACGGAGACTCCCGACGACGCGGCGCTCGAGGCCTGCCGCGCTCTGGGCAAGGCATTGGCGGAGTGAAAAATGTCCCCCCGCCGCTGACGGTTGCTTTAGCGACAGATAGGTGCGATTTGCATTTGCTGAATAGTCAACCCGAAAAGGCAGGGACACCTCTTGCGGTGTTCCTGCCTTGCGCTGTATGGCGAGTATTGAAAAGAATATGCTCAAGCATCCAAGACATGTGAACAGAAAGTATTTGCGTCGAGTGACGTAAAGCCGAATAAGAAAACATGTTTGAATCGATTGAATCTTTCGCTGAAAACTGAGACCTTCTCTCTCGGCACAATGACAATGGGCAAGCGAAAAAGAGCCCATTGACAAACCAAATCTACGCGGTTATAATATACCAGTGGTATGTACTGCTGGTATATCAGGAGGCGTAGGAAATGGAACGAACGGAAACCCAAAGGAAGATCCTCGAAGTTGGGAAAAAAGAATTTCTGGAGAAGGGCTTCAAGGACGCATCTCTGAACCAAATTGTCGCGGAGGCAGGCTTCACGAAGGGTGCATTCTACGGCTACTACCCGGATAAGACCGCTCTGTTTGAAGACCTTGTGGGTGAGACCGCAAGCGAGCTGCTCACCCGCTTCAAGGCGGCACAGGATGATTATTTTGATCTCGTGCCGGAGGGGAAAGCAAAAAGACAGTCTGGCGCTTTCCACCCAGCACCTGCATGAGTTTGTCGCGTTCATGTACGACCATTTCGACGAATTCAAGCTGATCCTCTGCCGATCGGAGGGAACGGGCTATGCGGATTTCATTGAGGTGCTGGTAGATATGGAGGTCGATCGATCCGAAGAATACTACGCTCTCCTCAGAAAAAACGGTATGCTCTCCGGGAGCATGACTCGTCAGCTTCATCACATGATCACAAGAGCTTACTTTACGGCGGTGTGCGAAACCATCGTCCACGATATGCCGAGAGAGGACGCCATGAAATACGTCGATGAACTGGCTATCTTTTTCCACTCCGGCTGGAGCGGACTTTTAAGGCTCGAATGAGCCTTAAAAAAATAACCATCGGTTAGTCGTCTCTAACTGGCGCGGCGCATCCTCCAACAAACCTATATATTTTTAAGAAAGGAACACGGAATATGAGCAAACAGAGGAAAGAAAAGCAGCCGCCGGTGCTGGGCAGGCTGCTGGCATATGCCGGAGGGCATAAGTGGCTGTCCGTATTGGGCTGCGGGCTGTCCGGCGTTTCGGCGGCAGTCGGCATTTTCCCGTTCGTCTTTGTCTGGTACGCGGCCAGAGGCATTTTGACGCCGGGAGGCGGCGTTCCGGCAGGGCTTGCCCGCTACGGCTGGTACGCACTGGCGGCGGCACTTCTGAGCGCGGCGATCTATTTCGCCGGCCTCATGTGTACGCACCTTGCGGCCTTCCGGGTGGCGACAAATATGCGAAAGGCGGCGGTCGCCCATCTTGTTGACCTGCCACTGGGGTACTTTAACGCCAACCTCACGGGACGGCTTCGCAAGCAGATCGACGACAACGCGGCGCTGACAGAAACGCTCCTTGCCCATACCATCCCCGACGCGGTGGGCGGGATCGTAACGCCGATACTGGCGGTGGGACTGCTCTTCGTCTTTGACTGGCGCATGGGGCTTGCCTGCCTGATCCCCATGATCATCGGGCTTGTCTGCCTGATGAGCATGATGACCGGGAGAGGCATGAAGTTCTTTGAGGAATACCAGCGGGCAGGAGAGCGCATTTCCGCCGAGGCCACGGAGTATGTCCGGGGCATCCCGGTGGTGAAGGTATTCCAGCAGACAGTTTACTCCTTCAAGAGCTTTCATGCCGCCATCCTCAGCTACCGCGACCTTGCCAGCGGCTACGCCATGATGTGCCGTATGCCCTACACCCTGTTTACAGTAGTGCTGAATGCCATGTTCCTGCTTCTCATGCCCTTGGGAATGGTTCTCGGCGGCGCGGCGGACGGCTGGGCGGTGCTGGCCGATCTGGTGTTTTACATCTTCTTCGCGCCCCAGCTTGCCTTTATGATGGAGCGGCTGATGTACGCGGTCAACGCACAGATGGAGGCCGCCGAGGCAGTGAACAAGCTGGAGGTGATACTGGGAGTCGCCCCTTCCCGAGCCTGCGGCGGACAGCGGAAGCAAGCCCGCGGACAGCGGCATTTCCTTTGAGAATGTCACCTTTTCCTATGACGGCGCGGACAGACCCGCGCTGACGAATGTGAGCTTCCATCTGCCGCAGGGGGAGGCGTGGGCGCTGGTGGGCCCCTCCGGCGGCGGCAAGACCACCATCGCCCGGCTGATCCCGCGCTTTTTCGATGTGCAGGCAGGGGCGGTGCTCCTGGGCGGACAGGACGTGCGCAGCATCCCCACCGCGGAGCTGATGGAGCAGATCTCCTTCGTCTTTCAGGAGGTGATGCTCTTCAAAAAGAGCATCCGCGACAACATCCGCGCCGCTCGGCCGGACGCCACCGAGGCGGAGATATTACACGCGGCGCAGCTTGCGCAGTGCAGCGACATTCTTGAAAAGATTCCGGGCGGACTTGATGCCGTGATCGGCACAAAGGGCGTTTATCTTTCCGGCGGAGAGATGCAGCGCATCGCGCTGGCGAGGGCACGATCTTAAAGGATGCACCCATCGTGGTGCTGGATGAGGCCAGCTCCTTTGCAGACCCGGAGAACGAGGCGAAGATACAAAAAGGCCTTCGAGGCGCTGATGAAGGGCAAGACTGTGCTGATGATCGCCCACCGACTGTCTACGGTGCGGAACATGGACCGCATCCTTGTTGTCCGGGACGGCGAGATCGCCGAGGAAGGAAAGCATGATGAGCTTCTCGAAAGGGCGGCGTCTACGCCGCCATGTGGGAGGAATACCAAAAGGCCGCGCAGTGGAAGGTAGGAGGTGTCCGCATGATCGAACGCATCAGCAAAAAATACGCCATGACGAAGAAGGGCGCAAAAGACTATGTACTCCGCCGTGTTCTGGTCCGTACTGGTCAACATCAGCAAAATGCTGCCGGTGGGCGTGCTGGCCACGGCACTCTCCGGCATCGTAGAGGCACTGACAAACGACACCGACCCAAGGGCGGGGCTTACGCGTTTTCTGGTCGCGGGCGTCCTTGCCCTCGCCGCGCTCTTTGTGACCTTTCTGATCCAGTACAAAGCCCTATACGAAGCCACCTACCGGGAGAGTGCCAACCGCCGCATCCGGCTGGCGGAGGTGCTGCGCCAGCTCCCGCTGTCCTTCTTCGGAAACCGTAACCTGACCGACCTGACCACCACCATCATGGGGGATACGGAGACGCTGGAAAAGGCCTTCTCCCACTTTTACCCCGCCATGCACGGCGCGCTCATCTCCACGGCGCTGATTTCCGCAGGCATGCTGCTTTACGACTGGCGGATGGCACTGGCTCTTTGTGGGTGGTGCCTGCGGCGCTGCTGATGGTATATCTCTCCCGGCGCATGGAAAAGCGGCATATAACGAAGGGGCTTGTCACTCGCCGCGCGGCCACCGACGCCATGCAGGAGGTGCTGGAGTGCGCGCCGGAGATCAAGGCGATGCAACCAAAGGCGCGGTATATCGCCGACCTGGACCGCAGGCTGGACGAGGCGGAGCGGGATACCATCCAGGGCGAGCTGTTTACAGGCTCCGTAGTCACGACAGCGCAATCCTTTTTAAAGCTTGGTATTGCCACCACCGTCCTCACGGGGTGCTGCTGATGAGCCGCGGCGACTTGTCGCTGATCCGTTTCTGATGTTCCTTATCGCCGCCACCCGTGTCTATGACCCCGTTGGCTCCATGTTTGCCAACATGGCCGCGGTTTTCGCCTGCGAGGTGCGCATCGAGCGTATGCAGGAGATCGAGAACGAAAAGCGCATGACCGGTATGACCGAATATGATCCCGATGGCTACGACATCCGCTTTGAGCATGTGACCTTTGCCTACCGGGAAAAAAGAGGACGTGCTAAGAGACGTTTCCTTTACGGCAAAGCAAGGACAGGTGACGGCGCTGGTGGGACCCTCCGGCGGCGGAAAGTCCACGGCGGCCAAGCTGGCAGCCCGTTTCTGGGACCCGACGGAGGGAACGGTGCGGCTGGGCGGCGTGGATGTGTCTACGGTGGACGGCGAGGCGCTGCTGAAAAGCTACGCCATCGTATTTCAGGATGTGGTGCTGTTTGCGGATACCGTGATGGAAAACATCCGCCTCGGCAAGCGGGACGCCACCGACGAGGAGGTTCTGGCGGCGGCGAAGGCGGCGCAGTGCGACGCCTTTGTATCCAAGCTGCCGGAGGGCTACCATACCCTGATCGGGGAAAACGGCTCCCGGCTCTCCGGCGGTGAGCGGCAGCGCATCTCCATTGCCCGCGCCATCTTGAAGGACGCGCCGGTGATCCTGCTGGACGAGGCCACGGCCTCGCTGGACGTGGAAAATGAAACGGCGGTGCAGGCGGCGCTGTCCGGATTGATCCAGGATAAGACGGTGCTCATCATCGCGCACCGCATGCGTACCGTCATGAACGCCGATCAGATCGTCCTGCTCTCCGGTGGCCGCGTGGTTGAGATGGGTTCTCCGGCCGAGCTGTTGAAAAAGAACGGCCTGTTCCGCCACATGGCGCAGCTCCAGAGCGAGAGCATGGAGTGGACGGCGTAGAAAGTTGCGAGATAAACAGAATTCCAAGTGCAATATTGGAAAGCGAAGTGTCGAATACAAGGAGGAGTTTATGAAAGAAACAAATAAATGGTCTGTCAGGGAGGTGATCACCACGGTGCTGCTCTCGGCGGTGCTGATCGTGATCCAGCTCGTCGTCAATATGGTCTGCATGGCCAACGACTTTGTCAGCATGGTGCTGTCAGTGGGGATCACCATGTTCCTCTGTGCGCCGGTCTATATGCTCATGGTCAGCCGGATCGGAAAGCGTTTTGTGACTCTGATCTATATGACGATTCTCGGTGTGATTTTCCTGCTGATGGGCAACTGGTTTTTGCTTCCTTATTATGTTCTTGTGGGGATCCTCTGCGAGGCGATTCTCTGGAAGGAAGGCTCCTGCCAAAAGCCGAAACGGCTGACCACCGCCTGGACGGCGGCAAGCCTTCTGTACAACGGGGTCAATCTGCTCCCCATCTGGTTCTTCTGGGACACCTACTACGATTTTGCGCTGGCAAGCGGCATGGAGCAGAGCTACATCGATTCCTATGTGCGTTACTACACCTCTCCCTGCTGGCTGTCCTTTATTCTGCTGTTTACGACGCTGATGGGCTTTTTAGGCTGCATGGTCGGCAGTCGGCTGATCCGCAGGCATTTTCAGAAGACCGGCGTTCTATGAGAGCGAACGCATCCTTTGCGGTGCCGGTCAAGCTGTGGGCACTGCTGTGCGTTTTTGCCGGGGTTAGTCTCGGCAGGAATGTACTGCTCACCTGCATCCTGACCGGCGGGGCGCTTCTTTATCTCGTCCTGCAGCGGAATTTCCGCCTTGCCGCGTCCTATGGCTGCTTTTATCTGCTGCTGGCGCTTCTGCTCTACGGCATCCGCTTCCACGGGCTGCGCATGCCGGTCTTTTCGGAATTTTATGTTCTGATGTTCTGGAATCTGTCGCCGATCTTTCTGGTGTCATGGGATCTGATCACCACGCCGCCGGGAATGCTCTCCGCGTTCTTATCCCGCCTCCGTATGCCCACCCCGTTCATTCTCGGGCTTCTTGTGGTTTTTCGCTTCTTCCCTACCATGCGGACGGAGCTTAAAGGCGTAGGCAGGTCCATGAAAAACCGGGGGCTTACCGCGGCGGGGCAGCTGCTCGCGCATCCCGTGCAGAGCATGGAGTATGTGTTGGTTCCGTTTCTTCTTCGGGTGTTGCAGCTTGCCGATCAGCTTTCCGTTTCCGCCGTTGCAAGGGGCGCGGAGCGTCCGGGCGTGCGCGGCAGCTATTATGAGAAAAGAATCGGGGCGCGGGATCACATCGCGGCAGCCGCATGTGCGCTGGTCACGGCTTCCTATTTGGTTTTGGAAAGGAGCATGGCATGATCGAGCTTACACGTGCCTCTTTTCAATACGAAAACTCGGACAGAGGCGTGCGGGACATTTCCCTTTCGGTAAAAGGCGGCAAATGCGTCGTGCTGACGGGCTTGCGCCGTCCTACTACCCCGGAGCCTTCAGCGGGATTGTAAAAATAGACGGCAAGGACATATCAAGGCTTTCCACATGGGAGATCGGGCGTTTGGTGAGAAGCGTTTTTCAGGACTCCAAAAGCCAGTTCTTTTCCGCCGAACTTGCCGGAGAGGTGGCCTTTCCTGCGAGAATTACGGCCTGTCCGCCTGGGAGATACGGGCGCGGACGGACGCCGCCATAGAGGCGTTTAAGCTGTCCCGTTTGAAAAACAGGGCAGTTGACGTCCTCTCAAGCGGAGAAAAAAGCAGCGGGCGGCCATTGCGTCCGTATATGCCATGAAGCCAAAGGTCTTTGTGTGCGACGAGCCGACGGCCAACCTGGATGCCGCCGGGACGCGGCAGCTTGCGCAGACCCTTCGGCAGCTCAAGGAACAGGGCTTTACCCTGCTTATCGCGGAGCATCGGATCGACTGGCTGATGGGGATCGCAGACCGTTTTTTGTATCTGCGGGAGGGCAAAATAGTGGCCGAGTATACACCGGAGGATTTACTCCTCCTGCCGGAAGCAGACGTCTTAGGTATGGGCCTGCGCTCTCCGCACGAGGAAATGAGCCTTCCCGCTCCCTCCGTATCGGACGAAAGCCCTGCCGTCTTGAATACAGCAGGGCTCTTGAAAAGAATACGCAAAGAAGTCATTTTTGAGGATATTTCGCTGTCCGTTCGAGAGGGCAGCGTGACCGCCATAACGGGGCAAAACGGCGCGGGGAAAACCACCCTTGCGCAGATCCTCTGCGGGCTGGCGAAGCAGACAAGGGGACATATCCTGATAGACGGGAAAAAGCAAGAGCGGCAGTCCGGCGCAGGGAGATCTATTACTGCGGCAACGACACGTCAACGCAGTTTTTTACGGCAAGCGTGGCGGAGGAGCTGCTGCTGAATACCAGATTGACAGAAGAAAGCAAAAGCCATGCAAGGAACCTGCTCAAAGAGCTTGGGCTTTACGAGTACAGGGACGCGCACCCGTCCACCCTGTCCGGCGGGCAGAAGCAGCGCCTTTCTCATTCGGCTGCGGGAGCTGGGCTGTCTGTGTTACAGACCGCTGGTGGAGTACATCACGGAGGAAATGGGGCTGGGACAGGACGGTGGCGCAGGATGAGAAAAGCAAGCGCTCCCCGTAAGCTCTCGCCGGATGTGTCACGCAGGCTGTCCGATTCCCGCAGGGAATCCGCCGCGCTGACCCTCCGGGAGATCCACTGCCCCTTTTGCAGCTTTCTGGTGGAGAAGGTGTTCTCCGACGCAGCGGGACACAAAATGGTCTACTGCCGAAAATGCAAGTCGGAGTATCCCATCAATCTGGGCTGCTTCCGCAGGATAAAGGCGAAACAGGCCGTCTGCCGCCTGCTTTCCGGAAAACCGAGGCAGAAACGATAAACTGAATACAAAACCGACTTTTAATCGAGCAAGCGGAGAGAATCAGATTCGTTCTGAGGAGACTGCCAAGCGCCGTACAAAGTCAGACTGAACCAGTAAATGGGTTCGGTCTGCTTTGACGGCGCTTTTTTGCTGCCCAATCGCTTTTACGGCAACCTGGGGCAAGATTGCAAAGCCTCTCAAAAATATATTTTTCTTTTTCTCATTTTTCCTGTAAGATTCCACCTTTTTCTCAGTCTAATAAGTAAATAGCGGGAGAAATCCCTAAATGCCGGGGGTGGTAGTATGGTATACTTAAAGCTTTGTTGGATGAGCTAATCGACCAACAACACCAAAGAAGGGGGCGTGTGCGCCATTGCACTTTCCCCGTCCGAACATGTAAGGTGTTTTGAGAAAATCCTGACATGCTACATATTAAAAAATGAGGAGGCCTTATGATACGAACAAAACAAATTACCGTCGTGTGCGCAAGCGTTGCTTTGCTGTGTATTCTCTGTGTACAGGCTTTCGCTGCTCGCAATGCATCCCCCAACTATGCAACGAATTCGCATGAAGACATGTCCCTTTACTACTATGGTTACGTTCAGTGCCGCCCTTCCTATAACGATGATGGGGCGCACGCACAAGCGGGCTATATCCGCTATTGGCGGTATGACCTTCTTGGTAATGTTGTCAATGACACCGGGAGACTCTATACCCCCTATGGCACCGATCAGACAGATTCTCGTTTGCTGACTAAGAGTCACACTTATACGGATTCAATTATTCCGAATCCGCATAAGACGCAGTTCAGATATGGATTTATCTGGCAACCGCACCGCGACAAATCTATTCCGTGGCCACTGCCGTACTCAATTGGTAATGTGACTAAATAAAATGCCTTGAGTATTTGGTCATAGCGGATTGCGTTCACCTAAAGGATCAGGGGCGCAGACTCGTACATGGATGTTCTCTCCATTGTTCGATTTTGTTGCCCCGATTCGAATGAAAAGGAGGAAAAATGAAACAAAGAAATTTGATGGTTTTAACTCTTTCCTGTGCGTTACTGATAATCATTGAGCTTGGTGTATCAATCATCTACTCTGATTACATATATAACCCTGCGAAAGGTCTAATTTCAATCAATGTTGCCAGTCAAACTTATAATGACCCCAATTGGGAGCCGGGCATGGAGAACCCGACTTCTTCGCAGAATGCGGCGAATCTTATGCAGGAAATCGACGATTGGGCAAACAGTGCAAAAGCAGCTGTTATTCATAAAAATGCCTTTTCAGCCGGTTGCGGCTATTCAGACTACCCGGATGGCTGTTGTCCGCACTTGGCGTTTCAAAGGCAAAGGATGAAACCACTGGCGGCAAGGGAGTCTACACGACTGAAGGGAACTCGTTCAATGCTGCGTATGTAAACGACGGTATTCTGTTTCCGGGCAAGGCTAATCTTCGAATTTCGGGTACCTTCAACGATGAAAGTTTGCCCCCTGCACTTGCAGGCTGTGATTATTTTTATCCCTTAACAATGTCTGAAGTAACGGATGGAGTGTATTTAACAGATGCAACTGAGATTGACTCGCTGTTAAAGCTGTTCGATGACAAAGGTTATGAAATTCTTCATGTGCAAAGACCGCTTTCATTTTTCGCATTAGTGAATAGAATGCTGTCCGATGGGTTTGTTACGCGTGCAGTAGCTTGTGCAATGGTTGGGTTGTTTTTCTGCTTTATATATAGCATTGTCATGCTGTATAGGGAAAATCTTAAAAGCCTGCGAATTCGCCATATCTTCGGTCTGTCAATGAAGCAAATAACGCTTGGCTCATTAGGAATCGCCACTTTAATTGCAGCTGTTGCTGTCGGCGTTTTTTCAGTTATACTGTTCAGCGGACTGTCCTACATGTCAAAACATGATTTGAATCGCCTGTTTTGCTATATAACGGTCGGTATTGCGGCATTGTCGGCAGGTACTTCATTGGTGTGCGCCATAAGCACCAACAGAGCAGTTTCAAGGAGGGAAAGGCCATGACATTGTTAAAACAGGTGCTTTCAGATTTATTCAAGGAAATCGGTTGGATAGTACTGTACGGATTTCTTGCTGCAATGACCGTTATGACTTGCATACTGGTTGGGCTCAGCTATAAACATGTGTCCGGTCAAAACTCTGCGATTACCCGTTTCATCGCAAATGATGTTTCGCTGCTTCAAATCAAGAGCTGTGACCTTAATGTTCCATCGTCATCAATGGATGAACCGACATCTGCATATTCAGAACCCTCTCAGGGCAGTACCGCTTCCTTTATGGACTATTTTGAAAGGGCATTCTCTGCAGAAGGAATCCTCGGAAGCTATGTTATCTTGCCCTTTGACAGGGACGGCTTCAACAATGTGATAATCTATTTCGGAAAATATGCGGAGTTAACAAGGTTCAACCTTCCGGCAGAAAAATCAACTGTGATTGCTGTGTCCCCCGACATGAGAAAAATGGTTGGGCAAACCGTTTCTCTCGCGGCAGAGACCTTCTCGGTCGATGCAGCCGTGCCCGACGATATGGATCTTTATCATCCCTATTACTACGCGCCCTCAGACGCAGAAGAATTGAAAAAGACACTGTACATTTTTACAGACAGCTACATGTTGATTAACAGGCTGTTCCCACAGGCGAGCGGCGAAATGCTGTTGGATCACCTCATAGCCATCGGTGCAACAGAAGCTGAATTGGTGGAATTGCGAACCGTGCTTTTTAATTCGGTGGGTGTCTATGTAGGAATTCAGTCGATGGAAGCCTTCATAGCGAGTGCCGAGGCAGGCGGCACAAGAACACATCAAACCTATCTGCTGTTCTATATTTCAGCATCCGTTGCTCTTATCGGAGCTATGCTGGCAAATATGATGCGGTCACTGAGCTTTATGATGCCAACGTATTCGATTCATCATCTGTTCGGAGCGTCCGGGAAGCATATCTTCATGCGAATGCTCCTGTTTACGGCAGGCTACAACATTCTTCCACTCTGTGGGATAGCGTTGATTATGTCAAGGAACATGCTGGCTTCGCCGGTCAATATCATAATTCTTGTGCTCACGGTGCTTACAGTTGCAACGATTATTTCGGCAGTCAAATTCAGGCAGTTCAAGATATGTTTTTCACAAGGTTTAAGGAGGGGTTAACTCATGTACTCAATTATGCTTGACAAGGTAAGCAAAAGCTATCAAACCAATAATTATGTGGTAAAAGCTGTAAATCAGGCTGATTTCGCAGCGGATAAAGGCACTTCGGTTGCGATAATCGGACCTTCCGGGTCGGGGAAGTCTACCCTACTGAATATGATGGGCTTGATTATCTATCCCGACTTTGGACGCATTCTTATCAATGGCGAGGATGTCACCAATTTGCCAGACACTGCTCTCTGCCATTTCCGGAACTCCTACTTCGGCTATGTCGTTCAGGACTTTGCCCTTATTGAACGGGAAAGCGTTTTCAACAACATCCGAATTCCTCTGTTATACAACAAGAAAATCAAGCGCGGAGAACACAAAGAACGTATCCATCGGGCAGCAGAAAGCCTTCTCATTCAGGATAAGCTGCATCGCAAGGTCGAACAGCTTTCCGGCGGCGAACGTCAAAGAGTTGCCATTGCAAGAGCCATTGTCTGTGACCAACCGATAATCCTTGCGGACGAACCGACAGGTTCGCTCGACGCTGTAAATCGCGACAGAGTTATGGATATTCTAATGGATTTATGCAACGAGAAGGGGAAAACGCTGATCATCGTCACCCATGACACCTCCGTTGCCGAACGATGCGACAGGATTATCAGGATGAAGGATGGGCAGATTACAGACCGGGCAGGCGAATAAACTCACCGAAAGCTGTCCACGTATGGTATAATTAAATCGCATGGGAAACCTGAATCTATAAAACGGGAAGGAGGTCGAAAAATGATTGACATTGAAGCAGCCTTTGAGGAACATTTCAGCTACGTCTATTTGTACATACGCAAGCTGTCACATAACGAGGCCATTGCCGAAGAGATTACGAGCGAGACCTTCTTCAAGGCACTTTCCGCAATCGACAGCTTCAGGGAGGACTGCGATATACGTGTGTGGCTGTGTCAAATCGCAAAGAACTGTTACTTCACCCACGTTAAAAAGCTCCAACGGGAACAGCCACTTGAAAGTTCCGACGCCGATGTTCCCGACAGCCTTCTATCCGGGCCTATGGAAGCCGTGCTTTCAAAGGAAACCGTTACGGAAATACAGCGGTCGCTCCATGGGCTGGATGAACCGTACAAGGAGGTCTTTATGTGGAGAACCCTTGGAGAGCTAAGCTTTAAACAAATCGGAGCATTGTTCGGCAAAACGGAAAACTGGGCGTGCGTTACCTATCACAGGGCGCGAAAAAAGATACAGGAAGGAATGGAGGGTTTCAATAATGAAAAATGAATGCAGCATTGTCCAAGACATTCTGCCGCTATATGTAGAAGAAATGGTATCTGATGATACCGTGAGCTTTGTCAGGAGCATCTTAAGGACTGCCCGAGATGTCGTGCAGAGCTGGAAAAATTGCAAAAACCGGTTGAGGTGCAGTTGAAGCCGGATATCAATGCCGCACCGCTGAAACGGCTGAAAAAGGCACTGCTGATGAAAAAGCTACAGACTATTCTGTGTACTGTGGCTATTTTGCTGGCACTGATGCTGGCAGTCATCTCGCTTCTTACTGCGCCGGAGTATTTTGAATATACACCGGATTTGGTGACTGTCACAGAAACCGGAGTTGGTGAAGTTACGATTTCTTTCAACAGCAAAGTCACAAATTATAAGCTCCAACATATTGAAGACCCTGACGAGTGCAATACAGTTTATCAGTTGGAAGCGTGGTCTTCCGCATGGGACAGGATGTTTAAGCGACCCGGAGCGCAAGCAGTGACCGTACCTGCGGATAACAGCAGGCCGCTTTTAATCTACTTCATGCAATTTGACAACGCCGGCTCCGGCAACACTTCGTTGTGTCTCTATGGTAAAGCGGATCCGGATAACAGCGGTTGGGTTGCTCTGCCGGGGCTTTCTCTGGGTTATTGGCTGATAATCAACATTGTTCTGTTTATCATCCTCGGTGCGCTCTGGTTGGGTGCACGTAAGAAAGAACACTTTCGTCGTTGGGTAGAGTATTTGCTTTTGATTCCCATCGCCTATGGGTTGGGTCATCTTTGCGTGCTGGGCTTCCGAACTGTCTCTTACTCAGAATGGCGTGACTTTCAGCTTATTCTTGCTGTCGGCGTACTCCTTTACTGTGCCATGTTGCTGGCATTGAACATTTTTACGCCGGAAAAGATTTTTGAACATGCACAGAAAGGATCATAGATGATGTTCAGAGCTTCTCATGGGAAAGGATTGTTGTTTTTTTGACTTATATATTGCCGAAAAAATGAGGGATTATCCAAACCCGGATTCTGTTTTTCTGTGACCGAA
>VOFB01000678.1_pt1 | contig 52001 bp, 60 predicted proteins | sample 5384141 | NCBI WGS metagenome assembly VOFB01 (sample SAMN12384721, study PRJNA508395) | human gut metagenome | isolation source: healthy gut A | host: Homo sapiens | reverse complement strand
ATTAATAAACTAATGTTCAGCCGCGATTTTAACAATATCATTCTTCCATTTTTAGATGATTTAATCATAGCTAATGTTCCTGCATATATATCATCTGTATACATAGGTACCACAATCAATAAAATAACTATTATAGGTATAACATTAAACCTCAAATTTTCAATATAATCACTTATTTCAATATCATAAAAATATTGTGCACTTTTATCCAGACTATCATAATACTCTGTTTTCTCAACAATGTATTTGACAGTTGCTATTCTATATTTAGCTTTCTTTTCTTCGTTGATTATAGAATGATAATCCTTACCATCTATTTTGCCATTATTAAATGCAATTTCATTCTTTTGCTCATCATCCATAATAGCTTGGAATTTCTGATATTCTGAATTAATGTATTCTTTTTTTCAATTGAATATTCGCCTTCCATTTCATTCATATAATTTTCATACACAGACTTATGATATCCATTAAACATAGTTGTTCTCATCTGGCCCGCCATGATGCTTTGAATAATTAGTCCAACAACAAAAATTATATATACCTGAGGTTTTGAAAGAACTTTGTATAATTCCATTTTGGTAACATTATTCATTATCCTTCCCACCAATCTTCTCAAATTTTGTCAGACATCCTTCTTTAATCAATATTATATAGTCAGCCACTTCCTCTACGTCTGATAAAATATGTGTTGATAACACAATAGTTTTTGTTTTAGATAATTTTCTAATTAGATTTTTAAATCTTGCCCTTTCTTCCGGATCAAGTCCCACTGTCGGCTCGTCAAAAAAATAATAATCTCCGGATTAGCTACACATGTTATTGCAATTCCAAGTCTTTGCTTCATTCCTCCTGAAAAAGATTTAACCTTATCGTTACGATTCTCATACAAATTAACATCCCTTAACACCTGTTCCACGTTTGAATCTAACTCTTTTTTATTTACACCTCTAAGATACCCAAAATACTCTATGGTTTTTTTTGCTGTGAAATTTGGATAATAACCTACATTTTGTGACAAAAAACCAATTTTTTTCCCTATATCTGTCATCTAATTCTTTTATATCAGTTCCATTATATAAAATTTTGCCTGAACTCATATCCAAAACATCTGACATTATATTCATAATAGTAGATTTACCAGATCCATTTGGTCCAATCAATCCATAAATACCATTTTCAAATTTGATGCTGATTCCATGCAATACTTCTTTACTTCCAAATATTTTCCTGATAAAATATAATTAATTGTTATGCCTCCCAAACCAATAAATGTATTAATCGCTATTTGCACAATATTACTTTTTTAAAAATAAAGAAACAAAAATAAATATACTAGATAATACAAAAACCACTGCCCTCATAATTACTTACCCAATTATCATCTTCAAATAAAGCAATACTATAAGGTGAATGTAAGAAAGCGTTATTTAGTAAACGTCAAACCATGCGCTGAGTCATTAAAATCAACGCCGCCCATTATTGGCGACGTGGCTTCCATTCGTCCGGAAGACTATCTGACCATGGCATGAGATAGTCCAGCTTTTCTGGATCTATATTTTTTTTTTCCTCACAGAGTTTTGGCAGTTCTGTGAGGATATATTTAAAAAATAATAATACGGCCGCAGATTATTCAGCTTGGCTGTTTCTGAAATACTGTATACCATCGCACTGGCAGATGCTCCTTTGGCTGTATTGTGGAACATCCAGTTTTTCTTGCCGAGGCAAAAGGTGCGTATGGCTCTCTCCGAGGCAGAATTATCGATAGGGGACATCTCCATCTTCAAGAAATACCTTAAGATATTTTTCCTGATTGATTATGAAATTCAGCCCCTGGCCTGTTTTTGGATTTTGGAGGTACCGCACAGTCGTTAACCTGTTGTTTTACCCACGCAAAAATTCCTCAACCAGCGGCCGAATCAATTCCTGCCGTTTTTGAAGCCGTTCCTCTGATGAGAGCCCTTTTAACTCAGTGTCAGCATTATAAAACCCGGCTATCTTCTGCAATGCCTGATAGGCAACAGACTGCCTTTTACAGAAGACGGCTCCTTTTTATCGGCAGCCTTAACCGCATCCGCAAAAATCACGCCTTGCATGCGCCCAGCAGTTTGCGTTTATCACATCTGGGCTTTTTATCAACTAGATGATATTGCTGCAGGCTGTCCGTTACAAGGACTCCTTTGTAATCCTTGTAAAAAATCCAGAGGCTTTTTGATGATCACGTCCTTAGGATCGAGCGGATTTAAACCGAGCATCAGGTAATCGAATTGCTCTTCGGTAAGATCCGCATATTTCCGTGGTTCTTGGCCAGGATAGTGAACCGGATTCAATCCGTTTATACAGCAAAAGAAATCCATCGCCCATCCAAAGCAGTCCTTTAATCCTGTCGGAACGTCTACCGCAGAACAGGAACAAGGTTCCTTTCTCAAAAGGATTCTGCTTATATTTGTCACCAATGATCATCGAGAGACCATCAATGCCTTTGCGCAGATCCACTGTACCACACGCAAGCACCCGATTGATTTTAGCAACGTTCTCCAGCATGGACTACCTCCTTTAAGAGCCTGCTTAGCACAGCATCTGAAAACATCGTTTGATATTTCGAGAATGATATCACCATTCCTGACAACTGCAGTCGCGTTAGAAGCTGACGAAAATTCCCGTGTTTGAATAGTTTTCTCTGATGTAACAGGGGCAGCTATTTCAACAAAAGAAATTTCGGCAGGATTTTCGGTTGTTACAGGCAGCTGCATCTGGTCGTATGATTCTTTACGAAACTTGCGCAGCCAGTAATAATAAGATTTTTCCTTGATATCATTGTCTTTCAGCCATTGATGGACAGTTACGTTTGCAGGTCGTTCCTGACATTGATTTATGATATTTAACCAGTTAGCACGCCTTACATCGTGAGTACATTTATCCATGATAGTTTGCCTCCTCTAAAAACTATTAGTTTTTTTCGTGTCTTATAGAGTGTCTCACAAAAATGCTAATTATCCAAGGCGCGTGGTTTGACGTTTACGTTATTTAAGAGAATTGATGTATTCCATTGATCTATTTTATTCCAAAAAACTGACCATATTGTCATTCCCAAAGTTTCAACCACTGATGCCATTATCGAAAAAAATAATGTTATCACTATTTTATTCCGATAAGATAACTTCCCTCCTCTATATGATGATTTAATCATATAAAATGTATTGTTATTATGTTCATTCAAAAACAAATAAGAAGAAAATAAAATAATTACAATAATAAATACAATATCTACAATATCAGTTACGCAAAATAAATCATATACTTCATTTAAAGTCTCACTTTCTCCAATTACAAGATTAGTCTTCTTTCCATATAATTTATTTATCGTTTCGTTCATTCTCTTATAATATCCAGACTCAGTTTTTATTTTAATTTCAGAATCAGAAATAACACTATCCCTATATTCAACAACATTATGACAATTTAAAGCATCTTTATCCAATGTCAGATAAACAAACATTTCATTCATTACATCTGCATTTTGTGTTTCTTCGTATTTGTTTTGTAACTCCATTACTTTTTGCTCTATCACATCATATTTTTGTTCTGAAAAATCACCAATATATGCAGAAAACTCTCTTAAATTTATTTTCTCATTAGCATATGCATTATATGAAATTGCCATTGAAAAAATAAAAGCCACAATCATAGAAATCATAAGTATTTTACATGATAATATTTTTTTAATTTCATATCTCATTGCATCATCTCACCATAATTCTTCCCATCAAGATCCATGTAAGCTACACCACCATTAAATATTGTATATATTTTATCATTTATTTGAAAGGCAGAATCAGCTCCCATATTTACACAAGCTGAATAATCGGCAATAATTTTTCCGTTTTTATCATATATTATTTTGTTACCATTATCTCCACCACTGGCATATATATATTTATTCTGTACAGAAAAGAAAAGCGCATTATCTGCTATTTTTATAGAACTTTCATCATCCGGTGACAACTTATATAATTCGCTAAATTCATTTGAATAATATATAAAATTCTCATCGTTATCCGCCATAAAAGCCTTACCATTTGATGCTATTGATTTACTCTCAAACGTTGTTAAATTTACCTTGACAATTTCATTTATATCATTGATATAGTAATAATTTCCATTCAAAATAGCTCCCCATGGAAATTTGCCAATATTGTAATGACAGTATATAATATTAAAATTTTTGTCCAACAAATAGGCATGTCTATCACCATCTACTTTTACTATATCATCCGACAATACCCTAACATATAAAATAGCCTCACTATCATCAATTGCTAATTCTGATGACATATCAGTTGGAATAGAATTTTTAAAGACCGTTTTTCCCGATTCTGCCTCAACAATAGAACCATACCACCTATTTTCACCTGATACAACTTTACTTTTGTTATAACATTTGTATATTTTACTATTAAAAACAAAATACTCACCAAGTTCAACATATGCTTCACACGTATCATTGCTGTGTGAACAAGCTGAGTTTCTGCAATTCACATTAAGCTTTTTGTCGTTTTTTTTTTAGAATAATTATACGATTCATATATTTGATTCTCACAATCAAAAAAAATATAGTCGTCATCATAAATGGCACCCAATCCATTCAACCTTTTTTGCTTGACAAAATTTGCCATTTCCAATAAATAATTTATCGTTATCCTTTGTATTGCTATTGTTACATTCTATTATCCCCAATGTAATTATTCCTGCAAACATAATTGATATAACACCAATTAGTATTTTATTTTTCTTCATTTATGTATACCTTTCTGTTAAGAGATTTTCTTGTTCTCAAGGTAGCTCGAATAGAGCCATTCCATAGATATGATCAAAATTTACTTCGCAGTCTCGTGAAAGCACGAGCATCGTACAGTTTTACAAATATTCACTAGGCGGTTCTGAATATTTATTTTACTCTAAGAATTACACAATTTATTAATTTATACAAGATATTTGGCGCAAACGACATAAAATTGGCTGTGAATAGCTTGTTACTCATTGTATAAAAAAAAAGAGCATCTGTTATAATTTACTTACACTAATCAAGGAGTAGAATATATGTTTAACATAATTTGGGAATTTATAATAAATCTATTAGAATCGTTTCTATTTGCTGTAATTTGCAATGCAAAATTTACTAAACGTCAATATCATTATCATACGGCTGAACAAACATTATTCATACTATGTAAATCACTATTAATTACTCTTATGAATATAAGCAAGATATCTACCATTATTTCTTTAACATCTGTACTATTACTTAATATTATTTTCTTAATATTATTTTTTGTTAATCCTATTTTTAATAGTTTTTTTGTCTCTTTTATCTATTGCCTGATACTAATAATTTCAGATGCTTTGACTTTATTAATACCAATAAAGTTTTATAATATAAATCTCTCGCAGGTATTATATTTGGGAAATATGCGAATACTTTTTTCCTTAATATATATATCTATAATTGCCTTGTTTGTAATCATATTTTTGCTTTTTACTCCACAGGTGTTTGTTTTAGGAAAACTTGATAAAATTTCCTATTTCATAATTTCTACTATATGTGTCATATTAGAAGAGATTGTACTTATTATTTTATTAAAACAGTCAATATACGCTGAAAACTTTTTCCACTTACTCTTATTTATTTTCGGACTTACACTATTTTTATTTGTATATATTTCCATATATATTTATAGACTTGGAAAAGAAAAAGAAAAAAAATGACAGACTTATTCAGAGTATTACAATTAATCAAATGGAAGCTCGACAAAATGAGGAAATAATTAATTCCACCCATAGTCTTAGGGTATTTAAACATGACATCATGAACCATATGAGCATTCTATATAAACTTGTAGAAAACGGAAAAAATTCTGACGCCTTAAAATACATATACCAGATAAATAACTCTATAGAAAGGACATCATATACAATCTCAACTGGAATAATCCCCATTGACTGTATTATGACAGCAAAACTCTCGAAAGCACTAGATAATAATATTTCTATAAAACATCAGATTCATTTTCCAGCTAATTATAACATTTCAGATATGGATTTGTGTTCATTAATTAGTAATTTACTTGATAATGCAATAGAAGCCAACTGTAAGTTAGACATGACTAAACGTAGACTTCAAATTGAAATTAAACCATATAACAATATGCTACTACTATTTATATCAAATAGTTCAAATGGTATATACCTTTATGGAGGAAATGGCAACCTTTTAACCACAAAAACTTCTAATAAAAACGAACATGGCATCGGAATAAAAAGGATTAATGAGATTGTAAAAAATATAATGGCATCATAGAATTTGATCCCGGCACTGAGATTTTCTCAGTTTCTATTTTATTTCCTTTAGATAATTGATTGGAGGATAATTAATGATTATTAACATCACAATTCTTGAAGATAATGAAAGTGATTTCATAACACTCTCAGACTCAATAAAAAAATGGGCAGCTAACACAGGGATTTTAATAAATATTATTTGGCTTAATTCATATAAAAAATTTATTAAATCCTTGCCTACTCTAAAATGTGATTTATTCTTTTCTGATATCGAATTAAATTGCAATAACTCATTCACCGGAATTGATGCATGCAAACAGCTCAGAGAAAGCGGTTACACAGGTATTATTATATTTCTTACTGCATTTAAGGAATATGTATTTGATGGTTATGATGTTCAAGCATTCAACTATCTTTTAAAACCAATTAACTATGGCACAATAAATAATTGTCTCGATAAATTTATTCATTTATTTAGTCGAGAATTTTATTATTATCACAAGGGCAACGATATTATTAGCATACCTTACAATGATATAATGTATATAGAAAAAAATGGACATGATGTAATCCTTCATACTACATCAAATGTATTTGTCCAAAGAACTTCTTTAAATGAAATATCAAAACGACTCCCAGTTTTTTTTTATTCGAGCTCATATAATGGTCTCATAAATTAAGACACTTTTTCGGACAATTTATAATGAATCTGATATACTAAAATCAGTAACAAAGAAAGGATTCATAAAAATGTCCAGACAAAGAAGAAATTTCAGTGCCAAATTTAAATCAGACCTTGTAATCGAACTACTTAAGGGTGAGAAAGATCTCAATACCCTTGCTGTTGAAAATAATATCCAGCCGAATCTGCTCCGCAACTGGAAAAAAATTCCTCGACAATGCTTCTGCTGTATTTGATGACAAGCGTGAGGATAACCTCAAAGAAAAGCTTGCTGAAGAACGTAAGGAAAAGGCGGAGTATGCCAAAAAGGTTGGTCAGTTAACCATGCAGGTGGACTGGTTGAAAAAAAAATCTGAAGAAATTTGTGGACCTGACTACGAGAGTAAATTTAGTCCAAAACCTTTTGACGACTAAGGAAATTCCGGCTTCTGTTGGCGCAAAACTGCTTGATATCAATCGTACAAGTATTTATTACAAAGGCACGCCTACATCCGATAAAGAACTGGCCTGTAAAGAGATCATGGATCATCTCCATACAGATAATCCCACTTGGGGCGCAAGACAAATGTCCGCCCAACTGAAGGCTAGAGGATATCATGTGGGACGTCGACAAACACGACGTTATATGAATGAAATGGATATTTATCCAATCTATCCTAAGATGAACCTTTCCAAGCGTATGCAACAGGCAAAGGTATGTCCTTATCTGCTCCGTAATGCTATCATAGATAAGCCAAATCAGGCATGGTCTATTGACATTACATATATTCCAATCAAGCGAGGTTTTCTATATTTGACAGCTGTTATTGATTGGCACAGTCGTTGCATCGTTGGCTGGGAAGTAGATGATACGCTTGATACCAGAATGGTCATTAATGCTTTAAAAAAGGCATTCAAAGTAGCAAAACCGCAGATATTGAATTCTGATCAGGGTTGCCAGTTTACAAGTCAGCAGTACATTGATTTTGTAAAGGTAAACGGCATCCGGCAAAGCATGGATGGCAAAAGCCGCTGGGCAGATAACATCATGATTGAGCGCTGGTTCCGCAGCTTCAAGTATGAAGAAGTCTATCTGACACAATATAATAACATCAAAGAAGCCAGAGCTGCCATTGGACAGTATATTCACACCTACAACTTTGAGCGGCGTCACTCCGCACTTGATTACAAAACACCGGCTGAATGTTACTACCCGGCAATGCTTTTGCCGTATGCAGCTTAGCATAAAAATGGGACTGGGGAAGGTTCAACTACTTCCCCTATGTTCTCTGTAACTTATCAACCATATCAGTTCATTATAAAAATCTCAGATTTTTGTCTTGACAACTGAGCCACTATATCACAAATCTTATATTGTTAATATCAATAAAGTTTTATCTCTAAGAATTAATGAACTTTTTTTTGCCAAATAACGTTACCATTCCTGTAAGTAGAAGTTATCTTACAAATATAAAGAAAAAATTATTAGAAATTGCACGATAGAGGTTTTTCTTTCATTTTATAATAACATTTACAATTTACCTGCTCATAAACAAGTGCTCTTTAAATATCTCCCGAAACAGCTTATCGGCACTCCAAAATACATTATCCGGTGTCACGACGGCCTTACATCCGATTGGTTCGATTCCCCGCCTTCTTATATTCCGCCAGAAAGATATCCATTTGTGATGAATTAATACCTGAAAAGACCAGAAGCTCCGCCGGGAAATCGGCTCCGCTATACCTTGAACCATCCTTTTTGAATCCGGTTATTCCTGCTATCGCACCGAGCTTCTGTCCGTAATCTGATTTTTCCACCTGTTGCACCGATATTCCAAGAGTTTTGCACAGGACTTTTATTTTTTCCACTTTTTGTGCTGCTACACTAAATAGCAGTATTTTTTGTGTCGATTTCTGCTGCATTCTTAACATCTCCTACTTCAAGGTTATATGTTACTAAATTATCTCATATTGCATCAGCTCGTATTTCAGTCTGCTTCCCTCCATAATCTCTGGTGGGAGCAGTGCCCTTGCCACAAGCTTCAGATCGTCTGATTCAATATCGCATCTCTTTAGATTTGCATAGTCTCCGTCTATGGACACTACCTCGTAATACCAGGTTTCCATGTGTTTTCCTCCTAAATTTCATTTTCTAAAGCATCTACTGATAATTCCAATTCACTTTGTTCTTTGCTTTACTGTAAGTGAAGCAGGTGTAATTGTCCTGTGCATTGGTGTACTTTCCTGTAGGATTACCGTTTTTGTCCTTCTTTTCATAACCGCCGGTGCTTGGTGTCACCGCTTTGCTCATCATCACGGGATAATCTCTCGTAGAGTGCAATGATTTTGTTTAGTTCCGGTTGTTTGGTTTTCATAAGATTCTCCTTTTAAAACAAACAACCCGCTTATCTGTGGTTTTATTCTACCACGAATAAGCTGGTTTGTGTAAAAATAATTATTGTCTCACTAATAGGCCAAAAATGAAATTTTAAATTCCACCACCACATGGGCATGCGGACGAAAAGTTGGACTGTGTAATGCTTGATATGTTATGAGGTACACACAAGAACAAATATCGACAGCACTTGTATTGTTAAAGGCGACAGGATCTCCAGACAAAGTAATCCAAACCTTAGGTTATCCATCTTCACCGATGCTTTATCATTGGCGTAAAAATATCCTAAATACTATGATGTTCCAAATCAAAAGCATTGGAGACAAGCGCCAACTGAATTGAAACATGATGTAATTAAACGTTGCATTATTAAAGGCGAGCCTGTAAAATTAGTGGCAGAAGAAATCGGATACACACCTTCCTTGATATATAAATGGATTAGGGAGTATCGGGGGAAGGGATGTTTTCAACCCATGAAAAAAACTACTGCCAACATTAATGTAAATCCAAACGATATCACATCTGCGGAAGATATCAATGAGCTCAAAGCTCAGATGCTCGATATGCAGATGGAAATAGATATTCTTAAAGAAACAATCAATGTATTAAAAAAAGACCCCGGCATCGATCAGACAGCTCTCACAAATCGGGAGAAGGCAGTGATAATCGATGCCTTGAAAAATAAGTATTCACTGCCGGATCTTCTTAAAAAACTTAACCTTGCAAAAAGCAGCTATTATTATCAAGAAAAAGCCATTTATGCAGAAGATAAATACTCTGATCTTCGCAAAAGAATCATACAACTGTTTCATGAAAATCGAGATATATTTGGTTATCGAAGAATTCATATGCTGCTTTATCGTGAAGGTATAAAAGTTTCTGAAAAAAAAGGTTCGTCGTATTATGAAGCAGGAAAAACTAATTATCAGACGAAAACGCAGACAGAAATATAACTCCTATAAAGGTGAAATAACACCTGCGGTGGAGAATGTTATAGATAGAGATTTCCATGCTACAAAACCGAATCAAAAATGGCTTACTGATATCACAGAGTTTTCTATCAAAGCAGGAAAAGTATATCTTTCTCCGATAATTGACTGCCTCGATGGTATGCCGGTGAGTTGGACTATAGGCACTTCTCCAAACGCAGAACTTGCCAACACCATGTTAAGGAATGCTATTGCTACTCTTAAACCAAACGAAAAACCTATCGTACATTCTGACAGAGGATGCCATTATCGTTGGCCAGAGTGGATACAGATAATGAAAGAAGCAAACCTTACACGATCCATGTCCAAAAAAGGGTGTTCTCCTGATAACTCTGCATGTGAGGGCTTCTTTGGTCATCTCAAAACAGAAATGTTCTATGGACATAACTGGGATGAATATAGCATTGAAGAATTTATTCAGGAAATAAATGGCTATATGCGTTGGTATTGCAAAGATAGAATTAAATCAACACTCGGAGGACTTAGTCCTCTAGATTATAGAAGGAGTATAGGCATAGCGGTCTAAAAAAATGTCCGCATGCCCCATTTGGTGGTGGAATTTACTCCCCGCACAGTAAAGGTTTACTCTTTCATATAAAAATGGTAAGGTTATCTTTCTTTCTGACAGCAGTAGAAAGAAGGATATCCATGAGTAAATATATTCCAGGAAACCAGAAGCACCTTTCCCTTGAAGACCGTATCTATATCGAAAACGAACTGAACAAGGGAGAAACCTTTAAGAACATTGCCCGCTCTTTGCAAGGATCCAACAACCATTTCCAAAGAAGTAAGGGCTCACCGTCTATCCGACTGGTATCACAAAGGTACTTTCTATAATGCCCATAACTTTTGTATTCATCGCTTCCATTGCCGGAAAACCAATGTCTGCGGAAAAATCATTCTCTGCGATGTAAAATGCACTTCCTGCCCCACCTGTAATCAAACTTGCAAGGATTTTGTGAAGGAACAGTGCAAAAGACTGGATAAGGCGCCCTATGTCTGTAATGGCTGCACAAAAAGATAAATCATTGCACCATCGCCCAGAAATACAGATACGATGCACGTTTTGCTGATAGAAAATACCGTGAAAAGCTTTCCGGTTCCAGAGCCGGTATAAACATGACAAAACATGAATTACGCAAAAAGGATGGCATTGTTTCTCCTTTAATCGAGCAGGGACAATCTCCATATCAAATCATTACCAATCATCCAGAACTGGATATGTCAGTCCGTTCCTTGTACACCTATCTGGATCAAGGTCTGTTTACAGCTAGAAACATTGATTTAAAACGTAAGCCCGGCTTCAAGCCACGAAAGTGCCATAAAACACAGATTACAAACAGAACCGTCTTCGAGAAAAGGTTATTCAGTGATTTTAGTGAGCTGCAGTTATCCTCTTTTGTAGAAATGGATACGGTACACTCATCCAGAGAATCCAACAAGACGTTACTGACCTTTTTCTTCACTAAGGAAAAGCTGTTCCTTGCCTTTCTCCTGAATCGTTGTACTAAAGGCGCTGTCCGGCTTATTTTTGACCGTTTAGAAAAACGTATGGGCACCTATGAGTTCTTATCTGTCTTTGAATATATCTTGACAGACAGAGGTTCAGAATTCGGAGATCCTGTCGCTCTTGAAACAGGACTGGATGAAATTCAGCGTACCAGCATCTACTATTGTGATCCCATGCGTAGCGGACAAAAAGGAGGTCTTGAGCAGGCTCACACCATGCTTCGCATGGTGCTTCCCAAAGGAACTAGTTTTGAATTTTTGACACAATGGGATGTGAATCTAATCGTGAATCACATCAACTCCACTCCAAGGGAAAGTCTTAATGGAAGCACGCCTTATGACGCCGCATTAGAGACACTCGGAAAAGAAACCCTAAACGCATTTCAGCTTAAGCGCATTGACCCTGATTTGGTCAATCTAACGCCTAAGCTGATTCGCTTCAACCATTAACAACCACTTAGAAATCTGCTGTCGGACTGGAAATTAAACTTTCACATTTTCCTCACATGACCGGTGGAATTTAGTCTCGCACACTACCTTCCAGTGGTCCGTTTGTCATACCATCAAATCAGTTTTTTCCAAGAAGTTACTCCTATTATAACAGAAATAAGCGTTTTGAGCTTATAAAACTCTTAGAAAATCAAGAACTTTTAAATGAGTGTGGAATTTACTTCTGCACTGGAATTTACTTTTTCAAGTTAGCTCTCACTAATAGGCGATTGATTTACCATATATCTAAACAATCTTCAGCATCCACCCAAGCCTGCATCTCGTTATCCAAGACCAACCGGGCATACTCCATAGGGTTGTCAATGGCAAATAATGTGTCGGATACAACTAGTACACCGAGTAATATTTTCCAGCTAAATACATTGATAAAATCGTACAAAATGAGTATAATAATAGTACGAAGAAAGGAAGTGGTGATATGTCAATTACAGCAACTGAATTGAAAAATAATCTTGGAAAATATTTATTATTATCTGCAAAAGAAGATGTTTTTATCACAAAGAACGGAAAGGTAGTGGCAAAACTGACAAATCCACATCAGGACAGAGTAGAAGTAGCAAAATCCCTGTTTGGAATCTTACCAAAGGATGCAGACCTGAATGAAGCAAAAAGAAGAAAGGCTTGGTGCAAAATAGATGAGGATTCTTGCAGATACAAATGTGATAATAGATGCCCTGACTTCAAGAGAGCCATGGAATAAAAGTGCAGAAGAAATATTTCTTATGGCAGCAAATCATACAATCGAAATGTACATTACTGCAAGTTCAGCAACAGACATCTATTATCTTATAAGGAAACATTTGCATAACATAGAAGCAGCAAAGATGATAATGGGAAAGCTTTATTCATTGACTGGAATATTAGAGGTTACAGCGGATGACTGCATGGATGCACTTGCATCTGCAATCAGTGACTATGAGGATGCAGTTGTTGAAAAGGTGGCATCCAGAAAAGATATGGATTATATTGTCACAAGAAATATAAAAGATTATCAGGCAGGTGGAACAAAGATAATTCTGCCAGATGATTTTGTGAAACTTGTTGAAGAGGAATAATTTTTACCACCAAATCGTCAAATACCGATTTTGTTAAACTCTTTCTATGCTCCATCCTCTGCCTTATTGCAGTCGATTCGTAAAAGCATATTATCATTAGAACGTGAAACACATTACAGCCTCCTGCCGCATTTTGGGCAGAATTCAAAGTCCTCTGTAGTTGTATATCCACAATTGCTGCATCTTTTTGTTGTGTTTCCACTTCCATTTTCAAAGCCATAACCATACTGCGGGTTTACACGCTGCAAATGCTGTGGCAATATCTCCACGTCCTCGCCTCTTGCTATCCTGCGTCCTATTTCCGGATCAAGCTCGTAAAGCGCATTACAGCATGTGGTCTGCACATAGTAGTGCCTGTTCCATTTAAAACACGGAATGAAGAACAGTGACAGCACCATGTATGTCATATACACCTGATACCTGCCATACCTGCCACATTCATCGCAGGTAATGACCTGATTGAAGTCAAAGTCTTTCCTGCCGTCCGTTATTCCCATCATAAAAAACATATATGATGCCTCCGTTTATCTGTGCCATAGTCCCCAGAAGTCTCCAAGCGATTCTCTCGTATGAAATCCCCGCTCATCCTCAACTACCGGTATTGATTTGGCATCCATTTTCTCTATATTTACATAAGTACCCTGACTCACCATTGCAAATACCCTGTCTATCTGCTCCTCTGTGCCCTGTATTTCCATAAATACCGAGCCGTCAGGGTCATTTCTCACCCAGCCTGTTGCGCCAACGCTTTCTGCCGCGTGCTCTGTTCTGTAGCGGAAACCTACTCCCTGCACAGAGCCGTACACTCTTATCTGCTTTCTGATGATTTTGCTGTCGTAATCACTCATATGCTCCCACTTCCCTGATACACATTATTTTCAGTCTACAATAGCCCTGCAAACAGCCGCATAATTGACTGCCCCAGCCTTCGCCTTGCACTTCTTCCTGTCCTGTACTTCTCCGTCACCTCCGCTGACTCAGTGAAAAGCCTTATAAAATCATCCCTGATTTCATGCACCACTTCACAATCCGCCATAAAACAGCCATTTTCAAAGTGATGATAAAGGCTTCTGTAGTCAAGATTTATGGTACCGCAGGTTGCCATTATATCGTCTGCCACACTCATCTTTGCATGGCAAAAGCCCGGTGTCCACTCAAAAATCCTCACACCATGCTTCACAAGCTGGTTGTAGAAGGAGCGTGTCACGCTGTATATTGGTTTCTTATCAGGTATGCCCGGCGTGATGATGCGCACGTCAACTCCACGCTTGGCGGCAAGTGTCAGCGCATGGCTCATCTCATCGGTAATGATAAGGTAAGGCGTGATAAACCAGCAATAACGCTGTGCCTTGTTTGCCATGCTGATATAGACATCCTCACCCACCTGCTCGTTATCGAGAGGGCTGTCTGCATATGGCTGGATAAATCCACTCTGTTTTGCCTCATAATCATAGTGTAGCAGATATTGCGATACATCCACCTCGCGCGGTACCTTGCGCTCTGATGCATTCCACATCTCGAGAAATGCGATGGTAAACGACTTGACAGCATCTCCCTCGAGCCTGATTCCCGTATCCTTCCAGATTCCGTATGGGTGTGTCACATTGAAGTACTCATTTGCCAGATTGTAGCCGCCGGTATATGCGATTTTTCCATCAATTACCGTGATTTTTCTATGGTCACGATTGTTTAAAAACATGTTAAAGGCAGGTGCAACCGGGTTGAACACCCTGCATTTGATGCCAAGCTTCTCCATCTTTTCCGAGAAATCCCTGTCTATGAAAAAGATTGAGCCCATATCATCATAAAACACCCTTACCTCGACTCCTGCCTGCACGCGCTCCGTGAGCACCTTCTGGATACGGTGCCACGATTCCTTGTCCTCTATGGCGTGATACTCCATGAAAATAAATTTCCTGGCCTTTGATAAATCGCTAAGCTGCGCTTCGAGTCCCTTTGACGCCTGATCATAATATGTCACATCCGTGTTCTGATATACCGGATATAATGCATTTTTTGCCAGGTATGTTGAAATTCCCGCTGCCTGTGGCACCTTTTCATACATATCGGATAGTATGTCTGCGTTTTCAGGCAGACATGGAAGAAGCATGGAATCCACCTCTTCAAACCGTGCACGCATCTTATTCGGTGCGCCGTTTAGTCCGACTAACAGGTAAAGTGACACTCCCATTATCGGAAATGCCAGTATCAGTATAATCCACGGTGTAGTCATGGATGCGGTCTGCTCACGATTGTACAGTCCGAGCACAAGTATGATTGCCAGGACGCTTGTGGTCGTGTTTATTGCTGCCGCATATTCATTTAGCCTTGTAAACATATAGACCATGAAAACTGCCTGCAATAATATCGCAAGCACTGAAAAAAACATTCTCTTTAAACCATTCTGTGTTTTTTTAGTTCCCTCGTAGGTTTTTTCCTTCATCTGTTATGCCTCCATTATCTTACTGTCTGTAATACCAAACCTCTCCATAAATTTTTAGCCACCTTATTATTTAAGAAGCCATTCAATTTCCTCTTTATAAGGAGGAATAGTCTTCTTCGCAGAGCCCTCCTCACAAAGCCATGGTGTTTCCAGAATCTTTGGTACATTTGCAAAGCTCTCATCATGCACCAGTCGGTGCAGTGTATCATAGCCGATGGTTCCCTTGCCTATATTTGCATGCCTGTCCTTATGCGCTCCAAGCGGATTCATGCTGTCATTGACATGAAATACCGCTATCTGCTCAAGTCCTATCACCCTGTCAAACTCCGCAAAAACATCATCATAATGGTTCACAATATCGTATCCTGCATCATTTACATGGCACGTATCGAAGCAGACACGCAGTCTTTCTTTCCTGTCCACTCCATCATAGATTGCCTTAAGCTCTTCAAAGGAACGGCCTATTTCACTGCCCTTTCCTGCCATCGTCTCAAGTGCGATAAACACATCGTCATCATTCTGATTGAGCACTGTGTTAAGTCCCTTTACAATCTGTGCGATTCCAGCCTGCTCACCGGCATTTACATGACTTCCCGGATGAAGCACCAGTATGCGGCTCTTCATTGCCGCGGTCCTTACTATCTCCTTTTCCAGAAACTCCACTGCCAGCTCGTACGTCTCAGGCTTTACGGTGTTTGCCAGATTTATGATGTATGGCGCGTGGACCACTATCTCATTTATCCCATGCTCATGTGCATATTCCCAGCCTGCGTCTATGTTGAGCTCAAAGATTTCCTTTCTTCTCGTGTTCTGTGGTGCCCCGGTGTAGAGCATAAACACATTCGCGCCGTATGATGCTGCTTCCCTGGCTGATGCCAGAAACATATCTTTTCCTGCCATGCCTACGTGACAGCCTAATTTTATATCACTCATATTTTTCCTCTGTTTCATTGAATCTATATATCTATTATTTCTACTATAACACTACATCCCTGATAACTCTATCTAAATATTCTAAATTTTTACTAAACATGGCAAAAGTCATTGACATAGTATTAAAAACTACATATACTATTCTTTGCAACCACATATATTAATGGAATATAATTGCAATGTATGTGATGCATAACTACAGTTAACCAATTATTATAGAAATACGAGGGTAAATATGTTTGAAATAATTGTTGACTCTGCGGCAAACATTCCTGCAGAACTATGTAAAAAATATAAAATCAAGGTGCTATCATTTGTAAACCTTGTCAACGGAAAGGAAATGACCTGCTTTGAGCCTGACCTCACACCGGAACAGGAGCGGGCAAAGGGTAAGGAATACTATGACGCGATAAGAGAAGGTGCCGAGGTAAAGACCGGACTTATCAGCAGCGGAATCTTTGAGGATACCTTCAGGGAAATCATTGAGGCAGACAAGGATGTCCTGTATTTCTCCCTAAGTAAAAACATAAGCGGCAACTACAACTCAGCCCGTGTCGCAGCCGATGCTGTCCTTGATGATTGCAGTAACGGCAGAAAAATACGCCTGGTGGATTCATTAAATGCTTCCCTCGGACAGGGACTTCTCGCAATATACGCCAGCGAAATGCGTGAGAAGGGCATGAGCTTTGATGAGGTGGCTGACACTATAGAGACCTATCCTGCCAGATTAAACGGTGTGTTTACCGTGGGCAATTTAAAGTATATTGCAAGAACCGGCAGATTAAGCGGAACCACCGCTTTGGTTGGCAACATGCTAAGCATCAAGCCTATCCTAAGGGGCAGCAAGGACGGATATATTGTACAGTTCAGAAAATGTCGTGGCCGAAAAGCCGTATTAAATGAGCTTGTCAATCTGTTATGCGACAACATTACAGACCCTGAAAATCAGATTATCGGAGTGGCACATGCTGACGCATATGAGGATTCGCTCTATGTGATTGAACAGATTAAAAAGCGCATAAAGGTGCGCGATGTGATAAATACCACCTATGATTTCTGCACCGGAAGCCATGTTGGTCCGGAATCTTTAGCAGTATTTTTCATGGGAAAGGACAGAGAATTGGGAGCCTGATATCAGGCTCCCTTTTCACTTCTTTTATTCATCATCCTCACATAAAAAAGTCCCAGAACTCGCTTATTAAGCGGATTCTGAGACTTTTGATTTCTATTAATTGCAACTTCTATCTCATTTTAAGCTGCAGCTTTCTTGCTTTCTGATTTCTCACAGAGCTTCTTCACACCCTGAATTGCAACAAGTACACCAAGGATGAGCAGTAATACTGCAAATATAAGCTGTAATGAATTTCCAAGGTCAAGTCCTACAGAGAATAATGCCTTTGTAAGCTTGTAGATTGTCATGCCAAGTGCAGTAAATGTAACTGCCATCATGAATACCATTGGAATCCAGAGCATGCAGCCCTGACGCTTTGTCTTTCTTTAAGAATACTGCGCAGGCAACAAGTGCAAGTACTGATAAGAGCTGGTTAGCTGAACCAAACAGTGGCCATATCTCTGCATAGCCTACCTTTGTAAGCAGGAATGCAAGTACCAGTGTGATGATTGTTGCAAAGTATTTGTTTGTCATCAGCTTGACAAATGGACTCATATTGTCATCATCTGTGTCTGAATCAAGCCAGAACTCCTGGAATGACAGACGTCCGACTCTGGCTACTGAATCAAGTGATGTCAGAGCGAAGGCTGATACAGCAAGGTTAATCAGTGTGAACACAAGTGAGTGTGGTAAACCGATTACTGACAGGAAGTTTGCGATAGCTCCTGCGAAAATCTGTGGCTGTGTTGTAAGTCCCTGAGCTGCTGCCTCTCCCTTACCGAATGATGCTACTGCGATAAGTGCAAGGATTGCAAGCATACTCTCCATAAGCATGGCGCCAAATGAAACTGGAAGCATGTTCTTTTCATTTTTAATCTGCTTGGAAGCAGTACCGGAAGATACAAGTGAATGGAAGCCGGAAACTGCACCACAGGCGATTGTTACAAATAAGATTGGGAACAGATACTGTGGGTTTCCGTTTGCATCAGGGATTGCAAATGCTGTGAAAGCATCAAGGTTACAAGCAGGATTTGCAACAAATACACCGATTATCGCACCTACGATCATGAAGATTAACAGGTAGCTGTTAAGGTAATCACGTGGCTGAAGCAGCGCCCATACAGGAGCTACACTGGCAATCAGAATATATACAAAGATAATAATGTGCCATACGCTAAGGTTTAAATACATTGGGAAATTGAGTCCCAGTGCTATAGCTACTATAAGTAATGCGATTGCAACAAGTGTGTTAATCCATTTGTTGAACTTAGAGTATTTAAGGAAGAAACCAAGTGCAACTGCTTCTATGATGAAAAGCATTGATGTAGTTGCAACTGCTCCGTTGGCTACAACCTTTGTAACCTCACCTGCTTTATCAGCAGCAAAGCCATTGAAGGTTCCGGCTACGACATCAGCGAAGGCTGCAACAACAAGTATACAGAACAGCCAGCAGAATAACAGGAATAATTTCTTTCCTAATTTACCGATGTACTCCTCGATGATGTAACCGATTGTACGACCCTTGTTCTTAACTGAAGCGTACATAGATGCAAAATCCTGAACAGCTCCAAAGAATACACCACCAATTAATATCCAAAGCAGAACCGGAAGCCATCCGAAAATAGCTGCCTGAATTGGTCCGTTTATTGGGCCTGCACCTGCAATAGACGCAAACTGATGCCCAAATACTACATTTGTATCAGCTGGTACATAATCAACTCCGTCCTCCATCTCGTAGGCAGGAGTCTTGGCATTTGGATCAATGCCCCATTTGTTTTGCAGATAACGGCCATATAATAAGTATGCTCCTCCGAGCACTACAATGGCTATTACCATCATTAAGATTCCACTCATATTATTACCTCTTTCTTTTGTTTATCTTAATTTTATTTATATATTATGTTTACTCTTTTTTTTAGCAAATTTCAATAAATATTTTATACATAATTTATTTTTTATTTCTATAATTTTTTTTAATTTACCAATCGGTTATAATAGGTATTCATTCTCTTTATGCTGTCTTTGTCTCAGCGGCTTCTTCTGCCTTTTTAGCAGCCATTTTGTCCTTTAATGCAAAGGCTCCGGCAAGCAGTGTGCCTGAGATTGAATGCCATGTACATGACACTGCACAGATGATGGCTGATTCAGGTGTTGAAGCAAACTGTGCTGTAGTTGTGGCAAGGTTTGTGGCAAGACCTGCATTCTGCATACCAACCTCGATAGAGATGGTTCTCTTCTTGGCTGTGTTCATGCCTACCAGCTTTCCTGCACCGTATCCAAGCAGATATCCAAGTCCGTTATGTAACAGAACTGCCGCAAAAATTACTACTCCTGATGTAAAGAACTTTGAGCCCTGTGATGATACAACACCACCTACAACGAATGCCAGGCCAAGCACCGCAATACCCGGCATGACCTTCTGAGCCTCGGCAAATGCCTTTTTCTTTCCAAGCAGGTAGTTGAGTAAAAATCCAACCGCTACAGGAAAGATTACAGTCTCAATGATTGACACAAACATCGGAAGCGCCTTGATTGAGACATGTGTTCCGCTTGCAAGAAATGATACCAGAAGCGGTGTCATAAATGGTGAGAGCAATGTGGAAACTGTTGTCATTCCAACTGAGAATGCCACATCACCACCGCAGAGGTATGACATAATGTTTGAAGAAACACCACCAGGACAGCAGCCTACAAGGATAAGTCCAAGTGCGATTCCGTCAGGCAGATTCAATGCCTTTGAGATACCAAATGCGAGAAACGGCATGATAAGATACTGTGCGATTGCACCTACACATATATCAAATGGTCTCTGTGCAAGTATCTTGAAATCCTGTGTCGTAAGTGTAAGTCCCATACTAAACATGATAATTCCGATAATGATAGACTGACATGTGAACTTGTTCGATACCGGATCCACAAACAGCATCTGATTTACCCAGGCCATCAGATTCGGAACCAGAAATGTGACTACGGCGATTGCTATGACAACTATCGATGTGTAGTCTGATAAAAATTTACTTACTTTTTGTAATGCTTTCATTGTAAGCCTCCTTAACATTTTTCTGCTCACTAAAACTCTTTTATGGAATTAAAAAATCCCTTTCCAGATCGACATAATCTGAAAAGGGACGAAATAATCCGCGTTACCACCCTGATTCCACAGTGTATTACTGTGACACTCTGCATACCAGCATATGCTTTCCATATAACGGTGGACACCGGCGAGGTTTACAGACACACTTAATGCTTTCAGCCCGCTTCTAGAGAGGATATTCCAATCTGACCATTACCTGTTCGCACCGCCCACAGGCTCTCTGAAAATAAATACAAATCGGACCTTGTTCTCATCAACGAATTTTGGTGAACATATTTATTTAAATCTTGCTTTGTATTATAGCCCTCTGACACTATATGTCAAGAGAATGATACAAATTTGTACTATAACATTTATTTATAGTTTTTATTCATGCGCTTTATTTTATTTATTCGTAATCTTTGTTGTTATACTCATCATTCCATGACTGCTGTTGTGATGTACCGTAGGAATTTTGAGCATCCCCGCCCTGTGCTGTGCCATACGGATTCTGACCATACTGCTGGTTTGCTCCGTTTCCGTACATGTTCTGGCCGTACTGCTGATTTGTGCCATTTCCGTACATGTTCTGGCCATACTGCTGATTTGCCCCGTTTCCGTACATGTTCTGGCCGTACTGCTGGTTTGCTCCGTTTCCGTACATGTTCTGGCCGTACTGCTGATTTGCTCCGTTTCCGTACATGTTCTGACCATACTGCTGACCATATCCGTTTGAACCGTATGGATTATAGTAGTTATTATTACTATTGTATCCATCTCCCACATAAACAATGTTTTTGTTGAAGGCAATAATACAGATAAAAATCACATTGAGGAATATAAGTCCGCAGGCAAATCCTGCTCCCTTGCCAAACGCATGTGCCAGTCCGACACAGCAGAGGATATTCATAACCAATGCCGCAATCATTGCTGCAATAATCAGAATAACCGCAAATATCAGCATGCCCATGTGAGCCCCGATACGGTTTCCGGCATATCCATAGGTAGAATCATAATACGACCCCATATAACTGGATGTCATAACGGAAAGTCCTGAGGCAATAATCTCATACATCAATAAAATACATCCTGCTATACTTGCTATACTTGCCACAAGATATCCCCAGAACAGCTTCTGTTTCCCTGCAATCCTGAATTTTACATATGAGCTGTAAAACGGTACAATGGCCGCCCAGCCGTGCTCTCCTGCCTTTGCATACATAATCCATGATGCAACAATTGTCAGTACCATAACTGCCAAATTGATAAACGACTTAAAGCCGTCAATCATACTCATAATAGTATAATATGTGCTCATTTTTTCTCCCTTTCATAACCAAAGTTTGTTTGTTATTCAAAGTATACATCACCACCGGTCAGAGTGCAATAATTAAAAAGCTTTTGGAGCTTGTATAATTCACTCATTTTAAGATTCTAACAATACTCCTTTATATATTCACCAAAATATGGAAGTGCAAGTGAGATATAGCCCTGTCTGGAATTTAATATTCCTCTTTTTATCAGACGATCTCTGTACATTGAATAGCTGCCTGCTTTTTCACCCATAAGCTTCAGTATTTCATCACGCTTATATTCTTCCTTTTCTGTCAGCAATCCAGCCAGAAATCGATCCATTTCTGTCATCTCTTCCCATATTTTTTCATAGGAATATGCAAATAATTCAGCTTTGAGTTTTGGTAAAATATCTTCTAACAATTCATCCAACTTTTTCTTAAAACACAGCACTCCTAATTCCTGAAAAGCATAGGCATATCCCTTTGTAATCTTCGCCATTTCACGAGCCTCATTACTGTCAATATCCAGCTTACTCTTATACATTTCAGTCATTCGTATCATATTAAGAGGCTCCGTTTTAACTGTTGCCGCTCTTCTGAAAAAAATGTAAGATTTTTGACATTGCTCAATTCCTGTATATTTTCATACAAGCCTGTACACACAAAATAAACCGGATACCCTGCTCTGAGCCATCTGCCATATTCAGACGCAAATTTTATCATCTCTTCGGACTTTGAAACCTCATCTATTCCTATAAGTATCTTCTTCCCCTTTTTCTGTGCAGCCTGTATCATTGTCTCAACTTCTACACCGATATCAAAGAAATTATTATTGTTTTCTGCCGTATAGCCGATTCCACCACCTGTTCCCATCACTGTTGCAGAGAGGTTTATCCCTGTTGTTTTCTTATCCTGTGAACCAAAACCGGCCTTTACAAGCATTGCCGCTATCTGTCCCAGTATATCTCTTGCAGGATTTACATCAAAAACAAGCCAGTTTATATATCTGCTTTCATTGGTTCTTAATTCTTCCTCCACCTTTGCAAGTATAACGGTTTTACCGGAGCCTCTGACACCGGTTATCTTATATACCGACTCCGACGGATTATCGTAAATAAAGTTTTCCAGTATCTCCTCTGTTTTCTCTGTATGGATATATGTGTATTCCGGAGTCTTACTGAAGGTTGTAGTAAATGGATTCTGCATAAATTCACCTCAATTTATTATATGAAATTCAAAACTATTTATATTTTTTTTTATACTTTCTATTGCTCTTTATAGTTTTTTATAAATCTTTATACTTTTTCTTTTATTTTATACTTTTTTATACTTTTTTGCAATAGTTCTTCCGACCTGTATATACCGTTAAAGGAATCACCGCTTTTTGCACCCTTGACAAACCCCTTCTTAAACAGCTATAATATCGTCAATTGAAGCACAATTACATTTCAACAGGCTTTGATGGGAACAAGTACATTTCTGCAATACTTACAGAGAGCTGCCGGCAGGTGAGAGGCGCAAGGAAACAGATCTGGAATACATCCCGGAGCTTTGCACCGAACGTCATACCGGATGATTAAATATCCCCGGTTCGATTAATAAGCCGCAACGTATTGGCACACGTTATAGTGCCGGAGTGTTAGCAGAATCGGCTATTTTCACTATATAATATATGTCGAACACTGTGTGACAACTCACGGAGGCATTCCTGTGCGAGCAGGATGCAAATTAAGGTGGTATAACGCGAGAAATCCCCCTCGTCCTTAAATGGATGAGGGGATATTTTATTGTTCAGAATACAAATTCAACTTATCAGGAGGAAAATCATGACACTTTATGACGAATTAGTTGCAAGAGGTCTTATTGCGCAGGTAACAGACGAAAAAAAGAAATCAAAGAGCTTATAAACAATGGAAAGGCTACCTTCTACATCGGCTTTGATCCTACAGCAGACAGCCTTCACGTTGGACACTTCATGGCTCTTTGCCTTATGAAGAGACTTCAGATGGCTGGAAACAAGCCTATCGTGCTTATCGGTGGAGGTACAGCACAGATCGGTGATCCATCAGGACGTACAGATATGCGCCAGATGATGACAACAGAGACTATCAACCACAACGTAGAGTGCTTCAAGAAACAGATGAGCCGCTTCATCGACTTTGGCGAGGGAAAAGCTATCATGGTAAACAACGCTGACTGGCTGATGGACTTAAACTACGTGGATGTGCTCCGCGAGGTTGGTGCTCATTTCTCAGTAAACCGTATGCTTACAGCTGAGTGCTACAAGCAGCGTATGGAAAAAGGTCTTTCCTTCCTTGAGTTTAACTACATGATCATGCAGAGCTACGATTTCTACACATTATTCCAGAAATACGGCTGCAACATGGAGTTCGGCGGCGATGACCAGTGGAGCAACATGCTCGGTGGTACAGAGCTGATCCGCCGTAAGCTCGGAAAAGACGCTTACGCTATGACGATCAATCTGCTCCTAAACTCTGAGGGCAAAAAGATGGGCAAGACACAGTCAGGCGCCGTATGGCTTGATCCTAACAAGACAACACCTTTCGAGTTCTTCCAGTACTGGAGAAACGTTTCTGATGCCGATGTTCTTAAATGTATCAGAATGCTCACCTTCCTTCCTCTCGAGGAAATTGACAAGATGGAAAGCTGGGAGGGCGCACAGCTCAATGAAGCTAAGGAAATTCTGGCATTCGAGCTTACAAAGCTTGTTCACGGTGAGGAGGAAGCCGCAAAGGCTAAAGAGGCAAGCCATGCTCTTTTCGCAGGTGGAGCCAACAATGCAAATATGCCTACAGTTACCGTTACAGCTGAGGACTTCCCTGACGGAGAGCTTGATATCATCTCTGTTCTCGTAAAAGCAGGACTTTGCGATTCAAGAGGAGACGGCCGCAGAAATATCCAGCAGGGCGGTGTTTCCGTTGCAGATGAGAAGGTAACTGATATCTCTACCAAATACACTCTCGACGATTTCAAGGGCGAGGGTCTCATTATCAGACGTGGTAAAAAGAAATTTGCCAAGGTTGTAGCTGAATAGACAGAGAATCCCCGGTAGTAACTACCGGGGATTCAGACTGTAGACATAGTGCTCCGAGAAATTATGTTTCTCGGAGCCTTTTTCTCGTTAGTGCGAAGGTGTTTTGTTTAAACAAGCATATTCCCACTGGATTTATGCCATTTGTAATCCCCATTCCTTCTTACATTTTGCAAGCTTCTTTAAATTCATGCATGCAAAAGTGAGCGCGACTTTCATTTTCATCCGCGCTTTTCCGTACATTTGTGTATACCGGAATCCATGGTTTTCTTTTTGCTGTTCCAAAGATTCTTTCGATTGTTTCCTTTCGGTGTGAATACAAATCCTTCATCCCCGCTGTGTAACGAATATCTTCGCATGTTTCCATGTAATCTTCCCAAACATGTCTTGTAACAAGTTTTACATGATTTTTGCTTGCTGTACACTGAGATAGATATTGACATCCCTCACAGATTTTTCCGCAGCTTTTGTACTCACGATACCCATCTCGATTGGTGGTGCTATAGTGCAGGAAATGATTACCCGGACAAATGTATGCATCATTGTATTCATCATACACATACTCATGTTTTCTGAAAAAATCCGTCTTTAGTCATTGGGCGTTTGTATGGGAATACCGGTGTCACACCATCGTCTATAAGAATTTTTGCTATCGCAGGAGTTTTATAACCAGCATCAACAATACAGTATTTCATTCCGACATTTGTAAGCTTATCATAAAGACCTTTAAAAGTTCTGCTGTCATGCTCGTTTCCTGGATTTACTGTGAAATCGATAATCCATCCGTTTTTATCACAGGCAGTTTCAATCCCATAGGCAAACACATGCTTATGTTCGCCCTTTCGGAACCATCCGCTTTCAGGATCTGTTGTACTGCACTTAATAGTTTTTCCGTCTAGCGGAATGTCATCCGTATAGTCTTCAAATTTATCATTGCCATCGACTCCGGGCTTATTATGATCGTCCTTATCTTTAAGCGATTTCTTTCCATGTTTTTCTCTGTCAGCATCGATATCTTTGCGTAGCATATCGGCATAGAATAAGGCTTCTTGCTGTGCAATTCGTCTTTGCATCTTTTTGTTATTAGCCCTTGCTTTGACATGCGTTGCATCGACAAAGATTTCTGTTGGATCAACCAGCTTGAAGCGGTAGCATTCTTCTAGGATATGCTGAAAAATCTGCTCAAATAAATCAGTATCCTTAAACCGGCGGGTATAATTCTTTCCGAAGGTAGAGAAATGTGGAACAGAATCATAAAGTTCAAGTCCAAGAAACCAACGATACGCCATGTTTACCTCAATCTCTTTAATAGTTTGGCGCATGCTTTTTATTCCGTACAGGTATTGAATAAGGGGAATCTTGATAAGCGTTACTGGATCAATGCTTGGACGTCCCATGCTATCCGAATAAGTATCACGAACAAGGTCATAAATAAATGACCAGTCGATGGCTTTATCGATAATTCGCAGAAGATGATCCTGTGGAACAAGATCGTCAATACATACGATCTGCATTTGTTTTCTTACTTTTTCAGTTTCTTGAGTCATCATATGAAAACACCACCCTTTTTTGATATCTTCATTATACCAAAAAGAGGCTTAAAAGTCTTGAAAATACTGACTTTTAGCCTCTTTTCATAGAAAAAATCCTCGGCAAAATGCCGAGGACTTTGTCTATCTGAATCCCCCCGGTAGTAACTACCGGGGATTTTTACTTTCAGCCATATTTTATTTTTTGAAATTCATTTGCAGGAAATTCATATGGCACAAATTTACTGCTGCATGTAACTGTATACTCCGTTTCTCCCGAAACCGTTTTTTGTTCTGTGCCAACACCCTCTCCACAAATCCAGTATGAATCATCATTTTTATTCTTTAGCATAATATCCCCACACTAAATTAGCATAGTGTACAATAGCCATATGTTGATAGCTGACAGGCCTTGGGTAGCTGTAATCCATAAAACTTCTAAAACAGCTCCCCTAACCCAGCGAAACAGAATGGCTTATTATCCATCATTTATATATATTAAACCCTACTTTTTCCTCATCTTCCCTTGACTTCTCATTAATAAGTTAATATAATTTATCTAATTGATACATCAACGCTTTAAAGCGCTGACAAAAGGAGGAATTATCATGAAAAAAGAGATCTAAAATTTTAGCTTCACTTGTTCTTGCAGGAACAATGGTTCTTGGACTTGCCGGATGTGGAGATTCCGGTTCAGCAAACGGTGGCACACAGTCAGGTAAGAACTCAGATGCCAAATATCATGTAGGTATCTGCCAGCTCGTACAGCACGAGGCTCTCGATGCCGCTACAAAGGGCTTTGAGGATGCATTAAAGGACAAGCTCGGAGACGATGTCTCATTTGACGAGCAGAACGCCGCAGGAGATGCTTCTACATGCTCTACAATCTGCACCAAGTTCGTCACCAACGACTATGACCTTATCCTTGGAAATGCCACAGCAGCTCTTCAGGCCGCTTCAGCAGCCACAGACTCTATTCCGATTCTCGGAACATCTATCACAGACTACGCTACAGCTCTTGATATGTCAGACTGGTCAGGCACTACAGGAAAGAATATTTCAGGTACTACAGACCTCGCTCCACTCGATGAGCAGGCTAAATGCATCAAGGAGCTCTTCCCGGATGCAAAGAACATCGGTATCATCTACTGCTCATCTGAGCCAAACAGTATCTACCAGTCAACAACTATTACCAAATACCTTGAGGACGAGGGATACACTGTAAAAGAGTACACTTTCTCTGATTCAAATGATGTCGCTGCAGTAACACAGAGCGCATGTGATGCATCTGATGCAATCTACATCCCAACTGACAACACTGCTGCTTCATGTACAGAGGCTATCAACAATGTAGCTTCACAGGCTAAGAAACCTATCTTCGCCGGCGAGGAAGGAATCGCTAAGGGCTGTGGTGTGGCAACACTTTCTATCAGCTACTATGACCTTGGATACACAACAGGTGAGATGGCTTACGATATCCTTGTAAATGGTACAGACATCAAAACTATGGAGGTCAAGAGCGCTCCTAAGTTCACTAAGGAGTACCTTCCGGACCGCGCCAAGGAGCTTGGAATCACAGTTCCTGACGGCTATGAGGAAATCTCAGCTGAATAAACAGCTGCACTATGGAGGTATTTAATAAAATGATTCTAATGAATTATTTTGCAACCTTAAATCCGGTTGCATTCACCAATGCCCTTCCGGGCAATATAGCCCAGGGTCTGATATGGGGCATCATGGCACTCGGTGTTTACATCACATTCAGACTGCTGGACTTCGCAGATCTGACGGTTGATGGCTCATTTGCAACAGGTGGTGCCGTAACCGTTATGATGACGATTAACGGCTACAATATCTGGGTTTCACTGCTTTGCGCATGTATTGCCGGTCTGCTCGCAGGACTCTGCACAGGTCTCTTACATACAAAGCTCGGCATTCCTCCGATTCTGGCAGGAATTCTTACACAGATAGCTCTCTACTCTATCAACTTAAATATCATGCAGCGCCACGCCAACCAGGCACTTAGCGCAGATAAATATAATCTGGTGCTTTCATCACGTAATCTGACACATGCGATAATTGTCGGTGTGATTTTCTCGGTTGTAATTATCGCGGTGCTTTACTGGTATTTCGGAACAGAGCAGGGCTCTGCTATCCGTGCCACAGGCTGCAACCCTGCAATGAGCAAGGCTCAGGGTATCAACATTGACAACATGAAGCTCATCGGTCTTGCGCTTTCAAATGCAATTGTAGCGCTCTCAGGCGGCCTGCTTTCACAGTACTCAGGCTTTTCCGATGTAAACATGGGCCGTGGTGGAATCGTCATCGGTCTTGCCGCAGTTATCATCGGTGAGGTGCTCGGCGATGCAATCCTCGGAAAGCACATGAATTTCATGGGAAAACTTATCTTTGTCATATTTGGTGGAATTGTTTACTATATTGTAATCGGAATTGTTCTGTGGCTGCAGATGCCAAGTGATGACTTAAAGCTCTTCACTGCAATCATCGTGGCAATTTTCCTTGCAGTGCCTTACCTGAAGGGCAAGAGCAAGGCCTCCTTTAAAAAAAGGCCGGCAAACGCTCTGCCGCAGCACTTAACACAAAGGAGGGCAAATAAATGCTAGAGATTAGAAACGTACATAAAACCTTCAATCCGGGCACAATCAATGAAAAGCATGCCCTTAATGGTGTAAACCTAAAGCTTGAGGAGGGCGATTTCGTCACTGTTATCGGTGGAAACGGTGCCGGAAAATCGACCATGCTCAATGCCGTTGCAGGCACATGGCCTGTTGATGATGGTTCAATTCTCATCGATGGAGTGGATGTCACAGGACTTCCTGAGTTCAAGCGTGCATCATTTCTGGGACGTGTGTTCCAGGATCCAATGACAGGAACTACCGCAACCATGCAGATTGATGAAAACCTCGCACTTGCAGCGCGCCGCGGAAAGCGCCGTGGTCTTGGCTGGGGTATCACAAAGGCTGAAAAGGAGCGTTTCCACGAGCTTTTAAAGGAGCTTGACCTGGGACTCGAGGATCGAATGACCTCAAAGGTTGGTCTGCTCTCAGGTGGACAGCGTCAGGCTGTTACACTGCTCATGGCTTCACTCCAGAAGCCGAAGGTGCTGCTTTTGGATGAGCACACCGCAGCTCTCGACCCTAAGACAGCCGCAACGGTGCTCACTCTCACAGACAAAATCATCAAGGAGAACAGCCTGACAGCCATGATGGTCACACACAACATGCGTGATGCCATCGCTCACGGCAACAGACTCATCATGATGAATAACGGACAGGTTGTCCTTAATATCTCAGGCGAGGAAAAGAAAAACCTCACTGTGGAGGATCTGCTCATGAAGTTTGAGGAGGTTTCCGGCGAGGAATTTGCTTCTGATAAGGCACTTTTAGGATAATAAAAAACGTGCAGCCCAAAATGGCTGCACATTTTTTATTTATATCCACAGCCGCTTCGCCCCGGCATATCTTCTCCGTGCACATACCTGGCATTGAACTCCATATTTATCTCACGAAGCTCCTTCTTTCCGTCGATATAGTCCTGATACATCTCGGCAAGCCCCGACATGCAGCCATCGCAGGTAGCCTCGATATTGCCAAGCGACTCAGCCACAATTGCCTCGCGTTCCTCTTTTGTTGTCTCACTAATTAAATATCCCATTTCGTATGTTTCCTTTTCGTATGTTTCTTATCCGTGTATTTCCTGTCCGTATGTTTCCTGTCCGTATGTTTCGTTTCTGTATAATGCATAAAAATGATATGAGGGTCAATATATTAAAAGTCGTAACTGTTCAGTACCTTCACAGTTGCGAGCCGCAAGCGCATAAGAATCAGCTGCGCTGATGGGCGCTTGCTCCTACATAATATACGTTTTCTTACGAAATATGCGGTACCGCATATTTCTGTACTGAACAGTTACTAAAAGCCCAGATTCTCATCCACAAGAATAATCTGGAAACGTCCCTTCACCCTTGAGAAGCGTGTTGTCAGAATCTGACAGCAGATACACTGCGGACTCTTGCAGTCAAAGCAGGTGCCGTTCTTGGAGCATGGTGTGTCGATGCCAAAGCGCTGTGCGTTGATAGGCGCTGCCTCATTTCTCGCACGGCTCATAGCGTCTGCCTCGGTCTTTACGACCTTGTTCATGCCTACTATAAGAAGCACATGCTTCGGTCCGTAAGCATATGCCGCCACGCGGTTTGCATTTCCGTCAATATTGATAAATACGCCATCCTCGCTCATCGCATTGACACTTCCAAGGAAATAATCCGATGTAAATGCCTTTAACGCTATCTCCTGCTTCTCCTCCTGCGTAGACACCTTGTCCCTGTCATAAAACTGATATTCTCCGTTTGAGAGGGCCTCATACAGACCACATTCCTTCACCGATGTGGCACCGCCCATATTGATTGAGCTGCCCTTTGGAATCAGCTCCAATGCCTTCTTAACAGCCTCCTCCTTTGTCTCGACATAATAGGCCTCCATGTTGCGCGACTCAAGCGCAGCCACAAGGCGCTTTCCCAGTAAATCGTTTCTCATTTTTCTTACGTCCATAGTGTAAACCTCTTTTCATGCTTATTGCCAATTCCCATTTGTGCAATCAGCTGTATTAATTGTTGTTATTATACTACTTTACAGGGGGTGTCTGCAATTTATTCGGGAATAAATGATTGTACTTTTCATTCTAATAGAAAAAAAGTGTACAACAAAAAGAGCTCTTTCGAGCTCTTCCTGCTTTGTACAACATTAAATTGTAGATGATTACTGTAAGAGTGAAAGTACACCCTGGTTAGACTGATTAGCCTGTGCAAGCATAGACTGTCCAGCCTGAGCAAGAATGTTGTTCTTGCTGTAGTTAACCATCTCTTCAGCCATATCTGTATCACGGATACGAGACTCAGCTGATGTGGTATTCTCAACTACGTTGTCGAGGTTATTGATTGTGTGCTCAAGACGGTTCTGAACTGCTCCGAGTGCTGATCTCTGTGAAGAAACCTGAGAAATAGCATCTGCGATAGCATCAATTGAATATGTAGCGCTCTGCTCTGTGCTAACATTAATTCCCTTGATTCCAAGTCCTACTGAACTCATTGCATCGATATCAACAGTAATCTTATTTGTAGAATCAGCATCAGCTCCTACATGAAGATTGAATGATAATGTATCTGCAACTGTTGCATGTCCTTTTTGAATTTCAAACTCTACTGTTCCATCAGCAGCTGCTGTACCAGCTGTAACTGTTGATTTTCCATCTACTGCACCAATGTCATTAGCTGCTTTAAGCTGCTCTATTACTTTCTCGGTAGCCTTCGTAACACTTATTGAAGATGCCTTTGTTGTATCAACAGCTGTAACTTTCTTTGCTGCATCAGCTGGTGTTAAATTAACTGAGGTACCAGCTTTTATCTTTGCTGCTATTGTTTCTGCTTCAAGCTTATTTGCAGTTGCATCAACAGCTCCACCCTTAGCAACTACCGTATATGTTGTCCCATCGATTTCAACTGTTTCATTTGCAGCTAAAGCCTTTACTGATGCCTGTAAATCCGTTACACCACTTCCATCTGCATAAACATCATAATCAGTACCACCTATTTTCAGGCTTTCTCCAGCTTTAATCTTCATTGAGAATGTTGCTGTTTTATCTCCATCAGCAAGTGTACCAGCAAATCCTGCATCATGAGCTTTCATGTATTTATCAGTTGTACCATTCTGACCTTTTAATAAGTCTGTCTCATTAAATTTTGTTGTCTCTGATACACGATCAATTTCTGTTGATAACTGATCAATCTCATCCTGAATTGCCTGACGGTCTGTTGAAGAGTTTGTTCCGTTTGCAGACTGTGTTGCAAGCTCATTCATTCTCTGAAGCATTGAGTGAACCTCTGTAAGGGCACCTTCTGCTGTCTGTACTGCTGAAACACCATCCTCTGCATTTGTTGAAGCTCTGTCAAGTCCCTTGATCTGCTTTCTCATCTTCTCAGAAATTGTAAGTCCGGCTGCATCATCTGCTGCACGGTTAATTCTGTAACCTGATGAAAGCTTCTCTGTGCTCTTTGACTGTGCGCTTGTTGTTACGTTGAGCATTCTGTTGGCATTTGCTGCCTGCATGTTGTGTTGTACTACCATAATATAATCCTCCTTGTCCCACGTTCGTGGGTTATTATGTTTGGCCTCTGGAAGTCCTTTTCCCGAGGGTTTTGTAGCTGCTTTGTGTATATTTTTATTTAAGCAGTTGCAGTTTTCTATAACAAGCGGCTTCCCGGGTGTGGCTTGCGCCACAGCCGCCTATTAACTTGTTTGCCTATGCTTTCTTATCTGCTTTAGCCGGCTTTGCCTTTTTCTGTCTCTCATTCCAGATAATCTTCTTGATTTCATGCTGTGCTTCCTTTGAAATCTTTGGCTCCGGATAATATGTGTCTTTTCTCTTCTCAGGATTCGGATCATTGTTTGACCTTGAGATGTTCATCTCTCTTGGAGCATCTATCATGAGACGTCCGTTCTTTCCGCTTCCACCGGCATAGACCACTCTGATGTTGTCTCCTATATTTACATATTCTCCCTCTTTAAGCGATAATTTAAGCATTCTGTATACCTCCGTGCACTTGATTTAAGCTATTTCCATGCTTATGCAAAATGTAACAATTCTCTAAGAAATGTTGCATTTTTTATCTTACAGTTACTATATCGGACATCAATTCTAATACTTTACCCCTAATTACAACTTATTTAAAAATTATATTTGCCCTTTATTGGTTGTATCTGCCTTTTTTGACGACCACTTCCCACAAAAATCCTTGTTCTTAGACGAAAAATGCAACATTTCTTAGAGAAATGTTGCATTTTTCATTACTATATTTTTAAATTTGAAAGTGAGGCTATAATCGTATATTTTCAATTATTTTGCACTACGATTGTTTTTTCACACACTTAGCTGTAAACGTTTAAAAGTTTCTTTTTCTTCAGGAATCGACAATATTCCTCCTTTTTTTTTCTATGCACAGGCTTGCTACTGCATTTCCATACCTTGCAAATTTTTTTAATTCTTCAATAGAACAATCTTCAGGGTTAAGTTTGCTTTTTACAAATTGAGACATAAATCCACCCCAAAATGAATCTCCTGCCCCTGTAGTATCTACTACCTGACTTGAAAAACCACTTACCTTTTGATGATCCTTCCTATTACATATTAACACCCCTTCTTTTCCGAGTGTCACTGCAACTATTTTTATTCCATGGTCTAATAAATAGTTTGCTGCTTCATCCGGATTTTCGTATGGCGTAAGTAAAGCAGTTTCTTCATCTGACAATTTAATCATATCTGCAAACGGAAGCATTGAACGCATACGTTCTATAGCAGTCTTCTCATTATTCCAAAGAGGCGCCCTGTAGTTAGGGTCATATGATATAACTGCACCTGCATTTTTTGCACATTTCACTGCCTGGAATGTAGTGGAACGTGCAGGTTCATCAGTAAGAGAGAGTGAACCCACATGAAAAACTTTTGTATTCTGTAATAATTCCGTATCGACTTCCTTGTACCCTATCATTGTATCTGCTCCGGGTTTCCTTGCAAACGCAAATGATCTTTCTCCATCTTTTGTAAGATTTACAAATGCAAGTGTAGTAAATACATTATCATCCAATATAATGCCATTGCTATTAATATTTTGATTTTCAACAGCTTCTATTAAGAATTTACCATGCATGTCGTTCCCAACCTTGCCTATAAAGGCTGTTCTCAATCCTGCTTTAGCTGCTGCAGTAAGCATATTTACCGGTGCCCCTCCAGGATTACGTTCATAAAGACACATGCCGGTTTCTGAAACTCCTGCCGGTGTAAAATCAATTAATAATTCTCCCATCGCAACTATATCATATTCTTTTTCCATCCATGTCTCTCCCATTCGCAATTATTTTCCGGAAATGCTTAAATTATAGAATTCAACATTTGAATCCTGAGCAATTATACCAGTTTCAAATTCCGGTTTGGCATATATTCTATATGTGAACGCTATCTGTTCATCAATAAATGCCTCTATCATGTCATGATCCACAATAATCTTTACGTCTATTGCCTTTCCGTCTTCAATTTGCATTGTTTTCTCACAAACACGCACCCCATCCGGTCCCGGCTCAGTTGCCGGTGGAACTGCCTGACACGACTGTACCCAAAATGGATCCACTCCCATCGGAAGATTTAAAAATGAGACCCTTTGCATTGCTTTGTCAAATTCAAGAAATAAACATCCACTTGCCTCTTTATCAGACTTTAAAAGAATACCAAACGTATCATATGTTTCTCTTGGTACTATTTTGCATGTCAGCATATAGCTTTCTTCCGTATGTCTCAAAAATCCATATGAACAGCTTTCCAACGCATTCAATGTTATAGTTTTTTCACCATAATCTTTTGCATTTCCAAGAACTGATATATATTTCCAATTAACAGCTTTATCAAAAATATGCTCATATTCACATGGTAACTTTACATTTAACTCTCCATTTTCGGTTGGTACCACCTCATGTGGAATACAAAATGTTCCACCCCAATACCATTCACCTTTGTCACTCTGCTCTGCACGATCATGCGCCCATCCAAAATAAAAACGTCTTCCATCATCATTTTGCATTGACTTAGCAGCATAAAATCGTCTTCCACCAATACCATCCTTTTTAGGTTTTCTCCACGGACCAAAAGGAGACTCTGATACACGGTATATTGTATTTACAAACTCTGAAAATCTTGAGTAAGACAAATACCAGTGACCTCCCATCTTGTACATTTCCGGACATTCCGGACAATTTGTATGCCCCGGTGAATATATTGGTCCATAATACGTCCAATCCTTTAAATTCTTTGAACGGTACAGCACTATACAGCCCCTTCGTGTAACCGGCATATCAAGTCTTCTCGCTGAAATCAAAATCCAATAATTTTCATCTTCTTCATTATAAAAAACATACGGATCTCTCCAATCAAGTTTTTCATAAAGCTCTGTCATCGGAGTAATAACCGGATTTGCGATATCTTTTGTCCACGTTATTCCATCATCGCTTGTTGCGTGACATATGGTCTGCTGAAACTCCGCTGTTAGACAATATCCTGTATAAAATGCATGATATTGTCCCTCACCATATATTACTGAACCGGTCCACACTCCTGAAGCATCCGGTTCATCTCCTTCTCCCGGATATAATGCCGTCGGAAGCTCCTGCCAATGCACTAAGTCATCCGATATACTATGGCTCCAGGTTGTGCGCAGTCTCTCCGGATAGACGGTCGTTCCCGGTGGAGATGTAAGTGAAAAAATATGATATTTTCCTTCGTGGTAAAACGGAATTGCATCTCCCGTAGAATCCGCGAAAGACATTTTACGAAAAATTTCCATTTGCTTATCTTTCTCTGTATCGTAAAAAACGAACAGATTTCCTTTCCAATTTATTTTGCAGCCCTTACCTTATTTTTTAACAACGCTATTTTATCCTTCTGACAATCCAGCAGAACTGCACATGCAATAATCAGACCCTTAATAATTAGCTGCCAATAAGATGAAACTCCTATCAGATTTAATCCATTGGAAATAATTCCAATTACCATTGCACCAAATACAGTTCCACTTATCCGGCCCTTTCCTCCGGTCATTGATGTTCCACCAAGTACACATGCAGCAATTGCATCCAATTCATATCCACTTCCTACTGATGGCTGTCCCGAATACATTCTTGAGCAAAGAACAAGTCCTGCGAAGGCTGCAAGCGCACCCGAAAGCGTAAATACAATAATTTCTATTTTTTTAATAGGAACACCAGATAATCTTGCAGCTTCCCTGTTTCCTCCAATTGCATATACATAAGTTCCAAATTTAGTTTTGCTTAAAAGGAAACTGAATATTGCAATCAAAATTACCATATATACTACCGGAAGCGGAATTACATTAAACAAATATCCTGTACCTATAGCTATAAACATCTTATCTGTAATACGTGTAGACTGTCCACCTGTATACACATATGCAATACCACTTGCAATATTCATCATTGCCATTGTAATAATAAATGCAGGTACCTTAAAATGAGATACTATAAATCCACTGATAAATCCAGCAAGAGTTCCTACTGCCAATCCAATAATTATTGCTACTATAAGTGGCATTCCCTGATTTACAGTAAGTCCAACCGTAAGGGTTCCCGACATCGCAACAATTGAACCAACCGACAAATCAATGTGTCCCAGTATAATTACGAGTGTCATTCCCAGTGCGATATATGTATTTATTGAAATTTGTCTTAAAACAGAAATTATATTATTGGTTGTAAGGAATTTATCCGTTGCAATTGACACTATTACGCACATAATAATCAATACTGCAATAATTCCTATATTGCCTTTTATAATTGAAGTGAATGGATTTCTTTTTCCAAACGCATTTACTTCTCTTTTCTTCTCACTCATATTACTCTACGCCTCCTGCAGCATACTTCATAATTTCTTCCTGATTCATCTGGTCTTTTCCGAGCTTTCCAACAAGCTTGCCTGCTCTTATAACACAAACGTTATCACACATGTTGATAATCTCCGGCAATTCACTTGAAACCATAATAATTGCAATTCCTTCCTTTGCCAATTCATTTATTACAGTATATATTTCATACTTGGCATTTACATCTACGCCTCTTGTAGGCTCATCCAGAATCAAGACGTCCGGCTTTGTTGCAAGCCATTTTCCAAGTACAACCTTCTGTTGATTTCCACCCGAAAGACTACCTGCTTCAATCTCCGGAGAAGCTGCTTTAATCCTAAGTCTTTTACTATAATGTTCAATAATCGAATCACGCTTTTTTTCACTGATAGCAATTCCATTCATACAAAAACGCAGACTCGATAAAGTTAAATTGAATGCAACGCTGTTTCCCAGTACAAGCCCCTGTTTTTTCTGTCCTCAGGAACCAATGCGATTCCTGATTTAATTGCCTGCATAGGATTTTTGAAATGCACTTCATCTCCATTCAGGAAAATCTGACCGGCATCATATGGTCTTGCTCCGAAAACAGCTTCCATAATCTCACTTCTTCCAGCGCCTACCAGCCCTGCAAATCCAAGTATCTCGCCTTTATGCACCGAAAAGCTGATATCTTCAAATGTTCCCTGACGTGATAGATTTTTTACTTCAAGTGCAATTGGAGCATGTTCCACATCGCAATAATCTCTTACATAGAAATTATCAAGATCTCTTCCAACCATCATTGCTACCAATTCATTCGCATTCGTCTCGACAGTTTTTTGGTTCCTACATATGTTCCGTCTCTGATAACAGTAATTCGATCTGATATTCGGAATAACTCTTCCATTCTATGAGAAATATAAATAATACTTACTTTTTTCTTCCTTAGATTCTCAATAATTCCAAATAGCTGCTCCACCTCTTCATTTGAAAGAGATGATGTAGGTTCATCCATAACAATTATTTTTCCGTTAAACGATACAGCTTTTACAATCTCTACCATTTGTTGTTGTGCGATAGTCAGCTTCTCAACTACTGTTTCAGCTTTTATATTGACCCCCAGGGCAGAGATCATATCTGCTGCCCTGCGGTTCATCTCCGCTTCATCCAAGGTTCCAAGTCTAGTTCTAATTTCTCTTCCCAAAAACAGATTTTGTGCAACTGTAAGGTAAGGCACCAATACTATTTCCTGGTGTATAATACCTATACCATTTGCTCTTGCTGCTGGGACTCCATCAATTTTTACTTCTTTTCCATTAACTTTTATCAATCCACAATCCGGCTGATAAATTCCGCCAAGCACTTTAATTAATGTTGACTTTCCTGCTCCATTCTCACCAAGCAGTGCATGTACTTCGCCCAGTTCCAAAGAAAAGTCAATTCCATTTAAAGCGTAAATACCCGCAAAGCTTTTCTTTATCCCTGTCATTTCTAATACTGTCTGTCCCATAATAACTCTCCCTTATTATTGCCATTCTTTAAGAGTTTTCTCAGCCTCATCCTTAGATACTAAATGCGAATCGAGATATACCTTTTTCTCATCAATTTTAGTATCTCCATTAACATACTTTACAGCTTCCTTAAAAGAATAATCTGCAATCTGTACAGGTACCTGACATGCAACAGCTGTAAATTCATCATCCAGTAATGCCTGTTTTCCATCCGGTGAGGCATCAATACTATATACACCAATTTTGCCTGTTTTATTTGCTGCTTTAATAGCAGCTGCAGCACCAAGTGCAGATGGATCATTGATACAGAAAAATGCATCCATATCAGGAGATGCTGTAATAATGTCTTCTGCCAGCTCCATTGATTTGTCTAAGGCTGCTCCGCCATCCTGCTGTGCTACTATCTTAAACTTATCTTTGCTGTCTCCAAGTCCATCAAGAAATCCATTTACACGATCAACACAGCTTTCATTTGAAGGGAAATCCAAAATTGCAATATTTCCTCCATCCGGATGATCCTTAACCATCTGTTCTCCAACAAGCTGTCCTGCCATATACGCATTAGTTCCAACATATTGTGTTACAAAGCTCTCAAGGTCATCATCAATAACTGCAGTGTCTACATTAAATATAGGAATACCAGCTTCGCTTATTTCTGCCAGTCCTGATGTTATTCCTGCTGAATCAACCGGAATAACAAATACTGCATCATATCCATTATTTGCTACATCTGACAACTGGCTAAGCTGCTTATTCAAATCATAGTCAGGATCTAAACATGTATATGATATTCCATCTTTGTCACACAGTTCTTTTAGCTTTGAATCAATTGAGCTTTGAAATGTATTGTTTAAGGTATTAGTACAAAATGCAAACGATAATCCATCATTTGTATTCTTTCCAGAATCTGTACCATTCTTTGATGACTTACTATCGCCACATCCTACAGTAATCCCTGCTGCCATACACAGGCATAAGCCCAATGCTAATAATTTTTTATTTTTGCCATAGTTTTTTCCTCCATTTTTTAAATTTACGTAAATTTATTTGTTTTTGTTTGTTTCTGTGATTACATGATATATTTTGCTCTATTATTTGTCAATAATTTTACGTAAAATCTTGTTTAATTCGTCGTTTTCAACAATTATACGATTGTGTTTTGCGCAAATTAACATTTCAAAAGTATTTTTTACGTAAATTTCCAACAACTAAAAAAAGAATACCAAAATGATATTCTTTTTCTTCGCATATATTTCTTTTTAGATATTTAATTTTATCCGGCATTATTTCATTTCTTCTGGCATTCCCTCATGAAAAATATCCTTCCATGCTCTTCCTAGCTGCTTAGAATCCACAACATACGGCTGCACCCCAACATATTTTGGCACATCATTACTTAATAAAGATTTCGCTACCACATGCGCAGCTGTTCTTCCCTGCTCGTAAGGTCTTTGAGTACTTAATCCCTTTACAATACCACTTTCCATATATTGTGCAATTTTATAATCTAAATCAGTTGTAAATATAGCGATGTCTTCTCTATGCATCTCTTTCAACGCCTTAATTACCAACAGCGCCGGTCTATCCCAGCTGACATACAAGACTTTAATTTGTGGATTCTCAGTAATCATATCTTTACAAACCTGATATGCGTTTTCAATTTCTCCAAAACCTCTTATTGCCTTAATATCTATATTTTTGTATTGTTCTGAAATAATTTTTTCTGCTGCCTCATCTCTGGCACGCGTACCATAAAAGACCGCTCCATGTATGATAAATCCGGCTTCCACGTGTTTTCCTTTACAGTACTCCCCCATCATTCTGCCGACATTAACTCCATTTTCAATCTCATTAACAGACACACAGCAAACATAACTATTTTTTTCCATATTCTCAGGGACATTACTCAGGAATACAAGCTTTGACACCTTTGCCAATTCACGGAATTGTTCTTTTGTTTCTTTATCATCAGCCGGAATTGCAATTACAGCATCCGGTTTCTGTAAACGAATACCTTCAAGCTGTGCATTTTGCAAAGATGCATCAAAATGTGCATCTGTTACTGATATAATATCAATTCCGTATTGTTCCAATTCATCGCGGATTCCCTTTTCGTGTAATTCCGCCCATGATGTTCCTGTATAATGAAACGAAATTGCCACACGGAAATTTCCAGCACGCAAACGGCTCTTTTCCTCTTTTGTTATGACTATTGATTCCGGTGTAGCTGCTTCTTCTCCAAAAGGTCCATTATCCAACATTCTTGTGGATTTTCTTATTATCAACTCTACATCGGCATAATAATCCTGTTCAATCACATGTCCTGTATTTATCTTTTCAAAAAGCATATTTACTGCTCGTCTGCTCAGCCCTTCAACATCTCTCTTTAAAATCGTCAATGGTGGATACGTTAACTCCGACCATCCCTCATCACCAAATCCAACAACCGATATCTCTTCAGGACATTCAATTCCTCTATCCCTCATAGTTTTCATAAGATATAAAGTAATTCTATTTCCTCCTGCCATAATTGCAGTTGGCATATATCGTCTCATTGCCTTTTGTATTTCCAAAATACAGTTATCAGCTCCGGATTCGATATTAATGTCTGAAATATTTGCATCATTTGTATTGATTCCATGTTCTTCTAATGCAAGGAGAAAACCTCGTGTTCTTTCATCTCTCGTCGTACTCTTCAAGCTTTCTCTTAAAAACAAAATATTCTTATGACCACATTCTAACAGATAATCAGTTCCCTTGAAAATGGCTTCCCTATCCCTAAATTCAACAGCGTCTATCCCATCTCCCAAAATATTTCTTTCCATGCAGACAAATGGAATTCCAGATTCAATCAGCTTTTTATAATCTGCCGCAACATCACTGACTGGTACATGTATAATACCTGCTGTTTTTTATTCTGTATCAGTCCTTCCAGTACCTGAGCCTCTTCTTTAATATCATTATCCGTAATTGCAATATAAAACTGATAACCCTGAATGCTAACATATTTTTTAAATATCCCACCATATCACGATAAATCGTGCTTTCAACATTTGGAATAACTGCAACTATTTCCGACTGCCTTCCAACCTTGAGTCGTCTTTCTTTTTTCTTCTATTTTTTATGATATCCGGTTTCTATAATAATATTTTCTATTTTTTAACAAGGTCCGGGCTCACATATCTTGTTCTGTTTATAACATGAGAAACGGTTGCAATTGAAACCCCTGCCATATCAGCTATATCTTTTATAGTAACCTTTTTTGCCATAATGATATTCCCTCTTCTTTTAAAATTTATATCGTATAATTGTTATATACATTCCCTTATATTCCCATAGTTCTATTGCATTTGATAATGTCCTGACTTTACTATAAGAATCATTTTACACCATATCTACTGTATTTAGTAGTCCAACTTCATACAGATTTTTATATTTGTTATAAATTCATTGCTTATAATACAGAAAAAGACCTTGAGTTCATTATAAACTCAAGGTCTTTCGTGCTCCCCATAATACCATAGTCATTATCGGCCAAAATCATACACCTCATTCAATTCAGGTATAGATGGTGCTGCTCCATGATATCTGCGTTTTTCTTCATACATTTTATCATCCATATTTCTCAGAAATACTTCTGCATTATCATCTTTGCCAAATTCCGCATATCCCATAGAAACACTCAGCTCAAATGGCTCTGCCTTTGAGTCATTAAACCTTGAAATGTTTTTATTAATCTCATTTATTGTAGCCAGTACACATGCTTTATCTGCATCTGTCAGCAATACAATAAACTCATCTCCCGCATACCGGATTGCAATTCCCCGCATCAGGTATTGATTTAAAAAGTATATTTCCCATTGTGCTGATAGCCTTGTCACCCATACTATGTCCAAAGCTGTCATTGATGTACTTGAAATCATTTACATCCATCATAATTCCATACAAAGAGTTTGCGTCTGTATTTTTCTTTTTTTTGCAAGCACAGCCTTAAGATACCTGCGATTGTACAATCCCGAAAGCTCGTCCATATATATATTTTCCGCATACGACTGCATCTGTGTAAATATCAACGTAACAGCAGTAATAAGCCATGATGATGTAACACCATAAAACACAAGCTGTATGAGTACTCCGGCAAAACAAATACAAACAAAATAAAACACTGGAAAATAGCTCAGATTAACTCCCTGCTTTCGCGAATGATACACCATATACAAGCTGTAAGCCAAATATATTACAAGTGTAATATAGCCTGCCAGTGCACCTCCTGTCCTCTGATATACATTATCCGCTGATACCTTAAACATAATCCCCGGTTTGATTAGATTGCCTAACACCATAATAACCTCTATCATCCACGGAATCATCACAACTGCCATTTTTCAGATATCTTCTTAAAATTCCGATAAATACGAAGATTCACATATAAGCACCAGAGCAGCCCCATACTGACCGTACCAATAAAACACAGGCTGTTAGAAATATAATTGAGCTGTCTGCATCCAATAAAGCTCTTTCCATCTACAAGAAAACTTATTGTCTCAGCAACAGCTCCCAATATATTCACTTTTGCAATTCCATCATATACTTTATCTTCTGTATGAAATACTCTCTGTTCTTTCGCCTGCATGACAAAAGATAACACATCATCAGAACTGTCAATCCATTTGCCATTAGAATTTCTTCTATAACTATTATTGTAATCACCATCCAAACATCTGTGAAATTCAATCAGCTTACTGTTTTATGCTTTCTGCCATATATTCCGCAGTATTGTAAGCCTAACCTCTGCAATTGTCAAGGATTGCATACTTCTTTTTATCACCAATATCCAATCTTGATGTTTCAATAAAATGCGGTTTTATGATAGGATTATGTTATAATCATCTGACGGAGGTACATCATGAAAATAACTACTCTATGCTACATAGAACACGATGGACAATATCTCATGCTTCATCGTATTAAGAAAGAAAATGATATAAATGAAGGAAAATGGATTGGAGTTGGCGGTCACGCCGAGTATGGTGAATCACCCGAAGAATGCTTGCTCCGCGAAGTCAAAGAGGAAACAGGGCTCACACTCACATCATACCGTTTCCGCGCACTCATAACTTTTATAAGTGATAAACAGGAGCCTGAATTGATGTGTCTTTTCACCGCTGATGAATTTTCCGGCAAGCTTATAACATGCAACGAAGGTGACCTCAAATGGGTGGATAAAACTATCGTGCCCACACTTCCTACCTGGGAAGGCGACGCTATCTTCTTAAAGCTCCTGCTTGAAAATGAAGAAAATCTCTTCACAATTAAGCTTGTATATGAAGGTGAATCACTGGTTGATCAGAAGCTTGAGATTTATTAGTATTATCCTTTGAGCTGTCCAGTCGGTACTTAGATTTTCGTTATCTCATCGCAAAACGGCTCCGGATAGCCGCGCCTTAGCAATATATCATATGCGTCTACAAATATCCGCATTCTTATATCCAGCTAAAATCGCCACCTGTCACCGCAAGCGATAACAGCTTATCCATCTTCTCTACCTCTTCAACGCCTCTAACCATCTGAATAAGCTTCGCAGATTCTACAACTTTTGGCATCTCCTCATCAGGTCCTATCTCCATATCTGCCTCTTCTCCACAGTATGGACATACCAATGTTGGTGCAATTTTTAAATCCAGAAATCTGCTTCCACACTCTTTACACTCATAATAACCGCACTGCTCAGTGCCATCCGGTACATAATACATATATAATTTCCTGCCTTTCTTTTACTTATAGTACATTAAAATCTGCATCTTTTCAATCAGTTCCTACACCATGACCTGTGTCAGTTTGTCCTCCGGACTCGGGGGCTTTTGTAAAGCAAAGCTTGTTATGGACAGAAATTTTTATTCCGAAGAAAATATCAATAGGCTTTATCTGTTTAAGTATTCATTCCATCTTGCGTTTGTCTCCTCAAGCTCATGCTTTTTGCATTATGCGGTTGCGGTCGTTCAGTATCGCAAGCATTTCATCAGCGATTTCTTCCATGGGAAGCTTTTTATAGTGTGACAGATATCCTATCATCCTCTGAGCTGTCCAGTCGGTATTTAGGTTTTTTGTTATCTCATTGCAAAACGGCTCCGGATACCCGCGCCTAATCAATATATCATATAGCTCCATACTCTTTGCTGTCCTGGGTTTCATACAATACCTCTCCAATTTTCTGTACTATCACACCCAAAAACTTACGTTGTTCTTTTCCATCTGCATTTGACATAATCTTCGTGGGTTCAAATTTTCGTAAATATTTTACATATTCAACGGTTACTTCGTATAGGTCCATTCATTCCTCCATAATAGTAAAATAGGACAAAGACTTAATCTTTGTCCTATTTGCCATACTTAACGGTGATGACAACCAAATATTTTCATCTCATACTTAACGGTAGTGACTCTCCGAATATTTTCATCTCACACTTAACGGTAGTGACTCTCCGAATACAAGGAACATCTCCTTGTACTTGTATTATATGCAGTTTTCAAAAAAAAATCAACATATTTCTGCGGAAGGTTCAAAAACCGTCTTTGAGATTTAGCACCAGTATTTTTTTGATTCCAAACCTTGCATATAGTCTTTCCAACCAGCATCAATGCTTTTTTGAATTATATATGAGTTCTCACATTTTATTGTTTGTTTTGCCATTTTACACGCTATCATTATCTGATAAGAAGTTCTATCATCAATGCACCCTTGAAAAGTAATCCATCAATATTCCTTTGATATGATTATATCTTCTCGCATATGAGTTTTCCACCCGGATAATTTCCATGTTGTGTGCCTTACATATCGCATTTTTCTTTCTGTCCCGCTCTTTCACCACGGCATCCTCAAAGTGTTCTTTGCCATCTAATTCTATGGCAAGTATTGGCAATTCGCTTCTGCCTTGTTTTCGTATACAACAAAATCAAAACGTCCCATGTAAAACAAATCATCATAGGTTATGTTATCTCTGAATACCTGTGATATGGCAACCTCCTTGTGTATTACATATTTACTCTGCGAAAGCCAGATATTTTCAAGAGCATGAGTAAGATTTTCGAGAAACGCATTTTCTGTAGCCGTCGAGAACGGCTGTATTCCCAATGCTCGTGAGCTTATATGCTTTTCAGTAATTTTTGAGTGGCCATTCGTCTTTATATACTGCGCCAGCTCGTACAAATCATCATCAGCTTGTCCCGCATGCAGTCTTTCCAGTTCTTTTCCGTTTGTGAGAAGTACCAGCTTCTCCTTTGCTCTGGATGTCGCAACATTTATGAGCTCCTTATTATTTTAAGCCAGTTATATGTACCTGAGCTTGTCCTTTCAGAGATTGCTGTAGAAAACAGCACTACATCCTTCTCATCGCCCTGAAATGCATGAACCGTTCCACAAACAAGATTGCTCAGCTTATTCTGCTTTATTGCATTTTCAATCAATTGCTTTTGATTGACAAACGGCGTAATCACGGCAATGCTTTTATCCTTATTTAAAAGCGCATATTCCACCACTTCCTCAACCTCAGCCGGAGAAGTATTTTTTATCTGTGTGTTATCACTTTTCACATCCATATAGACAAGCGGTTCCGGCTCCTTACTCTTTGACTGTATCTTGAGCTTTGAGTTATAGTATTTTTTATTGTTAAACCTATTATTTCTTTATTGCATCTGTAGTGATTTCTCAGAAGCACCTCATCACTTACTGCATCACAGGCAAGATACGTTTTATAGATTGAATTTTTCTCTGTAATCATACTCATCCGATACATGATACCTGCGACGAAGCTTTTTGTTTGTCAGTTCTCCAAGCAGAATAACCGGATTTAGCTGTTGCGGATCTCCCACCAGCATCAGTTTTTCTCCTCTGATTATAGGCACAAGTGAGATTGCCACATTACACTGACTTGCCTCATCCATAATTGTCATATCAAATAAAGGCTCAGGCTCACCTATTTTGTGCGCAGATATACATGTCGTTATGATTATAGGAAAAACTCGCTGAAGCTTTCTTACATTTTCAGATTTACGCATATATTTGTTAAACTCATTCACCAGCTTCTCTGGTGTCTCATCAGAATCCAGTATCTGTCTAAGCTCCTGGAATTTAGGTTCCTCGAGCGCCTTTATATAGCGTGCAGATGTGTAAAACAGATACTGATAAAATTCATCCTCATTTCTATCCAAAAGCTGCATAGCATCAGCATCCGATATCTCACCGATAGCAGCTATCCTTTTATCAAGCTTCTGCATCTGATAGCCTTGCAGATCTGTCTGAAACGGCAATAGCTTCATAGTATTTTTCATATGTTCCTGATATTTCATCAGATGTGTAAGTGTCTCTTTTCTCTCCTTTTAAATCCAGAATTTCCTCATATTCCTTTTTTAGACGCGCAGACAAACGTTTTGCCCTGTCTATACGATCATCCTTCCGCTTATCAAGTGTAGAAGCAAAATCTGCAATGACTGCACCTGTGTACGCAGCTCATTAATATATTTAATTGCCTCCATTACTTTTTCTGTATTCCCCAGGCGAAGCACCGGAAATGGGATTGTCTTCCCGCGATACTTCATGGATGAGAGCTTTTCAAAAACATTATCTATCGGGACATTATTATATGATGCAAACAGCACTGTGACATTGTTAAAAAATGCTGTTACTATCGTGTTTATTATAGTATTTGTTTTGCCAGTGCCGGGTGGTCCCTGAATATATGCAAGAGGATGTTTCATAGCATTGTTTATCGCAAGCAACTGATCCAGATTTATATTTTTATTAATCAGAGCAATCGGATATGCTTTTGTCCTCCTTGGTCTCTCAAGAAGCTCTCCAAAAAAGCCTTTATTGGATATGTCACATTATCAGCCTCAAACATATCCATAATTGCCTTATATTCTTCGTGCAGATTGAGAACCACGTCCATGCCAAGTCCAATAACATACGGCATATCATCTACTATGGATTTGTTGCCACCATGCTCAGTTATTGCATCCTTTATTTTTTCCAGATTTTTCTCAAAATCCTCCAAAAGCTCATATTCATCGGCATCTAAAAATTTCCTTGCATTTTCCTGTTTTCCATCTATAGAAAACTGCGTACACACTGTAATCTCCTCATCCGGTTTAAAAATATGATTTTTTACATCAAGATTTAGATTTCTATATGCAAGAACATATAGTCCTTTATTAGTATTTATACTCAGGACATTTATTGCCAGCCTCTTAACTTTTAATGATCCGCTTTTTCTTTTTTCCCGCGATGAAAAATACTGAAATTGAGCAACCACTTCCCTGAACTGCTGGTCTGTAAGCTGATACATACCACCGTTAATCCTATCTCTGTCAATGTAATGAATCAAATCGTAATCTGTGATATATGGAGTCGTATCAAGCTTATTACATATCTCAAGATAATTTAGTATTTTTAAATTTGCTGAGCTGTCAAATATATTTTTGTAACGCTCTGGATGCATCTCAATATCTTCAACAAGTATCTTGTTTTCAGGGCAGTATGTCCCCTCTATTATCTCAGTAGACAATATTGAATCGATAAATATCCTGTCATATTCTCCAATCGTAAGCTGTCCCAGATGAAGTCCATCAACCTTCATAGTTCGGCTTCTTGGATCAATGTCTCTTATCCCTATCCAATATTTCGTCACCTGATCTGCCTTGTTTCGATATTCTATTTTCAGCCATTTACCCTCATGTATGGCTCTGAAAATATCCCTGCAAATTTGGTTCATACTGCCTCCCACAGCTCATTCCATCCGGCATAGCCCATCGATACAAAGTATCTAAACCATACGCGCCATGCATCATAAAACAAGCTGTCCTTGTTCTCCTCAGCCAATGTTACCAGGTCAGCACACCTTACTACATAGTCCTTATCCTTTGTGAAACGACCTGTTAATATGCCATTTTTGTATAGCTCATACAGATTTTCAAGGGCAGCCTTTGCTATTGCCAGGTCGAACTCATCCCTGAACTTTTCCTCGTCTGTTGCCACACCATTTAAAAAGCCCGCCAGCTTACCGGTTGATTTGTCAATTGCCACGAGAAATAGCTGTGGTACCTTTGCAATTCTCTCTGTCATTGCCTTTGGAGAACATGCCTCATTCGGTGGGAAACATATCTGCTCAATTGCTATTGCCTGTTCTACCTCGTCTGGGTTTATACTTCTAAATTCAAAATTATCTGTCATTATTTTATACCTCATTCTTCTGTTTATCATATATTAAGATTTTTGTGTTACCGGCCACTCTCAAGCGTGAACAGTAAAATTTTTTGTATATGTATATAATACGTGTTTTTGCTGATATAATCAATAATCCCCCAAATACCAAAATCAGTCACAAAAGCATTTTACTGCTTTTTATGACTGATTTACATTGCGACTTCATTTATGAATACCTACAATTAATTATGAAAGAACGATAATGCTTCCTTCAATCCATCAGACTCATTATTCATGTGTTCTGCCATTTCTGAAACTCCGTGCATCATCGCATTGAGCTCCTCGATGTTGGCATTCATCTCTTCAGTTGCTGCGGCATTTGCTGCGCTGACGTCTGTCAGGCTGTTGCTGCTCTTCGTGATGTCATCGTTCAGCTCAATCATCGCAGTGACAAGCTCTTCGATTTCATCAGCTTTTTCTGCTGTCTTTTGAATCTGCTCATCAAGTGAGCCAAATTCATCGAGTACTGCCTTAATCTCTTCCTTCTGCTTGGCATTATCATCGACGATGGTGCCGGATGCCTGAACACAATACCTGCACTCTTCAACCAGTGATGATATTATCTGCTTGATATTCTCAAGCTCCGTATTGGTATTGTCTGAAAGCACTCGAATCTCCTGTGCCACCACTGCGAAGCCTTTTCCTGCATCGCCGGCTCTGGCTGCTTCTATAGATGCATTGAGTGACAAAAGATTGGTTTCACTGGATATTTCCTCAATGACAGAGACAATATTGCTCACCTTGTCAACCGTAGTATTTACAGTTTCTATGCGTTTTGAAATTGCTGAGATACCCTCATCCATCTTGTGGCTGCTATCCTGCATGGATTTAATCTTGTCATTCATGATTTTACTGCTATCCTGCACTGCTACCGTCTGGTTTTTGATTTCATCAACAGAGGCATTAATGTCCTTTGTTTCATTGCTCATCTCCAGAAGATTTTCATTAATCTTGGAAATAGATGCTGCCATGCCTGTAGAGCCCTCTGCAACATCCTCGACTGCCTTGGATATCTCGTTATTTGCAGCAAGTGTCTGACTGCTTGTGTCATTGAGCTCATAGCTGTTTGATGACATCGTATCACTGGAATTTCTTATCTTTCCGACTATACTTCCAAGCGATTGTGTGAGCTCCTTCATCTTTTCTATAATCAGGCCTATCTCATCATTTGACTCCTTGACCACACTGAAATCTGCCTCAATATTACCATTGGCAACATCCTCAATTATTGTACTGACCTTTACAAGCGGTCTCATAAGCCTGCGTCCCATTATGAATGAGATAATAATTGCAATAAGCACAACAATAGCAATGATTCCAACGGCAACTCCTGTTACAGTAGTGATTCCTGCAAGTGCCTCAGACTCATCTGCTGTAAGCACAAGTATATTTTCATTGTTCAAAATCGTATATGCCGAATACTTTGTTGTTCCATTGAAATCATATTCTCCAACAGTCGTGCCCGGTTTTTTGCCATCCTGAAGCTGTTGTACAACTCCTTTAATTACGGCATTCTCAACAGGCTGTCCAACCTTTTCCTTTGTTGGATGATAAAGCATTGTGCCATCATTCTTTACCACATAGACATATGAGCTGTCCATACCTTCGAGCTTTACATCGGAAAGACTCTTAGCGTATTCATCATAGTCTAAATCCTCTGTATCTGCATTGCTGATCTCATTCTCCACAATTTTTGATGTTGTATTGATAACATCTACCATGGTATGCTTTGTGCTGTCTGTAATTTGTTTTTTGGAGCTTTCAAGAATAAATACCATACAAATTACATTTGAAACTATAACAGCTAAAATCACCATTACTATGATTTTGGCTGCAAATGTACCCCTTTTTTTAGTTTTACTCTGTTCCATATGACCATCTCTCCTATCCTACTGCTACTCCTTTAGCTTAAAATTATAAGACAATATTACCATTTTTGGTGAAATTATACAATAGTTTATCAGTAAATAAAAAATTTATCTACATTTTGCCTTTGATTAATTTGTCGCGCAAATAGGGTTAATGTTCAATCATAAACAGTTATACTATCTATTCCACATTCTTTAGTGCCATGTCCATCGGGATTCTCTTTATTCTGCTGAAATCAAATACTGTCACTATCAGGTAACCGATGAGCACGAACGCAAACATCTTTACATAGCCGACAGGTGTCATATGGAATGAAAACCATCCGCTGAAGGTCTGAAGCATTATGCGCCATACAATGTCCATCACCTTTGCACCAAGCACTACGCTGATGATATCCGAGATGACCACCACAATTGATGTTGAGACCAGATAAAGACTTGCAATTTCTCTGTTGTCGTAGCCTAAAATCTTTGTCATCGATATGGCTGTCTCATTTTTCTCAATGCGATTATCACGATAAGAATGTCTAAAAGCACTCCTCCCATGGCCTTGTCTGAGCCCATATCGTCCGTGGCAAAATTGATTGCCGGATTTGAGTAGCGCGGGAATGCTCTTGTCCAGGCGGTCAAAGCCCTCCTTTGTCACCATTGCCACATCAAACTTTATCGCATCAAACATCATATCGGTCTTTTCTTTTCATGCAGTGTGGAGTAATTGACATATGCGATAAGGCCCGATACCTTGAATTCTTTTCCGCTGACCTTTATTGTGTCACCGACCTTCATCCCCACGTTGTCTGCATGCATTCTGTCCACAGCGATTTCGTTCTCATTTTGTGGAAAAGAACCCTTTACGAGACATGCGAGGTTGATATCCCCGGTCTTTGTATATACACGGATGGTTCCGTCCTTTTTGCCGTCTGCGTCGTAGTCCTCAGTCTCATTGCGATAGAAATTCTCGTAGAGCGTGACAGGAGTTTTGCTGCTATCGCTGTCTTTTTCGTCCGGAGCTGT
>VOFB01000237.1_pt1 | contig 52001 bp, 51 predicted proteins | sample 5384141 | NCBI WGS metagenome assembly VOFB01 (sample SAMN12384721, study PRJNA508395) | human gut metagenome | isolation source: healthy gut A | host: Homo sapiens | reverse complement strand
CATGTAAAGTTGCCGGGCGCAGTGTTGGGGAACACCTGCGGAACGGTCTGCTCATACTGGTCGGGGATGGTGCGGTCGTCATAGAGATGGTAATACGCCTGAAACCACGGGTCGCCCGCCTTTGCCGCCATGGCCCAGCGGTGGGTGCTGGCGGTGTGGTTCATGACAAAATCCAGACACAGGCTGATGCCGGACTTTCCGCAGTTCACGGGTCAGGTTTTCCAGATCCTTGTTCGTGCCAAGGGCAGGGTCTACGGTGTCAAAATCCTCCACCGCATAGCCGCCGTCGTTGTGGGGGGTGGGGCATTTGCAGCAGGGGCATCAGGTGCAGATAGGTCAGCTTCTGCTCCTTGAGGTAGGGCAGCTTTTTGCCAGTTCTTTCAGATTTCCGGCAAAGAGGTCGGTGTACATAGTCATGCCGAACATATTGCCCCGCTTGTACCACTCCGGGTCGGCGATCGTGCCTTGTCCAGTGCTTTCAGCTCGGCGCTGCGGGCGTTGTAGGCTTCTGCCATCTCCCGCTCTAGAACTTCCAGCCCTTCCCGGTTGTGGTACAGTTCCATGAACAGCCATTCCAGTTCGTCCTTGTGCTTGGCAAACCGGGACTCAAATTCCTGTTTTGTTGCCATGGTTCAGCCCTCCACTTCCGCAAGGGTGGGCATGGCGGGGATAGCACCATGTCGGCTGGTGGTGATGCTGGCCGCTTTGTTGGCAAAAGCCAGAATGCTTTCCAGCTTGTCCACGGTCAGGGTGTCCAGCTCCTCCTTGCAGAGCTTGGACAGGGCAGCTCCAAAGAAGGTGTCGCCTGCGCCGTTGGTGTCGCCTACCTTGCAGGGAACGCCAGCCACATGGCCGGTCTTGTCCTCAAAGCGGTAGAATACGCCGTTTGCACCCAAGGTGACAAAAATCAGCCGGATGCCGTTCTGTGCCAGCTGTGCCGTGCCGCTTTCGCAGTCGGTGGTGCCGGTGAGCAGGGGCAGCTCCTCGTCGGACACTTTCAGAATATCCACCAGCGGCAGGGGGAGCTTTCATCTGGGCAATGGCATCCTCTTTGTTCTTCCAGAGGTTGGCACGGTAGTTGGGGTCGTAGGTGATGGTAGCACCCAGCTTTTTGGCACGGGCAGCAGCGTCCAGCGTGGCAGTGCGGGAGGGGTCAGCGGTCAGGCTGACAGAACCGAAGTGGACGATTTTGGCAGCTTTCAGAGCCTCGTCCGAAATGTCCTCTTTGCACAGCATCACGTCAGCGTTGGCACTGCGGTAGAAGCTGAAATCCCGCTCGCCGGTGGCATCTACCGAGACCACCGCCATGGTGGTGGGGTGGTCTGCATCCACCGCCATGCCGGAAACGTCCACCTTGTTCTCTGCCAGAACCTCTTTCAGGTAGCGGCCAAAGGCATCTGCACCCACCTTGCCGATAAAGGCGGTCTGTGCGCCCAGTCTGGAAGCAGCCACAGCCAGATTGGCCGGTGCACCGCCGGGGTTTGCGGCAAATTGAGGGATGCCGCGCGCATCCTTGCCGGTCTGGGTAAGGTCGATCAAAACTTCACCAATCGTTACAATATCCATGGTTGCTCTCCTTATCATTCATCATAGCGGGGTGTCTGCTCCGGGAACTGCTGGCTGATCTTTTCTTCAATGCCATAGGCGGCATTGAAATCGTTGTACAGCAAAAAAGAAGCAGACGAACCAGATAAACCACACACCGAGGAACGGCACCAGAAAGCCCGTCCACGGCAAAAACAACACGAACAGAAGCCACCAGCCCAGTTGCAGGATCGCCGGGCCGATCACATGCTTGCCATATTTCAGGCAGAACAGGATGGCGTTTTGCAGTCGGTGCAGGTTGCTTTCCTCAAACAGGACGACTTGCGGCCAAAAGGCGGTGAACAGCATCAGCAGCAACAGCAGTCCGACAAAGAAAACGGCCAGTGTCCCGATGCCCGGCAGCTGTTCCGCAGAGAACAGCACCATGCCGAAGAACAGCTCGATGCCCAGCGCAAGGCAGAATACGATGCCGGGCAGGAGGGAGGCTTTCCAGTTCTGGCGCATGGCTTTGCAGTAATTCTCCCACCAGCCGCGGGGTGCATCCCGGTAGCTGCGGAACAACGCATCCATCATGCCGGAGATCGCCGGGCCGACCAGAAGCCCGCCCAGAATGCAGACCGGGAGCAGCACCAGTAGGCTGGAAGAAAGCAGGGCGTACCCCACGCCCAGACCATACGGGATGCACAGGCCCAGCGTCACGAAGTCGGCGAAGAGGAAACTTTTCCAGTCGCGTTCCAGAAGTTCCTGATAACGGGCAGAGCCTTAGCGCGCTGGCCGTGGACGATGGGGTCACTCGGAAAAAAACAGTCCCATGGAAAGCCCTCCTTTAATAAGTACAGCTGTTCAGAAAATCGGTCAGGACTTTCAGCGCATCGCCGGAATAACTGTCCTGACAGGAAAGTTCCCACTCGATTGCACTTGTGCCGCGCTGTGCAAAGGCCGCAACGCCGGACGCATACGGATTGCTTTCATCCTGATAGGTGAACTGAATGACCGTATATTCCTGCCCGGCGGCAGTCAGGGTCTGTGTGTCGGAAATATCGTAGTTCTGCTGTGCCAGCGTCTGCCAGCCCTCTACCGCAGAGGCGGCTTTGTCCTCCGTCTTGTTTTCCTGCACGACAAGCGTGAGCTGCGCATCGTAGAGGTCCACGGTCTTGCCCTCACTGTTTTCGTAGGGCTGGGCATCGCCGTTGACCCACGAAGCGTAATACAGACCGTTTGCAGAGAGGATATCCTTGTTGTCCAGCAGAACGAAATCATCCTGCGGCGCAGGAGCGACCAGTGTACTGCCCACCGGTGCGGTGCCATCTGCATTGACCAGCGGGTCGCTTTTCAAATCCTCGTCCTTTACGCCGCAGCCGGTACACAGCACCGCCGCCAGTGCAAGGACGAGCACAAACAGTCCATTCCGTTTCATGGGGTTGCTCCTTTCGTCAGGTTCTGCCACAGCCGTTCGGCCCCTTCACGGGCGCGGGCGGCTTTTTCTGTTTTTGCATCTTCATAAAAAGCCCGGCGGCCCAGATACAGATTCTCGACCAGTTCCGCGTTCTCGCCGGTGACGGTCGTTCCCAATACAGTGGTCTGATACGTTCCAAGGTCCGCTTCGGCCAAGGCCGGACAGTCTGCCCAGCACACGGTTTTCCCGGCGGCGGTATAGTCGCTGTCGCCCGGCGGGGTGCCGTCCCAGTTGGCAAGAGCCTGATAATCCAGCTGGAAGTGTGCCGGGTTGTCCAACAGCAGGAAATAGCTGTCCTCAGCATTCATGTCGGAAAGAAACTGCATCTGCGCCGCCAGTGCGTAGGTGGAAGCGTTTTCCTTGTCCTCGGTATCGCTGACGTACTGGTTGAGCCTGACGCAGACAACGCCGTCTCCGTTCAGATCCTCGCCGTACTGCGCAAAGGCGCTTTCAATGGAGCGGGCAGTATCCTCCGGCAGGGAGCTTTTGCCGACGTATGCGATCGATAATCTGGCAGGGGTCTCGCCCCAATGCAGGGCATTGGCCAGCCAGCTGATGCCCACCCAAAGCACCACAGCCGCAATGATAAGGTAGAGCCAGTGGTAATGCAGCCAGTTTTTGAACCAGTACCACCGGCCTTTTTTCCGGGGCGGTCATGCCTTGGTGGTGCCGCCGTAAGCATAGCTGACCGGCAGACACAGCAGGGAGGGGGTATTGGCGCGGTTCTCGTTCAGCACGACTTCCACGCAGGTCTCTGCGATAGCGTCCACGGGCTGAACGATGGTGGAACAGTAATAATCCATGTCGCCGAAGATGCGCAGCCCGTCAAAGCCGATGACCTGCACGTCCTCGGGCACCCGAAGCCCCATGAGACGCAGCAGCTGAACAATCTGGTAGGCCAGACGGTCGGTCACGCAGAAGATGCCGTCAAACTCCAACACGCCGTCCTGCAGATGATCGTCCAGGAACACCGCGAACTCGGCCATGGGGTCAAAGACGGTGCCGTCCCGCGCATCTTCCAGATTCTTTATTTCATAAGGAACGCCTGCGGCTTCACAGGCGGCCACAAAGCCGTCCTTGCGTTTGTTGGTCTCGCCCACGATGCTGGAACCGACGCGCAGGAAGGCGAGCCTCCTGCAGCCGTTTTCCATCAGCTTTTCGGCGGCCAGCCGCCCGCCTGCGTAGTTATCTGATGCCACGCAGGGATGTTGGCGCCGAGATACCGGTCGATGGAGACGGAGTTGATCTCCGAGGGTGCTTCCAGCTTCGGGTCATAGGTCAGGGCAATGATGCCGTCCACCTTGTTCTGCTCGGCCATGCGGATCATTTCCTGCTCTTTTTCATTGTCATAGTCGGTATCGCAGAGCAGCATCCGGTAGCCGCGCTTTTGCAGCGAGCTGTTGATGCAATGAGCAATCAGGCCGAAATAGGGATGTGCGATGGTGGGCAGGATGACGGCGATGGTATTGGTGCGGTTGCTTTTCAGGCCGCGCGCATAGGCGTTCAGGTGGTAGTCCAGTTCCTTGATGGCCTGCTCCACCTTTTTGCGGTATTCCTCGCCCACCGGGATGCCGTTGATGACCTTGGATACAGTGCCCAGAGAGACCCCTGCCTCCTTGGCCACATCCTTCATCGTAGGGGCGGTGTTCTGTTTTGCCATGCGGTCCACTCCTTTGCTTGTGAAACGTTTCTATATCAAGCGGATATATCACAAGCGGATATATCAAAGGGAATCTTGCTGCATTCCCTGTTGTTCTGAGGTCCCTGTGGTTTCAGTATAGCATGGTTCTGCCAGAATGTAAAGGCTTTTTTCGTGAAATTTCATGAATCGTTTCACGGCTGCGCAATGCTGCAATTTGCACAAAAACATCTATCGAAGAGTGTACAAAACGTTGAAAACAGGTATACAAGACGATTTTTACATAAAATCCTGTTGACATGAAAACTCTGGCGTGTTATCTTTGTGTCACAGGCCGTGTAACGTTTCACGAGAAACAGCAAAACCGATTCCCCGAACGGCAGGGGGACCCCGCCCACAGGCCCGTGGGCAGCGTAAAAACAAGAAGGAGGAGTTTTATGACGCAGACCTCGCCAGCTGCTGCATGTCAGCTGGACGCTATCCCGGTCCACCGCAAAAGCCTCGGCCAACGGCTGCGGGAAAACTGGCAGCTCTATGTGATGCTGCTGATCCCGGTGGTGCTGACCATCGTTTATAAGTACTGGCCCATGTACGGCATCCAGATCGCCTTCCGCGATTTCAAGGCAAGCCGGGGCATCACCGGCAGCGAGTGGGTCGGTCTGTACTGGTTTGAGCGGTTCTTCACCGCACCCAACTGTGTGCGCATGATCAAGAACACCGTGCTGCTGAGCCTGTACAGCCTGCTGTGGAGTTTCCCCATCCCCATCATCCTGTCCCTGTGCATCAACCAGCTGCGCTTTGCAAAGTTCAAGCGGGTGGTGCAGACGGTGCTGTATGCGCCCACTTCATCTCCACCATGGTCATCTGTGGTATGATCAAAATTTTCCTCAGCCCGTCCGGCGGTCTGCTGAACCTGATTTTGGGCACCAGCGTGGACTTCCTCTCGGAGAGCACTGCCTTCCGCACCATCTATGTGGCCTCCGGCATCTGGCAGGAGGCTGGCTGGGGCACGATCATTTATATGGCTTGTCTGGCTGCTGTGGACACCAGCCTGTACGAAGCCGCTAAGATCGATGGCGCGTCCATGTTCCAGCGCATCCTGCACATCGACATCCCGGAACTGGTACCCATGATCGTTTTGCAGCTCATTATGAGCGTAGGTAACCTGATGAACGTGGGCTTTGAAAAGGTGCTGCTGCTGCAGACCGAACTGAACAAGGCAACCAGCGATATCATTGCCGTGTATGTCTACGAACAGGGCATTATCAACGCCAAGTACAGTTATTCCACCGCTGTGGGTCTGTTCAATACGGTGGTCAACATCATCCTGCTCATCATCGTCAACCGCATCGCTAAAAAGGCGGCGGACGTCAGCTTTGTGTAAAGGGGGCGAGCCGTTATGGCAAAAAACATTGCAGCATCCCGTCAAAAACAGCCCGGCGGTCTGTCCGATAAGGTCAGCGACATCGTTCTGGTGGTCATCTGCGCCGCCGTCATGCTCATCGTGGCTTACCCGCTGTACTACGTTCTGGTGGCATCCTTCTCGGATCCCTACGATGTGTACGCCGAGCAAGACCTTCCTGCTGCCCAGCCAGTTCACCCTGAAGGGCTATCAGGCTGTGTTTGCAGACAGTGCGCTGTTCTCCGGTTTTATGAACAGCATCAAGTACACCGTCATCGGTACCATCTACTCGGTGGTTATGATCATCTTGTGGCTTACCCGCTGAGCGTGAAGGATCTGCCCGGGCGCAAGTACATCAGCCTGTTCTTCGTCATCACCATGTATTTCGGCGGCGGTCTGGTGCCTACCTACCTCATCGTCAAGCAGACCGGTCTGCTGGGCAGTATGTGGGCCCTGTTCCTGCCCGGTGTGGTGGCTGTGGGCAACGTGATCATCGTCCGCAACTTCTTTGAGAACAATATTCCCCGGGAGCTGCTGGAGGCCGCCGAGATCGACGGTGCCTCCAAGTGGACCGTCTTTGTAAAGATGGTCATCCCCTGAGCCGTTCCATTATGGCCGTTATGGTGGTGTACAGCATGGTGGCCTACTGGAACGACTGGTTCCACCGCTCTGATCTACCTGAGAGCCGATCAGGGCTCCGCTGCCGCTGGTGCTGCGCAATATCCTGATCGAAGAGCTCCACCAGTGCCAGCCAGTCCTCTATGGTAGCCGGCGGCTTTGCGGAGTTGAATAAGCTGACCGAAATGATCAAGTTTGCTTCCATCATCGTGGCCGCCGCCCCCATGCTGATCGTTTACCCCTTTGTACAGAAGTATTTTGAAAAAGGCTTCATGGCCGGTGCGGTCAAAGGCTAAAATTGCGACCGCCGCCTGCGGCGGAAACAGGGAGCAATTTTTGGCGCAGCGGTCTGCAAGACGCGAGACCCGCCCAAGGCACGAAGCGGATGCAGGGCACCGCAAGAGGTTTTAAGCGACCGCTGCCCATCCCAGAAAACGAAAAGAACCTGACACAACATTATAGATAAGGAGAAACAACCATGAAAAAGATGATCTCTCGCCGCAATTTCCTGAAGGTTTGTGCCGTTGCCGGTTCTGCCGTGGCGCTGTCTGCCTGCGGCGGCAGCAAAAAAGCCTGCTGCACCGGACCCCTCCAACACCGACCAGACCAGCTTTGATATCGTGGGCGGTCAGTCTGCCCTGAGCCCCGGCTACAACGACAACGAGGTGCTGAAGAAGCTGGCAGATAACGTGGGCGTCAAACTCAATTACGAGACCATGAGCGACTCCCTCAGCGAGCAGGTGAACATCCGCATTGCAGGCGACCAGCTGCCGGATGCCTTTATGGGTGTGGGCTTCTCCAACTACGATATCGCCAACTACGGTGCAGACGGCACGTTCCTGGACCTGACCCCTATATCAACGCCGAGATCATGCCCAACCTGACCAAGATCCTGGACGAGCACCCCAACATCCGTGCAGCTATCACCATGAGCGACGGCTGCATCTACGGTCTGCCTGCTGCCGAGCAGATGGGTACTGCCGGCATCGGTGACGACGAAGATTACAGCATCTTCACCATTCCGCAGTTCTCCATGATCAACAAGCGCTGGCTGGACGAGCTGGGGCTGGTAGTGCCCACCACGCTGGACGAGCTGCACACCGCCCTGAAGGCCTTCAAGGACAACGATATGTCCGCCAAGGTCTACGGCAACGCTCCCGGCAGCACCATCCCGATGTCCACCGGTTTTGACGAGTGGTGCTGGGGTCAGAACATCTTCTACGCAGGCTTCGGATTCACCAACTGGCCCAACGATGTGTGCAACGATCTGGTGCTGCAGAAGGACGGCAAGTGCCGCTTTGTCTGCGCCGAGGACAACTACCGCAAGGCGGTCACCTACTTCCACGACTGGTACGCCGAGGGTCTGATGGACGTGGAGATGTTCAGTCAGGATGCCAACCAGCTGCTGGCTAAGGGCGCACAGGGCTATCTGGGCGTTTCCACCTGGTGGTACATCGAGGAGTTGATGGGAGATTACGCCAAGGACTATGTGTTCCTTCCCGTACTGGACGGCCCGGACGGCACCCACAACGTCACCGTACGTACCGGCGGCGGTACCAACAGCGGCAACCTGAATGTGACCAACAAGTGCCAGAGCCCTGCCAACCTGCTGAAGTTCTTTGACCAGTGGTATGACGGCGAGACCGTGATGCAGCTGCAGTACGGCCCCATTGGCGTGTTCTTCACCGAGCAGGACGCCAACGGCAAGTGGAAGTCCATCACCGAGGAGGAGGCCAAGGCAAAAAGTACAACAAGGGTGCCGGTGAGTTGAAGTCTACCTACGAGGTCTGGGGTCCCAAGCTGATCCTCAGCGAGTACTACGATGAGTATTTCTACATGGAGGACCGCGCCATCGAGCGTCTTACCGACCTTGAGAACTATTGGATGCCCTTTGTGGATGACGCCACTACCTACCCCATCGACTGCGTGTTCACCAGCGAGGAACTGGACACCATCGACCGCTACCGTGCTGATTTTGAGAACGCAGTCTCTGAGCAGGAAGGTCTGTGGCTGAAGGACGGCGGCCCCTCCGACAGCGAGTGGGCAGCTTATCTGGACACCCTGACCAATAGCTGCGGCATGGATAAGCTGCTGGCAGCTTACCAGGGCGCATACGACCGCTACAAGGCTAACGCCTGATTCTAAGACGCAAGGAGGCATCCGCGATGCCAAGTGAAATTTTGAACAAAGCTCGTGCCTACGAAGCCGAGCACGGCGCAGCCATTTCCCCGGCGGAACGCCCTGCCTACCACATGACCCCCTATGTGGGCTGGCTGAACGACCCAAACGGTTTCTCTTATTATAAAGGCAAGTATCACCAGTTCTATCAGTATAACCCCTACGATGTGCGGTGGGCACCCATGCACTGGGGTCACGCCGTCAGCACAGACCTGCTGCACTGGGAGTATCTGCCCTGTGCGCTTGCACCGGATTCCCCGGCGGACAATGGCCCCGGCTGCTTCTCCGGTTCTGCCACCGAGATGGACGACGGCAAGCAGCTGCTGATGTACACCAGCGTGATTGCAGAAAAGCAGCCCAATGGGGGAAATGCGGGATATCAGACCCAGAGCATTGCCATTGGTGACGGTCTCAACTACGAAAAGCCTGCCTGCAACCCGGTGCTGACCCAGAAAGACCTGCCGGAGGGCTTCAGCAAGTTTGACTTCCGGGACCCCAAGATCTGGCGCGAGGCCGACGGCACCTACTCCGCCGTCACCGTCTGCCTGGCCGAGGACGGCAGCGGCGCAGCGGCACTGTTCCAGAGCAGGACGGCTTCGACTGGCACTTTGTCACGGTGCTGGAACGCTGCAACAATCAGTACGGCAAAATGTGGGAATGCCCGGACTTCTTCCCGCTGGACGGCAAGCAGGTTCTGATGCTGGGGCCCATGGAGATGCTGCCCAAGGGCGAGTTCCACAACGGTCACAACGTGATTGCTTTCATCGGCAGCTACGACGAAGCCACCCACACCTTCACGAAAGAAAATGTGCAGCTGATGGACGGCGGCATCGACTTCTATGCCACCCAGACCACCCTTGCCCCGGATGGCCGCCGCATCATGACCGCATGGCTGCAGACTTGGTCGGATACCGAGGATAAGCCCAAGGGCTGCAAGTGGTTCGGACAGACCATCTGCCCCCGCGAGCTGCACATCAAGGACGGGCGCATTGTTCAGACCCCGGTGCGTGAACTGGATGCAGTTCACGGCAAGCGCATCTTCCACGAAAATGTGACGGTGCAAAGCGAAACTTCTCTGGAAGGCATCAAGGGCCGTGTGGCCGACCTGACCGTTACGGTGCAGCCCGGCGAATACCGCTCCTTCATCCTGAAGCTGGCCGCCGATGCAGACCATCACACCAGCCTGACCTACGACCCCTACACCTCACAGCTGACGCTGGACCGCAGCTATGCCGGTTCCCGTGCCGACATCGTGCATACCCGCAGCTGCAAGGTCCGCAGCCAGAACGGTGCGCTCAAGCTCCGCATCCTGCTGGATAAGAACAGCATCGAAGTTTTCGCCAACGATGGCGAGCAGACCATGACCGCATGGATCTACACGCCCCAGTCTGCCGACGGCATCACCTTTGCTGCCGATGGCAAAGCAACAATCACGGCAGAACAGTTTGAACTGAATCTGTAAAACCTGATATTCCCTTCATTTCTCCTTCATCAACACAGCCCCGCTCTGGATTCCTTCACCAGAGCGGGGCTGTTGTTGCTTCTATGTAAGGTTAGTCCTCTAATCTGCCGTGGTCACAGCCGAGTGAAAGATAATGCTCCATCTTATCACTCAGCACAAGCTACGCGTACTCCAGCGGCCTATCCAAATCTACTTTTTGATGCAGCCCTTTGAAGGTCTACACCCATCCACCACACGCCCGATTCTGACACCAAAACTAGAACAACGCTCTTTTTTGCTCTGCAAAAATCTCATTTTTGGCGTAAAATTTCAGGCGTATGGCGTAGTTTCCGCTGGAAATCCGCCAAATTTAAAAGCCTCAAACTTCTCGGTTTATCGGCTTCATCGTTTGGGAATCAGCATCGTGGGGAACAGCAGCACGTCACGGATAGAAGCGCTGTCCGTCAGCAGCATGACCAGACGGTCAACACCGAAGCCGAGGCCGCCCGTGGGAGGCAGACCGTACTCCAGAGCGTTGACGTAGTCGTAATCGACCTGTGCCTTGCAGTCGGGCTCGATGGCCTTGCGCTCGGCGACCTGACGCTCGAAGCGGCCCTTCTGGTCGATGGGGTCGTTCAGCTCGCTGAAAGCGTTGCCGTACTCGGTGCAGTCGATGAAGTACTCAAAACGCTCGGTGAAAGCGGGATCGTCCGGCTTGCGCTTGGCCAGCGGGCTGATCTCAACGGGGTAGTCGTAGATGAAGGTGGGCTGGATGAGCTTGTCCTCGACGAAAGCGTCGAAGAACTCGGCCAGGATGGCGCCCTTGGTGGGAACCTCGGGCAGCTCCACATGGTGCTCCTTGGCAGCGGCGATGGCGTCCTCATCGGTCTTCCAGTCGTTGAAGTCAACGCCGGAATACTTCTTGACTGCCTCGACCATGGTCAGACGCTCCCAGTGGCCCATGTCGATCTGCTTGCCCTGATAGGGGATGACCAGGCTGCCGCAGATCTTCTGAGCGAGGCGCTTATACAGCTCCTCCACCAGGTCCATCATGCCATGGAAATCGGTAAAGGCCTGGTACAGCTCGATGCTGGTGAACTCGGGATTGTGCTTGGGGTCCATGCCCTCGTTGCGGAAGATGCGGCCCACCTCGTACACACGGTCCATGCCGCCCACGATGAGGCGCTTCAGGTACAGCTCGGTCTCGATGCGGAGCACCATGTCCATGTTCAGGCTGTTGTGATGGGTGTAGAACGGACGGGCGGAGGCACCGATCTCGAACGGGGTCAGGATGGGGGTATCGACCTCCAGGAAGCCCTTCTCGTCCAGATAAGCACGGATCTCCTTCAGGATCTGGCTGCGCTTGACAAAGGTCTCCTTGACCTCGGGGTTGGCAATGAGGTCCACATAGCGCTGGCGGTAACGGGTCTCGGTATCGGTCAGGCCGTGGAACTTCTCGGGCAGGGGGCGCAGGCTCTTGGCCAGCAGGGTGATCTCCTCGGCACGGGCGCTCAACTCGCCGGTCTTGGTGCGGAACACCTCACCCTTGACGCCGATGATATCTCCCACGTCCAGCTTCTTGAAAGCAGCGTAAGCGTCGTCGCCCAGCTCGTCACGGCGGACGTAGAGCTGGATGTCGCCCTTATCGTCGCGCAGATGGGCAAAGCTTGCCTTGCCCATGACGCGCTTGGACATCAGACGGCCGGCCAGTGCGACCTTCTTACCGCTGTCGGTCTCGTTGGGCAGGTCCTTGAACTCTTCCTTCAGGTCAGCAGAGTAAGCATCCTGAGGGAACTTGGTCAGGGTAAAGGGGTCGCAGCCTGCAGCCTGCAGGTCTGCCAGCTTCTGGCGGCGCACCTGCACCTGCTCGCTCTCGGACAGGCCCTGTGCGGGGTTCTTCTTCTGTTCTTCCATAATTTCCTCCCGCTTGGCTCAGTTTGCAGAGTGGGTGATGCCCAGCACCTTGTAGTTGACGGTATGGCCGGTGGGCAGCAGGACTTCGGCGGTGTCGCCGACAGCCTTCTCCAGCAGGGCGTGGCCCACGGGGCTCTCGTCGCTGATCTTGCCGTTCAGGGGGTCAGCCTCGGTACGGCCCACGATGTCGTACTCCTCGACCTCGTCCTCACCCTCCATCTGGATGGTGACGTGAGTACCGACAGAGACGTTCTCAACGCTCAGCTCGCTCTCGTCGATGACGACAGCGTTCTTGACCATCTGCTCCAGCTCGGTGATGCGGTTTTCCACCAGGCCCTGGGTGTTCTTGGCCTCGTCGTACTCGCTGTTCTCGGACAGGTCGCCGTGGCTGCGGGCTTCCTTGATCTCTTCTGCCAGCTCTTTGCGGCGGACAGTCTTGAGGTATTCCAGTTCATCCTGCATTGCCTTGAGGCCAGCAGCGGACATCTTGATCTCTTGTGCCATTTGGAAATCTCCTTATCTATTTTTTGGGGTACGGCAGAGTGTCATAAAACATAAAACCGCACACGAATGCCATTTTGACTTATTCATTATAATAGCAAGCCGCGGCCTTGTCAATAAAAACTGCCGCCCTGCGGGCCAAAAAGGCCGCAAAAAAGCCCCGCCGACAGAGGGAAGTGCCGACAGGGCTTGGAAAATGTCTTATTCAACCTCTCCGTCACGGCTTCCGCGCCACCTCCCCCTACATAGGGGAGGCCTTGGCATGTCGGGCAGAGATGGCTTCGTCCGGAGACAGCCGGGCGCTGTTCTCATTGGCAGGCTCAATCTTCACCAGACTCGTCCAAGTTGCCCAGCTTCCTGGCCTGCTCGACCACGGCGGGGACCAGCATCTCAGGCAGGATCTCGTAGCGGGCGAACTCGGTAGTGAACCAGCCGCGGCCCTGAGTGGTCTGACGGATGAAGGTGGTGAAGTTGGCCAGCTCAGCCAGAGGCACTTCGGCGATGATGGTCTGCAGGCCGTCCTCGTCGGGCTCCATGCCCAGCACGCGGCCGCGGCGCTTGGTGACGTCGCCCATGATGTCGCCGGTATTGTCGTTGGGGACATGAGCTTTCAGGGTGTGGATCGGCTCGAGGATGACGGGGCCGGCCTCGGGCATTGCGGCCTTATAAGCCAGCTTTGCAGCCATGATAAAGGCCATTTCGGAGCTGTCCACGGGGTGGTAGCTGCCGTCCAGCAGGGTGGCTTTCAGGCCGACCACAGGATAACCGGCCAGCACGCCCTTCTCGGCGGCAAGGCGGACGCCCTTTTCAACAGCCGGGAAGAAGTTCTTCGGCACGCTGCCGCCGAACACCTTCTCTTCGAAGACGACCTGCTCGCTGTCGCAGGGCTCGAAGTTGATGACGACATCGCCGAACTGGCCGTGGCCGCCGGTCTGCTTCTTATGACGGCCCTGCTTCTGGCAGGCCTTGCGGATGGACTCACGGTAGGCGATACGCGGAGCCTCGAGGCCGATCTCCACGCCGAACTTATTCTTCAGCTTGGCCTTGACCACGTCGAGGTGCTGCTCGCCCAGACCGCCGATGATCTGCTGATGGGTCTCGGCGTTGTTGAGGTAGCTCAGGGTGGGGTCTTCTTCCATCAGACGGGCCAGAGCGCTGCTGATCTTGCCCTCGTCGCCCTTCTTGGCGACGGTGACAGCCATGAACAGGCTGGGCTTCGGGAAGACGGGTGCGGGCAGCTTGACCACGCGGGAAGCGTCGCAGAGGGTGTCGCCGGTCTTTGCGCTGACCAGCTTTGCCACAGCGCCGATGTCACCGGCACCGATGCTCTCGGCCTCCGTCTGCTTCTTGCCCAGAACCGTGAGGGGCTTGCCCATCTTCTCGGTCTCGCCGGTGCGGGCGTTGACGAGAGAAGCGCCTGCGGTGATCTTGCCGCTGACGACGCGCAGATAGCTCAGCTTGCCCACGAAGGGGTCGGCCACCGTCTTGAAAACGTAGGCCACGGTGGGGTCGGCCTCGGAGCAGGTCAACTCGACGGGCTCGCCGTTTGCATCCTCAGCCAGAACGCTGTTGTGCTCCGGGCTGGGCAGCAGCTTGTGCATATTGTACAGCAGCATATCCAGTGCCTGCAGATTGACGGCGCTGCCGCAGAAGACGGGGGTGATGAGGCCGTCCTTGACGCCCTTGCGCATCCCCTCAACGATCTCCTCGGTGGTGAACGGTTCGCCGCCGAAGAACTTCTCCATCAGCTCGTCGTCGGTCTCAGCGATCGCCTCGCTCATGGCTTCGATCAGGCCCTGGAAGCGGTGGCCGATGTCGGGCAGATCCACCTGCACCTGCTTGCCGCCCTCATACTTGAAGGCCTTCTGGCTGAACAGGTTGATGTACACGGGGGTGCCGTCGTCGAGCTTGGCCGGGACGACGCAGGGGCAGACGGTGGCGCCGAACTTGATCTTCATGTCCTCGAGAATTTTGAAGTAGTTCGCGTTCTCCAGATCGCACTTGGAGACAAAGACCATGGTGGCCTTGCCGTTCTTGCGGGCCAGCTGGAAGGCCTTTTCTGCGCCCACGGTCACGCCGCTGCGGCCCGACACGCACACCAGCACGCTCTCGGCCGCCCGGATGCCCTCGTACTCGCCTGCCTCAAAGTCGAACAGGCCCGGAGCGTCGATGAGGTTGTACTTGATGCCCTCATACTCCACCGGCACGACCGATGCCGACAGGCTGGCCTTCCGCTTTGCTTCCTCGGGGTCAAAGTCCGAAATCGTGGTGCCGTCCTCGACCCGGCCCATACGCTCGGCAGCGCCCGAAAAATAGACCAATGCCTCGGTCAGCGTCGTTTTGCCGCTTCCGGCATGGCCCGCGATCAAGATATTGCGGATGTTGTTGCTTGCGTATTTCATATCGGTTTTTCCCTCATTTCCGCCGCACGGAGCATTCTCTCCGTTTTTGTGGCATATTTTACAAAGATAATACCACACTCAAAACGATTTTTGAATATTTCATTTGAAATTTCCGGCTTTTACCCTGCCAAACTTCCCGGCTTTGTTTTGTGCATATTGTCATTTTGCCCCCGGCAGAACAGCAAAAAGCCCCGGCGGGCTGCAAGCTCGCCGGGGCCGGAGGCAGTTTTTATTGGGGAGATCAGGTGGTCAGGGTCTTGGGGGCAGCAGTCTGCGGGATGGTAGTTCCGGCAGGAACGGTAACCAGCAGAACATCTTTGCCGTAGGCTTTGCCAACAGAAATGCCGGCCTTCTCAACATTAGCAACCTTCAGCAGGCTTCTCAGAATATCCAAAGCCTCGCTGTTGCCGCTGAACTCGCCCTTCTGGATGAATTCCTTGTCCAGAAGGCGCGGCAGATTTTTCTCGCTCACATGTACATTCTGAACCTTCATCAGGTACGGATAACGCTCGGTCTTGCCGCCGCTGGCCGGACGGCCGTCTGCACCGTTGGTCCAGATGTAGAGATCGTAATCCCCTTTGCCAGTGGAAGAACTGAAGGTGTAGTCGGTCATCTCACCAAACTTTTCACTGATTTTCTTCATCTGAGTTTCATCATTCAGCTTGACTGCACCGCTGGTGACCTTTTCAGTGAGCTGCTGAAGGCCGCCCATCATCTTCTCGGTGTCCTGAACCATAGCGGCATCCATCTTGATGTCGAAATCCTTCAGGGCATCCTTCACCTTCGACGATTTGCTGCCGCTGCACGCCGTCAGCATGGAGACTGCCATAGCGCCCACCAGCGCCACAGCCAGAACTTTCTTGAACAGTTTCATCTTGTTCATCCTCCTTGTTTGTTGTTACAACTCGTTGCATTCGCGTCGGCCTCGCCCGGCAGGAGTGCTTGTCCCTAGTCTCCCCCCCTCTGGCTGTCAAGATTAAAATTTCACAATTTTGATTGCCAAAAAATGTATTTTTTTGCACTCAAAGCCCCGGGGCGGCGGGGCGGGGCTTTGTTGCAATCAACCTGCTTTTATGGTATGCTTTAGGTGGCCGGGGGCCGGGGCCTGCCCAGCCCCCAAAAAGGCACGCCGGACGGAGGTTTTTTGCGATGAAACGCACGGATTATATCAACTGGGACGAATACTTCATGGGCATTGCCCTGCTCACAGCCATGCGCTCCAAAGACCCCAGCAGTCAGGTGGGCGCCTGCATCGTCAGCCCGGAAAACAAGATCCTCTCTCTGGGCTACAACGGTATGCCCATCGGCTGCGACGACGACGCCATGCCGTGGGAGCGGGAGGGTGAGCCGCTGAACACGAAATATATGTACGTCTGCCACGCCGAGCTGAACGCCATCCTCAACAGCGCCCACAACAACCTCAAGGGCGCGCGGGTGTATGTCACCCTCTTCCCCTGCAACGAGTGTACCAAGGCTATCATCCAGTCCGGCATCGCCGAGGTCGTCTACTACAGCGACAAGTACCACGACACCGATTCCAGCGTGGCCGCCCGGTTCATGTTCCAAAAGGCCGGCGTCCGGCTCACCCCCTATCAGCCCAGCGGGCGGAAGGCGGAGCTGGAGTTGTAAGATGTTAAATTTTTTCATAGCATCTTGACTTTTGCAGTGAATCGCGTATACTAGAGATAGGCAAAATATCGGTTAGGATTATTGCCATCGGCTCATAAAAGCGAAGCCCCCGGTACTCGGCATACCGGGGGCTTCTTTGTGCTTACTGGCCCTTGCGGTAGTTGTCAAGCCACTTGCACAGGCGATCGGCAATCACCTGCGCTGCGACAGCTACGATAATATCGGTTAGGATTTGGACCATCAGGCTCACCTCCCTTCTGTTGCCAGAATGGAGAAGGGCAGCGTCTTTCGTATAGCATATTCGACAAAGCATTGCAATTTTTGACAGGTGTGTCAAGTGCTTCCTCTTGACCCCACCTTTGCTCTGTATTATAATAGGGTCTGTGAAAGTATAAATATTCAAATTTCAGTGCATGGAGAGGAATATATACAATGAATCTTACGAACCGCAGCTTTTTGAAGCTTCTTGATTACACTCCCGAAGAGATGGAAGGTCTGCTGGACCTCGCCGCCGACCTGAAGGCAAAGAAGAAGGCCGGCATCCGCCACGATGCCCTGCGCGGCAAGAACATCGCCCTTATCTTCGAGAAGACCTCCACCCGCACCCGCTGCAGCTTTGAGGTCGCCGCCCACGACCTGGGCATGGATGTCACCTACCTCGACCCGTCGGGCAGCCAGATCGGCAAAAAGGAGTCCATCGCCGACACCGCCCGGGTGCTGGGCCGGATGTTCGATGGCATCGAGTACCGCGGCTACGGCCAGAGCATCGTGGAAGAGCTGGCTCGCTACGCCGGTGTGCCGGTGTGGAACGGCCTGACCAACGAGTTCCACCCCACCCAGATCCTCGCCGACTTCCTCACCATCCGGGAGCACTTCGGCCGCCTCAAGGGTATCAACTTCGTTTACTTCGGCGACGCCCGCTACAACATGGGCAACAGCCTGATGGTGGGCTGCGCCAAGATGGGCCTCAACTTCACCGCCTGCGCCCCCAAGAAGTACCAGCCGGACGCTGCACTGGTGGAGCAGTGCAGGGCCATCGCCGCCGAGACGGGCGCGGCCATCTCCTTCGAGGAAGACCCCGCCAAGGCCGCAAAGGGCGCAGACGTCCTCTACACCGACGTCTGGGTGTCCATGGGCGAGCCGGTCGAGGTCTGGGCCGAGCGCATCAACGACCTGGCCGCATATCAAATCAACCAGCAGCTGATGGACATTGCCGGCCCCAGGGCCGTGTTCATGCACTGCCTGCCCGCCTACCACGACCACAAGACCACTGTGGGCAGGGAGATGGGCGAGCGCTTTGGCCGCGACGCGATGGAGGTCACCGACGAAGTCTTCGAAGGCCCCCAGAGCATCGTCTTCGACGAGGCCGAGAACCGGATGCACACCATCAAGGCTGTCATGGCGGCCACGCTGGGCTATAACGGCTGATGGGCGGAGGACACGTTTCGCGTCCCGATTTCGGGATGCCGCAGCCCGACCCGGCCCACCCGCTGACGGAGTTTTACTGCCTGCTGCAGCGGGCCTTAGACAGGGAGGGCGTGTTCGCCCTGCCCGCGCTGTATGCGCAGTTCCGCGCTCCGGCCCGGCGCATCTACGCCGACGAGGCGGCGGATTTTCTCACCCTTCTGCCCGATGAGGAAGAGGGCGCGTCCCGTCTGCTGGCCCCGGCGCAGCTGCAGCTGCTCTATTCCTCCCTGCACGTCATGCCGGATGGTGCGCCCGCCGCGCTGCTGCTCACCGAAGAATGCACCCGGACGGTGTACGCTGTCCAGCTGCTGCCGCCCTTCGTCTGGGAAGACCCGCTCCCGCCCCTGCCGGACGCTCCGGCGGCGCTGAGCCTCACCCTCACCATGCGGGACGTGGAAGAGATCGACGCCTGCCCCGCCGCGCTGGGCCACCGTCTCGCCTGCGACAAGGCGGGCAAACGCTGGCTCCACCACCCCCGGGCCGAGACCTATCTCTCCGAGCGGATAGCCCTCTTCCAGCGGCTCTACCGATAACCGAACAGAAGCTCTCAGGGTCATTTGCCAAAACATGGCGGCAAATGGCCCTTTTGTTTTGGGCGTATTCATGTTATACTTTGGGTACCTTGTGCGATGCCGGGCGGAAGATTTTTCCGCTCTGCACCATAAACTGCAATAATCGGGGCCGCTCATCCGTATACAGGGTGAATGTCCCCGATCAAAGATGATTTTTCCACCGGGTCCTGCTGTACACAGGACATCAAAGGAGCATAGAACTATGGGACAGCTGACCAAAAACGAGATTTTTGCGCTGGCCGTGCAGCGATACAGTGACACGGTGTTCCGAGCCGCCATGCACAACTGCAGCTGCACCGCCGATGCGGAAGATGTGGTGCAGGATGTTTTCGAAAAGCTGCTGTGCTACAATGGCCGCTTCGAGAGCGAGGAACACCTGAAAGCCTGGCTGCTGCGTGTGACCGTCAACCGCTGCCACGACCTGACCCGCGCCGCCCGTCAGAAGGACACCGAGCTGGACGAGAATCTGCCCGCTCCGGAGCAGATGGAAGACGGCAGCGTGCTGGACGCCGTGCGCGCCCTGCCCGAGAACTACCGCAACGCGGTCTACCTCCACTACTACGAGGGGTACACCGCCGCCGAGGTGGGCCGGATGCTGGGCGCACCCACCAACACGGTGCTCAGCTGGCTTCGCCGCGCCCGCGCACAGTTACATACGATGCTGAAGGAGGAGATCGAAGATGAGGTGGTATGAGTACAAGATGGAGCTAGACGACCTTCACGCTTCGGACGACCTGAAAGCAAAGCTCCTCGCCATGCAGCCGGCAGAAGAGGCACCGAAACCCGCCAGAAAGCCCAAAAAAGCCATCCACTTTCCCCGCAGGACTCTGAGCATCGCCGCCTGCGGCCTGCTCTGCGGCGTGGGTCTGTATGTGCAGTCCACTCCCCCATCAGCCTGCTGCCTGCGGGCGGCGCGGCCCTCAGCTCTGCCCCTGAGACGGCCTCCTACGCCGCCGCCTACTCGATGGACGACGTGAACAGCACCCTTGCCGCACCCAAGATGGCCGTCCAGGCCGGTGGAAGCGCCGATGCCATGAGTGACCGCGATGCAGGCGGCACCGGCACCCTCAGCGCCGAGGCCGCGCAGACGAGCACAAAGCTCATCTACACCGCCAACCTCACCATCGAGAGCAAGGACTTTGACGCCGCCCGCACCGCCCTCACCGACGCCGTGAGCGCCGCCGGAGGCTATCTGGAATCCAGCAGCGAATCCTCTTACACCGGCTCGAGCCGCACCCTCTCCCTCACCATCCGCGTCCCGCAGGACAACTACGCGAGCTTCCTCGAAGCCGCCGCGCAGGCGGGCAACCTCGTGGACAAGAGCGAGCAGGTGCAGGACGTCACCACCCAGTATATGGACATCGAGGCCCGGCTCTCCAACCTGACGGCCCAGCGCACACGTTTGCAGGAGCTTCAGGCCAGCGCCGAAAACCTCGCCGACCTGCTGGAGATCGAATCTTCTCTCAGCGACGTCCAGTACCAGATCGAGAGCTGGCAGTCGCAGCTGGACTGGTACAGCCAGCAGGTGTCCTGCTCCACGGTCTACCTCTCGCTGGACGAGGTGAAGGAATACACCCCCACCGAGGGATCCTACCTCTCCCAGCTGTCCAGCGCCCTCCGCAATGGCTGGACGGGCTTTGTCTCCGGCATCCAGCAGCTGACGGTCTGGGTCGTGGGCGTCTGGCCCGTGCTGGTCGTTCTGGCCGCAGCCGCCCTCGTCGTCCGCTTCGTGCGCCGCCGCACCCGCAAGTGATATTCGCTCTGTCGAAGCGCCCCGGAATGGGGCGCTTTTTGTTTCCGGCAGCGGCCTTTTCAAAAAAGTCATATTCTTTTTGAAAAAACGCTTGACAAGTCCCCCGCCTTGTGGTATTATACTTGAGCAGTCAGCGAGAGGCCGACAGCAAAAAGTAAATATCGCGGGGTGGAGCAGTCTGGTAGCTCGTCGGGCTCATAACCCGAAGGTCGTTGGTTCAAATCCGGCCCCCGCAACCACCAAGCATCTTGATCTTATCAAGATGCTTTTTCTTTTGTTTTCACATACAAGAAGAGGGGCCGCACAGCTGTGCGGCCCCTCGTTTGCGTTTATATCTTTTACAGCATCCCGTGCCGACGCTGTTCGGCTTCCAGCTCCTGATTCAGGGCCGCCTTGCGATGGTCGAGCAGGAGGTCTTTGTTGTACTGGAAATACCGCTCACAGCCGTTTTCGGCGATGAAGGCATGGGCGGCGGGCGAGAGGGTCAGCTCGGTGACGAAGACCACCATCTCCTGACTCTCGGCGAATGCCTGCTCCATGAAGTCGAAGGCCGCTTCCAGCGCGGCGCTGGCCGTCTGCTGGGCGGTGTCCCGGGCGTCCGACAGGGTGCCGAACTGGGTGCGCAGCACCTTGAAGGCGGCGTCCGCGTCCGGCGCGGCGGCGCGCAGAAGCTCTTTCTCCCAGCCGCACAGGGTCTTGGCGGTCTGCAAGCGGGCTTCCAGCGTGGGCTTATCCAGCAGACCGGCGGTCCGCTTTTTCTGGGTCTCGGCCTCGTAGTCGGCGGTCATCTGGTCAAAGAGCTGCGCCCAGCAGTTCGGCTCCTGCGCCAGCTCTGCGGGCATCTCGGCAAAGGCTTTCTTCGTCTCCCGCAGGAAGGCATAGCAGCTGTCGGCCGCAGCGTCTGCCCGCCGGGAGGCAGAGAAGCGCGTCTCGAGGCCGGACAGGATCAGGCTCACGAGGCTCAGCTTCTCGTCGAAGGGGGCCTGCAGCAGCCGCGCAAAAGCGGCAGGCTTGGCCTGACCGGCCAGAATATCCTCCACGCCGTAGTCGTCACGGTACTTGTAGTAGAGGTCGAGGTAGGCCGAGAAGTCCTCGGCGATCTTCTGGTGCTGGATATACTGGCGGATGAGCTCTTCATCGGCCTGCAGGCCCAGTGACTCATAGGTATTGAGCAGGTTGGAGAGGTCTTCCCAGCCGCGGGCGGTGACGAACTGGGTGCCGTCCACGTCGGCGTTTATCTGGTAGAAGTTCTGGGGGTGCAGTTCGAGGTAGCTCAGGATCGCGCTGTGGATGTGGGCTGCACGGGCGTAGTCCTTCCAGACCGGCAGGTCCGGCTCAATGTCCATCCGGCGGACCCGGTCGAGGGTGACGATATCGAAATCGCGGACGGATTTATTGTACTCCGGCGGGTTACCTGCCGCCACGATGACCCAGCCCGCAGGCACGGCCTGATTGCCGAAGGTCTTGCACTGCAAAAACTGCAGCATGGTGGGGGCCAGCGTCTCGGAGACACAGTTGATCTCGTCGATGAAGAGGATGCCCTCTTTCAGGCCGGTGGCCTCCATCTTGGCGTAGACACTGGCGATGATCTCGCTCATGGTGTACTCCGTCACAGAGACGTCCCGGCCGCCGTAGTTGCGCTGACGGATGAAGGGCAGGCCCACGGCGCTCTGGCGGGTGTGATGGGTGATGGTATAGGCCACCAGCGCCACGCCGCACTCCCGCGCCGCCTGCTCCATGACCTGGGTCTTGCCGATGCCCGGAGGCCCCATCAGCAGGATGGGGCGCTGGCGGATGGCCGGGATGGCGTATTCGCCCAGAGCATCCTTGGCGAGGTACGCTTTGACGGTATGCTCGATCTCTTCTTTGGCTCGTTTGATGTTCATATTCTTTCCCTCGTTATCACGAATTGTTGAGGTCACGGTAGAGGTCGTCTTCCTCCGCCAGCGCTTCGGACAGGGCCGAGGCGCTGCGGGCTGCCTCACCGGTAAATTCTTCTTCGTCCAGCACCACTTTCATCGCCCAGGGCGGCACATTGGCGTCGTCGAAGCGGTCGCCCAGAAACAGAAATGCCGTGTCGTAAGCCGGGCGTCGGGCCGGGTAAGTCCCCATACCGTCGGTAAAATAGAGCAGACCCCGAAGGTTCGAGAACTTCTTCTCGGCGCAGAGCTGGCTGACGTACTCGAAGGCGGGCCGGAAATCGGTGCCGCCGCCGCCCCGCAGCTCGAAATGGTTCATGGCACGGATGAGGTCGTCTTCGTTTTTGACGGGAATATCCTGCCGCACCGCGTTGTCGGCCTGGATCAGATGGAGATTCATCCGATGGAAGAAATTCTCCCTGCCCTTCAGCAGAGTATACGTCTCAGCCAGAAAGGCCCGCACCAGCTCACCCGAGGTGGAGTAGCTGGTGTCGATGACGAGGGCCAGCTCTTCGATCTTCTTGCTCTCCCGGGTCTCCAGCGGCTCGATGAGGGGCAGATTGCCGTAGACCGACAGGCCATAGGTGTAAAAGTTCAGATCGAACTCGTCCGGGTCGAGGTGGACTTCCTCCCGGGTGACGCAGAACCGGCGCAGGAAGTCGCCGTAGCTGCGGCGGCTGCGGTTTGCGGCTTTGATCTGCTCCCGCATGGCGTCCGCACCCTCACCGGCCTCTTTGTCCCGGAGTTCCAGCTCTGTCTGCATCCGCTCGCCGATTTTTTGCCACGTCTTCTGGGGCAGCGGCGCAGGCATCTGCTGAGGCTGTTCGGGGGCATCTTTGGGCCAGAGGCGGTGGTCGTCGGTGTAGAATTCTTTTTCCAACTGGCGGAGAACGCCGGGCGTCTGCCGCACCAGCCAGCGGTAGATGGGAGCTGCAGCAGCCACTTTTTCCTGCGCGATGATCTCCTCATAGGCGTGTTGGCGCACCCACGTCAGGGGGCGCTGGACGCTCTTACGGCCAAGACCGTCGATGACGTTCTCCACCGCAATGTCACACGCAAGGTCCCACAGGCGTTTGTCCCGCTTGCCGCGCAGCCAGAGATGGCGGAAGATGCAGTGGAACACCGTGTGGAGGTAGAGCCGGTTGAGATATTTGGGGTTCTTCTGGTAGAGCCGAAGCAGGGCGCTGGGCTGGTAGCAGAGGATGGTTCCATCCGTCGCCAGCACACCGCATCGCTCGTCGGCGGTGGGCGTCAGGGCCGAGAGGGCCTGGTCTAAAAAGCGGAAGTCCAGATACAGCCCGCTGCGCACCACGGCCAGCACCTCGCCGCCCATCCGGGCCTGCCACTCTTCGTGAGTCTCGGGCCGGGCCGACTGGAAGGGCTTGCGGGGGTCAAAAAACTTTTCCTTCTCAGAAATCAAAATCATACCTCTTCTTTTGGGGCGCGCGGCACGCTTTTTGTGCTCTGCGTCGGCCAGCAGGGCGGCCGCTTCGGCATTGTCGGCCTTGGTCGCGAGGGCAGCACCCTCGGCAAAGGCATCCGTATCCATCACATCCAGCGCCAGCAGGGCTTTGACGCCCTCGGTGTCCTGCGCCTTGAGCAGACGGGTCAGCACCCGCCCGGTGTTGGTCTTGAGGAAGTCCCGGTAGGCATCCCGGGCGGCATCGCTCAGCTGCCACGGCCAGCGCAGGCGGTCGAAGCAGAGCATCGCCATCACGGAAGCGTCGTCGGCGTCGTGGCCCTGCGGGAAGATGGCGTCGTACTCCGCCGGGAGAAGCTTATTTTCGAGGAAGCACTGCCGGTAGTGGTAGCCCTGCCCCGAAAAGGTGTGGAGCAGGATGTGGGCGGGCGTCTCCTCGATGTCCTCCCAGTAGGCGGGATACCACAGCCCCGCCCGGGGTGCGGCCTCCCCTCACCGGCCAGAACAGCGCCCGCACGGCCTCGGTGATGCTGCCCGCCAGCGCAAACAGGCCGGTGGCCTGCTCCGGCGTGGCGCGGATGATGAGGTCTTCCAGTGCAAAGCAGTTGAGGAAGACATCGCTGCCCATGGTCAGCTCTCCTGTCCCGGCAGTCAGGCGGCGCAGCCTGCGGCAGTTGTAGAATGTGCAGCTGCCGATGACCCGCAGACTATCCGGCAGGGTGACTTCTTCGAGGAAGTTCCCGCAGATGGGGTGGAGCTCGTCGTCCTGCGCCGGGGCGGCGGGGGCGTCGAAGTCGCTGTACCGCTCTTTGCCGCTCACATCCCGGCCAAAAGCACGGGTCAGACAGAGCTTGCCGTCCTCGGCCCGCTCATAGCGGCAGATCTTTTCCGGCCCGGGCAGGCCCCGGGGCTTTTCGGAAAAACAGTAATCTCCCAGTTCGGTGATGGGCCACCGGCCCTCCCCTTCCGGCGCAGGAACAGCCCCAGGCAGCTTTACGCAGGGCTCGCCGCCGTACACCCGCACAAGGCGGGCCGTGCCGCCCGCCAGCGGCAGAACATCCAGTATCATAAGAACCTCGCTCACAAAAAAGCTGCCGCACAGACACGCCGTGCAGCAGCTCCGTTCAAAACTTCATCACTGTGCGGCCTGTGCAAGGCAATCGTTCATTGCCGCAAATACCGCGTCGCTGGTCATGGTGCTGCCGGAGACAGCATCCACTCCGACGGTCGAGCCAGCCGCCAGCAGGGAGGCCGACAGCGTCTCTGCCGCCTTGCCGCCCAGCTCCGGCGTCTCGCCGGAAGCGTCGATCACAACATTCGTCACCTTGCCGCCGGTGATGGTCACGGTAACGCCCACCTCGCTCAGACAGCCCTGCGCACTGGCGGTGTAGGTGCCGTCGGTGTAGGTGTCAGCATTATCGGCAGCAGGCACGGTGCCGGTGTTGGCGATATAGAGGGCCAGCACGATGCCGAGGATGACGTCCAGCACCAGCATGAGGATAATGTTGCGGGTCATGTGTCTTTTCATGGTCTGTGAAGTGCTCCTTTTGCGATGTTTGGGGTCCGCTCGTTACTTTGCGGGCTTGAAGCTGTCGCGCAGGGTCACGACACGATTGTACACGCCAGGGTTCTTCGAGTCGGGAGTGAAGAAACCGGTGCGCACGAACTGGAACTTATCGCCGGGCTTTGCGTCGGCCAGAGCCTCTTCCAGCTTGCAGCCCTTGCGGACGACAACGCTGTCGGGGTTCAGATAATCCTTGTAATCGCTGCCCTCGGGGATGGCGTTCATGTTCGCCTCGGTGAAGAGCTTGTCGTACAGGCGCACCTCGGCATCCACGGCGTGGGCGGCGCTCACCCAGTGGATGGTACCCTTGACCTTGCGGCCATCGGCAGGATTGCCGTTGCCGGTCTCGAGGTCGGCAGTGCAGTGGATGACGGCGATGCTGCCGTCGGGGTTCTTCTCTACGCTCTCGCACTTGACGATATAGCCGCCCATCAGACGGACTTCGCCGCCGACAGTCAGGCGCTTGAACTTCGGAGGCGGCACCTCGGCGAAGTCCTCGTTCTCGATCCACAGCTCCTTGGTGAAGGCGACCTTGCGGGTCGTGGGGTCGTTGGCTTCACGGTTGGGGTTGTTGGCGATGTCGAAATACTCGGTCTTGTCGGCGGGGTAGTTGTCCACGACCAGCTTGACGGGGTCCAGCACGGCGATGCGGCGCTGTGCAGTCAGGTCCAGCTCGCTGCGGATGCAGGCTTCCAGCTGGCGCATATCGATGAGGTTGTCGGACTTGGAGATACCGGCCTCCCGCACGAACGTAAAGATGGAGCTTGCGGTGTAGCCGCGGCGGCGCAGGCCGCACAGGGTGGGCATACGGGGGTCATCCCAGCCGTCCACAATGCCCATCTCCACCAGCTCACGCAGATAGCGCTTGCTCATGACGGTGTTGGTCATGTTCAGGCGGGCGAACTCCCGCTGCTTGGGGAACTCGGTGCCAAAGATGTTCTCGATGACCCAGTTGTACAGCGGGCGGTGGTTCTCGAACTCGAGGCTGCACATGCTGTGGGTGATGCCCTCGATGGCGTCCTGGATGGGGTGGGCAAAGTCGTACATCGGGTAGATGCACCACTTATTGCCCTGACGGTGATGCTCGGCGTACTTGATGCGGTAGATGGCCGGGTCACGCAGATTCATGTTGGGGCTGGCGAGGTCGATCTTAGCGCGGAGGGTCTTTTCGCCCTCCTGGAACTCGCCTGCGCGCATCCGGCGGAAGAGGTCGAGATTCTCTTCCGGGGTGCGGTCGCGCCACGGAGAGGGACGGGAGGGCTTGCCTGCGTCGCTGCCCCGGTACTCGCGCATCTCGTCGCGGGTCAGGTCATCGACGTATGCCTTGCCCTCGAGGATGAGCTTTTCGGCGTACTCATAGCACTTGTCGAAGTAGTCGCTGCCGTAGAAGATGCCGCCGTTGGGGTCGGCACCCAGCCAGTGCAGGTCCTCGATGATGCTGTTGACATACTCTTCCCTTCGCGGGCGGGGTTGGTGTCGTCGAGGCGGAGGTTGAACTTGCCGCCGTACTGGTTTGCGATGGACCAGTTGATATAGATTGCCTTGGCGCTGCCGATGTGCAGGTAGCCGTTGGGCTCCGGCGGGAAGCGGGTGTGGATCTCGTGGATTTTGCCTTCGGCGAGGTCGGCGTCAATGATCTCGGTCAAAAAGTTTTTATCTGCCATAGTGGCGTTCCCCCTGTCAGGGCATAGCAAGCCCGGAATTACACGTTTCATACCCCTTATAATACACTATTTCCCGCTTTCCTTCAAGGTGGAAAGCCGAAGTTCCACCTGTTTTCGGCGTCGTTTTGCGAAAAAGCTTTCCCTGTCTCCCGCTTTTTGCAAAAAAAGCGAAATTCATGCTTGACATTCCGCACAGAATCTTATATAATAATCAAGCATTCAGCGAATGCGGAATATCTGTAGGGGTATAGCTCAGTTGGTAGAGCAGCGGTCTCCAAAACCGCGTGCCGTGAGTTCGAGACTTACTACCCCTGCCACAAACGCACAGAGAGTACTCTGTGCGTTTTGTTTTTGTATTTTTCCCGGAATGTCGGACTTTCCAAAACTTTTTTGACATTTTCCGAAATTCATGCTTGACAACCGCGCGTTTCTCAGGTATAATAACACACGTTCCGGCGGTCAACCGCCAGAAACGATGCACTTGAGCGATCATGGCCCGGTAGCTCAGTTGGTTAGAGCACCAGCCTGTCACGCTGGGGGTCGTCGGTTCGAGCCCGATCCGGGTCGCCATTTGCTGCTATAGCTCAGTTGGTAGAGCGCATCCTTGGTAAGGATGAGGTCTCCAGTTCGAATCTGGATAGCAGCTCCATCGAGAAAACCACTTGAATCCTTGAGATTCAGGTGGTTTTTTGTATTTCCGGTCATTTTTACCACCCGGTTTTCTTTTTGCTGCGCAAAAAGGCCCCCCGGCACCATGCGGACGTGCCGGGGGGCTTTGCAATATGGAGGAAGCAGGGCGATGCGGTACGCCCCGCCGGGGTAAGTTAGTGGATCAGCTCGTTATGAGCTGCGCCGTTGATGGTGAGCTGGGCCTCGCCGCCGTTGTGGGCAAGCACAAAGGGGGTAACGTCGGTACCCATGGCCAGCATCTCGTCGATGACAAGGCTGGACTCCCGGCTCCGGGTGCGGAACACCACCACATCGGCACCCTGTGCCTTGATGGCCCGCAGGTCGCCCAGCACAGCGTTGAGGGCGGCATCCTCAGAGGGTACCGCAATGATGTACCGGCCATCCACCACAGAGGTCTCGTAGGTCTCTGCGCCGGTCACGGTGTAGTTGGGGGCCGCAGAGGACGAGCCGCCGTTCTCCTGAGGCTCCGGTGCGCCGCAGCGGATGCAGACGCCGTTCTTGTACTCGTGGCCCAGAGGGGCAACGAGATTGGTGCGCTCACCGGTCTCCTCGCCGCAGACGCTGCACTTCTGTACCGTGTAGCCGCTTTCCGTGCAGGTGGGGGCAACGGTGGTCTCGACGAACTGATGGCCCAGAGCATTAGCGGTTTTGGTGCGCGAGCTCAATTCCTTGCCGCAGCGGCCGCACTTTGTTACCTTTGTAGCCATCCTCGGTGCAGGTGGGCTGGACTGTTACCGTCTGGCGATCATGGTACCAATATCCGGAGTTTGAGCGACCTCTTCCACCCTGATAATCTCACCGCAGGAGCTGCACCGGTAGGTCTGAGAGCCCTTTTCCGTACAAGTCGGGGAGACTTTCTCTGCCGCGTAGGTATTCGAATGGCTGCATTTTTCCGGGGGCTGCTCCCCGTTGGTCACCCATTTATTGTCCTGACGTGTTTGGGTCACCGTGTTCGAGCCATTATGACCTATATTGGTCATTTCTTTTTGCACCGTCCTGGATGTCGTCGGCAGTAATAAATTTATTCTCGCCGTTCTGGACGGAACCACTGCTCCCAGCAGTCGTTCCGCCATCGCCAATGGCAGCGCCTGCACCATAACTATATAGCTTCCGTGATGCTCGGCACTGCCGGTGGCCTTGACCTGCGCTTTGCCGCCAATGATCACTTCGCCGGTGCCACATGCGCCGGCGCCGATGCCGGCGCTGCCCCGATGCCGTGCTCGCTATTTTCTGCCGTTACCTGAGCATTGTCCTCAATGGTGACCTTAGCGCTGCTCTTTTTGCTGCTGCTGCCTACGCCGCCGCCGATCACTGCACCGGTACCAAAGCCTCCCATTATCCTTTCTCTTCTCAGCTTTCGCGTTCACTACTGCATTGCCGGAGATGGTGATCTCGGCTGTGCCGCCACCGCTGCCGATCACTGCAAGGTCAGTACCGCTTCCCAAATAGCTAATTTCCGGGGTCTACCTTATCCGTAGCGGTCACCTTAGCATTGCCGGAGATGGTAATGCTGGTTTTCCCCTTTTATCGCCATCACCGTTGCCTCCGCCGATGCCGCCATTGGCGTCGACCACCGCATCGCCTGTGATCACGATATTTTCAGCCGAACCGCCATTCCATCCCGCTGCCGATCCGGCCCTGGGTATTCACCGTACCGCCTTTGATCACAATGTTTTTGGTGCCATGGCTGGTTCATGACTCCCATACCAGCCATATCCATTTCCGCCAATGGCAGCACCGTTGGTATCTGCGATCACGTTAAGGGTCTGGTTTGTGTCTTCTGCCGTAATGGTGAGCGTGCCGGTGCTGACATTATCGTTTTTCTGGATGCCGGCATCGCCTCCACATCCTTTCAGGGTGTTATAGCCCTTCACCGTGATCTCCACATCGCCGCTGCCCTGAATATCAATGGCTGCCCTGCCACGAACACTCGTATCAGCAGCATTCGGCTGGTCGATGGTGGCATCCTTCAGCGTCAGCTTGACCAGCGTGTTGGCGAAGATCTGGATGATGCCTCTGATCTCACTTTTCTCGCCGCTGCTGCGGGCCGGAGCCTTGCGGGGTCCATTGGAGTCGTTATCAGAGGCGCTGGCAGTAGCCTCAGCAGAAGCCTTGGCCTCTGTTTTGAGCTTGGGCTGGCCCTCGTCCTCTGCTTTGGACTCCTGCCCCTCGCCAGCGGAAGCATTCAGCTCCCCGTTTGCAGGGGCATTCTGCTCCTTCTTTTCCTCGTCAGCAGGGTCGCTGTTGTTATCCTTATTTTCGGTCTCGGTCTTCTGCTCAGGGTCAGCCGGAGCTTCGGTATCCTTCTGCTCCTGCTTTTTCTCAGCAGCGGGGGCGTTCTCTGCCTCCGGGGTCTCCTCCGGGGTCTCCTCCTTGGCCGGAGTCACAGGCTGGTTTTCTTCCTGCTGGTTCTCCTCAGCGGTCTGCGTAGCTCCATTAGCGGAGCTATAGGTACCCTTGATCTCGATCTCCTCATTGTCGCCGATGCTGATAATGCTATCCACACCATCCTGCTTCACAGTGATGCCGTTTTTATCATCTGCCGTGATCACAAGGCCGCCGTTGGAAAGATCAAAGACGGCCGCAAATGCCGGGGCGGAAAGAGATGCCGCCATGCTCAGGGCCACGGCCGCCGCCGCGACTTGCCGGAGCAATTTTTTTCTTCGCATGATTTTTACCTCCCGTTTTGCATTTTGTGGCTTTTCTGCCAAATTTATTATACCCCCCCCCCCTACCGCCTGTGCAATATGACGGTTGAACAATCTTGCCCCACTTTTTTAGCAAAATGACAAAAAACGCCGTTGGCCCGCACCTTTTGTGCAGGCCAACAGCGTTATCGTCCATGTATCCCGGCTAAAATATCACGCTCGTGCGTTTGCCCCCTACTGCCCCGCCGGGCCGGAGCAAACAAAAAAACACCCCGAAGCCTTGATGGCTTCAGGGTGTTCTGAGCTGGAGCTGCTATCCAGATTCGAACTGGAGACCTCATCCTTACCAAGGATGCGCTCTACCAACTGAGCTATAGCAGCACAATCACAGCTCAATTATAATACCATAAACTCTGCCGCATTGCAAGCGTTTTTTGCAAAAAAATCTGGCATCTTGCGTTTTTCTGCCCGGATGCAGAAAAACGGCTGCCGTTTTCCCACGGCAGCCGTCTGCATTGTTGAAACTATTACTCGATAAGGCCGTTCAGCAGAGCCAGGCACTTGCGGCTGTGCAGCTTGCGGATAGCCTTTGCCTCGATCTGGCGGACGCGCTCACGGGTGACGCCGAAGTCGCGGCCCACCTCTTCCAGCGTGCGGGGACGGCCATCGTCCAGACCAAAGCGGAGACGGATGACCTTCTCTTCACGGGGGGTCAGGCTCTTGAGGGCCTGGTTGATCTGCTGGGCCACCATCGCGCGGTCAGCTGCCTTGCCGGGAGCCTCGGCGTTCTCGTCGGCGACGAAATCGCCCAGGGAGGAATCCTCTTCCTCACCCACGGGGCTCTCCAGGCTGGCGGGCTCCTGTGCCATCCGCTGGATCTCACGTACACGCTCCACGCTCATGTCCATGGCCTTTGCCAGCTCTTCCGGGGTGGGCTCGTGGCCGTTCTGGTAGACCAGCTGGTTGGTGGCCTGACGCATCCGGTTGATGGTCTCGACCATGTGCACCGGGATGCGGATGGTGCGGGCCTGGTCGGCGATGGCGCGGGTGATGGCCTGACGGATCCACCAGGTGGCGTAGGTGGAGAAGCGGAAGCCGCGGTCGCAGTCGAACTTCTCAGCCGCCTTGATGAGGCCGATGTTGCCCTCCTGGATGAGGTCGAGGAAGGCCAGATTGTGGCCCACGTGCTTCTTGGCGATGGAGACCACCAGACGGAGGTTCGCTTCGCTCAGGCTGCGGCGGGCGTTCAGGCCGTCGCGGCGGGTCTTCAGCAGCTCCTGACGCTTTTCCTCGGTCAGGGGGCCGTTCTCCACCGCCTCCATGGCCTCTTCTTCAGCGGCCTTTTCCTCAGCGTCCACGCTGGATTTCTCGCTGCCCTCTTCGTCCAGGTCCTCGGTGTAGCTGCGGCTGTTCTCGTCCTCCTCGAAGGAGAAGCGGGCGCTGTTCTTCTTGATGTATTCGGCGCGCACCGTACTTCTGGCGGTCGGCCTGCAGGATGTGGGCAGCCTCGGCGCCGGCATGGATGCGCTTGCTCAGTTCCACTTCCTGTTCCGCGCTCAGCAGAGGGATCTGGCCGATCTGCTTGAGGTAGTTCTTCACAGGGTCGTCCAGCAGCTCATCCATCGCAGCTTTCAGGTCGGCGGGGTTCTCCTCGGCGGCCTCTTCCTCGTCGTCGCCGCCCAGACTCAGCTCGTCGCTGTTGTTCTCGGCGTTCTCCACCTCGGCGATGATGCTGTCCACGTCCAGATTCACATCGGCGTCGGCCTCATCCTCGATGATCTTGATGCCGCGCTCTTCAAGGAGCGTATAGAGCGTTTCCACATCCATTCTGCACTGTGCAGCCAAATCTTTGGCCTCCTGTGCCGACAGGGTGCCTTCGCCTTTGGTCAACAGTTCCTTTAAAGTCATGCCCATTTCGCTCTCTCCTTCTCACTGCGGGGGAAGCGCCCCGCAAGTGAACTTGTCTCATAGTTTCGGCCTTGCTGCATCAAATGACAAGCCCTCCGTTGACGCCGAACACCTGGCCGGTGATGTAGCCGGCGTCCTCTCCGGCAAGGTACAGCAGCAGCTTTGCCACCTCTTCGGCGCTGCCGAGACGGCCCACAGGGGTCTCTTCGGCCAGCGCGGCCTTATCCTCGGCGGTGAATGCTGCCATCATATCGGTGTCGATGACGCCGGGGGCCACACAGTTCACGGTGATGCCGCTGGGACCTTCTTCTTTTGCCAGCGCCTTGGTCAGGCCGATGAGGCCCGCCTTGGCGGCGGAATAGTGTACCTCGCAGCTGCCGCCGGTCTGGCCCCACATACTGCTCACGGTGAGGATACGGCCCGCTTTGCGGCGTATCATCCCGGGCAGGGCCAGCTGGCAGAGGTTGAACGCACCGGTCAGGTTGACGTCCAGCATCCGCTGCCACTCTTCCGGCGTGATGTCGGTAAACAGCTTCTGCTGGGCGATGCCCGCGTTGCTCACCAGCACATCCACCCGGCCCAGCGCCTGCTCGGCGGCGCGGAAGGCCAGCTCACAGCTGGCCCGGCTGGCCACGTCACACTGGATGGCCAGTACGCCCGGCAGCTCTTTTTGCAGGGCTGCGGCGGCCTCGGCGTTGGTGTGGTAGAACACCGCCACCCGGCAGCCCGCCGCGTAGAATGCGCGGGCTGCTGCTGCGCCGATGCCCCGGTCGCCGCCCGAGATGAGGACGGTGCGGTCCTTTGCCGCCGGGGCAGTGCTCCGGGGCTCTGCCGCTGGTTCCGGCTCGCGTTCCGGTGCCGGCGTGTTCTCCGGCGCAGCGCTGACCGGCGTTTCCCTCGTTTCCTGCACCGGCGGTGCGGCCACAGCCGCTTCTTCCGGCTCGGGCAGGGTCGGCCTGCGCTGTTCTGTCTTCGGCCCGGCGTCTGCAAGGTCAAATGTCAACTCAAATTCGTCGTTGTACAAGAGTCAAACCCTCCTGTCCACTATTTTCGGCCGCAGCGCCTCTTCGTGTCAAAGCCTCTGCGGCGGGAAAGGAAACAGCTTCCCCCACCCCGCCGGAGCTGCGCTCTGCTCACTTTTTCCGGTCTAGGCCGGCTCTGCGGCGCGCCCGGCGGCATTTGTGTGGTTTCGACAAGTTTCCATTGAATAATATAGCACAATCGGGCGAAAAAATAAAGTGGTCACCGGTGATTTTTTCACGCAGTTCCCACTTTTTTCACAGATTCAGGGGTTCACGGGCGGCTTCCGGCGGGGCTTTGCGGCCCGCCTGGCCCGCAGTGAAACGAAAAATTCCTGCAAAAGCTGCTGTGCCTCATCGGCCCGCAGTCCCTTTTCGATGACGGGGTGATGGTTGAAGGGCTGGGCGAAGAGGTCTGTCACCGAGCCGCAGCAGCCCGCCTTGACGTCGGCGGCACCGTACACCACCCGCTTGATGCGGCTGTTGATGATGGCGCCGCTGCACATGGGGCAGGGCTCCAGCGTGACGAACAGCTCACACTGCCACAGCCGCCAGCCGCCCAGCTTTTTGCAGGCCGCGTCAATGGCCAGCAGCTCCGCGTGGTGGAGGGCGTTTTTCTCCGTCTCGCGGGTGTTGTGGGCGGCAGAGATGATCTCTCCGTCCTTCGCCACGACCGCGCCCACCGGCACTTCGCCCAGCGCAGCGGCCTTCCGGGCCTCTTCCAGCGCCGCGCCCATCAGCTCAAAATCGGTCATCCCATTCCCCTTTCTGCCAGCCGTGCGGCAAACACGAGGCAGTTATTTATAATATGTAACGCGCTGCCGGGCCATACGCTCTTCGCTTTCCGGGCCGCCCAGCCGAAGATGAGCCCCATGCCCAGCGCATAGGCCCGGGCCGTCCAGCTGCCGTGCAGGGCCGCAAAAAGCACCGCCTGCACCACCACAGCCCCCGCGCCGCCCAGCGGCTGCAAAAGACAGAGCGCCCCGCCCCGAAAGGCAAGCTCTTCCGTCAGAGGGGTCACAAGGCAGATGCGCAGTGCAGCCCACCCGAGGGCCGCGCCCTCGGGCAGAGCCGTCTTTTCCGCCGGGAGCGCGCAGCAGCTGTGCTCCCGCCGCCAGCAGCGCCCAGAGCACGGCCGCCTCGGCCAGGACCCGGCACTGAGCCGGAAAAGACGGCTTTTCTGTTTCCCTTATCAGTCTCTTCACGGCGCACCCTCCTGTCGGCGGACATTGTACCATACTGCCGCCCCGTTTTGCAAGCAGTTCTTCGTTCATTCGAAGAAATTTCACTCAAAAGATTGACATACCGCCCGGCGTTCTGGTATACTTTGTACGACTTTTTTATGGATTTGTCGTTTTACCAAAGACACACGATGAACGCACCCATGGAGGTACGAGCTATATGATACGCATTCTTACCGATTCCGCATCCGACATCCTGCCCGCCGAGGCCGCGCAGCTGGGTGTGGACGTCATCCCCCTCAACGTCACCCTCGAGGACGGCACCGTCATCCGGGACGGCGTGGACCTGACTCCCAGCGAGTACTATGAGCACATGGCCGGCTGCAAAAAGCTGCCCACCACCAGCCAGCCCAGCCCTGAGCTGTTCGAAAAGTTCTACGCCGAGGCCTCTGCCGCCGGAGACGAGGTCGTGGGCATCTTCCTGTCCCATGAGCTGTCCGGCACCTATCAGTGTGCGAAGCTGGCCGCAGACCTGGCCAACGTGGACAACGTCCTCTTCGTGGACAGCACCAATGTCTGCCTCGGCGAGGGTCTGCTGGTGCGTCTGGCCGCACACCTGCGGGATGAAGGCAAGTCTGCCGTCCAGATCGCCGCCTCGCTGGAGCACGCCAAGGAGCACCTGCACCTCATGGCCGCCATTGACGACCTGAAATATCTGCGCAAGGGCGGGCGTCTGCCCGCCGCTGCTGCCGTAGCAGGCGGGATGCTGGGCATCAAGCCCCTCATCACCATCAAAGAGGGCAAAGTAGCCATGGCCGGCAAGGCCCGGGGCCTGCCCGGCGCATACGTTGCCCTCTTCAAAAAGATAGAAGAGCTGGGCGGCGTCAATCCCCGTTTCCCCTCTCTGGCCGGTTACACCATCGCCAGATCGGCTGCGTCATTGGCACCCACGCCGGCCCCGGCGCGTTCGGCCTCGCGTTCTTTGATAAAGAACTGGCGCTGGAATAAAACCTATTCGCAAAAACAAGTCGGACAGCCCGCGGGCTGCCCGACTTTATTTTTTGAAAAAGTAGTTCATCGAAACGCCCGCAGGCGTTTCGGAACTACAAATAAAATATTCTTTCCGCTGATTATGGCCAGCGCAAAGCGGAGACCATTCCAAATCGTCCCGCCTTTGCCCTTACAGCACCGCATCCGAAATGAGCTTGCCCAGCAGCAGCACCAGCACCACCAGCATCATGGGACGGATGAAGCGCGCACCCTTTTTCAGGGCAAAATGGGACCCCAGCAGGTTGCCCAGAATGTTGCTGATGGCGCAGGGGATGCCGATGTGGAACACCACCAGGCTGTTTACCAGATAGGTGAAGAGGCTGGCGTAGTTGCTGGCGAGGTTGAGCACCTTGGCGTTGCCGTTGGCGGTGCGCAGGTCAAAGCCCATCAGGCTGGTGAAAGCGATGATGGCAAAGGTCCCGGTGCCCGGCCCCACCATGCCGTCGTACAGACCGATGCCAAAGCCGATGCCCAGCGCCAGCAGGGCCTTTTTCAGGTCCAGCGTGCCATCGGTCCCCTTTGCCACCTGCCCAAACAGCGAGGCGTAGTCCCGGGGCGTCGTGGTGCCGAGATCGCTGTAAAGATCAAAGTGGAGCGGGTTGTGCAGGACGGTGTGGGCAAAGCCCATCTCCCGGATGCAGGCGTTGATGGTGTCCAGCCCCAGATAGTCGATGACCATGTTGGTAGCGATGTTGTCGGAGCAGATGATCATCATGGTGGCGGCGTCTTTAACTTTCAGACTTGCGCCCACGCCCAGCGCCCGGAGCATCCCGGAACCGTCCACAAAGTGCTCGGGCTTGTAGGTGATTTTTTCCTCGAGACTGGCTTTGCCCCGGCTGGCCTGCAGATACAGGGCTGCGAGGATATATGCCTTGATGGTGGAAGCCGTCTCAAATTCCTCGTCCGCCCCCACCTCCACGGTGTGGCCGTGGAGATCGTCCACAAAGACGCTCATTTTGCCCTGATAGCAGTACAGCTCGGCAGCGATGCGCTTTTCCAGCGTCATGTTTTTATCCATTTTGGAATCTCCCTGTCGTTTTATACATTATTTAGAGGTTTTCTTCGAAGAACCGCCGGGCGTTGCGGTAGAAAACGCGCTCTACCTCGTCCTCGGTGAAGCCCTCGCGGCGGAGTGCCTCGGCCAGCAGGGGCAGCTTGGAGCAGTCGTCCATCTCCAGCTCGCCGCCGATGCCGTCAAAATCACTGCCCAGACCAATGATCTCAATACCGCCCACCTGCTTGAAGTGGGCCGCGTGCTTTGCCATCAGGGCCGTGGTGCTGCGGCAGAGCTTTTCTTCGGGCTGGTTGTCGAGGAAGCCGCTGCAGTAGTTCAGACCCACGAGGCCGCCCTTGTTGGCGAGGGCGCGGATCATCTCGTCGGTGAGGTTGCGGCAGTGGGGCGCGAGGGCTCGGCAGTTGGAGTGGCTGGCCGCAAAGGGGCGGGTGGAGTGCTCCACAATGTCCCAGAAGCCCTTGTCGGACAGGTGGCTCACGTCTGCGATGATGTGCAGACGCTCCATCTCAGCCAGGAACTCGAAGCCCTTCTCCTTCAAGCCCGTCTCGGTGTTGGGGGCGCAGGGCCAGATGTTGTGGCCCCCGCCGGGGACGACGTTGGGGCTGGCAAGCTCGTTCTCGTGGTTCCAGGTCAGGGTCATCATGCGGACGCCCAGCTCGTACATCCGGCGCAGCACGCCGATGCTGCCCTTGCAGCAGCCGCCCTCTTCGATGGTGAGCATTCCGCTGATCTTGCCCTCGGCGGCGTTTTTTCGGATGTCAGAGGGTCGATATACCGGAGCAATATCCTCCGGGTATTTTTCCATGATGCGTTTGAAGACGTCGATCTCTTCCAGCGCCGTCACCAGCGGGTCGGCACCGGGGGTCTTGTCGCCCAGATTGACAAAGGCGGCGAAGCACTGCAGCATATAGTCGCCCTTTTGCAGCTTTTGCAGGTCGATCTGCAGATCATTTTGCGCAAAGCTCTTGGGCGCACCCGCCTTTTCGGCGTAGCGCAGCTCACTCAGGGTGTCACAATGTAGATCAAAGACTTTCATTTTGGTTCTCCTTTGATAAAGGGAAGGTTCTTCTTCCTTTAAGCTACGTTCTCTTTTGCGTGCCAAAGAGAACCAGAAAAGCACCAGCGCCTTCGACGCGCTTTTCATTAAGGATGATTGTTCTCTTTGATGTCAAAAAGAGAACCAGAAAAACCACCAGCGATTTCGACGCGCTGGATCAGACCCCGAAAGGGGGCTGCTCGCCCGAAGACCCCGGAAGGAAAAAAGCTAGTCGCTTCGCTTAACGCTTTTTCTCGTTTCTCCGATTTGCTGCTCCGCAGCAGGTGTTACTCCCTCTGCAGACGGTAAAGTTCAGCAGAACCTGAAAATCTTCGGCGGAGCCGTAAATGGGGAGAAAATGCAAAAAATGCGTTTCAGCCGAATGGCGGCTCCAGCATTTTGGGTTCGACCTCATCTTTGGAATCGTTAAGGGCGAGCAGCCCTTAACTCGTTGCGGGAGAGTGGAGTCCAGAGGTAGGGAGGGGGGATTCGAAACACCCCTCCCTATCTCTGGCCCGCGCGGAGCGCAAAGCCATTTGACCGAAAGAAAAAACATCTCCCGCGCTACCAGCGCGAAACCCCACTTAAAGAAAAAAATCAGCTCTACTGCAACAGCGCTTTAATCCGCGCCACCGGCGCGCGATCCCACTTAAATTAAATCAGAACACGCTCCCCACTGCATACAAACACTTCACCAGATCCTCCCGATACAGCGGGTCGCTCGGCTCAAGGCTGTTGATGACCACACCGCCGCTGACGGCGGCACCGGTGGAGTGGATATACCGCCCTTCGCCCAGATAAAGCGCCACATGGCCGGGGAAGAAGAGCGCATCGCCGGGCTTTTTGTTCTCGAAGGCCACCTCATGCATCGGCCAGCCCTCGATGATCTTTGCGTCGCGGTAGATGAGCACACCGCACTGCATGTAGGCACTGCTGACGAGGCCCGAGCAGTCGATGCCCCGGCCCGACTTGCCGCCCCAGCGGTACTCGGTCCCCATATACTTCTTTGCCTGCTCACAGACAGCGGCGCGGAAGGCTTCTTCGCTGCCGCCGTACCAACGTGCCACAGCTTCCGGCACGAGCTTGTCTGCCGTCGTGTTCAGCGTCTCGGCCAGCGCGTCATTGAAGGCAAGGCCCTCTCTCTGGGAGAAGACCGCCGTCATCTCATATTTCACCGGCTCCAGCGCCACATCCCGGACATAGCCCGTCCGGCCATCCGTCAGCAGGACTTTCGCCCAGCCCTTGTGGGCCTCGGCCTCTTCGGCGGTCTCAGGCTGGCGGCGGAGAACGCCTCCCCGCTCCAGTTCCATCATCCGGACGCCCTGCACCTTGGGCAGGCTGAGGACATCCGCAGCGCGGCCCACGAGAACGACGGGTCTGCCCCCAGATACTCCCACAGCTCCTCCTCGCGGACAAACTGCAATTCCCGCTGATCCACATAGCCATGGTAGCCGTAAAAGCTGACCACTTCGGCCACATCGGGCGGAAGCCGGACGCCCGCAGCGGTCACGCCGCCGGGCGCAGTCTGCACCTGACAGGCCTGCCCATACAGGCCCTCGTCTCCGATGGTGGAGACAAGACCCGCCTCGCCCTCCTTGATGGGCTGAGGCAGGTCGTAAATGGTGCCGACCGGCACCGAAAACAATGCGTATTTCATGGTTCGCTCCCTTCCAGCAGCTGCAGCAGCTCATCCGGCCGCATCGAGAGGATGGCACCATCGGCCGTCCCGGTCACGGTATCGGCCAGTGACTGCTTGGCCTGCTGCAATTCCACGATTTTTTCTTCAATGGTATCCTGCACAATGAGTTTATACACCTGCACCGGGTTCTGCTGCCCGATGCGGTAGGCGCGGTCGGTGGCCTGATTCTGGGCGGCGACGTTCCACCACGGGTCGTAGTGGATGACGATGTCGGCCGCCGTCAGGTTGAGGCCGGTGCCGCCTGCCCGCAGCGAGATGAGGAAGACACTCACCTCGCCGCCGTTGAACCGGCGGACCAGCTCCGCCCGCACGGGCTTGGGCGTGGAGCCCTGTAACGTGAAGTGGCTGATGCCCTCTTCGTCCAGCCGTTTGGCCAGCAGCTCGAGCATCGAGGTAAACTGGCTGAACAGCAGGATGCGGTGGCCGCCCTCCACAGCGCTGGAGACAAGCTCCGCGCAGGCGTCCAGCTTGGCACTGCCGCCCTCCCAGTTGTCTGCCACAAGGCGCGGGTCGCAGCAGATCTCCCGCAGCCGCATGAGAACGGCGAACACCGCCATTTTGTCCTCCGGCTTTGCAGCGCGCAGCTTGTCCCGGGCGTCCACCACCGCTGCCAGATAAAGCTTGTGCTGCTCCTCCTCCAGCTCGATGCGGTAGACATTCTCGGTCTTGGGCGGCAGCTCCTTGAGCACATCGGACTTCATGCGGCGGAGGATGAAGGGGCCGGTCAGCTGATTGAGACGCCGCACGGCGGTCTGGTCTTCCTCCTGCACGATGGGCTTCTCGAACCGGCTGCAAAAGCTCTTGTAGGGCGGCAGATAGCCCGGCATCAGGAAGGAGAAGATGCTCCACAGCTCGCCCAGCCGGTTCTCCACCGGCGTACCGGTGAGGGCGAACCGCACCCGGCTGCGCACTTTGCAGACGGCCTTGTATTTCTGGGTGGTGTGGTTCTTGATGGCCTGCGCCTCGTCGAGGATGCAGGCGTAAAACTCCTGCCCCTCGTAAAGCGCCTCGTCACGCCGCAGTAAATCGTAGCTGGTCACCACGAGGTCGGCGGCGGGCCAGCTCTCAGCCAGCTCGGCGCGGTGGGCGGCGTCGCCGTCCACCACCACGCAGGAGAGTTCGGGCGTGAATTTCTGACACTCCTCGGCCCAGTTCAGCACCAGGGAGGCCGGGCAGACGATGAGGCTGGGCAGAGTCTGGCCGTTCTGCTTCATGGCCAGCAGGTAGCTCAGCACCTGCACCGTCTTGCCCAGGCCCATATCGTCGGCGAGGATGCCGCCCATGCCGTAACCGTCCAGCGTCCGCAGCCAGCGGTAGCCGTCCCTCTGATATTTGCGCAGGGTCTTTTGCAGGGAGACAGGCGGGGCATACTCGCCGTCCTTGACGGCGTGGAAGCTCCGACTGATGCGCCGGAAGGCGTCATCCCGGTTGAAGCGCACACCGGTCTGGCCCGACAGCGCCCAGTCGAGGCTGGGCGCACGGTAAAGCGGAAGCTGCGCATGATTCTGGCCCAGCTTTGCGCCGGAGAGTTCCAGCGTTTCGTTCAGTTCGTCCAGCACTTCCAGCGAGTCATCCAGCCGCAGCAATCGGCCATCCCGCAGGCGGTGGTAGCGCTTTTTCTGGTGGAGCGACTTGAGCAGAGCTTTCAGCTCGCTCACCGGGAATTCGCCAGTGTCCACCTCCAGATCAAGCACACTGCCCTGTACCGACACACCCACCGAGATCTTCGGCGGCGCAGCCTGCAAGTCGCGGAATGCATCGCTGAGGTAGACTTCGCCCTCCGCCAGCAGGGCAGGCACACCCTCTTCAAGGAAAGTAACAAGGGTATCCTCGTCGTCTGTGCCATATTCGGCGGGGCTCGAGTCAGTCTGCTGGGTCAGATAAGTTTGGAGCAGTCGGCCTGCCCGACGCTCTGCGCGGGCGTCCCTCAATAAATCGGTCGGGGCCGCAAAAGGCGTCACCCGGTCTTCCCCATACAAAAATTCCGGGTGGGCGCGGACAGACCCCATGTGGGGTGCATCCAGATAAAACTGCACCACCGGCTCCAGCGGTATCTGATTCAGAAGCAGCCGGTCAGGGTCGTCGATGGTGATCTTCCGGCCCAGCTCCGGCAGCACGAAGCTGCAAAACGACACGGCATCCTTGCTGGTGAAAAAGAGTCCGCTGCCACAGAGGGCGTTCAACGCGGGCAGCAGACGGGCCGCTTCGGCTCGTTCCAGCTTCCAGATGGTGTCTTCATTATAAAGGTAGCTGTAGTCGAGGCCCTGCAATGTGTACAGAACAAGTGGAACCTCACCGTCATCGTCACCGACCATATGACTGAACAGTATATCATCATTTCTGTCTACTTTGTCTAGTATTTTCTTAGAAGGACGTGCCTTCAAAACTGAATAATCACTGCTACTTCTCGTTGACTTGAGATACTCAAGCGAATTGTGGTCAAGCCCTCGACCTATTAGTACACGCTTGCTGAATGGATCACTCCACTTACACATCGTGCCTATCAACCTTGTAGTCTTCAAGGGGTCTTACCTGATCAAATCAGTGGGATATCTTATCTTTGGGTCGGCTTCACGCTTAGATGCTTTCAGCGTTTATCCGATCCGTACGTAGTTGCCCAGCTATGCTCCTGGCGGAACAACTGGTGCGCCAGAGGTACGTCCGTCCCGGTCCTCTCGTACTAGGGACAGCTCCCATCAAATATCCTGCGCCCACGACAGATAGGGACCGAACTGTCTCACGACGTTCTGAACCCAGCTCGCGTACCGCTTTAATTGGCGAACAGCCAAACCCTTGGGACCGAATACAGCCCCAGGATGCGATGAGCCGACATCGAGGTGCCAAACCTCCCCGTCGATGTGGACTCTTGGGGAGATCAGCCTGTTATCCCCAGGGTAACTTTTATCCGTTGAGCGATGGCATTTCCACTCACATACCACCGGATCACTAACTCCAACTTTCGTTACTGCTCGACCCGTCAGTCTCGCAGTTAGGCTCGCTTCTGCGTTTGCACTCTTTTGCTTGATTTCCGTTCAAGCTGAGCGAACCTTTGAACGCCTCCGTTACTTTTTAGGAGGCGACCGCCCCAGTCAAACTGCCCACCTAACAATGTCCCCCGACTCGATTCAGAGCCGCAGGTTAGAATTCCAATATCGCAAGGATGGTATCCCAACGGCCACTCCGCAACCGCCAAAGCGATTGTTTCCCTGTGTCCCATCTATCCTGTGCATGCAACATCGAAACCCAATATTAGGCTACAGTAAAGCTCCATGGGGTCTTTCCGTCTTGTCGCGGGTAACCGGCATCTTCACCGGTACTACAATTTCGCCGGGCGGGCTGTTGAGACAGTGCCCAAATCATTACGCCTTTCATGCGGGTCAGAACTTACCTGACAAGGAATTTCGCTACCTTAGGACCGTTATAGTTACGGCCGCCGTTCACTGGGGCTTCGATTCAATGCTTGCACATCTCCTCTTAACCTTCCAGCACCGGGCAGGCGTCAGCTCGTATACGTCATCTTTCGATTTAGCACAAACCTGTGTTTTTGGTAAACAGTTGCTTGGGCCGATTCTCTGCGGCTCCATCTCTGGAGCACCCCTTCTCCCGAAGTTACGGGGTCAATTTGCCGAGTTCCTTAACAACCCTTCTCCCGTTGGCCTTAGAATCTTCTTCCTACCTACCTGTGTCGGTTTGCGGTACGGGCACCTCAGAAATACACACAGCTTTTCTCGCCATCTTCCATCCCAGACTTCGGTACTAACTTCCCTCGATCTCTACCGGAACCAACACCCGGCTCTGAGACTTCAAATGTGTCCCTGTGCTTAACTCTTTTGGTGGTGACGGAATCTCTACCGTCTGTGCATCGGCTACGCCTTTCGGCCTCACCTTAGCTCCCGACTAACTTGGAGCGGACGAACCTTCCTCCAAAAACCTGAGGCTTTCGGCCATGCAGATTCTCACTGCATTCGCGCTACTCATTCCGGCATTCTCACTTCTATACACTCCACAGCCGCTTACGCTACTGTTTCTCCGCGTATACAACGCTCCCCTACCCAATCCATTGCTGGATTGCCTAAGCTTCGGTGTCAGGTTTAGCCCCGTTAAATTCTCCGCGCAAAGACGCTCGACCAGTGAGCTATTACGCACTCTTTGAATGAGTGGCTGCTTCTGAGCCAACATCCTGGTTGTCTGCGTATCTTCACATCGTTTTCCACTTAACCTGACTTTGGGACCTTAGCTGTAGATCTGGGCTGTTTCCCTTTTGACAATGACATTTATCTGACACTGTCTGACTCCCAAGCATCAATACTCTGGCATTCTGAGTTTGATAAGCTTCGCTAACCTCTCAGCCGCTAGGCTATTCAGTGCTTTACCTCCAGGTATCTAACTTGAGGCTAGTCCTAAAACTATTTCGGGGAGAACCAGCTATCTCCGGGTTCGATTGGAATTTCTCCGCTACCCACAGTTCATCCGCCGCCTTTTCAACGGAGGTCGGTTCGGTCCTCCATGGAATTTTACTTCCACTTCAACCTGACCATGGGTAGGTCACCCGGTTTCGGGCCCATTATATGCAACTTAACGCCCTTTTCAAACTCGCTTTCGCTTCGGCTCCAGACCTTAAGTCCTTAACCTTGCTGCATACAATCGCTCGCCGGACCGTTCTACAAAAAGTACCCTATCACACATTGACGTGCTCTAGGTGCTTGTAGGCACAGGGTTTCAGGTTCTTTTTCACTCCCCTCCCGGGGTGCTTTTCACCTTTCCTTCACAGTACTATACGCTATCGGTCACTGGGTAGTATTTAGGGTTGGAGGGTGGTCCCCCCATCTTCCGACCAGGTTTCACGTGTCTGGCCGTACTCTGGAATCTGCGCAGCTCTTTCCGTTTTCACCTACATGGTTCTCACACTCTCTGACCGGCCTTCCCATGCCGTTCGGTTAACAGATCGAGTCCTAAAAGCAGTCCGTACCCCGAAGGTATTTCTACCTTCGGTTTGCCCTCTTCCGCGTTCGCTCGCCACTACTTACGGAATCTCGTTTGATGTCTCTTCCTCGCCCTACTTAGATGTTTCAGTTCAGGCGGTTCCCTCGATGTACCTATTTTGAATTTCAGTGTAACGTACTCAGGTATGAACCTGAGTGAGTTTCCTCATTCAGAAATCTCCGGATCAATGCTTATTTGCAGCTCCCCGAAGCTTTTCGCAGCTTATCACGTCTTTCATCGGCTCCCAGTGCCAAGGCATTCGCCCTGCGCCCTTGTTCGCTTGACCTTTCAAACGTTCTTCAAGAACATTTGGTATCCTCTTGATTCTCTCTTGCCAACGAAGATTATGTTACCCTTCCTTTTGAAATTGTAATATTTCTTAAAAAGAACTTACTATAATCTTTGTTTCGCAGTTATTATTCAGTTTTCAAGGTACGTCTTTGAGTTCCCTTTTCAGGGCCCTCAAAATCGAACAATATCTACTCTACCTTGGCCCATGTGGTGGAGATTAAGCTTGAACTTGTCACCTGTTCCAGGAAACAAATGTCATCTTGGATGTTTCGTTCCTGCCTGACTCCTTAGAAAGGAGGTGATCCAGCCGCAGGTTCTCCTACGGCTACCTTGTTACGACTTCACCCCAATCACCAGTTTTACCTTCGGCGGCGTCCTCCTTACGGTTAGACTACCGACTTCGGGTCCCCCGGCTCTCATGGTGTGACGGGCGGTGTGTACAAGGCCCGGGAACGTATTCACCGTGGCATGCTGATCCACGATTACTAGCAATTCCGACTTCGTGCAGGCGAGTTGCAGCCTGCAGTCCGAACTGGGACGTTGTTTCTGAGTTTTGCTCCACCTCGCGGTCTTGCTTCTCTTTGTTTAACGCCATTGTAGTACGTGTGTAGCCCAAGTCATAAAGGGCATGATGATTTGACGTCATCCCCACCTTCCTCCGTTTTGTCAACGGCAGTCTGGCCAGAGTCCTCTTGCGTAGTAACTGACCATAAGGGTTGCGCTCGTTGCGGGACTTAACCCAACATCTCACGACACGAGCTGACGACAACCATGCACCACCTGTCTCCTGCGTCCCGAAGAAAACACTATTTCTATGTGCGTCGCAGGGATGTCAAGACTTGGTAAGGTTCTTCGCGTTGCGTCGAATTAAACCACATACTCCACTGCTTGTGCGGGCCCCCGTCAATTCCTTTGAGTTTCAACCTTGCGGTCGTACTCCCCAGGTGGATTACTTATTGTGTTAACTGCGGCACTGAAGGGGTCAATGCTCCAACACCTAGTAATCATCGTTTACGGTGTGGACTACCAGGGTATCTAATCCTGTTTGCTACCCACACTTTCGAGCCTCAGCGTCAGTTGGTGCCCAGTAGGCCGCCTTCGCCACTGGTGTTCCTCCCGATATCTACGCATTCCACCGCTACACCGGGAATTCCGCCTACCTCTGCACTACTCAAGAAAACAGTTTTGAAAGCAGTTCATGGGTTGAGCCCATGGATTTCACTTCCAACTTGATCCCCGCCTGCGCTCCCTTTACACCCAGTAATTCCGGACAACGCTTGTGACCTACGTTTTACCGCGGCTGCTGGCACGTAGTTAGCCGTCACTTCCTTGTTGGTTACCGTCATTATCTTCCTCAACAACAGGAGTTTACAATCCGAAGACCTTCTTCCTCCACGCGGCGTCGCTGCATCAGGGTTTCCCCATTGTGCAATATTCCCCACTGCTGCCTCCCGTAGGAGTCTGGGCCGTGTCTCAGTCCCAATGTGGCCGTTCAACCTCTCAGTCCGGCTACCGATCGTCGCCTTGGTGGGCCGTTACCTCACCAACTAGCTAATCGGACGCGAGGCCATCTCAAAGCGGATCACTCCTTTTCCCTCTGCTCGATGCCGAGCCGTGGGCTTATGCGGTATTAGCAGTCGTTTCCAACTGTTGTCCCCCTCTTTGAGGCAGGTTCCTCACGCGTTACTCACCCGTTCGCCACTCGATTTGAAGAGCAAGCTCCTCATCTCTCGTTCGACTTGCATGTGTTAGGCGCGCCGCCAGCGTTCGTCCTGAGCCAGGATCAAACTCTTTATAAATGATATTTATCACTTAAAAGTGTTAAATCTCTCTTCGCTCAGTACGCAATCGCTTGCGTCCTGTGTGAATTACTTTGTTTGGAATTGTTTAACGTGTTTTTCCAACACGAAAATAGGTTCCGTTACAAGTTTTTCGATATTGTTCAATTTTCAAGGTCCTGTAAGCGCCTCAGCCATGCGGCTGACGACTTGATTATTTTATCACAGAAGTGATTTTTTGTCAAGCTCTTTTTTCGAAGTTTTTCGATTTTACTGAACTTGGATGTTCTCGTTTTCGGCAACGTATTTCCGTCTATTGGTTCTTTTCGCTTTACTTCCAGCTGGGACTCAGAAGTCATTCTTTCGTCTCAGCGCTTGGCGCTCAAGTATAATACCATATCCCGACACGTTTGGCAACCCCTTTTTTCACTTTTTCGTTTTTTTTGCGTCTTCGACTTTTTGACTAGTTTTTTAACTGCAATTTACACGTTCCTTGACGCGGAGGCTGCAGGGACCTCAGAGGTCATTTTTCTCCATATAATAAGGTATTGTTCTATCCAAACTTCCAGAGAAGTATACACCGCCGTGGATATTACGCCCCGGAATGCAAACACTTTCCTTGCACAGTTTGTCAAGAGCTTTGGCCTCAAATTTTGCTCCAAGATTCTCGGCTCAATTTTGGCGAAACCGCCAAAACACAAAATGTAGTGGTTTCTCCATTGACATATCACTAAATAGTGATATCATAGAATCACATCAATCGAACGCATCCCAAGACTGCTTTGCGGGTGCCTCTTTCGCAAGAGGCACCCGTTTGAACTGTACACAGATAGAATGACGGAGGAACACTATGAAGATCATCAAGCGCAACGGTTCGGAAGTTCCATTTGATATCACCAAGATCATCACTGCGGTCACCAAGGCCAGCGATTCGGTCAGCCGCAAGAGCAGCCTGACCCAGGAGCAGATCCTGTCCATCGCCAACGATGTCACGGAGCAGTGCCAGGCGCTGAACCGTGCCGTGAGCGTGGAAGAGATCCAGGACATGGTGGAGAACAAGCTGATGGACATTCAGGCCCACGATGTAGCCCGCCATTATATCACCTACCGTTATGTGCAGAGCCTGAAGCGCCAGACCAACACCACCGACGAGCGCATCCTCAGCCTGATCGAGTGCCAGAACGAGGAAGTCAAGCAGGAGAACGCCAACAAGAACCCCACCGTCAACAGCGTCCAGCGCGACTATATGGCCGGTGAGATCTCCAAAGACCTGACTGCCCGCTTGCTGCTGGACCCGGAGATCGTCAAGGCCCATCAGGAGGGCCTGATCCACTTCCACGATTCCGACTACTTTGCTCAGCACATGCACAACTGCGACCTCGTCAACCTGGACGATATGCTCCAGAACGGCACCGTGATCTCCGGCACCTATATTGAAAAGCCCCACAGCTTTTCTACCGCCTGCAACATTGCCACCCAGATCATTGCGCAGGTGGCATCCAACCAGTACGGCGGTCAGAGCATCAGCCTGACCCATCTGGCTCCCTTTGTGGATGTCTCCCGCAAGAAGATCGCCGCTGAAGTCGAGGCGGAGATGGAAGGGCTGGACGTTACCCCGGAGCGCAAGAAGGAGATCGTGGAGCGCCGCCTGCGCAACGAGATCAACCGCGGCGTCCAGACCATCCAGTATCAGGTCGTCACCCTCATGACCACCAACGGTCAGGCCCCCTTCATCACCGTGTTCATGTATCTGGGCGAAGCCCGCAATGCGCAGGAGAAAGCTGACCTCGCCATCATCATCGAGGAGACCATCCGTCAGCGTTATCAGGGTGTGAAGAACGAGGCCGGTGTCTGGATCACCCCCGCCTTCCCCAAGCTCATCTACGTGCTGGAAGATGACAACATCCGCCCCGGCACTCCTTATTATTACCTGACCGAACTGGCTGCCAAGTGTACCGCCAAGCGGATGGTCCCCGACTACATCTCCGAGAAGAAGATGCTCGAGCTGAAGGTGGACAAAAACGGCGAGGGCCACTGCTACACCTGCATGGGCTGCCGCAGCTTCCTGACTCCCCTATGTGGACCCCGAGACCGGCAAGCCCAAATACTACGGCCGCTTCAATCAGGGCGTCGTCACCATCAACCTGGTGGATGTAGCCCTCTCTTCCGGCGGCAACTTTGATAAGTTCTGGAAGATCTTTGACGAGCGTCTGGCTCTCTGCCACCGTGCACTGCAGGCCCGCCACCAGCGTCTGCTGGGCACCCCCAGCGATGCCGCGCCCATCCTGTGGCAGTACGGCGCACTGGCCCGCCTCAAAAAGGGCGAGAAGATCGACAAGCTGCTCTTCGGCGGCTACTCTACCATCAGCCTCGGCTACGCCGGCCTGTATGAGTGCGTAAAGTATATGACCGGCAAGAGCCACACCGACGCCGGTGCCAAACCCTTTGCCCTGAGCGTGATGCAGCACATGAACGACAAGTGCAGCGAGTGGAAGAAAGCGGAGAATATGGACTACTCTCTCTACGGCACCCCGCTGGAATCCACCACCTACAAATTCGCCAAGTGCCTGCAGAAGCGGTTCGGCATCGTGCCCGGCATCACCGATAAGAACTATATCACCAACAGCTACCACGTCCATGTTTCGGAGCACATTGATGCCTTTACCAAGCTCAAGTTTGAGAGCGAGTTCCAGAAGCTGTCCCCGGGCGGTGCCATCAGCTATGTGGAAGTGCCCAACATGCAGGACAATCTGGAGGCCGTGATAAGCGTGCTGCAGTTCATCTATGATAACATCATGTACGCCGAGCTGAACACCAAGTCCGATTACTGCCAGTGCTGCGGCTACGACGGAGAGATCAAGATCGTTGAAGATGACGGCAAGTTGGTGTGGGAGTGCCCCAAGTGCGGCAACCGTGACCAGAACAAACTGAACGTTGCCCGCCGCACCTGCGGTTATATCGGCACCCAGTTCTGGAACCAGGGCCGGACACAGGAGATCAAGGATCGGGTGCTGCATCTGTAACCCTCTCAGTCAACGCTTCGCATTGACAGCTCCCCCGAGAGGGGGAGCTTTTTATATGGAGTTTTATCTATGAATTACGCAACAATTAAGTATTACGACATTGCCAACGGGCCGGGGGTGCGCACCAGCATCTTTGTTTCGGGCTGCAGGCACCACTGCCCAGGCTGCTTCAACGAGGTGGCATGGGATTTCGGGTACGGTCAGCCCTTCGACAAGGCTGTGCGCAACGAGATCTTTGCATCCTGCCAGCCCGACTATATTGCAGGCATCTCTCTGCTGGGCGGTGAGCCTTTTGAGCCGGAGAATCAGCGGGAACTGCTGCCCTTTGTCCGCAACTTCAGGGCGTTATACCCGAATAAGAGCGTCTGGTGCTATTCCGGCTACACCTGGGAGCAGCTGACCGGCAGTGTTCCCTGCCCCGCCCGCTGTGAGGTCACAGATGAGCTGCTGAGTCTGCTGGATGTTCTGGTGGACGGCCGCTTTGTGGAAGCCCAGCACGATATCTCCCTACGCTTCCGGGGCAGCTCCAACCAGCGGCTTCTGGATGTGCCCAAGAGCCTTGCCGCAAAGGCCCCCGTCTGGTGGGAGGACGAACAGGTGTTTGCCACACACACGATGTAAACCTCTCAGTCGTGCTGACGCGCGCTAGGCCCCCTGGTAAGGGGGAGCCCTTGGCATAGCAATACACTTTCATGCAATAAAACAACGCCCGATTTTCCACACTCTACGCAGAGCGAGTGGAAAATCGGGCGCTTTGTCATTTAACGGGATGAAACCATATCCTCGATGGCACCCAGGAACTCCTGCCCATAGCGGGCGGCCTTTTTCTCGCCCACACCGGGGATATTGAGCAGTTCCTCCACGCTCAGGGGCTTTTTCAGCGCCATCTGGCGGAGGGTGGAATCGTTGAACACCATATAGGCGGGAAGCTTCTGCTTTGCGGCCAGCCGCTTACGCAGAGCATAGAGGGCAGCCAGCAGCTTCTCGTCCGCTTCGCTGAGGGCATCCTCGTCGGCACGGCGGCGGGAGGCCGAGGCCAGCCGCTTCGCACTGGCCGCGGCGCGCTGGCGGGCCTGTGCCGCCTGCTCCTCCACCCGTTCAGCAGCCTGTGCTGCCAGCAGACAGTTGGAACAGTTCTCGCACTTCTGGGGTGCGGCCTCGCCGAAGTAGCTCAGCAGATACCCCCGCAGGCAGCGCGGCGTGGTGGAGTAGAAGGTCATGTACTTGAGCCGTTCCTCCGCCTTGCGGGCCGCTTCGGCCTTGACATCGGCGGGCAGGCCGTTGTCCGCCTCCGTCTCCTTGTCGATGAAGAAGCGGATGGTTCGCACATCCGTACCGGAATAGAGCAGGATGCAGCGGGACGGCAGACCCGTCGCGGCCCGCGCGGCCCGCCTCCTGATAGTAGCTCTCCAGATCCTTGGGCATATTGTAATGGATGACGAACCGGACGTTGGGCTTGTCGATGCCCATGCCGAAGGCGTTGGTCGCCACCATGATCTGAACGCGGTCATAGAGGAAGTCGTCCTGATTCTTCCGGCGGACCTCCGCGTCCAGCTTGGCGTGGTAGGCCGCCGCCCGGATGCCCCGGCTCTGGAGCAGGCGGGCCGTCTCGTCCACCTGCTTGGTGGTACTGCAATAGACGATGCCCGCATTGTCCCGCTCCCTGAGCACAAGGTCGAGCAGAACTTTGGGCTTCTCGCTGGGCAGGGCCCTGCGGGTGGCAAAATAGAGGTTAGGCCGGTCGAAGCTGGTGGTCACCTCGTAGGGGGTATGGAGTTCCAGATGGGTGCGGATGTCCTCCCGCACATGGGCCGTGGCGGTGGCCGTGAACGCTCCCACCACCGGGCGCTTGGGCAGGCTGTCCACAAACGCCTTGATGCGCAGGTAGCTGGGGCGGAAGTCCTGCCCCCACTGACTGATGCAGTGGGCCTCGTCCACCGTCACCATGCTGATCTCCCGCTCCTGAGCAAACCGCTGGAAGCCCGGCATCTCCAGCCGCTCCGGAGCCACATAGATGATCTTATACCACCCCTCCCGGGCGCGGCGGAGCATCAGGGCCTTCTGGTTGTCCGTCAGGCTGTTGTTCAGGAAAGCTGCCGCCACACCGGCCTGTACCAGCGCCCCCACCTGATCCTTCATCAGGCTCACCAGCGGCGAGACCACAATGGTGATGCCCGGCAGCAGCAGGGCCGGCACCTGATAGCAGATGGATTTGCCCGCACCTGTGGGCATCACGGCCAGCACATCCTGCCCGGCCAGCAGGCGGGAGACGATCTCCTCCTGCCCCGGGCGGAAGCTGTCGTAGCCAAAGACTTTTTTCAGAATACTATGCGGACTTTCCATGGTTCCTCCTATCCATACAAAACCGCTCCGTCATTGCTTCGCAATGCCACCTCTCCTAGTAGGAGAGGCAAGTCTTGGTGGCTATCTACTAGGGGAGCTGGACGCAAAGCGGCCTGAGCGGTTTATAACCCAATCAGTATACCACAACTCCCCGGATAATTGTAAAACATCTCTGACATTTCCCACGTTCGATAGCATTTCCTGCACAAAAATGCTATAATATGAGTACATATCTCCATCCCGGCCCCTGCCT